>Ga0315281_10001108_pt1 | contig 39464 bp, 39 predicted proteins | sample YL17G07_0_MG_FD_204540 | JGI IMG/M metagenome (GOLD analysis project Ga0315281, IMG submission 204540) | Sediment microbial communities from Yellowstone Lake, YNP, Wyoming, USA - YL17G07_0 | ecosystem: Environmental > Aquatic > Freshwater > Lake > Sediment | place: USA: Wyoming | collected...
CGCTCCGCGCCCCCCCCGCCGCCGGGGCCGCACCCGCCGGCCCGTTCGCCGCGGACGCCCTCGGGCACGTGCCCGTGCGTCGCCGGCCCCGCCGCCGCCGGCTCTCCGCCGGCGCCGTTCTCGCGGCCATGCTCATCGGCTTCTTCGTCGCCGGGCTGTTCGACGCCAAGGCCATCGAGACCGAAGTGAAGGGCAAGCCGCTGGGCACCGCGCGCAGCATCCAGCTCGCCCTGCTCAAACCCATGGTCGTTCTCAGCGGCGCCCTACAGCTCGACCGGCCGGCGGAAGGGCTCAACGCCATGCTCGGGCGCGGCGAGGCCGCGCACCACTCCATCGCCGAGGTCAAGGACAAGGTCAAGCCGAAGTGGCCGCGCAAGATCACCCGCAAGGACCCGTTGCGTCTCTACATCATCGGCGATTCGATGGCCCAGGTCTTCGGGTCGTCGCTCGAGAACCTTGCCGAGGAGACTCACTTCATCAAGGCCAAGCTCGACTACAAGGTGTCGAGCGGTCTGAGCCGCCCCGACTTCTTCGACTGGCCGCAGCGCATCATCGACCAGATCGTGGAATTCGACCCCGAAGCCACCGCCGTGCTCTTCGGCGCCAACGACGGCCAGAACGTGCTCTACAAGGGCAAGGTGCTGGCGGTGGGCACCAAGGCTTGGCAGGAGGTCTACGCGAGGCGCGTGGGCAAGGCCATGGACATCCTGACCAGGGGCGGACGCCGGGCGTACTGGGCCGGCAACCCGATCATGCGCGACCCCGGCTACCGCGAGCGCATCTCGATGATGGACCACATCTACGAGGCGGAGGCCAAGAAACACCCGGGCGTCTTCTACATCTCCACGTGGGCGCTGTTCGCCAACGAGAAAGGCTCCTACTCGGAGTACCTCCCGGACGCGAACGGCGACCCCGTGCTCATGCGCGCTCCCGACGGGATCCATCTCACGCGGGCCGGCGGCGACCGCATGGCGCAGGCTACGCTCGACGTCATCGAGAAGGACTGGGGCATACCGCAGCAGCCGTGAGGCCGCCGCACGGGAGCGTCAGGCGGGTGGCTGCTCTGCGCTCGGCTCGTCCACCCAGTCCCGGGTGACGAACAGCCAGAAGGCGAGGCCGGCGTGGGCGCCGTAGGCGCCGAAGCGCCGGCCGATCGCGCGATCGGCGACGAGCTTCCCCGGCGGCTTGCCGACCAGGCGTGCGTACTTGGGCCGCGTCCACGAGTCCAGGACGAGCCGCGAGTGACGGCCCACCAGCATCATCACGTGCGCGGCCGCGTACGGCCCCACCCCGGGCAGCTCGAGGCGGCGGCGTTCCGCCTCGTCGTCGGGCAGCTCCGCGGGCGGGGTCACGAGGAGCGTCTCCAGATCGAGCTTGCCCGCGGCCACCGCGAGCGCGAGGGCGCGGAGGCGAGGGCCGCGGTAGCCCGCCCGGGCCACGTCGCGGTAGAACCCCTCCTCCGCCTCAGCCATGCGCTCCGCGCTCGGAAAGGCGCGGCCCGCCGGGCTTCCGGGCGGCCCGCCGGGCGCCGGCTCGCCGAGGTGCTCGACCAGGGCGCCCACCATGCGCTCCGTCGCCGACCAGGCGCAGTTCGTGGTGCACACCGTCTTCACGACGTCCTCGAACACCGTGGGGCTGCGCAGCATCCGCCCGGCGCCGGCGCACGCCCAGGCGAGGTCGGGGTCGGATGCGGCTCGCGCGTAGAAGGCGCTGAGATCGTCGTCGAGGCAGAGCAACCGCCGCGCCGTCGCCGTGAGCGCCGCCGCCTCGGCGGCAGCGGGCGGCGGGCCGGCGTCGGCGAGAGACAGCAGCGCTACGGCCGGGCCGCCGCGTCCGCGGCGCGCGGCGCCGCGCGGCGGCGGCCCGGCGGAGGCCGCCGGCCCGGCCGCGATCACGACCGTCCGCGGACCGCCCGCGGCCGGCAGGGTCGCCGTCAGTTCGCAGGCCGCCTTGTCGATGCTCGCCGGAGGCAACGAAGCGACGCCGTGCGACAGCAGGGTGCGGCGCAGGTCCACCGGTTCGCCGGCGGGGCCGCGCAGCTCAAGCTCGGCGAAGGGCCTCATCCGGCGGCGATGAGGGCGATGCCGGCCAGCGTCCCGACGGCGCCCACCATCTGGTGCGGCGCGATGCGTTCGCGCAGCAGGCCGTAGGCCAGCAGGACGGTGACGACGGGATAGACGGACGCGAGCACGGCGACGAGGCTCAGGTAGCCTTGCGTCGTGGCCAGCGCGAAGAGGCCGTTGGCTCCCGTGTCGAGGAGGCCGACGGCGACGATGAACGGCAGCGCGGAGCGGCTCATCTCCAGGCGCGGGCGCAGCACCAGGAAGACCATGGCGAACACGACCACCGAGGAGATGCGCCCGCCGAGCATCGCCCACAGCGGGTCGTGGCGCGCCGTGGCGTCGTAGCCCACCAGCACGAGGCCCATCGCCACTGCCGCGGTGAGGGCCAGGACGATGGCCCGGCGCTGGTTGCGGCGAGGCACGTGCGCCGCCGCCCCGGCTGCCGTGATGGCCGTCGGCTCCACGGCCGGCTCGTTGGGCAGCGCCGCCACGCCGATGGTGTCGCCGGCGCGGGCGCGCTCGCTGGCCACCAGCAGGACGCCGGCGGCGGCGAGGGCCACGCCGGCGAGCTGCGCGGCGCTGGGGCGCTCGCCCACCGCCAGCCCCACGAGGAAGGGGATCAGCGCGTTGGTGGCGCTGATCGGCGCCACGATGCTCATCGAGCCGATGGCGAGGGCCTTGTAGAAGCAGGAGATGGCGACCACGCTCGCGAGCCCGCCCAACATGACCGGCCACACCGCGTGCAGCCCCGGCCATCCGCGGCCGGCGAGGACGACCACGAGCGTGGCGCCCACGAGGCCGACCGCCTGGCTGCCGACGATCACCGCCCAGAGGCTGGCGCGCCTGGTGGTGAGGCCCCCGAGGAAGTCGCCGGAGCCCCAGCAGAGCGACGCACCGAGGGCGAGGGCGATGGCGAGCATGCCCTGAGGCTATCACGGGGGGTGGTAGGCTTTGGCGGCGGCGGCGCCTGCCGCGCCGCCTTCGCCGAACGCATGTGCCCGCCCGTCGACATCCCGGACAGCGACGCCGCCCTCCTCGCCGAGTGCGAGGTGGAGACCTTCCGCGCCGGAGGCCCCGGCGGCCAGCACCAGAACGTCACCGACAGCGCGGTGCGGCTGCGCCACAGGGCGACGGGCCTCACGGTGACGTGCCGGGCGCAGCGCAGCCAGTATCTCAACAAGAAGGACGCGCTGCGCCGCCTGCGGCTCAAGCTCGTCAAGTTCTACGCGCCGCCGCCGCCGCCGCGCAGGGCCACGAGGCCCTCGCGCGCGGCGGTGGAGCGGCGCCTCGCCGCCAAGAAAGGCCGCGCCGTCGTCAAGCGTCTGCGGCGGCCCCCGGGCGGCGACGACTGAGGCGGCCACCACGGGCGTCCTCATCGCACTCCTGGCCGTGGCCTTCGTGGCCGGGGTCTTCGGCAGCATGCTCGGGGTGGGCGGCGGCATCATCATGGTGCCGATGTTGAGCCTGGCCTTCGGCGTGCCCATCAAGGTCGCCATCGCCACGAGCATCGTCTGCGTGATCGCCACGTCGTCGATGGCGCAGACCACCTTCGTGAGCCGCGGGATGACCAACATCCGCCTGGGGATGCTGCTCGAGGTCGCGACCGCGATCGGAGCCGTGGCCGGCGGCGTCACGGCGGTGCTCGTCGACGGCCGCGTGCTGCAGTTCTGCTTCGCGGCGCTCCTCGCCTACGTCGCCTGGCAGATGAACCGCCGCGGCGGCGACGTGACGCCCGCCCGGACCGGCGTGCTCGAGGCGGCCTACTACGACCCGGCCTCCCGGCGCGACGTCGAGTACGGCGTGCGGCGCCCGCGTCTCGGGTTCGTGCTCAGTCTCGGGGCCGGCAACGTTTCGGGGCTTCTGGGGGTCGGCGGCGGGGCGTTCAAGGTGCCGATCATGAACCTGCTGATGGGCGTCCCCCTCAAGGCGACCATCGCCACCAGCAACCTGATGATCGGGGTCACGGCCGCCGCCGGCGCGGCCATCTTCTACGGGCGCGGCTACATGGACCCGTACTACGCTGTACCCGCCGCGCTCGGCATCCTTGCCGGCGCGCGCCTGGGGCCACGCCTCGCCGTGCGCCTGTCGGCGCGGGCGCTCGGCATGATCTTCCAGGTGGTCCTCGCGGTCTTCGCCGTGATGATGCTCCTCAGGGGCGTGGGGCTCGGTCAGTGAGCGTCCGTCCGCAGCAGGGAACGCCGGCAGGCACGCACGTGATGGAGCCCATCGAGCGCGCCATCCGCTGGATCCTGCTGTGCGGCATCGCGCTCAGCGTCGCGCTCATGGCGGCAGGTCTGCTCCTCGGCGTCGCCCGAGGGGCCGGCCTTCCTCGCGGCGTCGTGCCGCTCGCGGAGCTCCCTCGCGCGCTGGCCGCGCCGCGCCCGGCGGCCTACCTCTCGCTGGGTCTCATCGTGCTCATCGGCACGCCGTTCGTGCGCGTCGCGGGGTCGCTGGTGGTCTTCGTCAGGGAGCGCGACGGGCGCTACGTGCTGGTGACCGCGACCGTGCTCTTCGTCATGTGCCTCGGGCTGGTGCTCGGAAAGGTCTGAACGGGGCGCTCGGCTGCGGCGTCGGCGCGCGCCTGCCGCCTCGACTCGAAAGGGCGCCGGGCGGGCCGCTGTCGCTGCCGCGCACCGCGGCGGCGGCCCTGCGTCCCGAGACCATCGCCCCCTGGATCGAGGCCGTGTCGCGATGGTCGCCGCACACGAAGAGCCCGTCGCGCAGGCGCACGGGGCGCTGGGGCGTAGCCATAAGCTCGGGCGGCTGCGCCGGCAGCGCGAACGGGATGCGGTAGACGGCCAGCCGCCGCCAGCCGTCGACCTGGGCGCCGAACCAGCCGCGCAGCTGCTCGCGGGCGGCGGCCTCGAGGCCGTCGTCGTCCAGCGGCGGGATGCCGAGGATGGTGGCCGAGATCAGCGCCGCCCCGGGCGGCGCGTAGCTCGGCGCCACGTCGCTCGGCACGCACAGGTCGTTCACCGGGCCGCGACCCTCGCCGTCGAGGACCAGGATGGGCTCGCCGAGCGGCGAGCGCTCCGCCGCGAAGTAGACGCAGGTCGTCGCCCGGGCGGCCGGCGCCTCCACGGCGCCGGTGAGCCGGGCCGCCTCCGGCCCGTCGGCCGCCACGACCACCGCGCCGGCCTCGAGGCGCTCTCCGCCGGCCAGCGTCACGCCGCCGCGGTCGACCGACTCGACCGTGGCGGAGAGGCGAACGGCCGCTTCCGGCAGGCTCTCGGCCAGCTGGCGAGGGATCGCCTGCATGCCGGCGGCCGGCAGCGCCGCCTCGCCCTGGGCGAAGAGCTTGAACACGTAGGCGAACAGCCGGCTCGAGGTCTCCAGCCCGGGGTCGAGGAAGATGCCGCCGAGGTACGGCCGGAAGAAGCCGTCCACCATGCCCCGCGAGAACCCCTCGAGGCGCAGCGCCTCCGCCGTGCTCACCTGCGGCGCCTCCAGCACCTCGTTCAAAGAGGCGCGCGACAGGCGCCGCCGCAGGCGCGCGACGCGCAGCTTGTCGACGAGGCTGCCGGGACCGGTGCGCAGGTTGCGCGCGGCGTCGAGGGGATTCCGCAGTGGGTCGGCCAGGCGCGCAAAGCCGCCGCGGTGACGGACCAGCGCGCCGGCGTAGAAGGGCCGCAAGCCCAGACGCTCGTAGTCGAGCGCGCGGCGCGCCTCGGGGTACGCGGTCAGCAGCACCTGGAAGCCGCGGTCGAGCAGGAAACCGTCCACTTCGTCGGTGCGCAGGCGACCTCCGGCCGCGTCGCTTCTCTCGAGGACCAGGACGTCCACGCCCCGGCTCGCCAGCTCGCGGGCGCAGCACAGCCCGGCCAGGCCGGCGCCGACGACGATGACGTCGCTCAAGCGCAGTCGCCGTCGTCCACGGCTGGCTCCACGGGCTTTGTGGCGCCCGGCAGCACCCGCTCCCAGTAGTCCGCGAGCCGGGTCAGGTCGTCGCCGGCGAAGTGCCGCAGGAACAGGCGTCGCACGCCGGCCAGATGGGTGGCGCGCGCTTCTCTGAACTTGCTCTCGCCGCGGGTCGTGAGCACCGCCCAGTAGCCGCGCCCGTCTTCGGAGACCCGCTCGCGGCGCACGAGGCCGCCTCGCTCGAGGCGGTCGACCAGCCGGCTCACGCCGCTCGCGCTGAGCAGCACGGAATGGGAGAGGTCGCTCATGCGCAGGCGGTACCGGGGAGCATCCTCGAGGTAGAGAAGGACCTCGTAAGACCGTAGTGCCAAGCCGTGAGCGGCCGTGAGCTCCGCGTCCATGTCGTGCAGCAGCGAAGCCTGCGCGCGCAGCATGCCGCGCCATGCCGCCAGTTCGGCTGGTCCGAGGTCCTCAGCGGTCTCGTGGGTCGCTGCCACGCGCCTCACTTCCTTGAACGGTCAAGCGCAGTATACTCGTCTCGCCACTGCCCTTGCCCCGACCTGCAAAGGCCTGCGGCCGCACGTAGAGTGCTGCGCTTGAACGGCCCCGCTCCCAAAGTCGAACGGAGGTCCAGCATGTCTGACAGCAAACCAGCCGCGTGGCGTCGCCGCGAGCACAGTCGCGATCTCACCGGCCTCGGCTGGCTCGAGGCCGATGTGCTGCGCGTCGTCTGGGACCACGGCGACGTCACGGTGCGCGACGTGTACGAGCATCTCCGCGAGAGCCGGCGCATCGCCTACACGACGGTCATGAGCGTGCTGCGCAACCTGGCCGTCAAGGGTCTGCTCGAGCAGGACAAGTCGCAGGCCGCCTACGTGTACCGGCCCAAGGTCACCGACGAGGAGGTCACCCGCGGCATCCTCGACACCCTCGTCGACAAGATCATGGGGGGCCGGCGCGAGCCTCTGATCGCCTACCTGCAGCAGTGCGCCGACTGACGTCCAGACGGGCGCCATTGTGAGCACGACGCCTCGCGTGTAGAGTCGGCCTCACGAGGGGCGGGGGAAACGTGCGCGGTGTCGGGTCCAGGCCCTGCGCCGGAGCCCCCGAATGCTGATGTGGGTCGATCTGAGGGGGTACGGCAATGCGCAGGTTCACTCTCGCGATCATCGCGGCGACACTACTGATCGGCCTGGCCGGGGGGGTGGCCCGCGCGGCCACCAGCGCGTCGCCGTCGCCGGGCGGCGAGAAGCTCGTGCTCCGTGTCGGGATGCTGCAGGACGTCGACAATCTCAACCCGTTCGCCGGCCAGTCGGTGGCCGCCTACGAGGTCTACCACCTCAACTACGACCTGCTCGTCGGCTACGCTCCCAACGGGGACGTGCGGCCGGAGATCGCCGACAGCTGGACGGTCTCCGAGGACGGCCTGCTCTGGACCTTCAAGATCCACCCCGGCATCACCTGGCAGGACGGCGAGCCGCTTACGGCCAGGGACGTGGCCTTCACCTACAACTACATCATCGACAACGAGCTCGGGGCCTTTGTGACCTACACGACCAATATCAAAGAGGCCGTTGCCGTCGACGACACCACGGTCGAGTTCCACCTCAGCAAGCCCAAGGCCAACATGCTGCGCCTGTGGATCCCGATCGTGCCCGAGCACATCTGGAGCAAGGTGCCCGGCAAGAGCGCCGACACCTACCAGAACAAGCCTCCGGTCGTCGGCTCCGGCCCGTTCCAGGTGATCGAGTCCAAGAAAGGCTCGTACACGCGTCTGGCCGCCAACAAGGACTACTGGAGGGGCACCCCCACCCTCGACGAGGTCATCATCGAGAAGTACGACAACCAGGACACCATGACCATGGACCTCAAGAGCGGCGCGATCGACGCGGCTGTCGAATTGCCGGTGCCGCAGTTCAACGCCCTCAAGAGCGAGCCCGGCATCAAAGCCGTAGACGCCGACAGGAAGTACCTGGTCGAGCTGTGCATGAACGTGTACGACAGCGCGGATTCGCTCGCCAACCCCGTGCTGCGCGACACCGCGTTCCGCCAGGCGATCAGCTGGGCCGTCGATAAGCAGAAGATCGTCGATACCTGCTTGGGCGGCTACGCGCAGGTCGGCGAGTCGATCCTGATCCCCAGCACCGACGGCGCCTGGACGCCGTCTGCGGCCGAGACGTTCGGCTACGACCTCGAGAAGGCGAAGCAGATGCTCGAGGCCGCCGGCTTCAAGGACGCGGACGGCGACGGCATCCGCGAAGACAAACAGGGCAAGCCCATCGAGCTGCGGCTGTGGACGCGGACCGAGGACCCCGCGCAGCAGCGCGCCGGCAAGCTCATCGCCGGGTCGTTCGAGTCGATCGGCATCGGCGTCGCGCTCACGGTCATGAACGACGGCTCCATCTACGACGGTCTCTACAACTACAAGGGCGACACCTACGCCCCCGACTTCGACATGTACATCTGGGGCTGGGGCGCCAACGTCGACCCCGACTACATGCTCGCCAACTTCATCACCGCGCAGATCGAGTGGTGGAACGACCCGAGCTGGTCGAACGCCGAGTACGACCGTCTGTACGGGGAGCAGGTCTCGGAGATGGACTGGCCGACGCGCCAGGAGCAGGTCGCGCGCATGCAGCAGATCTTCTACGAGGACGCGCCCTACGCGGTGCTGTACTATCCCCAGTCGCTGCAGGCCTACAACACCGACAAGTGGGAAGGGTGGGTCCCCTACCCCGGCGACAACGGCATGGTCGTGAACCAGAACGACAACATCGACACGTATGTCGAACTGCATCCCAAGACGGCCACGACCACGACCACGAGCTCGGGGTCGTCGAACACAGGGCTCATCGTCGGCGCGGTGGTCGCGGCGCTCGCCGTCATCGTCATCGTCCTGCTGCTCGTGCGCCGTAGCCGCGGCCGCGCCGTCGAGGAGTAGGCCGCGATAGCCGCGGCGGGGAGGGGAGGACGTTGAAAGAGTCCGCCCCTCCCCTTTCCATGACGCCTGCGGGAGTCTCCCCTTCGTGGGCGGAGGGCGCGCTCGCGGCGACCCCCGACGGCGTGCCTTCGATGGACGGAGGTCGACCATGTCAGACGTGAGAGCGGGCGCAGGGCGGCCCGGCGACGGAAGCACTGCGGAGCCGGCCATCCAGGCGTTCCTCGACGATCTCCTGGCCGACAACCCGGTCCTGGCAACCGGGCTCGGCCTGACCTCCGGCGCCGGCCGGCTGCCCTCGTGGTCGGCGGAGGCGGTCGCGCGGCGCATCGGCATGCTCCGCCGCCACGAGCGCACGCTCCTGCCCCTGCTCGACGACCACGAGGTGGCGACCGCGGTCGACGCCTTCGCCGGCCTGCAGATAGCGCACCGGCAGCTGCGCGATCTCGAGCTGTGCCGCGTCCAGCACCGCCGCCCGGGCGCGTACCTCGACGTCCTCTTCGGGCTCTTCCCCCTCCTCATACGCGAGCTGGGGTCGCCCGCCGAGCGTGTCGAGGCTCTCGCCGGGAGGCTGAGCGCCACGCCGGGCCTGCTGGAAGAGGCGCGCGACAACCTGCAGTCGGGGCTGCCGGCCGCCCTGGTCAGAGCGGGCCTGGACCAGGTCGATGGGCTCCTCGAACTGGCCGGGCCCACGGTCCGCGCCTTCGCGGCCGGCGCCGGCCACGAGGGCGCTCTCGATCGGGCTTCCCAGACCGCCTGCGCGGCGCTGGCGGCCTTCCGCGAGCATCTGCGCGACGGCCTGCTGCCGGGGGCCGCGGCGGAGTGTGGCGCCGGCCGCGCCGTACTCGAAGACGTCCTGCGCTGGGAGCATGTGCTCGACGACACGCCCGAGGAGCTGGCGCGCTACGGGCGCGAGGTGCTGGCCGCGACCAAAGACGCCATGGAGGAGGTCGCCGCCGAGCTCGGCTACGGCGACGCTGCGGCGGCCGTGGCCGCGTTGCAGTCAGACCACCCGGCGCCGGACGACCTGGTGGCTGCCTACACGCGCGCCGTGGAGGCCGCGCGGGCGCACGTCGTCGCCCGCGGCATCGCCACCATGCCCCCGGGCGAGGAGCTCACCGTCATGGCGACCCCGACCTTCCTGCGCAGCATGCTGCCCTTCGCCGCCTATGATCCGCCCGGCCCCTACGACGCGCGCCAGCTGGGCTTCTACTACGTCACGCCGCCGCGCGACGGTCTGTCCGGGCCGGAGCTCGAGGCAGCGCTGCGCAGTCACCCCCGCGCCTCCCTGGCCACGACGGGCGTGCACGAGGCCTACCCCGGCCACCACCTGCAGCTGGTGAGCTCCAATCGCGCGACGACCCTCGCGCGCCGCGTCGCCCACATCCCGAGCGGCGGCAACATCCTCGTCGAGGGCTGGGCCTTCTACTGCGAGGAGCTCATGGAGCAGCAGGGTCTTCTTGCCGACCCCGCCGTGCGCCTCATGCGCCTCAACGACCAGGTGTGGCGCGCCTGCCGGGTGGTCATCGACGTTGAGCTGCATCTGGGGGTCATGGACCTGCCGGCAGCCGTCGACTGTCTCTGCTCCGAGGCGCACATGAACCGCTACGAGGCCGAGCTCGAGTGCCGGCGGTACGCGGGCGAGCCGGGTCAGGCGATGAGCTATCTGCTCGGCAAGCGCGAGGTGCAGCGTCTGGCGGCCGTCTTCGAACGGCAGGGCGGCGGATCCCTCCGTGACTTCCACGACGAGTTGCTGAGGTGGGGCTGCCTGCCGCCGGCGGTCATCGCCTGGGGGATGGATCTCGCGCCGCCGCCTCCGGCGGCGCGCCTCAGTTCCTGACCCGCTCGCGCTGCTCGGCGCCGTGGAGCGCCACCTGGTCGCGCCCCGCCGCTTTGGCACGATACAGCGCCTTGTCGGCCAGCTCCATGAGGGCGTCGAGCTCGGTGGCGTCACGCGGGCACGTCGCGGCGCCGACGCTGATCGTGATGTTCGCTTCCGCCGGCAGTCCGAGGCCGGTGTAGCGCGTGCCGCTCAGCGTGCGCCGCACGCGCTCGGCCACGTAGTAGGCGTTCTCACCCGGCGTGCTCGGCAGCAGGACGGCGAACTCCTCGCCGCCGTGCCGGGCGCAGATGTCGCTGGTGCGCAGGGCGTCCTGCAAGGCCCGCGCGACCGTTTGCAGCACGCGGTCGCCGGTGGCGTGGCCGTAGGTGTCGTTGAACTCCTTGAAGTGGTCGATGTCGACCATGAGGACGCTCAGCGGCGCCTGGTGGCGCAGGCTTCGCGCTATCTCCTCGCCGGCGCGCTTCATGAAGTATCGCCGGTTGTAGAGGCGCGTGAGGTGGTCGGTGACGACCTGACGGCGGATGGCGTCGTACTTGTGGGCGTTCGTCAGCGCACTCTGCACGTGGCTCTGCAGCGCCACGAGGATGTCGTCGGAGAGCAGGGTGACGTAGTCGCCCGTGGTGGAGGTCGCCAGCACAGCCATGTCCCCGATGTTCTCCACGTGGACGGGAATCACGAGCTGGTCCTTCATGGTGTGCGGGAAGAGCGAGCACGTGTGGTCGACCCTACGCGTCAGCCGGCCGCCGGCGAGCGCCTGGCGCACGGGGCAGTCCGGCGTGAAAGCGCAGCACTCCGCGGAGAGCGTAGGGGAGAGGACGCCCTGCGCGCCTTCGAGCGAGAACGCTCGCGCGTCGGCGTCCAGAAGGAGCAGGGCGGCGAAGTCCGCGTGCAGGAAGGCCTTGCACCGTGACAGCACGCGCTCCACCGTCTCGCGATACGGCAGGGCCGCGTTCATCTCCTTGCCGAGCTCGCCGACGTCCATGAGCTGCCGGTTCAGCGACAGCACGCGCTCGAGGTCCGCCTTGATGCTCTGCGACACCGACTCCTTGTCCTCGGCGGCCGTGAAGACGGCGATGAGCGTACCGACGAGATGCCCGAGCTCGCGGGTCTCGTCGCGGTAGTAGGGATCGTTGCGTTCGTAGTCGCCGCCGAGCCTCTGGCGGGCGCGGCGGATCAACCCGTTGAGAGGCCGGTGGACCAAGAGGTCGAACGTCAGGGCGATGAGCGCGAACAGCACCAGCACCGCGGCGGCCAGCTGCCAGGTGGACAGAAGGTCGATCCAGTGGGTGGCGACGTAGAAGAAGGCGCCGAGGGCGAGCGCGACGACCGCGGTCGTCTTGAGCTGGAGGCTCACCCCGCGTTTGTAGCAGAGGCTGCCGCCTCGACGCTGATCACCAGGCTTGTCCGACGTAGCGCGCCTCACGTGAGATTGCGACTACTCCGGGTATCGGCAGATGAGCGCCTTCCATGATAGGCCGTCGGTGTCCGGGGGCCGGGTCGCGCCCGGCGCGCCCGGGACGGCGCTCAGAGACGGCCGAGGATGCGGCGGTCGTGCGTGCGCCGCGGGCTGCAGCGTCGTTCGCCGATGCGCCGGTCGCGCACGTAGTACAGGCACACGGCGCAGTAGGTGCTGCACGTGAGGCGGGTGTCCACGTCGGCGACGCAGAGCATCGGCTGCAGGGTGATGCGTGGGTCCTTCGTCATGATCATCTGTCTAGTACGCCAGAGGAGCGCCGGCTCCTGCCCGCTGCCGCACGTCGGCAGCGGACCCCAGCGGCGCTCAGCCCTGCAGATAGCTCGCGACGACGGTGAGCACCTGGGCGATGCGGAAGGGCTTCGTGATGTAGCCGTCGATGCCGACGTCGGTGGCGCGCTCCATGTCGGTGGCCATGGCTTTCGCGGAGAGGCCGACGATGGTGATGTCGCGGGTCGCCGCGTCGGCCTTGAGCTCGATCACGGCCTCATAGCCGCTCACGATCGGCATCATCATGTCCATGAGCACGAGGTCGGGATGATGCTGCTTGGCGAGATCGACCGCCTCGCGCCCGTTCACCGCCTTGTAGACCGTATAGCCCTGCGTCTCAAGTGACATCGATACGATGCTCAAGATGTCGGGGTCGTCATCTGCTACCAGGATGGCCTTCGCCACGGTGCGCACCTCCTCAGCTGATCTTGCCGGCCGCCAGCGGGTCGGCGGGCTTGGTCGATATCGGCATGGTGAAGATGAAGCTGGAGCCTTTGCCGAGCTTGCTTTGCACGCGGATGGTGCCGCCGTGCAGCTCAACGAGCTCTTTGACGATGGCGAGGCCGAGCCCTGTGCCTCCCTGCGTACGCGTGGCGGAGGAGTCGATCTGCGTGAAACGCTGGAAGACCTTGTCTTGATCCTCTCTGGCTATGCCGATGCCCGTGTCGTTCACCCAGATCTCGACCATGTCGCCGGCGGTCCGCGCCTCGACGCTCACATTGCCGTTGTCGTGCGTGTACTTGATGCCGTTGGTGAGCAAGTTGAGCAGGATCTGGTTGAACTTCGCCGGGTCGGCCGACACCAGCGGAAGGTCGGTGGGCAGGAACGTCGAGATGCTGATCCTCTTGTCCTGAGCGCGCGGCTTGACGACGGGCAGCACGCCCAGCAGAGCCGCGCGCAGGTCGACCGACTCCGGGTTCAGCTCCAGCCGCCCGGCCTCGATCTTGGTGAGGTCGAGGATGTCGTTGATGAGGTTCAGGAGCGCTTCTCCGCCTTTGAGGATGCTGTCGACGAAGACGCCCTGCTTCTCGTTGAGCTCGCCGGTCATCCCGCTCAGGAGCATGTCGCTGTAGCCGATGATCGACGTGAGGGGAGTGCGCAGCTCGTGGCTCATGGTGGCCATGAAGTCGCTCTTGAGCTCGTCGAGGTGCGTGAGCTCGCGATTCTTGCGCGCGAGCTCCTCGTTGTACTGGATGTTGCGCATGACCAGGGCGACCTGGTCGCTCAAGGCGCGCACGGTGGGCACCGCCGCCGCCGGAACGGCCTCGTTCTGACTGTAGAACAGGCAGATCACGCCGAGCAGCTCGTGCTTGGCCTCGAACGGCGCCGTGAGGAAGCCGTGAAAGCCCCCTTTCTCGGCGGCCTTGAGCAGCCGGCCGATCTGCGGATCGGCGACCGTGTCGTGCAGCTGTACCCCTGCCTTGGCGACGTCGGCGATCCCGAGCTCCTTCATCTTGCGGACGAAGGCCGCGTCGAGCGGCCCATGCTCCGCCTTGTCCTCGAACTCGCCGCTGTTGTGGTTGAGGACGAGGGCGAAGCCCGCGCTGATGCCCGAGGCGCCCATGATCTGCTTGAGCGCCTCGGGCATCAGCGCGTCCACGTCCTGGTGGCGAAGAAAGACGCGGCTGCTCTCGCTCATCACGTGGAGCTGCTCGTTGGTGGCCTGCATACGCCGCAGCTGTGCGTCGGTGTCGGCCTTGGCGGTGCTGAGCTGGACGGTGGTACGCACGAGGGCCGTGGCGAGCCGCCCGGCCAACAGAGCGACGAGCAGGAACGCCGCGACGTGCAGGCACACCGTGATCAGCATCCAGTTGGGGGGCACGTTGATCTCGGCCACCAGGGCTGTCGTGTGGAGCCAGCCGAGGTGCTGAAGCTCCCAGATGCCGGCGTAGGCCGCGCCGGCCGCCGCCGCGGCCGCGTACGGCACCCAGACCGGCAGGAAGACCGCGGCGAGGACGATGGGCCACACGTAGAAGACGGCCACCGCGCTGAGGGCGCCGCCGCTGAAGATGACGGCGGCGCTCACGAGGGCGAGGTCCACGACGACGATGGCCCCGGCCAAGGTGCGCGTCTCCCCGCGGCTCTCGAGCAGGAAGAAGGGCACGTTGGCGGCGACGACCACCGCGAGGGAGACGAACAGCTCGGCGGCCACGAGGCCGTGATCGTCGATCTGGACCCACAGCACGGCAAGCAGGAGGGCCAGCGTGAAGAGTACGCGAGCCCACAGCACGTCGTGCAGTTGTTTGCGCAGGTCCATCCCCTCCACTCATACCTCCGCGCTGCGGGTCGGGCGAGTAAGGTATTCTACCTTGGGACCCGAAGTCCGTTTCGCGCGCGGACCGCCGGCTGTGTGGGCAGCGCGGCCGGCCGAAAGGAGGACCCGTTCATGTCTGTGCCCCGGCTTGTGGTGTGCGGGCTCGAGCCCGGCCCTGCCGTGGCTCTCGCCGCAGGCGCGCTCCAAGCGTGCTTCGCCGAGCAGCGCGCCGTCCGCGCGGTCACCATCGGTGCGGACCTCCCGCTGTGGCGGCTCCTGTACGCCGGTGAGGGCAGGGCGCCGCGGGTGCTCGACCCGGCGCTTCACGACGACGCCGTGCTGGAACTCTACGACTACTGGAGCGAGGGCTGCGATCTCGTGCTCCTGGTGGCGGTGCAGCCCGCCCTCGACCGCTGGCAAGGCGTCAAGGGCTCGCGCGCGGTCGACATCGCCGCCGGTCTCGACGCGCCTCTCGTGCTGGTCCTCGACGCACGTGAGCGCGGCGCCACGGCGGCGGCCGCGGCCTACGGCGTGCGCGCCCTCGCGGGCCAGCTCGAGATCGCCGGCGTGATCGTCGTCGGCGGCGACGAGCGCGGCGCCGCGGCCGAGCTCGGGCAGGTCTTGCGGCGTGACGTCGGCCTTCCCATCCTCGGCTGGATCCCGCCGCAGCTCAGCGAGCAGTTCGTGCGGGGCTACTCGGCGGCGGGCACGCTTCGCCAGATCGGCCCGCGGCCGGTCAAGGGCAGCAAGCGGCTCCTGTGCGCCGAGGCGGGGACCTACCTCGACCGCGACGACCTCCTGGCGGCGGCAACGCGGAGGGGTTTCCTGCCCGCCCGCACCCGGCGGCTGCTGACGCCGCTTCCGGCCGCCCACGGCCTGAGTCTCGCCGTGGCCTGGGGCCCGCCGCTGGAGCCGTTCGCCCTGGAGAACGTCGACATGCTGCAGGCGATGGGGCTCGAGCTCGTGCCGCTCAACGTCGCTCGCGACCGTGAGCTGCCGCCGGACGTCAGCGGTCTGCTGCTCGCCGGGCAGCTCGACGAGGAGCAGCTGCCCGCCTTCGCCGGCAACGCCGAGATGCAGGCGGCGCTCGCCGAGGCCATCGGCGACGGCCTGCCCACCCTCGCGCTGGGGGGCGGCGCGCTGCTGCTGCTGCGCCGCCTGGCCGACAGCCGCGGGCGCAGCCACGAGCTCACCGGCGTGTTGCCCGCCGAGGCCGAGCTCCTGGAGTGGTACGAGCGTCCCCGCTACGTGCGCGCCCAGGCGGCGCGCGGCAATCCGTTCGACGAGGGCGAGAACCTGCTGTACGAGCTGTTCGATCTCGAGTTCCTCCTGCTGGAGCAGGAGTCGTTCGCCTACCACGTGGGCGACGCCGGAGAGCCCGGTCAGGCCGAGGGCTTCGCCCTCGGCCACTGCCTGGCCACGACCCTGTACCCCTCCCTCCCCCGGTGCCCGGCGCTGGCTGCGAGCTTCGTCGCGGCCATGCGTCTCGCCGGGCCCCGCGCGTGAACTTCGCCGTCGCCACGCTGGTCATGCCCGTCTTCGGCATCTCCGGCGGCGACGACCCGGCGCACCTCTCCAAGATCGCCCTCCTGCGCGAGGACCCCTACGGCTTCATGATCGGCACCGCTCCGGCCGCGGGCGTCTGTGCGCTGCACTGCGACCTGGCCAGGATGGCCGCGGCGGAGCTGGGGCAGTGACGCTGGCGCGTATCGAGGCGCGCCTCAAGTCGCGGCGCGGGCTTCTGGCGCTCTGGCTCGGCAGCACGGCGGCCGTCGCCGTCGTGGCCTTCCTCATGTACCGCGGCGGGCTGCCCGGCTGGGACGACGCCGCACACGCGTACAAGGTCTTCCTCCTGCGCCGCGGCGAGTCGCTGTTCTGGGACGACTTCTGGTACGGCGGCGGCTACGGCGCCGCCAACTACGGGTTCGTCTACTACCTTCTCGCCCTGTACGTGCCGTCGAGGCTGATCGTGATCGCCTCAGCCGGCGTGCTGCCCGTCCTCTACTACATCTACCAGCGGGACATGTGGGGCAGCGACGACATCTGGCCCGCCTGGGCCTTCGCCGGGATCATGAGCGTCTATCTCGCTCACGGTCAGGACCCCTTCGTCCTCGGGCTCGCGCTGACCGTGGGTGGGTTGGCCCTGCTGGCGCGCAAGCGGCCGCTCTGGGCCGCACTCCTCGTGGCCATCGGCATCTTCGCCAACCCGATGGCCTTCGTCGTGTGCCTGCCGTTCATGCTGTCCGACGTCGTCGCGCGGCCGGCGCTGCGCCGCCGCTACCTGTGGTTCTGGGGCGGGGTCGCGCCGTTCATCGCCCTGCGCGTCGTGCTCGGCGTCGCCTTCAGCGAGCCGGGCGGCTACCTTAACGAGACATCGCAGCTGCTGCTCTATCTGGGCTTCGCGCTCGCCGGCCTGGCGCTGGCCGGCGTCAACGCCGCCCACCCGCGCCGGCCGTTTGTCGTCCTGTTCCTGACGTATGCGGCCGTCTGCGTGCTCTCCTTCGTGACGCCGGGCAGCCCTCTGGGCAACAACATCGGGCGTTTCTTCTTCGTGTTCGGCATGCCGCTGCTGTTGCTGCTGCGGCACTCGCGGCTGCAGAGGCCGTTCCCGTACGGCGACCTGGCCGTCATACCCATCGTGCTGTTCGGGCTCCTGCAGATCAGCGCTCCCTACAGTCACTTCACGCGCACCGACGAGTGGCCGCAGACGCGGGCGAGCTTCTTCGCCCCGGCCCTGGCCGCCGCGGCGCGGTACCACGACCCGGACTACCGTATCCACGTCGTGGCGCTGCGCCGCCACTGGGAGGCGGACTACTTCCCGGAGGCCGGCTACCCCATCACGCGCGGCTGGTACCGCCAGGCGGATGCGATCCACAACGACCTCTTCTACAAGTCCTACGATGCGGCGACCTACGTCTCCTGGCTGCGCCGCATGGGCGTGCAGTACGTCTTCCTGCCCGACGCACCGCTCGACCCTTGGAGCCAGCGCGAGGTGAAGATCCTCGAGACGTCTCCCGAGTTCCAGGTCGTGGATCGCAGCGGCGTCTGGACGGTGTACCGGCTGCGCGACGCCGAGCCGCTCGCCGTGGGCCTGAACGGCGGTACCGCGCACGTGACGAGCATGGGGCACCGCGAGTTCACTGTGGATGTCGACCAGCCCGGCACGTATCTGCTCAAGGTCACGTGGTCGCCGTACTGGTCGCTCACGGGCGGCGCGGGCACACTGCGCCGCTCGCCCGATCGCTTTCTGCTGCTCGATGCCCGAGAAGCCGACACGTACACGCTGCGCTTCGACGTCACGCCGGGCAAGGTGCTCGCCGAGGCGGGCGCCCGGCTCGGGCTCTAACGACTCCCGGAGGACCACGCCATGCCCCGCACACGCCTGTCTCCTGAAGTCTTCGCCCTGCCGTTCGAGCGCCTGCGGGACGGCTACTACTCGGACACCTACTTCAACTGCACGAAGGGCGTTCTCGAGGCCCAGGACCTGCATCCCCGGGTCACCATGCAGGTCTTTCAGAAGCAGGAACGCGCGGTGCTCGGAGGCGTGGACGAGGCGCTCGCCGTGCTCAGGCTGTGCGCCGGGCGGTATGCCGGAGAGGCGGCCGCGCGTGCCTGGGAACCGGGCTGGGACCAGCTCGACGTCTCGGCCCTGTACGACGGCGACGAGGTGGCCGCCTGGGAGACGGTCATGACGATCGCCGGCGACTACGGCCTCTTCGCTCACCTGGAGACCGTGTTCCTCGGAGCACTCACGCGGCGCACGCTGATCAGCACGAACGTGCGCCGCGTGGTGGATGCCGCCGCCGGCAAGCCGATCCTCTTCTTTCCGGCGCGCTTCGACCACTACCGCGTGCAGACCGGCGACGGGTACGCCGCCCACATCGCCGGGGCCATCGGTGTCAGCACCGACGCGCAGGCCTCCTGGTGGGGAGGCAAGGGCATCGGCACGGTGCCTCACGGTCTCATCGCCGCCTGCGGCGGGGATACCGTCGAGGCCGCCCGCCGCTTCGCCGACACCTACCATCCGGAGCTCAACGTCACGGCACTGGTCGACTTCGACAACGACTGCGTCGGCACGAGCCTCGCCTGCGCCCGGGCTCTCGGTGACCGTCTGTGGGGGGTCCGCCTCGACACCTCGGAGACGCTCGTGGATCGCTCGCTGTGGGCCGGCATGGGGAGTTTTCGGCCGACGGGAGTGGCCCCGGAGCTGGTACGCGCCGTGCGGCGCGCGCTGGATGCGGAGGGCTTCCGGCGCGTCAGGATCGTGGTAAGCGGCGGCTTCACCGCCGAGCGCATCGCCGTCTTCGAAGCGGCCGGCGTGCCGGCCGACGCTTACGGCGTGGGCAGCAGCCTGCTGCGGGGGGTCGCCGACTTCACCGCCGACGTCGTGCGCCTGGAGGGCGCGCCCTGCGCCAAGGTGGGTCGGGTGTATCGCCCCAACCCTCGCCTCGAGCTCGTGAAGTAGCGGCCGGCCCTACTCGCCGTCGGCGGGAGCCGACGTCTGTTTGCCTTCAAGAAGGTCGACGAAGCTCTGGGAGCGCCGACCGATGGCCGTCGACGGATCGAGCTTCGCGGCCGCTGCCCACTGGGCCTTGGCCTCGTCGATGCGGTCGGCCGAGAAGTAGATGATGGCCATCGAGTAGTGGGCTTCCTGGTTCCTCGGGGTCTTGTCGAGGACGGCCTTGACGGCCTGCGCGGCGCGCTGCGAATCGCCGTCGGCGTGCCAGACCATGGCCAGGCGCACGGTGGCCGTGGGGTTGCCGGGGTCGATCTGAAGCGCCGTGCGGAACGTGCGCGCCGCCTGCTGGTAGCGCTGCCCGAGGAAGTAGGCGTCGCCGAGCTCGAGGAGTACGGCGACGTTGTCTGGCTGGTCGGCGCTGGCGCTCTCGAGCTGGGCGATCTTCTGCTGGACGGCATCGTCCGTGACCGGCGCGGGCGTGGATTCGCCGGCCTTGCCGTCGACCGCGGGATGGCCCGGCGGCAACGACTGGCCGGCCGTCGACGGCTCGGCCACGGTGCCTGCGGCGTCGCCGCCTCCGGGGCTCGTGCCGACGACGACGATCACCGCGGCGACGAGCACCGCCACGCCGAGGCCGGCAAGTACGTAGTGCCTTTTCAAGCTTGTCCTTCCGTGCGTGAGAGGACGCGAGCCTTGGGAGGATAGCACCCGGGTCCTCCTCTGGCGACCGCGTTTTGCCCGCGAACGGGGGGCATGAAGCGGCCGCCTAACCAAGCGTAACGGCCGCTTAACAAGCGGGCCGCGGGGAGCGCTTCGCCGCCCGCGGCTCGTCGCGCCCGGCAGTTGACGCTCCATGGGCGCCGGGGTAGAGTTCAACAAGACCGTTTCTGTCCGGTCTCCTGCCGAAAGGGGGCGTCCATGGGACTCCAGCTCACCCGCGGTGGCGAGTACGCCGTCCGCGCCATGACCTATCTCGCGCGGTTTCCCGAGGGCCATGTGGCGTCGCTCCACGAGATCGGGCAGGCGCAGGACATCCCCGCGAGCTTCCTCGCCAAGATCCTCCAGAGCCTCGTGCGCTCCGGCCTCGCGGTCTCGCAGCGCGGCGCGCACGGCGGCTTCGCCCTGGCGCGTCCCGCCGCCGACATCACGATGCGCGGCGTCATCGAGGCAGTCGACGGCCCCATCTCGCTGAACCAGTGCGTGCTCTGGCCCGAGGATTGCTCGCGGAGCGACGGCTGCGAGATGCACAAGGCCTGGCTGCGCGCCCAGGCACAGCTCATGGACGTGCTCGACTCCGTGACTCTGAGGACGCTGGCGCCGCAGCCTGTGGCCTAGAGCCGGCGCCGGCCGTCGCGGCCGCACCACTCGCGCGGCCCAGCCCGGCTTTCTCTCCTCGAGCGTTCGTCAGTCTGCGTAGCCTTCTGGATGCGCCTGCATCCAGGCCCACGCATCGCGGACGGCGTCCTCCAGGCTGCGCCGCGGGCGCCAGCCCAGGCCCGCCGCCGCCCGCCGCCCGCTCGCCACAAGCGCCGGTGGGTCCCCGGCGCGCCGCCCCGCCGTCTCGCGGCGCAGCTCCAGGCCGGTGATGCCAGAGACGGTGTCGAGCACGCGCTTCACCGAGTCGCCGCGGCCGGTGCCCAGATTGAAGGCTCCCTGAACGGCGGGCAGCGCCTCCAGCGCCAGAACGTGGGCGTCGGAGAGGTCGGCGACGTGCACGTAGTCGCGCACGCAGGTGCCGTCGGGGGTGGGGTAGTCGGCGCCGAACACGCGCAGCGCGGCGCCGTCCCTGACCGCCGACAGCGCCAGGGGGATGAGGTGCGACTCGGGGTCGTGGTCCTCGCCGCGGGGCCCGTCGGCGCCGCAGGCGTTGAAGTAGCGCAGGGCCGTGAAGGCGAGGTCGCCGGCGTCCCGCGCCTGCTCGAGCAGGCGTTCGCCGGCGAGCTTGCTCGCCCCGTACGGGTTGGTGGGCGCAAGCTCGTCGTCCTCGTCGATGGGCACGCGCCGCGGCTCGCCGTAGACGGCGGCGGTCGAAGAGAAGACGAGGCGGCCGACGGCGGCGGCCCTGGCCGCCGCGACCACGGCCGCGGTGCCGTTCACGTTCACGTCGTGGTAGCGCGCCGGTTGCTCCACCGACTCGCCCACCTCGGCCAGCGCGGCCATGTGGACGATGGCGTCACACTCGGCGTCCTGCAAAGCGTCGCGCACGCGGGCCGCGTCGCGGATGTCGCCCTCGACGAACGACGCTCCGGCCGGGACGGCCGCACGGTGGCCGCGAGAGAGGTCGTCGTAGACGGTCACCGCGTGGCCGCGCGCCAGAAGGCGCGCGGCGATCACGCTGCCGATGTAGCCGGCCCCGCCGGTGACCAGGACGTGCATGCGGCGATGCTAGCAGGTCAGCGCGAGCGCCCGGTAGCGGCCGGCGCCGCGGCGTCGCCCGTCGCGAAGAACTAGGGGCGGCGCGCCTTGCGGCGCGCCGCCCCCCGGCGGACACTGCGCTGCTCAGCAGCTCACTTCTTGTTGTCCACCCAGATGGTCATGCCGTCGGCGTTCATGCTCTTGACCTGGATGCGCACGCCGAGGTTCTGCGGGATCTTCACCCCGGCCTCAGGTGTCTCGGGGAACCAGTATGTCCAGGCGTCGTTGAACCACGCCTGCGCGCCCTTGCCGGGAGCGACGCTTTCGCCCACGCCCACGCCGGCGTCGTAGTCACGGAACCAGATGCTCTGGGACGGCGTGCGCTTGACGCTGAAGGCCGCGTCGCGCACCTGGATGCGCGGCCGCCAGTAGCCGACGGTCTGGTCATAGGGGATCCCGTCGGGCTGCGGCCGCGCGTCGACGACCATCCAGCCGCCCTCGCCGATGTGCGAGGCCACGTCGTTGTCTTGCCAGAACGTGTCGCGGTAGATGAGGTGCAGGCCCTGGTTGTAGCTGAACCAGTCGACCCAATTGGCGTAGAGGCCGTTGAACTGGTAGCAGTTCTTGAGAGTGGCGTCCGAGCCGTCGCGGGTGCGGTACTCGGCGACGTAGTAGTTGTCGCTCATGCTGGCCTTCGCGCCGTCGACACGCAGCCAGCCCTCGCTCGTGAAGTCGGCGGTGGCGATGGGCGCGCCGCCGACCATGAGATCGGTGATCTCCCAGCCCTTGTTGGCCACGCCGCCGTCGGTGAAGTAGCGGAACTGGAGCAGCACGCTCTTGCCGGCGTAGGCGCTGAGGTCGTAGGTGATGGTGTCGGCCCAGTGCTCGGTGTCGGTGCCGGTGAGGGCGAACTCGCCCGGCTGGACCTCGACGGTGTTGCCCGGGCTCTGGACAGTCGCCCACGTGGTGCCGCCGTCCGCGGAGACGCGCACGTAGCCGTAGTCGTAGCCTTCCTCGATGTCGTACCAGGTGCGCAGGGTCAGCACCGCCTGGTCACCGCTGGGCACGGCCACCGCGGACTTCGTCGCGAGCCGGTTGTCCAGGTCGTTGCCCATGTCGGAGTACCACTCGAGGGCTCCGTCTATTCCGCTGAGCTCGATCACGTGCTTGCGCTTCGGCAGCGGGATCATGACGCTCGTCGAGCCGGCTGCGCCGATAGCGGCGGGCTGGAGCTTCACGGTGGCGGTCGCGCCGCGCTTGACGACCTTGGGCGTGACGAAGCCGAGAGCGTACTTGTCCCACACGTTCATGGGGCCGGGCTGGCTGCCGAGGCCCCACTGGCGGCCCAGCCAGGAGCCGCTGGACATGATCGTCCAGAAGCCGGAGCTGGCATCGCCGGTGGTGCTGGAGTAGTCGTACTCGTCGGGAAGGCCGAGGTCGTGGCTGAACTCGTGGCAGAACACGCCCGCGTCGCCGTCCTCGGGATTGATGGTGTACGGGTAGACCCAGATGCCGGTCTGCTCGGGCCCCTGGCCCGCGGTGCCCGGCACCATGTAGCCCGGCATGTCGCCGGGGCCGCCGCTGGTGTTCTCGAGGATGCCCCACGAGTGCGCCCAGATGGCGTCGGAGTCCTGGGCGCCGCCGCCGGCGGACTGGTCGCTGCCGGCGTGGATTAGGATCAGATGGTCGACGTAGCCGTCGGCCTGATAGAAGTCGTCGCCGGTGATGCCATACGGGTTCTCGTTGTCGTAGTCGGCCCACGGGAAGTCCGGGTTCTCCGCGGCGAACTTGGCGACGGCGTCGCGAGCGACGCGCCACACGGGGCCGGTGAGGTCGTCGGTGACGTTCCACGGGTCGCTGTCGGCGCCGTACCACGATTCGGGCATATCGAGCTTGACCCACTCGGCGATGTCGCCCGCCACCGTGAACGTGCCGTGCGACTGCTCGAGGTACCAGTTGCGCATCGTCGAGTCGCTGCTGCCGAGGTAGCTGCCGGCGGCGTCGTAGAGCGGGTATGAGTTGCCGAACAGCTCCTGCTGGTAGTGCATCTGCGAGAAGTCGCCCGGCCAGAAGGTGGAGTTGTCGCTGGCCGCGGGCGCCGGGATGGCGCCGCGCGCGGGGCCGGGGGTCATGGGCCCGGTGGGAGAGGGCGAGCCGGCCGGCCAGGCGTCGTCGCCGAACTCGACCAGCAAGACCAGGGCCTTGGTGGTGTAGGTCTTGGTGGCGCCGGGGTCGTCCACGCGTCGCGCGAGGAAGCGCCCCAGTGTGGTCTGCTTGCCGCGCAGGGTGCGCTGCACGAGCGGGGACTTGAGCTCGTAGTTGGGGCCGCTGCCGAACAGCGTCCTCACGGTGGAGCTCGCCATCTCCGGCGTGGCGTAGCTGGGGATGACGCCAAGCTTGACGAGGTGCCTCGCCATGAGCACCTCGTTGGGCGGCATGGCGCCGGCCGGCGCTGCCCCCAGGATCATGAGCAGCGCCCCAAGCGCCGCAGCGAACAGGAGTCTCCGCACGATTGCCCCCTTCGTTGGTGATGGGTGCGAAGCCGCGCCGCGTGGGGTTGGACGATCTGAAGTCCCCGGCGCGGCGCGCTTGTTGGCGCAGAGTCTACTCCCGAAGGCTCGCGGCGGCGAGCCCCGATCTCAACTTCGTGGGTCCACCGCGCATCCGGGGGCGAGGGGGTGAGGAGCGACAAGGGCGGGGCGCCCCGCGAGTGCCCCGCCCGTTTTCGACGTCGTAGCATGCGGCGCGACCGCGCCGCGGGTGGTCAGCCTCAGCCGAAGGGGCTGCCGCCCGACGGCGCGCAGCCCGCGCCGGCGCCGCCGAGGTTGCGCAGGAAGCTCGAGAACTTCTGCCGCACATCCTCCGAGCCGCACTTGGGGCACAGGCGGTCCTCGTCCTTGAGGAACCCCTGACGGAACACCTCGAACGCGTGATCGCACTTCTCACAGACCAGATCGTAGGAAGCCATGGCACTCCAGGTCGAATGGCGTCTTGATACCCTTGGGGGTATTATACCTTGACTGCGCCGCAGCGCAAACACCGGCCCAGCGGGTAGACTCTGCCGAGAAGCGCACCGGCGCGACCGCCGGTCTTTCGTCAGCGCACGCAAAGGGGAAGTGATGCACACGAGAAAGGTCTGGCTCCTGGTCACGCTCCTCGTTGTCGTCGGGGCGGCGTCCGCCCTCGGCGCCTGCGGTGGCTCGGGCTCGTCGGCCTCCTCGGCGGACGTCCAGTTCCTGTCGCCCAAGGGCTTCATGGTGGCCGACTACGGCGGCAAACCGCTGGTGGTCAACTACTTCGGCTCGTGGTGCGGGCCGTGCAATGCCGAGGCGGCGGACCTCGCCGCGTTCTCCAAGGCGCAGAGCGGCTCCGCGGCGTTCGTCGGTGTCGCGGTCAACGACCAGCAGAGCGACGTCGTCGACTTCATGTCCAAGTACGGCCTAACGTATCCGGTGGTGCTCGACGACAACAGCCTCAGCGCCAAAGACGGCATCACCGGGGTGCCGACGACCATCTTCTACGACGCCAGCGGCCAGGAGGTGGACCGCATCGTCGGCGCGGCGACTCTCGCTCAGTTCAACACGAGCTTCGCCAAGACCCAGTGAGCCCCGGCGATCCGGCATCCTCGCGGGGCCGGTCTGAGCCGCCGGTGACCACGGCGAGCCAGTGATCGCGGCCCAGATCACGACGCTCAGCCTGTCGGGCATCGGCCTGGCCTTTCTCGCCGGCCTGCTCTCGTTTGTCTCGCCCTGCGTGCTCCCCCTCCTGCCGGTGTACCTCTCGTTCATCTCCGGCGTGGGGGTGGAGCGCCTGGGCAGCGAGCGCCGGCGCCTGCTCTGGACCTCGCTGCTGTTCGTCGCCGGGTTCACCCTGGTGTTCGTGGCGATGGGCGCCGGCGCCGGCGGCGTCGGCCGGCTGCTCATCCGCTACCGGCACGAACTGACCATCGCCGCCGGCGCGTTCATCGCGGTCAGCGGCCTCGTGGTGGCCGGCGTCATCCGTCTGCCCAAGCCGGTCATGAGGATGACGCCCCGGCACGCGGGCGCCGGCGGCGCCTTCCTCACGGGGACCGCCCTCGCCATCGGCTGGACGCCGTGCGTCGGCTACGTCCTCGGCGCCATCCTCAGTATGGCGGCCTCGAGCCAGAGCGCCGTGTCCGGCGCGCTGCTGCTGCTGGTCTACTCGGTCGGCCTCGGGGTGCCTTTCGTCCTCGCCGCTCTGGCCTTCGACTGGATGAATGTGCGTCTCGGGGTCGTCAAGCGGCACTACCGGGCCATCCAGGTCGGGGCGGGAGTGCTGCTGTTCGTCTTCGGGCTGCTCATGATGCTCGGCGTGCTGGAGCAGATGGGCCGCTGGCTGCCGGCCTTCAGCCCGGGCGGGCTCTGAGGCGGTATCCTTGGCGCCATGAGCGCCCGCCACCGCATTGCGGATGTCACGCCGGAGGGGCGCGCCGCCGCCGCAGCGCTGCGGCGCGCGGCCGCCGGCACCGTCTCCACGTCGCCGCTGACCCGCTGGCTCTATTCGACCGACGCCTCGATCTACCGCGTCGTGCCCGATGTGGTGCTGGTGGCGTCGTCGGTCGACGACCTGCACGCCGCGGCGGCGGTCGCCGCCGAGTACGGCGTGCCGCTCGTCGCCCGCGGCGCCGCCACCAGCGTCGCGGGCCAGGCCGTCGGGCCGGGCATCGCCGTCGACTGTTTCAAGCTCGACCGCATCCTGGCCATCGACCCCGAGGGGCGCACCGCGCGCGTCGAACCGGGCGTGATACAGGCGTCGCTGAACCGCGCCGCCGCGGGCTTCGGCCTCGAGTTCGGGCCGGATACGTCTACGGTGGACCAGGCGACCATCGGCGGCATGGTGGGCAACAACTCCTCGGGGTCGCGCTCGATCGTCTACGGGGAGACCAAAGACAAGGTGCTGTGCGTGCATGCCGTGCTCGTGGGTGGCGGGCCGCTGGTCTTCGGGCAGTGCCGCGGCGCCGATCTGGCGAGCGGGCTCGCGGGGCCGGGGGCGGTCGGGCCGGCGGCGGCGCTCGCGGAGGTCCGCGAGCGCTATCGCCGGCCGCTCGCCGAGGATTATCCGCGCACCCGGCGCTGCGCCTCCGGCTACAACTTGCGGGAGCTGCTCGAGCCGCAGCCGAACCTGGGGAAGCTGCTCGCAGGGTCCGAGGGCACGCTGGCGCTGTTCACCGAGCTCGAGGTGGCGCTCGACCCCCTTCCGGCGGCGCGGACGGGGGCGGCGCTGACGTTCGCCACCCTGGGCGCCGCCCTGGAGGCCAACGTCGCGATCCTCGAGACAGGTCCCTCCGCGGTCGAGCTGCTCGACCTCGACCCGCTGCGGGCGGCGCCGAACCTCGCCACCTTCGCACGCATGGCGCCGCTGCTGGCCGGCGACGAGCGGGCGCTGCTCACCGTGGAGTACCAGGGCAGCGCGGACGAGGCGCGCGCCGGGCTCGGCCGCCTGCGCGCGCTGGCCGGCGACCTCGGCGCGACCCGGCTCGAGTGGCTGGAGGACCCGGCGGCGCTCGCCGAGGCCGGCGCCCTGCGGCGCGCGGTGCTGCCGCTGCTCATGGGCGCCCCCGGCGCCGAGCGGCCGGCCTCCTTCGTCGAAGACACGGCGGTGGCCCCGGAGCGCCTCGCCGGCTTCGTGGACGAGCTCGAGCGTCTGGTCGCGGCCGCAGGCGCGCGCGCCTCGTTCACGGGGCACGCCTCGGCCGGCTGCATGCACGTCCGGCCGCTGCTCGACCTCAAGTCGGCGGCCGGTGTGCGGCGCATGGAGACGCTGGCCGCGGCCGTCGGGCGCCTGGTCAGCGAGTACCACGGCGCGATCTCCGGGGAGCACGGCGTCGGGCGTTCGCGAAGCTGGGCGCTGCCCGGTCTGCTCGGCCCAGATCTGTATGCGGCCATGGTCGCCGTCAAGGACGCCTTCGACCCGCGCCGCCTGTTGGGGCCGGGCACCATCGTCGACGGCCCCGCCGTGGCCGAGTCCCTGCGCTACGGCGCCGACTACCGCGGCGACGGCGCCTGGGCCCCGCGGCTCTCGTACGCGGCCGAGGGCGGCTTCGACCTGGCGGTGGAGAAGTGCTTCGGCGCGGGCCTCTGCAAGAAGCTCACCGGGACCATGTGCCCGCCGGCCGCGGCCACTCGCAGCGAGGTGTACACAACGCGCGCCCGGGCCAACGCCCTGCAGGGCGTGCTCTGCGGCGCCGTGCCGCTGGCGGCCATCAGCGCGGATGAGTTCCGCGAGGTGCTCGGCACATGCGTCGCCTGCAAAGCCTGCAAGACGGAGTGCCCGGCCGGCGTGGACATGGCCGCCTTCAAAGCGGAGTGGCTCGCCGAGTTTCGCGCCAGGGCCGGCGTGCCGGCCCTGGCGCGCGGCATCGGCGAGTTCCGCCGCCTCGCGGCCCTGGCGGCGCCGGTGGCGCCGCTGGTGAACGCCCTCGCGAGGACGCGCGCCGTGCGCCTGGTCAGCGACCGCGCCGGCGTCGCTCACCAGCGGCCCCTGCCGGTGTTCTCGCGGCGGCCGCTGACGAAGCGGCTCGCCGGGGCGCCGGCGCGCGCCGGGGCAGCACTGTTCGTCGACTGCTTCGTGCAGTACCAGGAGCCCCAGGTCGGCGAGGCACTGGCGAACCTGCTGCGAGCCGCCGGCGTCGAGCTGGCCCTCGTGGACGCCGGCTGCTGCGGACGCACCGCGCTCTCGAGCGGGCAGATCGACAAGGCGCGCGCGATGGCCGCCGCGGCGCTGGCCGCGCTCCACGCGCACGCCGCGGGCGGCTGTGAGCTGCTGTTCATCGAGCCCAGCTGCCTGTCGATGGTGTACGACGACTGGCGGCGCCTGCTGCCCGGCGACCCGCGCGTCGCCGAGGTGGCCGCGGCCGCGCGCCCGGCGCTGGCCCTCGTCGCCGACCAGGCCGCGGCCGGCCGCCTGCACTTCCGTGCCGGCGGCCGCGCTCTGCTCCACAGCCATTGCCACGAGAAGGCGCTGTCGTTCGCGGCGGCCACCGGACGCGCTCTGGACGCGGTGCCGGACCTCGAGGTCGAGGTGCTCGACGCCGGCTGCTGCGGCATGTCCGGCGTGTTCGGCTACGAGGCCGAGCACTACGAGCTGAGCGTCGCGATGGCGGAGCGCGTCTTGCTTCCGGCGGTGCGCGCAGAGGGGCCGGAGACGGCCGTGCTGGCGACCGGCACGTCGTGCCGGTCGCAGATCCACGACCTCGCCGGCCGCCCTGCCGCGCACCCGCTGGAGTTTCTCGCGGCGCGCCTCGAGCACTGAGCGCCCGCCGGCTCCTCCACCTTCGCCGCCGCCACGCGTGTACCATAACGGCGTGAACCTCGTGATCGTCATCGCCGGGATCGTCGGGCTGGTCGTGGCGGGCTACGGCTTCGTCACGCTGACCATCGACGCCTGGCGCCGCCGCCAGTACCTCGATATCGCCCTGGCCGCCGGGGTCGGGGTCGCGATCGTCGTCCTGCTCATCGCCTACGGCGACCGGCTGCTACGGTAGCGCGGCAGACGCCCGGCGAGAGCAGGCGCCCTTCTTCGAGCGGACTTGCGCCTAAGGTCGACGCCCGATGCTGCCGATACCCGTGTACGTCCGGCCCGGGGGGAAACCGCGTTCGCGGCGCGAATCTGACAACCGCGGACACGCCGCAAGGCACGGCGACCACGCCTGCGGGCGTCAGAGCGGCGTGGAGAGGGCCGGCGAGGACCCGGCGCCTTCGCCGGAGCTGGAGAGTGAGCTGATGGCCAAACGCATCCTGGTCGTAGACGACGAGCCCGACATCCGCAGGCTCGTCGCCGAGGCCCTGGAGGCCACAGGCTACGACGTGCGGACGGCCGCGAACGGCGAAGAGGCCATTCGCGCGGCCTCCCTTTACATCCCCGACCTCGTGCTCCTCGACATCATGATGCCCGGCATGGACGGGTTCACGGTGTACGAGCGCCTGCGCGCCAGGCCTGTGGATCTCAAGTCGCCGATCATCTTCCTCACGGCGCGGCGCGAGATCAACGACAAGCTCCTGGGCTTCGAGAAGGGCGCCGCCGACTACATCACCAAGCCGTTCCACATCAAGGAACTGCTGGCCCGCGTCAAGGTGCACCTCGTCGAGCTGGGGCCGCCCAAGGGCGACATCCCCAACCCCCTCACCGCCCGCGAGCTCGAAGTGCTCGGGCTCCTGGCCGGCGGCAAGACGTACAAGCAGGTAGCCAGGGCCCTGGACCTCTCGCAGAGCACGGTGCGCAACCACCTGCACAACGTCTACCACAAGCTCAACGTGGTCGATCGCGCGCAGGCGGTCATCGTCAGCCGCGAGAACGGCTGGATCTAGCTCAGGACATGCAGAACGGCATCTCCGGCAGCGACCACACGACGTCGCGCTCGCGTCGGTCGCCGTGGCGCCGCTCGCTGAACGGCCCGGGGCCGGCGACCCAGCGCGGGTGCCTGCGCCCGCCCGCCCGGCGCTCGACGACGACTCTGACATCGTCGCGGCCGGCGAACTGCCGCGTGAGGCGCTCGTAGAAGAACCCTTCGAGCTGGCGGGGGATCACGATCAGTCTGGGCTGCACACTCAGCGTCGACCTGGGCATGTGGTACCTCCTCGACACCCGTACGTCACCACTTCAGGTGCCGTGTCATTCGTCACCGCCGTCGGCATCTCCTTGGATGGGCACGCACGGCTCTTGTCAGGTGCCGCCAGACCGGGCTACGGTCACCGCCGGCTCTGCCGGGCCATCTCTCGTATTCGGTAGCCGAACAGTGGGGGGCCCTATGACCTGGCGGCGTGCAGGGTCCTGCCCGCGCGGAGTTTCTGTCGCCACGCGTGCGCGAGTACACTAGGCGGCAGCTGGACGCGTGGAAGCGATCACCGAGGAGACGTGCAGTGGATCTCACCATCGACGGGCGGCAAGTGGCCGCCGGACCCGGCACCACGATCCTTCAGGCGGCGCGTGCTGCCGGCATCGACATCCCGACCCTCTGCCAGGACGACCGGCTCGAGCCCATCTCCGCCTGCCGCCTGTGCCTCGTCGAGGTCGAGGGCGCGCGGGCGCCGCTCGTCGCCTGCGACACCGCCGTGCAGGACGGCATGGTCGTCACCACCGAGACCGACGAGCTGGTCGAGCAGCGTCGCGTGCTGCTCGACCTGCTGCTCAGCGATCACACGAACGACTGCATCGTCTGCGACCAGGCCGGGGGCTGCCGCCTGCAGGACATGGCCTACCGCTACGACGTCTCCGCCACCTCCTACGCCGGAGCGGTACGCGAGTACCCGGCCCGCGACGACACGCCGTTCATCGCCTACGACCCCGGCAAGTGCATTCTCTGCGGGCGCTGCGTGGCGGTCTGCCGCGAAGTGCAGCAGTGCAACGTCCTGGACTTCGGCGAGCGCGGCTTCGACTCGGTCATCACGACCTCGTTCGGCCGCTCCATGGTCGAGACCGACTGCGAGATGTGCGGCAACTGCGTGAGCGCCTGTCCCACCGGCGCGCTGCAGGACAAGCTCAGCCGCCAGCAGTGCCGCATCTGGGACGCGCTGGCGGTGCGCACGGTCTGCCCGTTCTGCGGTTGCGGCTGCACCATCGACTTGCAGGTCAAGGACGGGCGCGTCGTGCAGGTGACCTCGCCGGTCGGGGTCGGCGCCGGAGAGGGCAACCTCTGCGTCAAGGGCCGCTACGGCTTTCAGTTCATCGGCCACCCCGACCGCCTCACGCAGCCGCTGGTGCGGCGCGACGGCGAGCTCATGCCGGCCACCTGGGACGAGGCTCTCGACCTCGTCGCGAAGCGCTTCGCGGCGATCAAGGCCGAGCACGGCCCCGACGCGCTCGTCGGCTTCTCGTCGGCGCGCTGCACCAACGAGGACAACTACCTGTTCCAGAAGTTCATGCGCGCCGTCATCGGCACGCAGAACGTCGATCACTGCGCGCGGCTCTGCCACGCGAGCACCGTCACGGGCCTGCGTCAGTCGCTGGGCAGCGGCGCGATGACCAACTCGTTCAAGGACCTCGAAGAGGCCGACGCCATCCTCATCATCGGCTCGAACACGAGCGAGGCGCACCCCATCGGCGCCCTGCACATCAAGCAGGCGCTGCGCAGGGGCGCCAAGCTCATCGTCATCGATCCGCGCGAGATCGACATGGCGCGCCGCGCCGACATCCACCTGCAGCTGCTCTCGGGTACCAACGTGGCCGTGATCAACGGCATCATGAACGTGATCCTCGAAGAAGGCCTGGCCGATCAGGAGTTCATCGCCGGCCGCACCGAGGGGTACGAGGACCTCCCCGCGGTCCTCGCGGCGTACACGCCGGAGCTGGTGGAGGAGATCTCCGGCGTGCCGGCCGGCGAGCTGCGCGAGGCGGCGCGCATCTTCGGCGCCGCCGGGAAGGGCGCCATCTTCTACTCGATGGGCATCACCCAGCACTCGCACGGCACCGAGCACGTGCTCGCGCTGAGCAACCTGGCGCTGCTCACCGGCAACCTCGGCCGCCGCGGCACGGGAGTGAACCCGCTGCGCGGCCAGAACAACGTGCAGGGCGCCTGCGACATGGGCGCGCTGCCCGACGTCTACACCGGCTATCAGGCCGTCGGCGATCCGGCCGCCCAGAAACGCTTCTCAGAGGCGTGGGGCGTCGACCTGTCCGGCAAGCCCGGCCTGACGCTCACGGAGGCCTTCGACGGCATGGCGGCCGGCACCGTGCGCGCCCTGTACGTCGTCGGCGAGAACCCCGTGCTCTCGGACCCCGACCAGCAGCACGTGGTGGAGTCGCTCAAGGGCCTCGACTTCCTCGTGGTGCAGGACATCTTCCTCAGCGAGACGGCCGCGCTCGCCGACGTGGTGCTGCCGGCCACGAGCTTCGCCGAGAAGGACGGCACGTTCACCAACACCGAGCGCAAGGTACAGCGCGTGCGCACCGCCGTGCCGAGCCCGGGCGAGGCGCGCGCGGACTGGGCGATCGTCGCCGAGCTCGCGCGCCGACTGGGGGGCGCCGACGGGTGGGACTACGCGCACCCCGCGGACATCATGGCGGAGATCGGCGCGCTCACGCCCTCGTACGCGGGGATCACCTACGAGCGCCTGGATGCCGAGGGCGGTCTCTGCTGGCCGTGCCCCGACACGACGCATCCCGGCACGCCCATCCTGCACATCGGCCGGTTCACGCGCGGCAAGGGCAAGTTCTTCCCGGTCGCCTACCAGCCGCCGGCGGAGGTGGCCGGCGGCGACTACCCGCTCACGCTCACCACGGGCCGCATGCTCGAGCACTACCACACCGGCACCATGACGCGGCGCTCCGACGGCCTCAACGAGCTCGTGCCCATGGGGTTCGCCGAGATCCACCCGGTCGACGCGGCGCGCCTCGGCGTCAGCGACGGCGTCGCGGTCAGCCTGGAGACGCGGCGCGGCGTCATCAGCATCCCGGCCAACGTCACCGCGCGTGTGCGCCCGGGCACCGTGTTCGTGCCCTTCCACTTCTGGGAGTCGCCGGCCAACATGCTCACCAACACCGCCCGCGACCCCATGGCCCAGATCCCCGAGTTCAAGGTGTGCGCCTGCCGGGTCACCGCCTGACAGGCTGCCGCGGCGGCGGTCCGCCTTGATGCCGCTGCGCGACGACGTCCCGACGCGCCGTTTCGCGGTGGTGACGCTGGCCGTCATCGCCCGGCGGCCGCGCTCCGCGGAGAGCCTGAGGTGTAAGCTTGCCGCCACGAGGCCGGAGCATGATCGCCGACTATCACATCCACACGCATCTTTGCCGCCACGCCGAGGGCGAGCCGCGCGAGTACGTCGAGCGCGCCATCGGCCTCGGCATGTCCGAGATGGGGTTCGCCGATCACCTGCCGTTCCTCGCCGGGTGGGGACCCCGTCACGATCTCCCGGACGACTGGTCCATGGGCCTGGACGAGCTCGACGAGTACGTCTTGCTGGTGCAGGCTCTCGCGCGGGAGTACGCCGGTGACCTCCGCATCCTGCTGGGCATCGAGGCCGACTACATCGAGGAGACGCTGGACGAGACCGCCGCTGTGCTGGCGAGCTACCCGTTCGACTACGTGATCGGCTCGGTGCACATCGTCGGCGAGCGCTTCGCCTTCGACCATCCGGAGCTCCGCGACCACCTCCCAGGGTACGGCTTCGAGCGCATCATCCTCGAAAGCCTTGAGCTGGCGGAGCGCGCGGCCGCGAGCGGCCTCTTCGACGTCATCGGGCACCTCGACCACGCGAAGAAGCTCGGCCCCCGGCCGAGCGACGAAGCGGCCGTGACGGCCGCCGCGTCCGCGGCGCTGCGCGCCGTGGCGGCGGCCGGCATCGCGCTCGAGCTCAACACCGCCGGGTTGCGCAAGCCGGTCGGCGAAGCCTACCCGGCGCCCGGGCTTCTCGTTGAGGCCCGCGCCCTCGGCATCCCGCTGACGTGCGGCTCGGACGCCCACCGTCCGGAGGAGGTCGGGTGGGCCTTCGACGAGGCCGCCGTGATGGCGCAAGAGGCCGGCTACGCCGCCACCTTGCGCCTCGGCGGCGGCCTCCCGGAGCCGCTCTGATGCGCGACGTCGGCCGGCATCTCATGGCGATCTTCAACGTGCGCTCGGGCGGCGGCGCGTATCGCCGCGACCTGCCGCTGATCCTTGACGCCCTGCGCGGCCTCGGCTACGAGGTCGACGCACGCGAGACCCAGGGCGTGGGCGACGCCACGCGCCTCGCGCGCGAGGCTGTGGAGCAGGGGCTCGACCTCGTCTGCGCCATCGGCGGCGACGGCACCGTCAACGAGACCATCAACGGGCTCGCCGGTGCCGAGGTGCCGCTGGCCATCGTGCCCACGGGCACGGTCAACGTGCTGGCCATGGAGCTCGGCATCCCGCTGGAGCCCCCCGACGCCGTGAAGGTCCTCGAAGCGGGCACCGTCTCGTGGATCGACCTGGGCCTCGCCGGCGACCGCTACTTCGGGCTCATGGCCGGCATCGGGATGGATGCGGCCGTGGTCGCCTCGCTCAGCCCGGTCATGAAGAAAGCCTTCAAGGAGGCGGCCTTCGCGGTGCAGGGCTTCGCCAACTACCTCACCAAAGAGGAGCCGCTCATCCGCGTCACCGCCGCGGAGCGCACCGTCGAGGGGTACTTCGCGGTGTTCGGCAACTCGTCCAACTACGGCGGCGGCTTCGGCATCACGCCGCTGGCCGACATGCGCGACGGGCTGCTGGACGTCTGCGTGCTCAAGGACAAGTCGTTGCTGAGCACCATCTGGTACTGGACCGCCGCGCTCATCAACGCGCACATCAAGCACCCGAAGGTCGAGTATTTCCGCACCGAAGCAGCCGAGATCGTCACCGTCGAAGAAGGCAAGGAGGTGCTCGTCCAGACCGACGGCGAGATGGCGGGCAAGCTACCGCTCACCTGCCGGGTCGTGCCCCGCTCCCTGCGCGTGATCGTACCCTGACGGCCGTCGCCACGCGCTGCCCACGAGGAGGAACCGCCCCGTGATCCCCCGCCTCGACCCGCCACCTTCTGTCGAGCTCGACGCCATCCACGCCGCCAGCCTGCGCGTCCTCGAGCACGTCGGCGTCGTCTTTCCTGACCGACGTGCCCAGAGGCTGCTGGCCGAGGCCGGCGCCGACGTCCACGCCGCCAGCGGGCTGGTCAAGATCCCGCCGCGGCTGGTCGAAGACGCCCTCGCCGCGGCGCCGCGCGACATCCTGCTCGCGGGCCGGGACCCGGCCCGCGACGTGCGCTGCGACGGCTCCGACACCTTTCTCACGCTCGATGGCACCGGCGCCTACACGCTCGATCACCGCAGTGGCGAGCGGCGACCCTCCACCATGCGGGATCTGGCCGACGCCGCCCGCGTGGCCGACGCGGCGCCGGAGGTCGGGGTGGTGTGGAACATCGTCAGCGCCGCCGACGCGCCGCCCAACACGCAGGTCCTCGACGAGCTGGCGGCGTGCGTGCGCAGCACCGGCAAGCACGTCCAGGGCGAGGTCCAGAGGGCGGTGGAAGTCCCGTTCGTGATGGAGATCCTCGCCGCCGCGGCGGACGACGGGCGCTGGGACCCGGCGCGCCCCTTCTTCTCGATCGTGTACTGCCCCGTCCCCCCGCTCCAGCACGAGCCCGAGATGATCGCCGCCGCCGTGGCCCTCGCGGGCGAAGGGGTGCCGATGTGCATCTACAGCATGGGGCTCGCGGGCGCCACGGCGCCGGTCACCATCGCCGGCGCCGTCATGCAGGCCAACGCCGAGATCCTCAGCTCGATCGTGCTCTTCCAGCTCGTGCGCCCGGGCCTGCCGTGCATCTACGTCGCCGACACCGGCGTCCTCGACATGCGCGCCGGCATCTACACGGCGGCGTCCCCCGAGTCCATCCTGATCACCCAAGCCATGGTCGGGCTGGCCCGCCGCTACGAGCTGCCCGTCATGGCGAGCGGACTCACCGGCGACGCCAACGGCTTCTCGATGATGAGCGGCAGCGACGCCGGCATGACTGCCCTCGCGTCGATGCTGATGAAACCCGACCTGCTCGTCGGCGCCGGCATGCTCGACGGCGCCCAGATGCTCTCGCTGCCCAAGATCCTGCTGGACTGTGAGCTCTTCAGGCAGTGCCGGCGGGTGCGCGCCGGGCTGACCGTCGACGACGATCACCTGATGCCGGACGTCGTCGCCGACGTCGGGCCCGGCGGGCACTTCCTGAGGGCGAAGCAGACCCGGCAGCACATGCGCTCGGGCGAGATCTACCTGCCGAAGCTGATGCTGCGCGAGCCGTACGACGCCTGGAGCATCGCCAAACGCGGCGAGCTGGAGCGCGCCGTCGCGGCCGTCGAGGAGATCCTCGCCGGCCACCAGCCCAAGCCTTTGCCGGCCGGCGCCGCCGACCGGATCGCCGAGGTCATCGCCGCGGCCGGGCGCGAGCTCGGCGGGCGGTAGGACTAGCGCGTAGCCCGCCTCAGAGCCCCATCACCTGCGCCAGCGCGCGCAGCCGCTCGACGTACGCCTTGCGCGCTTTGGCGTCGCGCTCGCGCAGCTCGTCGGGCGTGGCAACCGGGACGATCTTGAAGGCGGGATTGTCGAAGAGCCGCAGCTCGAGGGAGTCGCCTTTCTTGTACGGCAGGTCCTTGAAGAGCTTGCCGAGCAGGTAGCGCGTCGTCTCCTCGCCCACGGGGAGGACGTAGTGCGGCGTCGTGATGGTGAGCTCTTTGGACAGGAACGGGTAACAGTCGTCCTGCTCTGTCTTCTGAGGGGCGCGCAGGTCGCAGGCGCTGCGCGGCACGCACTTCATGAGCGTGGTGACGTAGACCTTGTCGGCGCTTGCGGCCAGGGTCGGCATGAACTCGGCGAGGCCGTCGACGAGCGTGGAGCCGGCGGGGAGACCGGCCTTCTCATCGGCCGGGTCGGGGCTGAGGGAGACGACCATCACCGCGCAGTGCGGGTGACCGCCTCCGGGGACGGCGCGGAGACGGCCGGCGACAAGCTCCTCGCAACGGGTGCACTCGCCGACGTTCCGCGCCAGTCTGTCCAGTTGTTCGGCCGCATCTTCCATGAGAGATCCCTTCTGTCGTGGGTCCGGCCGGCGCTGTCAGGCGCCGGCCGTGTTGAGCCGGTACTCGCAGGTCAGGGCGCGGGGCTCGCCCACGAGAGCGAGCAGGAGCTCGTCCCCGAAGGGCGCCAGCACCACGTTGAGCGTGTCGAACTCGAGAGAGATGTACTTCGCCTCCGGCTGGCCGAGCTCGCCGGCCAGGCGCGCGCCCATGTCGATGGCGCCGGCCACCTGGGCGGCGACGGCCTCCGCGGCGAAGCCGGGCTCGGCGTCGGCGGCCACCACGAAGCCGTCGTGCGAGATGAGCAGGGCGGCGACGATGCCCGGCGTCTCGCGGTAGGGCGCCAGTCTGGTGACGAGGGAGTCGGCCTGGTCGCTCACAGTGCCTCCAAAGCCGTGTCGAGTTGGCTGCGGACGGCGTCTGCGAACGCGTCGGCCGCAGCGCCGCGCGCGAACACGCGCGAGAGGCCGTCGGCCAGGCCGACGAGCTCGCTGAGGAAGATGCTCGTGCGTGGGATCGGCGAACCGTCGGAGGCGGTGAGCGCACCGTCGAGCGGGAGCTGGATCAGCGTGTCGCCGCTGAGGAAGAGCCGGCTGGTCTCGCGCCCCGACAGCCGCACCCGTACGCGCACGGCGACCCCTGCGGGGACCTGCTCGCTGGCGATGTCGATCTCCACACGCGAAGACTAGCGAGGCGGGTGGTAGGTAGCAAGACGCGGCCCTCGCCAGGGCCGCCGCGTCACTGCGCGGCCGCGAGCCTGACCGCCACCGGGGCGGCCTCCCGGCCCGCGTCGGGCGACAGTGCGTCGTCGCGCGCCGCCGCCAGGAGGTCCGGGAGGCGGCGGATGGTGGGGAACGACGAGGCGCCGGCGGCCAGCGTCTGCCGGCGCCCGGCGATCAGATCGGAGCTGACGTCGTGGGCGACCTCGGCGGCGAGCCCGCGAGCCTCGGCCAGAGTGCGGCCGGCCAGGACCAGCACGAACGAGTCGGCGCGCACGCGAAAAGCACGGTCGTCGGCCACCAGGCGGCGCTCGATGCGCCGCGCGACGCCACGCACGAGCTGCTCGCTGCGCTCCGCCCCGAGGAAGTCGCGGCAGTCCTGGAAGTGCTCCAGGCGCAGGCATACGACGCTCAGCGGCCGATGCTCGGCGAGCGCCGCGTCCATGCCCGCGCTGAGCAGTTCCTCGAGGCGCTCCCCGGTGTAGAAGCCGCTGGTCTCGTCCACCCGCGCCGGCCGCCGGCGGCGGGGCGGCGCCCTCTTGAGGCGCGTCGCCGCGACCCAGCCGCCGGCGGCCAGCACGGCGACCTTGGCGACTCCGCCGGCGCGGCTGCCGCCAAGCGACGGATCCGCGATGGCGAGCACGATGAGCAGCAGGAGGGTGGGGGCCAGCAGATACGGCCACTCCTTGCGCGGCGCGCCCGCCAGCTGGCCCATGGCCAGCACTGGCACGGCGGCGAGAAGCCAGCTCTCGGCGCCGCCGGAGAACACGAGGGTGCAGCCGAGCAGCAACCAGTCGAGGACCACGAACGTGTGCGCCAGATCCTCGTGACGCGTCCTCGCCACCTGTACGGAGTACGTGCCGAGCGCCACGCCCAGGAGCGCGGGCACGGCGGCCTCCCAGTGGCCGAGCGCCAGAGCGGCGCCGGCGAGGAGGGCGAAGAAGAGGGTGCGGAAGCGGCCTCGCAGAAGTACCGGGCTCCGGCGTCTGCGAGGCGGACGGCTCACAGTGGCGCCGTCCGGGTCATGCGTGGCGGATGAGGTGCGCGCTGCATGCCGCGAGTATTCTGACTCATTCCCGCAAATCCTTCAAGGTCAAGTCAAGGGTTTGGGTTGGGGCCGCGCGCGCCGGCGTGCGCAGCATTGTGACCATGAAGCACGTGGGCCTCAACGTGGCCGAGATCATCGACCCGGAGACGCTGCGCGCGCTGCCCGAAGGTGAGGTCGGTGAGGTGGTGTTCGCCGCGCCGTCGCGCGAGGCGCGGCCGCTGATCCGCTTGCGCACGCGTGACCTCTGGAGCCTCACCTCCGCGCCCTGTGCCTGCGGCCCCCCGTCCGCCCGTCCGCCCGCATGAGCAAGCCGATCGGACGCAGCGACGACCTGCTGATCACCCGCGTCGAGCCCCACTATCAGATCGTCGTGGACCGCAAGGGCTCCCTCGACGTCATCGAGGTGTGGGTGGAGGTCGGGGAGGACATCTTCGCGGAGACCATGGGCGACCTGGAGCGCTTCCAGCGCAGGGCGCAGGCGCTGATCTACAACGTGCTCCGCGTCCAGGTCGCGGTGAAGCTCAAGGAGCCCACGGCGATCCAGCGCTCGGAGGGGTAAGGCGGTGCGCGTCGTCGACGGGCGCAAGGCGCTCTGACCGGGCCCGCGTGCGGGAGCGGTAGCCCCGCCGCGCCGCTACAATAGAGGAGTGCCTGACTCCGCTTCAGCCCTCGGTCCCCT
>Ga0315281_10001109_pt1 | contig 39420 bp, 35 predicted proteins | sample YL17G07_0_MG_FD_204540 | JGI IMG/M metagenome (GOLD analysis project Ga0315281, IMG submission 204540) | Sediment microbial communities from Yellowstone Lake, YNP, Wyoming, USA - YL17G07_0 | ecosystem: Environmental > Aquatic > Freshwater > Lake > Sediment | place: USA: Wyoming | collected...
TTTTGTTGTGGAATATTTTCTGCTTGAGGCGGAGTGCCTTGCTCAGGCGATGACGCAGCAGCCACAGCAGACGCTGGAGCCACAGCAGATGCAGACGCAATTTTATTAAGAGCATCCAGCATCTGCAATTGTGTGGCTTCTTTATTCAGAAGCGAGGTATCAAGCACAGCAGAAGCACCTGTAAGCGGCTGAGCGGGTGGCTGAGCAGGAGGAGGAATAGACGGCGGCAACGGCGTAGTATTCGGTGGAACCATAGGAGGCAGACCGGGAAGATTATTAACAACAGTCCACGAATTATTAATGATAGTCGTAGTAGTCGTCGTCTGATTTTTAATGGTTGTAGATGTTGTGGTAGTCGTAATTATCTGATTTCCCAAACCACCAAGAGAGGTCGTTAACGGAGGTATTGAAACCGTCAGATCAGCAGCTTTATTTAATTTTGCAGCCACTTGCCCGGCATCGTAAGGCTGACCGGATACCGCAATCGCATTGCTCAAATCCGCATTGATCTGATCAATCACCGCCATATCATGCAATGCCATCTGGCCGTTAGCATTAGTGGCTTGCGCTACCGAATAATAACTATTCATTTTAGTAATCAGCGGAGCCGCAGATGCGGACGCGGCGTTATATGCTGCCATCGCGTTATTAAATACCGATTGATTGGAGGCCGTAGGATTCGCCTGCAACGCCATAGCCGCCGCTTGAACGGCTTTTGCCGCCGATGTTACAGCATCAACAGCAGCCTGCGCATCAGCAGTAGCAGCGGCAAGCGCTGCCTTATTAGAATCAGCAACAGCTTTTGCAGCATTGGCTGCATCCAATTCAACTTGTGTCTTGACAGGATCAACCAAGGGAGCTTTTGCAACCACGTCATCAAATTTTGGGAAAACCGGGTCATCACTTGGAAGCATCGTAACCGTAAGTGTGGTCACAGGAGGATTAGCAGGTTGAGAAGAATTAGGGCATTGAGTAAAGCGAACATGAGAAATACCGAAAATAGTACCAGCAACATATTGTGTTTGTTGACAACCATTTAAATCACAAACAGAAGTAGGAATATCAGCTGGAGAAATAGTAGTAAATGCACCAGACGACGTAGCACCAAATGCGCCAATAGAAGGACAACTAGTAATACACGCCGTAGCCCCCGCATTAGGATGCCAACCAGAATTGCAAGTACACGAAGTGGAGCCAGTAGAATTAGAAGGGCAACCAGAAACAGCAATAACACTAATAAACTGGCCATCACCATGAATAACTCCCTCTGGAACACCAGATAATTCAGCAAAACGCTTGCGGGAAAGAAGCGGCATTGCCAACGGGTTTAAAACCTGTTCGGGGAGTAATTGACCGTCTTTGCCTGGTGCGTTCATAATCGGGTTCCCGCTGTTGTACGACTATAGGGCAGCTTTACAGCACTATACGATACCTAATACATTACGATGTAAATAGTACATTAGGATAAAAGCAAATGTCAAGCAATTACACAATAAAAGATCGTGTCGTAGAACTCATTGAACACACAACAGACGCACATAAAAAGTTTGCACAATTCGAAGAGCTAACAGGAATAAAACGACAGACATGGCAAAACCTATCCAATGGGAGACAAAGAGCAAACGAAGAAATGTTAGAAGCAATTGGAGCGAAATGGCCACAATATGCATACTGGATAATGACTGGGAAAACTGATGAAAAATGCGGACACACAAGCCCAATTCTAGAAAGAATTCAACGGGACTTGAAAAAAGCAAAAAAGGGAAAATAATCGCAGAAAAAATTTATAACCGATGGTTTAGGAGATGACAATGAACAAAGCCAAACAAGATAAATTTCAAGACAAATTTTCTCTACTTAACAAGGGCGAACAAACTCTATACAACATGCTCTGTAAGGCCGCACCAGACTACATCGTATTTTCCCAAGTCAGCATGTCGCAAATTTTTAACATACCGGAATACAAAAAAGCGCAGATAGCCATAATCGGGAAAAAAAGCGTTGACTTTTTACTGTGCCGAAAAGATGACACCAGCATTGTGCTGGCAATTGAATTAAATGGGCCAATGCACGATAGCAACGAGCAGAAAAGCAGTGACGAAACAAAGCAAGCCGCACTAACAGAAGCAGGAATACCTTTAGTGATAATCGAATTAGGCAATATTCCAAACCAGAAAGAATTGGGAAAACTGCTTGCCTCAAATGTTGTAGATCGAAAAAAAAATGAAGAAATAAAAAAAGAAGGAATCCAGCAAGCTAAAGAAAAACAATTAAAAGTGGCTAAAAAAAAGAAGAGCTTTTGCGCATCCTGCAAAAAACCCGTTACTGATAAAGTAGTCGAGTTTTGCAAATCAGATAACACGCGATTCAAAAATGAAATTTTCTGCACAAGTTGCCAAACATCAAGACCATTCCAATAGCAACGTATGAGCCTCAATAAAGCCCCTTCCGGCTGGCTGGTGGACATTCAACCAGGTGGTCGCGGTGCCAAACGATACCGCAAAACGTTGCCGACCAAAGCCGAGGCGCTGGCCTATGAGGCGTGGCTAACAACGAAAGTTGCGCAAGCGCCGGAGTGGCAACCAACCAAGCGTGACGGGCGGCGATTGCTTGACCTGGTGGAGTTGTGGCACAAGCATCACGGCGTGAGCCTGCGCGCCAGCAAAGACACCTACCGATGCTTGCAGAAGTTATGCAAGGCAATGGGAGATCCAATAGCCGATCAATTCAAGCCTGAAATATTTGTAGATTATCGTGCGCGCCGACTAATCGAAGGCATCACGGCGAACAGTCTTAACCATGAACATGCTTACTTGCGCGCAGTATTCAACGAGCTGAAAAGACTTGGCCAATGGAAAGCAGAAAATCCACTGGCGAAGGTGCGGCAGATCAAAATAGCTGAACGTGAATTATCGTTTTTGAGCATCAAGCAGATCAGGGCATTGCTCAAAGCGCTGCATGGTGATGCGCTGTTAATTGCGCAATTGTGCCTGGCCACCGGTGCGCGATGGAGTGAAGCGGAAGAGTTACGAGTAACGCAGGTCAGGAATGGCCAGCTTCATTTCAGCGGAACGAAATCAGGAAAGAATAGATCTGTGCCAATAGATGATGCTTTGATTACCGCACTGGATACACACCTTGAGAAACGATACAGAAGCGGCAAAGCGCTCGCTGAGCGATTTTTTTCAGTATGGATATGGTGCGTTCAGGGATGGAGTGGTTAAAGCTGGCCTGACGCTTCCCAGAGGGCAACTGACGCATGTGCTGCGGCATACCTTTGCCAGCCACTTCATGATAAACGGCGGAAACATTCTGGTGCTGCAAAAAATCCTCGGCCACAGCACGCTGACCATGACAATGCGCTATGCACACCTGGCACCGGAACACCTACAAGAAGCCAAGACGTTGAATCCGCTTACGCGGTTGACAGTCAGTTGACACGTAACGAAATACTAAGAGCGCAACTTGTTGTTTATTTGGTGCTGATGGCGCGAATCGAACGCACGACCTACTGATTACGAATCAGTTGCTCTACCGACTGAGCTACATCAGCGAACCGATGCGAATTATAAGCGCTTCGTAGAGGAGGGGCAATTTTTAACGGACGGAACAGGTCTGTTCCGGTTGACAAGGCACAACACCAAACAGTTTAGGCGTCTCGCATCTCACTCATGTGTGTTAGCGTCGGGATTAAGCGCCTTAGGCAACGGAAACACCACGTTTTCATTGATACCTTGCAGTTCACATACACTCGTGGCACCCAACTGTTTAAGACGCGCAATTACTTCCTGTACCAGCACTTCCGGTGCGGAAGCTCCTGCGGTGATGCCTACATGCAACTTTCCGGACAGCCATTCCGCTTGCAGCTCGCCTGCATTATCCACCAGATAGGCTGGCACATTCACGTTGCGCGCCACTTCGCGCAGGCGGTTTGAATTTGAACTGTTGGTTGAACCCACCACGATCACCACATCGCATAGCTTGGCCATCAGCTTTACCGCATCCTGGCGGTTTTGCGTGGCATAACAAATGTCGTCTTTTTTGGGGCCGGTGATGTTGGGAAAACGTGCCTTCAGGGCAGTGATAATGGTGCTGGCGTCGTCCATGGAAAGCGTGGTCTGGGTGACGAAGGCAAGTTTGTTTTCGTTCTTCACCGTGAGGTGCTGAATATCGTTGGGCGATTCCACCAGGTACATACCGCCATTGCTCTGCCCCATGGTGCCTTCCACTTCCGGGTGTCCGGCATGGCCGATCATGATGATTTCCTTGCCCTGCTTACGCAGCCGCGACACTTCGATATGCACCTTCGTCACCAGAGGGCAAGTCGCATCGAATACCGTCAATCCGCGCGCCTCGGCTTCCTGACGTACCGCCTGCGATACGCCGTGCGCGCTGAAGATGAGAAAACTGCCGGGCGGCACGTCTGCCAGATCTTCAATGAATACCGCACCCTTCCGCCGCAGGTTATCCACCACAAATTTGTTATGTACCACCTCGTGACGCACGTAGATGGGTGCTCCATGCAGTGCAAGGGCACGCTCGACAATCTCGATGGCGCGGTCAACGCCGGCACAAAAACCGCGCGGGTTGGCAAGCAGTAAATCCATCAGCCCTTCCCCGGTTTATGCGTAAAACTATCCCATAACATCAGCGCCGCGCCGCAGGTAATGGCGGAATCCGCAACATTGAATGCCGGAAAATGATATCTATCCCAGTGAAAATCGAGAAAATCCACCACGTAGCCGTAAGCGATTCGATCCATCAGGTTGCCGAGCGCGCCGCCCAATATCAATGCAAGCGCGAGGCAAAACAATTTTTGCTGTTGATGGTTGCGCAGCAGCCACACGATCCATACTGAGGCGGCAACGGCAATGGCGCTGAACATCCAGCGCTGCCAGCCTCCAGCATCGGTGAGCATGCTGAATGCCGCTCCGGTGTTGTGCACCAGCACCAGATTGAATACGCCAATGACGGCAAGGCTTTCACCATAAACAAAATGGCTGCTTATCCACGCCTTGCTCACTTGGTCGAGTACGATGACCAACGCGCTCAAACCGAGCCAGCGACTAGGCATATTGACGCTTCTCGCCGCTGCCGAACAGGTTGCTCACGCAACGACCGCACAGCACAGGATGCTGTGCATCCGCACCGACATCGGCCCGGTAATGCCAGCAGCGCTCGCACTTGGCATGGGTGCTGGGGGTAACAAGGAATTTCTTTTCGGTATCGCTTGCAGCACGATGCAAAGTAGCACGGGAGGTAATCATCACAAGGCGCAAATCATCACCCAGTGATGCCAAAGCATCGTAGTGTTCTCCAGCAAGGAAGATATCTACCTCTGCCTGTAGTGACGATCCAATCTTCCCTTCCACTCGCCCCTTTTCCAGAAAATTTTGTATATCGGAACGAACCTCGCGAATTCTTCCCCATTTCCCGATCAAGTCAAGCTTGTTTGGATCGTTAGCGTCCAACTCAAACGGATAGCGATGCCATTGTTCAAGAAATACACTTTCTTCCTTACCCGCATGCATAAATTCCCAAGCCTCCTCGGAGGTAAAACTTAAAATTGGAGAAAGCATTTTTATCAGGCCTTGCGCAATATGGTAGAGAGCGCTTTGTGCAGACCTTCTGGCCCTTGAATCTGTGGCGGCAGTGTAGAGGCGGTCTTTAAGAATATCGAGGTAAAACCCGCCAAGATCGTCAGAGCAAAATTGATGCAACTCCTGAACAGCCCGATGAAATTCATATCTGTTGTAATGCTCGGTCACCAAGAACTGGAGATGATGGGTAATCAGTACCGCATAGCGGTCAATTTCCAGCCATTGCTCCACCGGCAGGGTGTGTTGCTGCGGATCGAAATCCGAAATATTGGCCAGCAAAAAACGCAATGTGTTGCGGATGCGCCGGTAGCTTTCCACCACGCGCTTGAGGATTTCATCGGAGATGGTCAGCTCGCCGGAATAATCGGTGGACGCCGCCCACAGGCGCAGGATATCGGCGCCGAGCGTGTCGAGAACCTTCTGCGGCGCGATCACATTGCCTTTGGATTTTGACATCTTGTGGCCGTGCCCATCCACGACGAAGCCGTGCGTGAGCAAGGCCTTGAAAGGCGCACGGCCATTGATGGCGCAGCCGGTCAGCAAGCTTGACTGGAACCAGCCGCGATGCTGGTCGGAGCCTTCCAGATACAGATCGGCGGGCAAATGCAATTCTGCGCGGCGCTGCAACACGGACGCGTGGGTGACACCCGAATCGAACCACACGTCCAGCGTATCGGAAAGTTTCTTGTAGTGCTCTGCCTCTGTGCCCAGCAAGTCCACCGAGTTCAGGCTGAACCATGCCTCGATGCCGGATTGCTCGACGCGCTGTGCAACCTGTTCCAGCAGTTCCGAAGTGCGCGGATGCAATTGCCCTGTCTCTTTGTGCACGAAAAACGGCATCGGCACGCCCCAGTTGCGCTGGCGCGACACGCACCAGTCGGGGCGGTTCTTGATCATCGCTTCAAGGCGCGCGCGCCCCCAAGCAGGAAAAAATTCGGTTTTTTCAACGGCACGATTGGCGAGGTCGCGCAAGGTTGTGCCGTCATGCGTTGCTTTAGAACGGCCCTCCCGTACCAGTTTTTCGGCATCTACCGCTATCGGATAAGCGGCATTGTCCATCCCGATGAACCACTGCGGCGTGGAGCGGAATATGATCGGCGTCTTGTGCCGCCAGCAATGCGGGTAGCTGTGCTGCACTTTTTCCAGGTGCAATAAATGACCGCTGGCTTGCAATGCATCGATCACCACATCATTGGCTTTCCACACAAACAGCCCCGCCAAGGCTTTTTCTCCCGCAGGGGGCGTGCTGGCGATGAACTTGCCGTCGTCGCCGACCGGGTTATCCGTCGGCAGATGGTATTTCTGGCCAACGAAGTAATCGTCCAGACCGTGCGCCGGCGCGGTGTGCACCAAACCCGTTCCCGCTTCCAGCGTGACATGTTCGCCGCAGATGATGGGCACGATGCGCTCGTAGAACGGGTGTAGCAACTGAAGATGCTCTAGCTTCTTTCCTTCGCATTCTCCGAGAACATTTCTCGATAATCTCGGTAAGCCATAGCGATCTAGGCATTTCTCCCATACTGGAATCAATGTACGTTGTGGTGCCTTCGGCATACCATCTAGGAAAGTAGATTGAATGTTGTATTCGCTAGTATCAAATTCAGAGCCAAGGATTAATAGCCCTCTTTCCGTTTCGACTAATGCATAACGCATCTTGGGATGCACACTCACCGCCTGGTTGGCAGGCAGTGTCCACGGCGTGGTAGTCCAGATCACCGCGTACACTTTGACATCGCCCGGCAGCGACACGCCGAACGCCCTTTCCAGCGCAGGCCTGTCCTTAACCTCAAAACCCACATCTATCGCGGACGAAGTCTTATCCTCGTATTCCACTTCCGCTTCGGCCAGCGCCGATTGGCAATCCAGGCACCAGTTCACCGGCTTGTAGCCTTGATACAGATAGCCGCGTTCGTAGATATTGCCAAGCGCGCGAATGATGTCGGCCTCGGTCTTGTAGTCCATCGTCAGGTAGGGGTTGTTCCATTCTCCCAGCACGCCGAGGCGGATGAAGTCTTTCTTCTGCCGCTCGATTTGCTCTTTGGCATAGGCGCGGCACAGCTCGCGAAACTGCGCGGGCGGAATCGCCTTACCGTGTTTTTTCTCCACCTGCAATTCAATCGGCAGGCCGTGGCAATCCCAGCCCGGCACGTAAGGCGCATCGAAGCCAGCCAGCGTCTTGCTCTTGACGATGATGTCCTTGAGTATTTTGTTTATCGCGTGGCCGATGTGGATGTCGCCGTTGGCATACGGCGGGCCGTCGTGCAGGATGAATTTCGGCTTGCCCCGCTTGGCGGCGCGGATCTTTTGATAGCGTTGCTGCTCCTGCCAGCGAGCCAGCATTTGCGGTTCGCGCTTGGCGAGATCGCCGCGCATCGGAAACGGGGTATCGGGTAAATTCAGGGTGTTCTTGTAATCAGTCATGTTGTTCGAACCATTGCTTTGCATTCTGTACGTCCAACGCGATTTGCCGCGTCAGCGTTTCCACATCGGGATATTTTTCTTCATCGCGCAGCTTGTGCAGAAAATCCAGGCGCATGTGCTTGTTGTAAACCTCGCGCGCAAAATCGAATACGTGAACTTCCAGCACCGGCCTGCCGTCCTGCCGCACCGTCGGGCGCACTCCCAGGCTTGCCACGCCTTGCATGGGCGGCATGTCATCGCCCTGCACGCGCACCACAAAAATGCCGGACAGCGGCGGACGGTTGTGTTTCAACTGGATGTTGGCCGTCGGGAACCCGAGCCGTTTGCCCAGTCCGTCGCCATGCTCCACGCGCCCGCTGATGCTGTATGGCCGCCCCAGGTAGCGTCTTGCCACATCCATCTTGCCCTCCGCCAGCGCAACCCGCACCGCCGTGCTGGAAATGCGCACACCATCGTGCAGCACGCTGTGCATGGCCTGCACCGTAAAGCCATGCTGCGCGCCGATCTTCTCCATCAGCGCAAAGTCGCCGCTGCGCCCGCTGCCGAAGCGGAAATCGTCGCCGATCAGCACGAATTTCGCCGCCACCTCTTCATGCAGCGCATGGATGAAATCCGTCGCGCTCATGTGCGCAAAGCGGCTGTTGAAGCGGCACACGTGCACGCGATCCACGCCGAGCGCCGCGAACAGCTCCAGCTTCTCGCGCATGCTGGTCAGCCGCGTCGGTGCTTGCTGCGGCGTAAAAAATTCGCGCGGATGAGGCTCGAACACCACTACCGCCACCGGCAATCCGCGCGGCTGCGCCGCTTCGCGCAATTGCTTGAGCAAAGCCTGATGGCCGAGATGCACGCCATCAAAATTACCGATGGTCAGCGCAACCGGCTGTGCAACAGAGGGATGAAGTCCGCGAAAGATCAGCATAGAGGCGCGGATTATACCGTAGGGCGGGTGAGTTACGCTTACGCCTTGCGTGTTGAAACAAGATAAGTAGCCCGCATAAAGCGTAGCGGAATGCGGGGAATTCGTGCCCCGATCATCCCGGATTCCGCAAGCTCCATCCGAGCTACGCTTGCTGGCATAAGGTGTTTTTTATGCAGCCGGTGCGCAAGCTCAATAGGCGGTGTCATACAACACTTGGCCTTCGCGCAAGGCCCAATAAACGGCGGAGGAGCAAGAGTTTTGCTGTTGGTTAATATCCGCTTGCGAATAGACCAATACATCTACCGGCACTCTTAACGGGCGCAGCACCTGTCTCAAGCGCACCATCTCGCGGAATTTATCTTGCAACTCCGGCTCAATGGCCAGGAAATCCAGATCGGAATTTTCCTGCGCATCGCCGCGCGCATACGAGCCAAACAAAATCACCTTGGCGGGCTTTGCGGCCTCACCCAAGAGTTGTGCGGCCTGTTGTATTGTTTGTTCGGAAATCATGTGATTCCTTAACTCTGCGAAAGATCAGCATATAGGGCGCGAATTATACAATAGGGGCGTATGGCATACGCCCCTACGCCGTCCCGCCCACCGTCAACCCATCTATCCTTACCGTCGGCTGCCCCACGCCCACCGGCACGCTCTGTCCTTCCTTGCCGCAGGTGCCCACACCGGGGTCGAGCGCCATGTCGTTGCCTATCATGGAGACGCGAGTGAGCGCTTCCGGGCCGTTGCCGATCAGCGTCGCGCCTTTCACCGGGTAGGTGATCTTGCCGTCTTCGATCATGTAGGCTTCGGTGGTGGAAAACACGAACTTGCCGCTGGTGATATCCACCTGCCCGCCGCCGAAGTTGGCGGCATACAGGCCGTGTTTGACCGATGCGATGATTTCCTCCCGGCTCTTGTCGCCGTTGAGCATGGTGGTGTTGGTCATGCGCGGCATCGGCAGGTGCGCGTAGGATTCGCGCCGCGCATTGCCGGTGACCGGCACGCCCATCAGGCGCGCATTCAGCGTGTCCTGCAAGTAACCCTTGAGGATGCCGTCTTCGATCAACACGGTGCGTTGCGTGGGGTTGCCTTCGTCATCCATTTGCAGCGAGCCGCGCCGGTTGGCGATGGTGCCGTCGTCCACCACCGTTACGCCTTTTGCGGCGACGCGTTCGCCGACACGGCCGGAAAAAGTGGAACTGCCCTTGCGGTTGAAGTCGCCTTCCAGCCCGTGCCCTACCGCCTCGTGCAGCAGGATGCCGGGCCAGCCGGAACCCAGCACCACGGTCATGTTGCCCGCCGGTGCGGGCCTGGCATCCAGATTGATCACCGCTTGGTGCACCGCCTTGGCGGCGTAATCGCGCAGCACTTCATCGGTGAAATAGGCATAGTCGAAGCGCCCGCCGCCGCCAGCGGAGCCTTGCTCACGCTTGCCATTGCTTTCCACAATTACTTGCAAAGACAGGCGCACCAGCGGGCGGATATCGGCATTCATCAAACCATCGCTACGCGCCACCAGCACCACGTCGTATTCGCCTGCCAGGCCCGCCATCACTTGCGTCACGCGCGGGTCGAGGGCGCGCGCATAGCGCTCCAGCCGCTCCAGCAGCGCAACCTTATCGGCGGCATTCAGGCTGGCAATAGGATCATGCGGGAGGTACAGGTTGCGCTGTTTGCCTTTATGCAACATTGGCACGGTTTGCTTCCCGCCCTGCCGTGCAATCGCGCGTGTGGCCAACGCAGCATTTTCCAGCGCAGGCAGGCTGATGTCGTCGGAATAGGCAAAGGCAGTTTTCTCGCCGCTCACCGCGCGCACGCCCACGCCCTGGTCTATGCTGAAATTGCCGGACTTGACGATGCCCTCCTCCAGTGACCAGCTTTCCGCGCGGCTGTACTGAAAATACAGGTCGGCATAGTCCAGCCGGTGTGCCAGCATCTTGCCGAACACCTGTTGCAGATGGTGCGTTTCCAGTGCGTGCGGCGCCAGCAGGGAGTGTTGCGCGAGGGTAAATAAAGTATCTTTTTGCATTATCAACACCATGGGAATTCGTATGTTCGTTAACAACACTAGCGACCGCTTAATGCAGGGTAGATTCCCCGATCCGGACGAACCGGAATCAAAAATTGGAAGCTACATTTTCGTAGGTTGGGCAAAGCGGAGCGTGCCCAACATTAATAATACTTTCGTTCGTTGGGCACGCTCCGCTTTGCCCAACCTACGCACTTCTCCTTTTTTTATCACATGGGTGAACAGGATAGACAGGATATAAAGCGAGTTAAAAAATCCTGTTTATCCTGCCTATCCATGTCTGAAATTATGGCTTCTGGTGAAACGTTTATGTTTGCACATCATGTCGGGAAGTTATTTCGTATGCGTTCCTTAACAACTGCGCAGCGTGCGGTGCGACAAAGCCGGCAAACTGGCGCGCAGGCTGGATTGATAGGGCGGGTTCACTTCCGCTACCACCACCCCCGAGCCGCGCGGCAGGCGGTCCAGCACCCGCCCCCACGGATCGACGATCATGCTGTTGCCGTGCGTCTCGCGTCCGCTGACGTGATAGCCGCCCTGCGCCGCCGCCACCACATACGCCAGATTCTCGATGGCGCGGGCACGCACCAATACTTCCCAGTGCATCTTGCCGGTAGTCTCGGTAAAGGCAGCAGGCAAAACGATGATGTCAACATCGTGCATGGCGCGAAACAGTTCGGGAAAACGCAAGTCGTAACACACCGCAAGGCCGATGCGTCCGAACGGGCTGTCCACTACCACCACCTGCTTGCCCGGCTCGATGGTCTTGGCCTCATGGTAACGCTCGTTGCCGAGGTCGAGATTGAACAAATGGATCTTGTCGTAACGCGCCACCTGCGCGCCGGTTTCGTCAAACACCAGGCAGGTATTAAGCACCTTCTCCGGTGTGCTGGCGGCCAGCGGGATGGAGCCGCCCACCAACCAGATTTTATGCTTGCGCGCGGTCTCGCTCAGGAAAGACTGGATCACGCCGCTGCCCGGCTGTTCGCGCACTGCCACCTTGTCCTGTTCGCTCATGCCCATGATGGCGAAGAATTCCGGCAGCACCACCAGGCGCGCGCCCTGCTCGGCGGCTTTAGCGACAAGGCGGCGCGCCTCGCTCAGGTTGCCCGCGACATTTGGCCCGGAAGCCATCTGCACGGCGGCAACCTTGAATGCCTGCGCTTGTGCGGAGTTGCCGTGTTGTTGTTGGGTGGAAGTTACATTTTGCATGTTCACGCTTTCTTATGGATTGCTTTCTTTGCTGGCTGGTTCGCTGGTTTGCTGTCCAACCTTGGCTACATTCGGGTCAGCCCAAGTGCCCGTGACATTGTATTCAAACGACGCCAGCTTATCGAGCGGTTCGCGCAGAAGTTTGTTGACGATGAAAGTCCCAAGACCCACTACCGGCCCGGCGGCAAATGCGCCCAGCAGCGATACGCTGTTTCCCACCGTGGGCAGGATGCGTATGCGCAGATTTTGCGTTTCACGGCTCAGGTCGACTTGCCCCAGCATGGTCACCTTGGCGGCGGAGCCGTCAATCCTGAAATCGTTGGTTGACAGCACACCTTGTTTGATCTGCGCCATGCCGGTGATGCTATCGAACGCAAAACCTTCACTGAACACGTCGGTGAAGTCCAGCGTGATATGCTTGGGCAGTGCTTGCAGGCTCAGGATACCAAGCAGCTTGCCGATGCCTGGGTCTATCTTCAAAAACTGCCCCTTGCCCGCATCCAGTTTAAGCGTGCCGTCCAGCGTGGCATAACTGAATTCATCCGGCCCGCCGTGCCATGCGAACTCGCCTTCGAGTTTGCCGCTGCCATTCTTGACGCTGTTTGGATAACCGGAACGGGCGAGGATTTTCCCCGCATCGCTGATTTCCAATTTGAGATTGACTTGTGTCTGCACCTTGCCGGCAGCCATATTCCATTTTCCGTCCGCCGTCAGCACGCCATCCGGATTGGTGATGCGCATGCGCTCCAGCAACCAGTCGCGCCCATGCTGCTGCGCCAGCAATTCCATGCGTCCGAGCTGCTTGCCCTTCAGCGTTAAATCGTCCACCGTCAGGTCAAGCGCGGGAAACTCGGTGCTGGCAGTATTTTCATCGCTATTGCCTGCGGCGGCAGACCTGTGCATGGCATCCTTGCCGCTTTCATCCTTATCCAGGGACAGATTCCTGAAACGCGCCACCAGCTTTCCTTTGCCCTCCGGATGCCAGCTCATCTTGCCGTTTACTTCCCCGGAAGCGAGTTGTGCGGTAAGTATGCCGTTGCGGTTGCGCATATTGACGCGCAGATCATTCGCCTTGTACCCATAGGCATCAAGATTCTGAATCTGCAGGTTGGCGCCTGCGATGCTGACCGGCAAAACCACCCCCATCCCAACCTTCCCCCTGAGGGGGAAGGGGCGATCGCCTCCTCCCCCCAAGGGGGAGGATTGAGGAGAGGGCTGCGTACCATCGGAAGCGCCAACCAAGCCCCCCCATCCTTCCAGCGATAACTGCGGCACAGTGCCGGTGAGCCACACACCCTCTCTGTCCAGCCAGTTGGCGGTGCTGCCGAAATTCACCGTGCCGCGCTTGATGATCCAATTACCCTCTTCATTGCGGCGCAACAGTTTCGCGGCGAGCAGCTTGCCATATTGCAGGGTAAGCACATCTTGTTGCGCTGTAATGCTCTTCATCTCAAAACGCAACGGGATGGTTTCGTCCGCGCCCTTGGCGAACGGTGCGGGCAAATCGGAACTCAGTCCGACCAGATTTGAAGTAACCAGCACCTCGGTCAGCTTCTTCTGAACCGTGACCGCCGCCTCCCATTCGCTGACGCCATGCATGGAACGCAACAGCGGATGTGGCGCACTCTTGCGCAGTGCGTCCATATTAGCCTTGCCGCGCACGCTGGCTTTCACCACCCCGTCCGCGCCGCTCTGCACCGCCAGCGTGGCCGGGCCGCCGAGAATCTGCGCGCTGGCATTCTGCGTGTGCATCGAGGATTCCGTGAACAGCAACTCGCCATTGGCTTTGTACAAGGCAGGCACACCGTCGCCCAGGCTCACTTCATTATCGGCAAAATGGTAGCTGCCGAAAACGGTCACCGGCTTGCTGCCACGCAGCGGAATATCCACCTGCAGGTTAAGCTTGCCTTTGCCACGCGCCGTCATGTTATCGGTGAAGCCGTCAATGTAGCCGCGCACCGGGCTTTTCTGAATGAAGTCCAGGCAGCGCGCGGTTTCCACCACCGCGTCGCCGCGCACTTGCAACAATAGGTCTGGGCTGGTCATGTCCGGCAAAATCACGCTGACTTTCTGCAAGCGCCCACCCACCGTCATGGCAGTCGGCGCGGTCACCTCCAGCCGCTTGCCCTGTATCAGCAATTCGCCGGTGATGTTATCTATAAGCGGCCATTCACTGGCATACTCCACCGCCGCGCCCTTGGCGCGCATTCGTATCTGGAATATGCCTTTTTTGTTTTCCGGGAAAGGAAAATCGTTCAGATTCCCTTTCAAACGCAGGCGGAATTCGTCGGCCTGCCCGTCAAGCAGCGCGTTGCGTATCCATGCGTGTGTTTCCTTATCCAGCGCGGCAAGCGGAATATAACGTCCAGCATGACGCACGGCGCCACGCGTCAACAGGATGGTCAAATCTATCAGGCCGGGACTGTTCGGCAGTGTCTGGTAACTGCCGAAAATATTTCCGGCGAGATCGACATTGGCGACGGAAACGTTGCTGAATCTTATTTCCATTCCCTGCTTGTTCGACCGCCAGCTGCCTTGCGCAGTGAGCGTATCGAACGCCAGCGGCTCCGGCATGATTTGCGGCGCGTCCACAGTCAGTTTATGTGCATTTAACACCAGCGTACCACCGGTATTGCTGCCATCCACTTCCCCGCTCAGCCCGCTGAAACCCGGTAATTTGTCCGTGCGCTTCATGGACAACTGGTCGAAGCGCGCCTTGATATCGTAACGCGCCAACTTACCCGCATCACCCTGCCATTTCGCTTGCAGGTGGGAGACCTGCCCTTGCGGCGCGAACTCGGCAAGCTGTTTTTTCAAATTACGCTCCAGCGGCAGGTAATCCATCAGGCCAACCAGGCTGGACAGTTCCAGCGTATTGGCACGCACCTCGCCACTGGCAGGTACTTTGTCTTTGGCGGCGGCAAGGCGCAGGTAAAAATCGGTGGGCTGCAACAGCAGGCCGTTATTCATCTGCAACGATAATTTGCGCGTGGAAACTTCCAGCCCCTGCATTGTTTCCTGCCAGGAAACACGCCCGCGCAGCGTGCGCAAGTCGAGAGGCGGCAAGTCATCTGCCAATTGTGCCAGCACATTTTCCAGCGCGAGATCGGCAGTCAGCCGGACAGCTTTTCCTGCCTCGACATCCGCCCAGCCGCGCAATGCGCCAATGCCGCGCTTGAAACCAGCCGGCAGGGGCAGCCACTTCTGCCATGCGCCCACATCGGCGTAGCCAAGCTGGGTGTATAGCTGCCCGCGCCAGGTGCTCAGGTCATCAAAGCCTTTGCCGTAGAAATCGCCGCGCACATCAAGTTGCGCGGACAATTCCGCCGGAGGCAATGCACGCAACGCAAAACGGTGGCGTGACCTGCTGCCCCCGATGAACCCGCTGTTCTCGATGAGCAAGTTCACCTGGTCAAACGCCAGAACTGGAGTGGCACGCTGCTCATCCTGCCAGGTGATACGCGCATCGCGCACCACAATGTGCGCCTGATGCAGCAACCAATCCGCAAGGCTTTTATCCGAAGATTTGTCGGATAACGCCACGCCGGCGATGTGCAGCAGGCCTTTGGCATCGCGCCTGATAACCAGATTCGGCCGGTCAAGTTCCATGCTGTGCAAGCGCACCTCGCCAGCCATCAGGGTCGTCCATGACACGACGTTATCCACACGTTCCAATGCCAGTGCGGTCTGCCCCTGCTTATCCAGGATATGCACATCGGTAAGCAGCAAATGGGGACGAATGCCGCGCCAATCGGCCTCTATCTTGCCGATGGAAACCGCCTGTCCGATGGCCTGGCTGGCAGAGACAGTGATAATGCCGTGATAACGCTCGATGTCCGGCAATATCCAATAACGCAACCCCAGCAGCAACCCCCCTGCGGCAAGCGTGAACAACGCCGCACCAACCAGTGCAATACGGGATAGATGGCTGAAGCCCTTCCAAGCAAAGCGCAGGGAAGCTTTCAACATAAAGCGATGGGTGCCTGCGGCAACGCGCAAAAGAAAATCCGCGCAAACAGGCAAACCAGAGGGCACATCAACAAAATTACGCGATGCTCTACGGAACACAAAACCATTCCGCGAGAAACCGTCAGGGGGGATTTATAATGGAACATAATGAGTGCGCATTTTAACCCGAACCCCCGCCCATGAATACCTCCATCACTCCCGCCACCGCAGATTTTGACGCCGTTTTGCAACGCGCCCTGCGCTGTAGCCGTTATGTGCAACGCCTGCTCGACAGCGATAACACTGGCGAGTTGCTTCCGTGGTTGCGCACGCATTACGCGCAACCGTGCAATGCTGCGGAAATGGAAGCATGGCTGGACGCCATGCCCATTACGGACGAAGATTCGCTGTCACGCGCGTTGCGCCGCCTACGCAAGCGCGTGATGCTCAAGCTGCTGACGCGTGACCTGGGCGGGCTGGCCGACCTGAACGAAGTAATGGCCTGCATGACGGCGCTGGCGGAACTTGCCGTGCGGCGCGCGCAGGCTTTTGTCATGCAGTCGCTGGTTGCGCAATATGGCCAGCCGATGGGCGCCCTCAGCGGCACGCCGCAGGAATTGCTGGTGATCGGCATGGGCAAGCTGGGCGGCGGGGAACTCAACGTTTCTTCCGACATAGACCTGATTTTTGTCTACCCGGAAGACGGCGACAGCGATGGCGAACGCAGCATCAGCAACCACGAATTTTTTTCCAAACTTGGCCGCCGCCTGATCAGCCTGATCCACGAACCGACCGGGGAAGGTTATGTATTCCGCGTCGACATGCGTCTGCGCCCTTACGGCGACAGCGGCCCACTGGCGATGAGCTATGCGGCGCTGGAAGAATATCTGGTCGAGCAAGGACGCGAATGGGAGCGCTACGCCTGGATTAAGGCGCGCGTGATCTCTCCGGCGGATTGCCCCTCCACCAACGAGCTTATGCAACTCACGCAGCCTTTCGTATTCCGCAAATATCTCGACTTCGGCGCGTTCGCATCCATGCGCAAGCTGCATGCGCAAATCCGCCAGGAAGTGCAGCAGCGCGACCGGATCAACAACATCAAGCTGGGGCCCGGTGGCATCCGCGAGATTGAGTTCATCGCCCAGGTGTTCCAGTTGATACGCGGCGGGCGCGATGCGCACCTGCGCACCCGCCCCACCTTGCAAGTGCTGCAACTGCTGCGCGAAAACGGCCAGCTCACGCCGGAAACCGTGGCGGAATTGAGTGCGGCTTATATTTTCTTGCGCAACCTGGAGCATCGCCTGCAATATCTGGACGACCAGCAAACTCAGGACTTGCCGGAAAACTCCGGCGACCAGGAGCTGGTGGCGGCAGGCATGGGCTACCCGGATTACGGCGCCATGCTGGAGCAACTGGACCGCCACCGCGCGCTGGTGAGCGAACAGTTCGCGCAGATTTTCAGCACGCAGGAAAACGCCGAGCCGGATATCACACGGCAGGACAGCGCACTGTGGTGCGAAAACATGCGCGTGGAAGAAGTGCGCGACAGTCTGGGTGAGTTGGGTTATGCAGATGCCACAAATCTGGCCGAACGGCTGCTGCATATCCGCGACAGCGGCCGCTACCGCCAATTGCCGGAAACAAGCCGGCAACGCATGGATATGCTGGTCCCGCAATTCATCACGTTGTGCGCCTCACCTTCCCCGCATAACAAAGTCAGGCAATCCGTTACCAGCCAAAGGCTGGACGGAATTGACACAGGGGGACGCCGCGGGGCCTCGCAGAGGTTCTCGCACCCGGAGGGTGTACCCAACGGCTCCGCCGTTACCCTCGCGCAGAACCGCGACCAGACCTTGCCGCGCATCCTTAATCTGCTGGAAAGCATCAGTCGGCGCGCCTCCTATCTGGCCTTTCTGGCGGAATACCCGCAGGTGCTGCAACGCCTGGTGAGCATAGCCAGCGCCAGCGAATGGGCGTGCGACTACCTGATCCAATATCCCATCCTGCTCGATGAACTGCTGAATGAGCGCGAAATTTATCGTGTGCCGGACTGGCCGGCGCTCGACATCGCGCTACAGGGACAATTGGCGGAATGCGGCACCGATATGGAACGGCAAATGGATGTGCTGCGCCAATTCCAGCACAGCCAGACTTTCCACCTGCTGGCGATGGACCTGCAAAACCTGTTGCCGCTGGAAAAACTGAGCGACCATCTCAGCGACTTGGCCGACCTGCTCTTGCGCCATGTACTGCAACTGTGCTGGCGCGATATGCGCAAGAAACATCAGGAGCAGGCACAGTTCGCCAGTGTCAACTCCGCATCCAGCTTGCTGGATAGCGGATTGCCTGCCTTTGGTATCATTGCTTACGGCAAGCTGGGCGGGCGCGAGTTGGGCTACGCTTCAGATCTCGATTTGATTTTCCTGTACGACGACCCGCATCCGGACGCAGCGGAAATCTATGCCCGGTTAGCCAGGAACATCAACACCATGCTGAGCAGCTACACATCGTCCGGTCGCCTGTACGAAATCGACCTGCGGCTGCGCCCGAATGGCGCCAGCGGCTTGCTGGTCAGTTCAATCCCGGCGTTCGCGGAATACCAGCAGCAACATGCCTGGGTGTGGGAGCATCAGGCATTGACGCGCGCACGCTTCAGTGCCGGGGATGTGCGCGTGGGCAAACAATTTGAAGCCATCCGTAAGGAAGTGCTGCGCAAGCCGCGTGATCCCGATGCGCTACGCCATGAAATCGGGGTGATGCGGCAGAAGATGCGCGATGAGCATCCGGGCAAGAGCGGCCTGTTCGACATCAAGCATGATCGCGGCGGCATGGTGGATATCGAATTCATGGTGCAATTCCTGGTGCTTGCTTATGCAAATGCACATGCGGAACTGACCGCCAATAGCGGCAACCTGGCGCTGCTAAAATGCGCCAGCGCACTGGGTCTGATAGATGCGCAACTGGCGGAGGAAATATGCGGTATTTACCGCCGCCTGCGCGCGCTGCAACACAAGATGCGCCTGAACAACCAGTCGCCATGCCGCATAAATGCGGGAGAAATAAACACCGCGCCGGTGCTGGTGCTGTGGGAAACACTTCTAGCGAAAAAGCTGTCGATGTAATTTAACCATACTGTTGTACTTGAGCTATACAAACAAATTAAGACCGGCCTGTACAATTTCACCGCCACCAAACCAACCCGTCCTTGCTTTTAACGAAAAAACGCCTGATATTGCCGCCATAAGGAGATTGATTATGCGAACAGTCAAATTTACATACTGGCAGGATGGTGAATTTTTTATTGGTTTCCTGAATGAGTACCCCGACTACCAAACTCAAGGAAAGCATAAAGAAGAGCTTGCCGAAAACCTGAAGGACTTGCTGGATGATCTGGAATCTGGGCACGTGCCATACGTCCGCAGAGTTGAAGAGTTATTGGTCGCATAAATGAAAAGGCGTGACCTGGCCAAGGCGCTTTAAGACATGGGATGCATCCTCGTCCGCCACGGTGGACGGCATGACTGGTACACCAACCAGCAGACCAAGCAATCCCAACCCGTTCCCCGCCACAACGAAATCAACGAAAACCTGGCAAGGACTATAATCAAAAAACTAAGCAGCGACTAGCAATCGCGGGCATACCTATCGGGGCGGCACACCATGGCAGCGATAGCCCGGCATTTCGGCGTACATTATGCGACCGTGAGCAGGGCGGTCAATGCCTATAAGAGTGCGCCAGAGACATGATGTAGCAAGGCTGGTGCCAGCGGAAATGTCGTAATGCAAGACCTGACCCCTCGGTTCAACACAAGATGCGCCTGAACAACCAGTCGCCATGCCGCGTAGATGCGGGAGAAATAGACACCGCACCGGTGCTGAAACTATGGGAAACGCTGCTGGGGGAAACCCTGGCGATGTAACTTAATCGTGCTGGGCAGGGTGTATTTTCCCAATCAAGCCATAAGTAGCCATATCACCCTTTCCCTTGAGGTGTGTAATGCCTGGCTGGTCGAACTGGTAATCTTTACGCAGGCGAAGGTAAGTAGCCTTGTCGACTTGAATATTGCCTCCTCTCGCTTCATCGGTCAGGCGGCTGGCAATGTTGACCGTGTCGCCCCACAAGTCGTAAATGATGCGCTTGGTGCCTATTACTCCCGCCACAATCGGCCCGGTGGCAATGCCGATATGAATGGCAAGATCGCGCTTGACCAGATCCGGATGGCTGCTAATGAAATCGCGTATCTCCAAAGCCATGTCGGCAACATTGGCGACATAATTATGATTGTCGCGCGTGAGTCCGCCAGCCACCATGTAGGCATCGCCTATGGTTTTAATCTTTTCCAGACCGTACTTTTCGGAAAAAGAGTCGAACCAGGTAAAAACCGTGTTAAGCATGGCCACCATCTGCTCCGGCGACATCTGCTCGGTGAGTTGCGTGAAATTGACCATATCAGCAAACATCACCGTCACGTCAGCATACCCGTCGGCAATCAAGCCCGGTTTGCCTTTCAGCCGTTGCGCAATATGAACCGGCAACACATTGCACAGCAATTGTTCAGATTTCTCCTGCTCCTCGATCAATTGCTTGTGTTGCATGTTAACTTTGCTTCGCATCTTTTCAGTTTCCAGCACGAAATAACGTATCAGGAAATAAATGATTGAAGACATCGCGGCAAAGTTGAGCGCAAAAAACACCCCTATGGTCTTCATCGGGATACCGGTTTGAATCCCGGCGCCCAGAAAATAATCGAAATAACCCGATACCGCCGTCAGCACGATGTAGGCAATAAACCAGGGAATGGATTCGCGCCAGCCAGCCACTACCACCGCCAACACAGGGGCGAGCAGCGCCCACAACATCACACCGCTCGATGTCACCGAACTGCCGATACTCCACTGCATGATGAAGGGCGCAAACAGGAACAGGCTTAACTGGATGAAACGGAATACAACGAAATTGCGCGTCTTGTGGTAATACACCAGGGATGCGACGGAAACCGCCTGGTAGGCCAATGGCACGTTGCTGGAAAAGTTCAGCCCCATCATCCAGTAGATCGCCAGCCATAACATGACCGCGAGCGTCATGAAGGCGCTGGCGAAGATCAGCAAGCTCTTACGCAGCTTGTCTTCCTGTTCATCCATCGTTTCAACGGTCATTGCTTCTCCCGGCAAACCGGATAGTTCAGCCATCATTTCCCCACGGCAATATTCCATACAACGAATTTAAACCGACCTCGCCCTTTGTTTGCAATGATACATGAACCACATACAAATAAAGCTATTCGGTTTTTGTGCGGGTTACTGCGGCCAGTCGGGAGTCGAGACTACCGTAATGAAAATGGGCGACGATACGGATAGGGAAAGCCTCAACTTCCGGTCATGCAACTTTCTTTGCGTAACGCAATGCCAAGTCTTGCAATGCGGCAGGTTTGCCAAAATGCCAGCCTTGCGCAAAATCGCATTTCATCTCCAGAAGTTTTGCGCCCACGTCTTTGGTTTCAATCCCTTCAGCAACCACGTTCATGCCAAGTGAATGCGCCAAGGCAATTGAGGACCGCACAATTTCCAGGCTCTGCGCAGATTCCAGCATGGGTGCAACGAAAGCACGGTCTATTTTTAACGTGCCTATTGGATACCGCTGCAAGTGATCCAGGCCGGAGTGGCCAGTGCCATAATCATCCAGCGCTAGACTGCAACCCAATTCGATCAGCCTGTTCAGGATTTGCAACGCAATTTCCGGGCGTTCGACCATGACTGTTTCCGTGAGCTCCAGCTTTAGTTCCGTTGTCGGCATATTGTGACGCGCAATAATCGCTTTCACATCACCCACCAACGATTCACTGGTCAATTGTGTCGCCGACAGGTTAACGCTGACAAAGGGATATTCATAATCCGTATATTGCCTCAGTGTCGGCCAGTCCCGGCAGGCGCGTTCGAGCGTCCAAAGGCCAATCTCACGTATCAAACCGGTTTGCTCGGCAAGCCAGAGGAACTCCATGGGCTGGATCATGCCATTCGTGGGGTGATGCCAGCGGATCAGGGCCTCGAATCCGGCGAGGTGCCCATCAGACAAATTACAGATCGGCTGATAGTAAAGCTTGAATTCGTCATGAGTTAACGCGCGTGTAATTCCGTGGGCTAGCGACAGCTTCTGTGTCGCCTCTCCCTTCAGGGCAGTACGACGCATAGCTTGCTCCTGTGAATCTTTGGTGCTTGCCTCAGTCCCCGTAGAATTACTCCGCTTATCCCGGAAGCGCTCCAGAATGACCAACAACAAATGGCGCAATATCGGGTCGCTTTTCTCCAATAACTCTTCCACCAGTTTTCGCCTGATGGGGACAAGCACCGCTTTTTCGACAGCCCTGACTGTTGCAGTGCGCGGCTGATGGTCAATTAGCGCCACTTCCCCGAACATCTCACCCTTGCCTATCAGATTGACCCTTCGTTCCACGCCTTGATCCACAATAATTATTTCCACCGTACCTTCTTCGATAAGATAGGCGCAATCGCCAGCGTCACCCGCCTTGAATATTTGCTGGCCGCAAGCAAAGACTTCGCGATTGAATTCATCAAACATGCTGTAAGCCCCTAACGGACATGCCGCCCTTATTCATGCCTATTTTCCTCACTCATCCCCCTCCAAAAGGACGAGGAGGGCAAGGTTTCGCTACGCGAGTTTCACGTTAAAACCAGGTTAAATTACCCCCGGCAAAGCCGGGGGCTTATTGGGTGAACCCCTCAAAGGGGCGCACAACAGTGAGCCGCCTGAAGGCGGCGGGCTTCCACTCCTTCCCCCTTGCACCCGCAGGGGGTAGGCCGTGGTTGTAAAGCCGCTGAAGCGGCAACAACCACGCACCAGGGGGAAGGTTGGGATGGGGGTAGAAATTCTGACCGCATTCACGTTTAGTTTCTACCCCCTCCCTACCCCTCCCCCTGCAAGGGGGAGGGAACAATGTTGCCAAGCTTTTGACTTTGCTCTTTGATGACCGCCGGAACGGTCAAACCTAACCGAGTCCCCCGGCATAGCCGGGGGTTTACCTAATCAAATTATCCACTAGCATTGCAAAGCCGATCATTACACCGTGGGAGCCGGACTTGTCGGGCGGGTAAGGGCTACTGGCTTGGCTTGCAAAATGACACCGTGCTCCCTGATTATTTGGCGTGGCTTTATGATGATAGCTTTTACATTCAATTGTTGCGTTAGTGCAATATCCCGACAGATACTAGGCGGCCAAGCGGTGCTCGATAGCCGCGCGGACGAGGTCGGGCACAAATGCCCCTTCATCTATTGCCGGGAAATAAAGATCAAAACCGCCGCCCTCGACACGCACTCCTGACAAGTCAGCGCCAGCTGGAAAGCCGAGCGCGCGGACAGGGATGGTCAATTCAACATCACCCTCCAGTTCCAGCACCAGGCGCTTTCGCGCAGCATCAAAGCGGGCGCTGGCGGCGCGGGGTTCAACGGTCGCCGCCTTCTCGCCGCGCTCCATAGCGCGGGCAATGATTTCGTCAATGGGCTCCATGTATGTTCCTCCAAGCGCGGCAAAGCGCAGACAGCTCGTTTTCAATCAGCAGCAGAGCGCGCTTGAGTGTCCCGGCGTCTATCCCTCTTGCCTCAATCGGCACCGCTGGGCCTCCCGGGCAACACGCGCGACTTTCGCTCTTCCATTCGGGCTGACGAGATGCACATGGGCGGGTGCATGATCCCGCGAGTAGATCATCACCCGCCAACCATCCATCGTTAGAAGAGTCCCCATCAGCAAAGTCTACACGTCAGCGCTTCGGCCTGCAAATATGCAGCCCGGCTCAACCGACACCCCAAAGCCGGGAACCGGATTCCACAGCACCTTGCATTATGGCTACACAGGCCTTGGCCAGCAGGGCGATCCGGGGCGGCGGCAGATACTGCTGCACGGGCTCGCATTATTGACGCTACAATGCATTTGCATTACCATAAGCACTCAATATTTCACTAGAGGAAGCCCGTCATGGCTCACACACTCAAACTCGAATCCACATTGACCGACCGCTACCAGACCACGGTTCCAAACGCGGTGCGTCATGCACTCAAGCTGGGCAAACGCGACAAAATTCGCTACCTCATCCAACCGGACGGCGGTGTGATGTTGGCGCGCGCATCCAGCGAGGCCGAGGATGATCCTGTGCTGGGGGAATTCCTGAATTTCCTGGCTCGTGACATTGCCACCCATCCCGAACACTTGAAAAGTATTGATACCGGATTACGGAAGCGCATCAAGTCTCTGGTAAAAAATGCCAAGGTTGACCTTGATGCACCCTTGGCGGCTGAAGACGAATGAGTTTGCCGTCGCCCACCTTGGTCATCAATGGCTGGACGATTTTCGCACATCCACTTTTTCTCGATACCCTTGAATCCTTGACTGCCCAAGTAGCCGCGTTGCAACAAAAAGACCCAAGCGGATATATCAACAAGAACGCAACCAAACGCCTGGCCGCCATCAACAAGCTCGCATTTGAAGTCATCCCGCAGAATCCGGCGCGACCGGAGTATCGTCAGGGAGCAACGCTGGGAGAGGATCGCAAACACTGGTTCCGTGCCAAATTTTTCCAGCAATACCGTTTATTTTTCCGCTACCACCAGGAGAGCAAAATCATTGTTTACGCCTGGGTCAATGACGAAAACACCAAGCGCGCATACGGCAGCGGTGCCGATGCCTACCAGGTTTTCCAGCGCATGCTGAAAAGCGGAAACCCACCGGATGATTGGCTGAATCTATTGGCCGAAGCGAAGCGTGCCGGTAAGAGGCTCAGTAAAAAGTAATGCGAAGCTGGCCCCAATGGCATTCCAATGGCATTATTATTACGTATAAAGACGAAGCGCATTGAGCTTGGCTGAATGCGTGATTGCAAGACCCCGCGACTTGTCGCTCGCAGAATGGTTTGGAGTAGATGGAAAATATTGCGTAGCCCGGATGAAAAATAGCGGAATCCGGGAAAGCGTTAAGCTGTTGGTTCCCGGATTGCATCCGGGCTACGCTGGCTGTAAGCCTCTAAATATACCGGAGTCAAGGTAGTTAAGAGTTGACTTGTCAACTCCAGAGCCGCCCGGCAGTTTCATCGCATAACCGCGAAGTGTCAATATGCAAAATGTCGGTCACAAAGCGAGGCGAGCGGCAGGAACGGAGAGACTCACCAATGGTCACCCTCACTCCGCCGCCGTTTTCCTCAACCACCCATCCAGGATCACCGCCGCAAAGAACGCCCGATCCAGCCACAGCCACAAAATCACCGGGGCCAGGGTCGGCAGTAGTAGCGACCCAAATTGATAGCCCAAGGCAATCCCCTCCATCTGCCACCGGGTAATCCCCAAGGCTGCCGGGTTACCAGCCGACACCATAATCTGCTTAAGAATATCGAAGACCAGGCTGAACGTCTGGGGGATCAGCAGGATGACGTATCCGGTCAATGAACGTCTGAAAAAGTGTTGGCTGCGTGATGCCAGGAGCAGTGCGAGGAACAAAGGCAAGCCATAGGCGAAATGGGCTGGATTTGCCTCCGCTATCAACTCGGCCATTCCGCTGCCTTGCTCCTGTTCCGGCATTGTTACCAAGACTCTGGTATCCACCTGAAGTAGCCCCGGTGCATTGTGGATAGACCGCACCCAGTCCGTCGCTCCGTTGCCAAGCACGATATGGGCAATGCTCGCCGCCGGATAGGAAGTCCATGCCGACACCTGCAACCAAAGGATGGTGAGCGCCAGAAACCAGGCCACCGCCCAGCCAGAGAAACTTGCCAGCGATGCCGGGCGGTTCATGGATAGCCGGTCGAGAAGATCAGGTGACGGATGCCCGGCCCAGCAACTGTCCGGGGTCGGCGCGCACCCACAGCAGCCACACCACCAGCACGTCGAGCATGATCAAGCCCTGCCACAGATACTCGTGGGCGACGCGGAACGCGGTGTCATTCCACTGCCCCAGATAGAACAGGCTGATCACCCTGACCACGTTCAAACCCTGCACGGCGAGAAATCCCAATGCCAGCCCCCATGCCCGGTGTCGCCAGCTCGCCGGAAACGCGACGATGGCGGCAAACAGGATGATGCAGGCTTCGACACCGTTGCAGCCCGGCTCAACCGACACCCCAAAGCCGGTGGCCGGATTCCACAGCACCTTGCCGAGCGCGGCGGCATTGATGTCAAAAAGTGTGATCAGGGCGACACAGGCCTTGGCCAGCAGGGCGGTCCAAGGCAGCACAAGATACTGCTGCACCGGCTGCAAAAGTTCGATGCCGAACAGCAGCAGTTGCAGCGAGAGAAAGGTCAGGAAGAAGCGGCGCATGGAAGCGCTGTCACCCTGATTTAATCATGCCGGTGTTCCGTTGCCGCGCCGACGCACCTGCGCCAGGCCGAACAGCGCCATAATGCCGGAGAGCAGGATCATGCCCCATTCCGAGAGTGTGGGGATGCCGGCGGCAGCGGCGGTAGCGGGACCGATGAACTGCCCAAGCGAAGTCGGTTGGGCTCCCACTGCCACCGTTGCAACAACCGTGTTGGTCGCGGTGTCGATTTCCGAAACATTGTTACTCCCGGCGTTCGTAACATACGCCCGAGTGCCGGCGGGATTAACCGCCACGCCATACGGATTACTTCCGACCGCTACCGTTGCAACCACAGTATTGGTCGCAGTGTCGATCACCGAAACATTGTTACTAGTCCAGTTAGTGACATAGGCCCGCGTGCCGGAGGGGTTGACCGCCATGCCTGAGGGTGCGGTTCCCACCGCCACCGTCGCAGCCACGGTGTTGGTCGTGGTGTCGATCACCGAGACGTTGTTGCTGCTGGAGTTCGCGACATAGACCCGCGTGCCGGCGGGGTTGATCGCCGCGCCAAAAGGAGCGTTTCCGACCGCCACCGTGGCAATCACGGTGTTGGTCGCGGTGTCGATCACCGAGACGTTGTTGCTGTTTTTGTTGGCAACATAAACCCTCGTGCCGGCGGGATTGACCGCCACGCCAATAGGCCAAAACCCCACCCCTGCCGTCGCAACTACGGTGTTGGTCGCGGTGTCGATCACCGAGACGTTGTCACTGTTCCTGTTCGCGACATAGGCCCGCGTGCCGGCGGGATTGACCGCCATGCCTGAGGGTCCGTTTCCCACCGCCACCGTCGCAACCACGGTGTTGGTTGCGGTGTCGATCACCGAGACGTTGTTGCTGGGTTCGTTGACGACGTAGACCCGCGTGCCGGCGGAGTTAACCGCCGCATCATAGGGCCCGATTCCCACCGCTACCGTCGCAACCACCGTATCGGTTGCGGTGTCGATTACTGAGACGTTGTTGTTGCCTCTGTTTGGTATATAAGCAAACGGCGCGGCCAGAGCGAGGCTGGGCAAGAGCAGCAAAACAAGCAGCACCGCGCCCCAGCCGCGCATGCGCCTCATCACCGTTGGAGCACGAGCTTCGCGAACTTCACTTCCTCCACATGTTGCGATAGTTCCTGCGGCAATCGATGAAACCGATGATTTTCTAGCCATGGCAAATGCCTCCAGTTGTTCGATTTGATAAATTCAAGTTTGAGATACTCCAGTGTTATGGTGCGGTATAGCCGAATGGGTCAGGTGTGTTTATCGGCCATGGACTGTCTTGTTTTGTAGTCGGGTACCCCGTGTCCGACGAACCCAAAAAATCACAACATCGTTGAATCGTTTGTTTGGCACGGGGTGCCCGACCTACCCGGCTTTTGAGGGGTTCGCTTGGCGCACAATTGCGCCGCAGCAAAGCCATAGAGATTGAGGGGATATTCATGGGCAGCAACCATATCCATATCAGGGTAATTAGTCAAGCCACAAAAGGGTAGCGCTTTATGGATAAATGACGGCATGATGCGCGCCAACGAAATCGTCACGGAAAATTTGAAACTCTGGATGGAGGCCTCCAGGAACCTCAAGACCCAGGAGGCTGTGGCGCGGACATCAAAGGTGGGGCAATCCCATATCAGCCGGATTCTCAGGGGCGAAGCGAACCCCACCGTCAGCATCCTCGAATCGATTGCGCGCGCCTTCAAGCGGAAGCCCATCGACTTGCTGACCGCCCATGGCGCGGAGTATTCCGCCGTGCATCCCATCGACCCGCATGTCGCGCAGGAGCCGCCGCCCGATGAACGCGAGCTTTTGCAGGGTTACCGCGCCGCCTCGCCGGAGGTGCGGGAAATCATGCTCGTTGCGGCCAGAAGCGCCACAAAAAAACCGAATTCCTCACGGCGCAACGAAACCCGATAGCCCTACTCCGCTTGCGCCTGGTTATTGAGCATACATAATTCGCGACAATCGCTCCGTTCATGCTGAGTAAGCCCCGCATTGCGGGGCAAGGCGTAAGCTGGAAACAGTCCCACACGGTCACGTTTGCTTTCATTCCCCGCAAGCATACATTTTGTTCCGGCTCGTCCTGCCTGGATTTATCCCAGATAATCCATTAGCCGGAACATCCCCTCCCCCTTGCAGGGGGAGGGCTAGGGAGGGGGTAGAAACTTCAATGTTCACTGCTCTACCCCCATCCCAGCCTTCCCCCTGCAAGGGGGAAGGAGCAGGTTTGGGTCTAATGGACAATCCGGGTTTATCGAACTCAACTTTGTCGCAATGACATGCAGTGCGTGATGGAGCAGCGCGTTGACAAGACTGGCATTTTGAGCTACATTGTAGCCCAATAAAGGAGGGTTGAAATGGCAAATAACGCCGTTGTCCGTGCTCGTATTGACGAGCACATCAAAGAGGAGGCTTCCATTGTTTTAGCGGCGATGGGGCTGACAGTTTCCGATGCTTTCCGCATCATGCTGACCCGTGTAGCTCACGAAAAGGCGTTGCCGTTCGAGCCGCTGATCCCCAACGACGTGACCATTCAAGCGATGAAGGATGCGCGTCGCGGTGCCAAGATGAAATCGTTTAAGAACGTGGACGATCTGATGGCTGACTTGAATGCGGACGATTGACCGGACAAACCAGTTCAAGCGCGATTACAAGCGCGAATTGAAAGGCCAGCACCGCGCGACACTGAACGAAGATTTTAGTGAAGCCGTGAAGTTGCTGGTGAACGATCTGCATTTGCCGAAGCAATATCGTAACCATGCGTTGACTGGCGAGTGACAGACCTTCCGCGACTGCCACATCAAACCGGATCTCGTGCTGATTTACCAAAAACCGGACGACAAGATTCTGCAGTTGGTGCGCATCGGTTCGCATAGCGAACTTGGATTGTAGGGCACGTTTGGAAGGGCCTGATTCCCTGATGGTGATGCTAAATGCGCCACCTTGATTTCCGGTAAGTGGCATGACGTATTACACTCCGCTGGTTAGCGTGCCGCTTCGCCGGAGGTGCGGGAAATCATGCTCCTCGCGGCCAGGGGTGCCGCAAAAAAACCGCGCTCCTCACGGCGCAACGAAACCCGATAGCCCCTCGGCGCATTGCTTCCACATCAGGCCGTTCGGGCTATGCGTGACCGTGCCGTCGCCGTTGTCGGCGAAGGCTCTGGTCGGTGTGGCTTCGGCCACGTTGGCATTGGGGTTGGCGGCGGTGCAGGCGGCTCCTGCCTCAAAAGCAGCGGACAGCAGGACGAACAGAGCGGCGAAGACGAATAGATTACGGGGCATGTCGGACTCCTTTAACGTGAAACTCGCGTAGCGATTCGTTCGCCTCCTCGCCCGCTTGCGGGAGAGGATTGAGGTGAGGGGAACGGACATGGCGAGTTTCATTATCAGGGGTGGCTGCTCGCCATGACCGTTAGATAAACGGGTACGTTTGAAAATACTTTGCTAATCCTGCCGCCACGTAGGCACCAGCTTGCCAGCGCTTTTTTCCTGCCACCACATTGACAAACTCTCTTTTTGTAGATACAGTTTGCACATGGTCACTTGGGACGAATCGAAACGCAAAAGCAATCTTCGAAGCCACGCCGTCGACCTTGCGTCCATCGAAGATGTGTTCGATACACCCCTGATCACGAAGGAAGACACCCGGCTTCCCTACGGCGAGCAGCGGCTGCAGAGCCTCGGTCTGCTCAATGGTGAGGTGGTGTTTTTGGTATGGACGGAGCGCGAATCCGGCGCGCACGTCATTTCGTGCCGAAAGGCGGAAAAATATGAACAAAAATTCTACTTTGCCAACATCGAAATTTGATGACACGCCATACGACCCCAACAATCCCGAGGCAGTCGCCACTTTCTGGGACGGGGCTAGAATCACGCTCAAGGGCAAAACCATCGGCGTTGCCCGCAGTGTCCGCGGCCCGGGCAAACGCCCGGCGAAGGAAGCGATCAACATCCGTTTATCGCCAGACGTGGTGGCCGCTTTTCGCGCATCCGGCGAGGGCTGGCAGACGCGCATTGATAGCGCATTGCGTGACTGGCTCAAGTCGCATTCCCCCGTGTAAGCTCGTGCAGCGCGGGCACATCCGCAGTTGCTGCTTCGTTGGCCTACGCCACGGCACACCGCGTAGGCCTGACGGCGCAAATCGGCGCCGAGCGCGTATTTGTGGTAGCGGGGAAAACGCCACACCGCATCTTCCAGCAGCGCAGCCAGACTAACCGCGTCTTTCCAGATAGGAAGGTGGTCGTAGCGCGCCATGTCGTCAAAAGATCAAAAGAGCTTAAAACTGTCCGCCACGAACCAGCCGCACGTAGTTGTTATCCGCCTTACTGCCGACGTAGGTATAGCCATTGTTGAAATTGGCTCGCGTTCGAACTTGGCCTTACTTAATTTAGCCTTGACGATATATCAAAATTGATTTAGTTTGGCGGCGTGGGTACAGGCGGCGCTATTGGTGCGACTTGCGCGCGGCGAGCGATCTTTGGCCGAAGTGGCGCGCGCACTGGAAACCTCATGGCCATCTGCCAAAAGACTGGAAGACCCGCGCCATTATCCTACGTTGAAACAACTCGAAAAAGCCGCCGCCGCGCTGGGCAAGAAACTGGTGCTGTCGTTTGAGTGATCTACCTTTTCGAAAGCGCAGCGCCTTCCGCCTCATGGTTGCCTGTTGATTTTCCCGCGCCGCCTCGCCGGAGGTGCAGGAAATCATGCTCATTGCAGCCAGAAACGCCACAAAAAAACCGGGTTCCTCACGGCGCAGCGAAACCCGATAGCCCTACTCCGCTTGGATCATTCCCGCAGCCTGATGAAACCACTATTCGACTAAGCTGGCAAAAGACGACAACCTATTGAGATTTACATAATTGAAGACAGCGCCGCATCATCCAAAATGGAATCTGGGAAATAATAAAATTGCTACGTCATTCCCGCGAAAGCGGGAATGACGGAAAGTGTGTCGCGAATTATGGAAAGATCAATAGTCGCTGGTTATCCGTGGGAACGCCGCCGTGGACGCTCCGCGTCCCGTGCCGCAGGAGCGGCACAACTGCGTTCCCACGCTGGAGCCCTTCGACGTTGCTCAGGACAGGCGTGGGAACGATAACCCAATGCATAGAGGCACCCTTACATCTTCAAGATGAAGATGCCGTTCGACAAGGAAACACTGATGGAGGCGCAACGCGAAGTGGTGTTGTTTTATTAAATATTTCGGTTAGAAAAGCTATCAGGGAAGAAGTCACCTGAAAGAATCTGGTCATTCGTCCAGGGGCATGACTCTGGAAAATCGGAAAACTTAATGTCAGTTTCTTTTGCCGCCAACGCTATCGCATCATCCCATGCGTCAGCTTGCCAATCTGGATCGGAAAGCGATGCGACGAGACTGGGCGTTTTCTTCAGGCGACGCTCAATGCTGTTGCGTTGCGCATGAATTGTAGCCTCCCAGCCGGAACTACGATACGAAGGTTGATACTGCCACTTGAGAAGGTGCGCCAGCAGGACTGTCATTCGACTGGATAATTCGCGTTGTTCACTTTTACCCACGTCTTCAATTTCCTCTGCAATATGATCAATATCAATGGACGATAACCTGCCAGCCCTAAGCAAGCTAACCTGTTCGTTTGCCCATGCAATGATGTCGGTTTCGTATGTGGCGACCATAGGGTTTCTTGATTGTGTTTAAGCTTGAATTAGAATGATTATTTTCTGTCATGTCAAGGCCAATTTCCCTAATTTCCCCAAGGCGGCGGGCTTGTGGCATTACGTTGCGCTTATTGCAGCGAACTGGATGCGGTGCAATTGTGCGTACACGCCATCCTTTGCCAGTGTGCAGGATATTGCATTAACACTTGTCTTGGATGCCTCTTTAACCATGGCCTCAAGCCAACCTCAAATCGCCAGTTACCCCCGCGTTATTCAAGTAATAGCAAACCATTCGGCCTGTACAATTTCACCGCCATGCTTCATAAACCGCGCAGAAGAAGCTAGAATCACGTTTCTCGCGACAATCATTAAGGAAACCCTACCATGTCCATGGCTGACCGTGACGGCTTTATCTGGTATGACGGCAAACTCGTGCCTTGGCGCGATGCCACCACACACGTGCTGACCCACACCTTGCACTATGGCATGGGCGTGTTCGAAGGCGTGCGCGCATACAAGACTACCAGTGGCACTGCAATATTCCGCCTCAAGGAGCACACCGACCGCCTGTTCAATTCGGCCTACATCTTCAAGATGAAAATGCCTTACGACCGCGAAACGCTGATGGAGGCGCAGCGTGAAGTGGTGCGCGCCAACAAGCTGGAATCCTGCTACATCCGCCCCATCGTGTTCTTCGGCTCCGAAGCCATGGGCATCGCCGCCACCGCGCTCTCGGTACATGTCGCCGTCGCGGCATGGCCGTGGGGCGCATATTTAGGCGAAGAAGGCATGGCGAATGGCATACGCGTGAAGACTTCCAGCTTCACCCGCCATCACGTGAACATCAACATGTGCCGTTCCAAATCGGTCGGCACCTACACCAACTCTATCCTGGCGCATCAGGAAGTGGCGCACGATGGTTACGATGAAGCGCTGCTGCTGGATGTGGACGGTTACGTTGCCGAGGGTGCGGGCGAGAATATTTTCATCGTGAAGAAGGGCAAGCTGTACACGCCCGACCTGACCTCTTGCCTGGAAGGCATCACGCGCGACTCCATCCTCACGCTGGCGTCCGACCTGGGCATCGAATTGATCGAAAAACGCATCACGCGCGACGAGGTGTATTGCGCGGATGAGGCTTTCTTCACCGGCACGGCGGCGGAAGTAACGCCGATCCGCGAACTGGATAACCGCACCATAGGTTGCGGTTCGCGCGGCCCGATCACCCACCGCCTGCAAGCGCTGTTTTTCGATTGCGTCGGCGGGAAAAACCCGCAACATACCGACTGGTTGGCTCACGTTTAGAAACCCGTAGGGTGGGCTCTGCCCACCATGTCGGGCAGAGCCCGACCTACAGCCCCCGATTTATCTGATTTGAGACAAAGGACGAAACCATGCAAACCGCCACGCAAAACCAGATAGAAGTCACCGCTGCCGACCTGCCGCTGCATTGCCCCACACCCAATACGAGCCTGTGGAACGCGCATCCCAAGGTGTTCATTCCGGTGGACAGGCTGGGGGAGGCGCGTTGCCCCTATTGCAGCACGCTGTACAAGTTCAAGGGCGAATTGCCCAAGGGTCACTAGATTCTTTCCACAAATTTATCATTCCCGCGAAGGCGGGAATCCAGATGGTTGAAAATCTCCCGCGAGTGCGTGGTTGTAAAGCCGATAAATCGGCAACAACCACGCACTCGCGGGATGCTTGTTTTTGCTGGATTCCCGCCTTCGCGGGAATGACGGACTGATGGATTATTTTGGGATTAATTCAACCCCTCTCCACACAAAGGCAAAAATCTGGAAGGCTTGATGCAAAAAATCCTCATCATCGCGCCAAGTTGGGTGGGCGACACCATGCTGGTGCAGCCCATGTTGATGCGCCTCAAGCAGCGCCACCCGAACGCGCAAATCGATGTGCTTGCTCCGCCCTGGACTGCGGCGTTGCTGCGCCAGATGCCCGAGGTACACAGGGGCATCATCAACCCATTCCCGCATGGCGCATTGAAATTGCTGGGACGCTACCGCTTGGGCAAACATCTGAAGAACGCACATTACGATCAGGCGATTGTGCTGCCCAATTCGTTCAAGTCCGCGCTGGCGCCCTTTTTCGCCGGCATCCCGTTGCGTAGCGGCTTCGTCGGCGAAATGCGTTATGGCCTGCTGAACGATGCGCGCAAGTTGGACAAACAGGAATTGCCGCTAATGGTAGAACGCTTCGCGCAACTCGCCGAAGCGCCGGATGATGCAATTCAGCGCCCCCTCCCGCAGCCGCGCTTGCAAGTCGGCGAGAAACAGCGCAAAAGAGTACTCAAAAAACTGGGCTTGCCAGTCGCCGGGCCGGTTGTCGTATTTTGCCCCGGTGCGGAATATGGTCCGGCCAAGCGCTGGCCGATTCCTTATTTCGCCGAGCTGGCGCAACATTTGCGTGAACAGGGCTATGCCGTGTGGCTGGTTGGCTCACCCAAGGACAAGGAGATCGGCGAAAAAATCATCGCCCTGGGTAACGAAGCATGCCGCAATTTGTGCGGTGAAACTGACTTGGCCGAAGCCATCGTGCTGCTCTCTTGTGCCGACCTGGTGGTGAGCAACGATTCCGGCCTGATGCACCTCGCTGCCGCACTGGATCGCCCCATGCTCGCGCTGTACGGCTCCAGTTCCCCTCAGTTCACCCCGCCGCTGTCGGAGCAAGCGCGTATCCTCAAGCTCGACCTGCCATGCAGCCCTTGTTTCAAACGTGTATGCCCGCACGGCCACTTCAACTGCATGATGCAACTGACACCACAGCAGGTTATGCAACACGTTCCCATCAAACTTGGCGGATAACACCAAGCCTCTTCAACAAACCCAGATAAATCATTAGAACCAAACTGTCCCTTCCCCCTGTCAGGGGGAAGGCTAGGATGGGGGTTGGCACGGCGGGAAAGCTGCGTTTCTACCCCCTCCCTAGCCCTCCCCCTGCATGGGGGAGGGAACATAGCGTCTAATGGATTATTTGGGATAAAAACAAACCGTTTACTCGCTGGGTTATCCTGGTCAACGCGCGGCAAAAGCCAACTCACGCTGGCGGGGTTGCCGCCAGTACTCAACAAACCCATTCAACAGGTCACGAAATTGGCCAATATCAGATGGCTTGCCAACAAAGCTGTTGGCGCCGACTTGATAGCTAAGCAATACGTCAGATGGTTCATATATCTCCGAAAACACTACTATGGGCAAATCCCACGTATGTGTAGCCATGCGCAGCCTGCGTAATATCGCAAGCCCGCTTAGTTTGGGCAAATTCAAATCCAGCAGGATCAGCCTTGGCATGGGTTGTTTCGCCTTCGATATTTGCGACAACCACTCCAACGCTTTCTCGCTGCCCGGCATAACAACAAGTTGCAAGAGCGGATCACACAGTTCGCAGGCCTGATGCGCCATGGCAATCTCGCCAGGATCATCTTCGACCAGCAACAACCTGTTTTGAAATTGATTAACTTGTGACAACACCCACTCCCGATAATAAAGACGCCGCACAGATACGATATCTACTTGTTTTATCGTGCATTTATTTAGAAAACAAAATGCTCAAGCGCAACCCTACTACACAACATGCGATTTGGCAAGAGATAATCTTGGTAAAACAGTGCATTGAGCCATCACATTAGAGTAGATACTCAACCTTGGGAATACACGGCAACGCGATTAAGAACGGTGGATTGCCCTGTGTATCAATCTCATGGAAGCGCCGCCAGAGACAGGGCCAGCCTCGTTCATCGGAAAAACTGCTGCTCCGGGAGCGATAGGCGCGCCCGGATTCTTCGAGCTACAACTTCCTCCGCACCCAATCAGGAACAGAATTCAAGGCAGCAGCCAGATGTTCCGGCTGCGTCCCTCCAGCCTGCGCCATGTCGGGGCGACCGCCACCCTTGCCGCCGACCTGCTGCGCGACAAAATTCACCAGATCACCAGCCTTCACTTTCGCCATGGCGTCCGCTGTCACACCCGCGATCAGCGCGACCTTGCCGTCGCTCACCGCAGCCAGCACGATGATTGCCGACTTGAATTTGTCTTTCAGCTTGTCCAGCGTCTCGCGTAGCGTCTTGCTGTCCGCGCCTTCCAGTTGGGCGGCCAGCACTTTCACGCCGCTGATTTCCACCGCTTGATTCAGCAGCTCGTCACCTTGTGCAGAAGCTAATTTGGATTTTAACGCGGCGAGTTCTTTTTCCAGCGCCTTCGCGTTGTCAAGTATCTGCGCCACGCGCGCCGCTGCTTCATACGGCGATGCTTTCACAGCATCTGCCACTCGCTGCAACAGTTGTTGTTGCTGCTTCACCCAAGCCAATGCACCCAAGCCAGTAACCGCTTCCACGCGCCGTACGCCTGCGGCCACGCCGCTCTCGGCCACGATCTTGAACAGGCCAATATCACCGGTGCGTTTGACGTGCGTTCCACCGCATAATTCAATCGACGAGCCGATGTTCAGCACTCGCACCATGTCCCCGTACTTCTCGCCAAACAGCATCATTGCGCCGGTCTTCTGCGCATCCTCGATACCCATCTCACGTACCTGACACTCGACGTTATCCAGAATTTCCTGATTCACCAAATCTTCCACCGTGCGTATTTCTTCATCAGACATCGGCCGGGTATGTACGAAATCGAAGCGCGTCTTGTCCGGATCAACCTGCGAGCCCTTCTGCTGCACATGAGCTCCCAACACTTCGCGCAAGGCTTTATGCATCAAATGCGTGGCCGAATGATTGCGCATCGTACGGCTGCGCGCCGTGACATCTACCTTCGCGGTTACACCATTACCGACGGTCAGCTTGCCGGTCTTCACCACACCGTGATGACCGAACACGCTGGCCTGTATCTTCTGCGTGTCTTCCACCGCGAAAATGCCATGCACACTGCGCAACCAGCCACTATCACCGACTTGGCCGCCGGACTCGGCGTAGAACGAGGTATCGTCCAGCACCACCACACCTAGCTCGCCTTCGTTCAGTTCATTGACTGAAGTGCCATCCTTGTATAGCGCCAGCACGTTGCCTTTGCTTTCCAGCGCCTCATAGCCGTGGAATGCCGTGGCCGGGCCGCTGTATTCCAGATTGGCCGCCATCTTGAACTTGCCCGCCGCGCGCGCCTGTTCTTTTTGCTGCGCCATCGCCTTGTCGAATGCCGCCGCATCCACACTCACGCCATGCTCGCGGCATACGTCCTGCGTCAGGTCGAGCGGGAAGCCGTAGGTGTCGTGCAGCTTGAAAGCCGTTTCGCCGTTGAACACAGAAATGCCCTGATTCTTCATCTCGGCCAGATCGGCTTCGAGAATCGCCATACCATGTTCGATGGTGGTGAAGAAGCGCTCCTCTTCCTGCTTGAGTATCTCCATCACGCGCACTTGCGCCGCCGCCAATTCAGGGAAAGCTACGCCCATTTCACCAACCAGGTCCGGCACCATTTCGTAGAAAAATGCGGCGCGCGCGCCCAGCTTGTAGCCGTGGCGAATGGCGCGGCGAATAATGCGGCGCAGCACATAGCCGCGCCCTTCGTTGCCGGGAATCACGCCATCCGCGATGAGGAAGGAGCAGGCGCGGATGTGGTCGGCCAGCACCTTGAGCGAATTGTTGGTGAGGTCGCTGGTGTCGGTCACCCGTGCCGCCGCGCAAATAAGATTCTGGAACAGGTCTATCTCATAGTTGGAATGCACATGCTGCAATACCGCCGAGATGCGCTCCAGCCCCATACCGGTATCCACCGAGGGCTTGGGCAGCGGATGCATCACACCGTGCTCGTCGCGATTGAACTGCATGAACACGTTGTTCCAGATTTCGATGTAGCGGTCGCCGTCTTGCTCGGGCGAACCGGGCGGGCCGCCCCATATTTCCGCGCCGTGATCGTAAAAAATCTCGCTGCATGGGCCGCACGGGCCGGTGTCACCCATCATCCAGAAATTGTCCGAAGCGTAGCGCGCGCCCTTGTTGTCGCCGATGCGGATCACCCGCCCGGCAGGCACGCCGATTTCTTTCGTCCAGATATCGTAAGCCTCGTCGTCCTCGGCATACACCGTCACCCACAATTTATCGGCGGGTAATTTGTATACTTCGACCAGCAGTTCCCACGCGTAGTTGATCGCATCGCGCTTGAAGTAATCGCCGAAGCTGAAGTTGCCCAACATCTCGAAGAAGGTGTGATGGCGCGCGGTGTAGCCGACGTTCTCCAGGTCGTTGTGCTTGCCGCCGGCGCGCACGCATTTCTGGCTGGACGCGGCGCGGGTGTAAGGACGCTTATCAAAGCCGAGGAACACATCCTTGAACTGGTTCATCCCAGCGTTGGTAAACAACAGCGTCGGATCTTCGTGCGGCACCAACGAACTGGAAGCCACCACGGTATGGCCTTTTGAGGCAAAAAAATCAAGAAATTTCTGGCGGATTTCGCTGCTTTTCATCATTAACATCCTTAAAACAAAAAATCGACTGGCCTGCTCAACCAGTCACCACATTCAAAAATATAATCAGGCCGCCTGCTGATGCTGAGAAGGTTTGATCAAACACTCAGCCGGTATGCCCAAGCCCTCATGCAGGCGGCGTATCATCGGAAGCGTCAACGGGCGCGTATGGTTCAGCACTTCATACACGCGGTTCAAGCCGCCTATCATCGGTTGCAAATCTTTCGGTTTCAGCCCCAGGCTTTCCATGCGGAGCTTGATCGCCTCAATCGGGTCGGGCAATTCCATCGGGTAATGTTTGCGTTCGTAAGCTTCCACTAGCGTCACTAGCACATCCAGCCTCTCACCTTCCGGCGTATTGGCGCGCGCCATCATCAAACTCTCGATTTCCTTGAGCGTTGCGCGGTAATCCGCTTTGGTCTTGACTGGTTTAATGTCCATCATTTACGCCTCGCGAGTTCAACGATTGCGCAGGCTGATTTCAACGCAGGCGCGGTTTTCATGGAAGAGGGCTTGTTCGATTTCCGTGCGGTGCTCAAGCAGGATGTTGAGCACCACTGTTTTGGAGCGGTTGGGGATTTTCAGCCAAACCACTTGTGGCGGATGCCCGGCAACCAGCGAACGTTCCTGAAAATCCGAATCGCGGCTGACAATTACAAAATCATGAGTTTGAGCGTACTGCCAGATTTCAAGATCGCTGGCGCTTTCCAAGCCTAACAAAGCAATTTGAGAAGAGCCGGGGAAGTCGGTTTGCAGAAAAGGGACTATGCGCCGCGACAAATTTTCGTCGAGCAGCAGCTTCATTACACCGCCAAAGTGTAAAGGTTGTGTTCGCGGTCTGCGGCAAAAGCGAGGCAAGCACGGATGTCTGCCGATTCAAGCTCCGGGAAGTCCTC
>Ga0315281_10001110_pt1 | contig 39386 bp, 34 predicted proteins | sample YL17G07_0_MG_FD_204540 | JGI IMG/M metagenome (GOLD analysis project Ga0315281, IMG submission 204540) | Sediment microbial communities from Yellowstone Lake, YNP, Wyoming, USA - YL17G07_0 | ecosystem: Environmental > Aquatic > Freshwater > Lake > Sediment | place: USA: Wyoming | collected...
CGACGATGACGCTGACGGGGTCTTTAATGGATTGCTCGATAAGTCGCATGGCCTACTCTTCCTTTTGACTGGACGACGGGGATGCGTTTTGAGTTTGAGACGTAGCGGGCTGACCACCGCCACCCATCCTGGCTTCCGGCCCGGGGGCCGGACCGCTCGTTGTTTCGGACAGGCCCGATTCTTTCACATTCTCCGCAATCACTTCCTGGCCCGGGATCAAGCGCTGATTGCCTCGTGTGACGACCAGTTCGCCAGGCCCGATTTGACCGACGATACTGATCTGGTCCTTTTCCTCCAGCCCGGTTTCAACGATCACCGGCACGGCGTGATTCATTCGCAGCGCGTAGACCATTCGCACCGGTCCGCGACGAACAATGGCATCCTTGGGAACGATCAAACTGTCGATCTCGGGCCCGGCGGGCAGAGTGGCTTGGACAAACATGCCCGGCTTGATCATCCGCGTCTCATTGACAATCTCGATTTCGATGGGAAACGTTCGGGCTGAAGGGTCGCCGCGAGGAATGATATGCACCACCTTGCCCGCGAAGTCCTGTTGCAAGGCGTCGATCCACACCTGAGCCTTATCGCCCTTTTGCACGAAAATCACGGCGCTTTCAGGAATATCCACTCGAGCTAGGACACGGTCCAAGGCCAAGAGCTCCACTACCGGCCCGCCCTGGGTGATCCACTGGCCCACCTCGGTCTGCTTGGTAATGATATAACCGCCATAGGGGGCACGGATTTCGGTCTTGTTGATGCGATCCTGGATCTGATTCACAATCGCCTGCTGGGCATTGACCTCCGCCCGCGCCCGAGCGATTTCCTCTTTTCGAGGACCGGCCTCTGCCTTGGCCAGTTCGGCCTGAGCTTGAGCCAATCGCTGTGCCCCGGCGATCCAATCCGATATCGTATCGCTGTATTCCTGGGCGCTGGCGGCCTTTTCCTTGTAGATCCGTTCGACACGCTCCTTCTCGCGATCCCCCTTGTCTTTCATCGCTTTGGCTTCTTCGACCACCGCCCGCAGACGCTCGATGTCTTCTTTTCGCGTGCCGGCTTCGAGTTCGGCCAGCGTCTGGCGCAAGGCCTCCAACCGAGCCAAAGCCTCGTTCAGCAAGAGACCCAGCGTATCGTCCTTGAGCTTGCAGAGAAGCTGTCCCGCCTGGACCTCGTCGCCTTGCCGAATCGGCAGTTCCTTCACCAGACCTGCGATTTCCGAAGACACGGTGCTCTCGGTCATGGGCAAGATCGTGCCGACGACTTTTGCCGTCGCCCGAACCTTTGCCTGACGCACGTGAGCCGCCACAACCGGCGCCGGAGGCGGACCCTGGGCCCAACTGACCGATGAAATCGAACCCACGATACCCCCCAGTATCGCCACCAGATATCGTCCCGAACATCTCACGCAGCTTCGGTACATAAGACACTCCTATGATCAGAAGACGGTATTGGCACTATATATTTTATCGTAGTCAAATGTTCTCGTTCTTAAAATATATCCCCCACTGTCCTGCGGGTCAAGCCAATCGGGCTGGAATGGCCGTGCAAAGAAGATTACCCAACCGCAATGAGCGTACCGAAATCACAGGGAGTCCCAATCGCCCTGCTTTTTGACAGGTTTGGCCTTTTTACGGAGCTTTCCAGATGATTTTCTCATCCTGCCCGCATAATACCAGAGAGGCGAGCGGAAGCTCCTTGCTGGCGCCGGCGGTGGCTGGGGTCACCCGACCGAATAAGACCCGAGCAATCCTCTTGTCGTCCTGCATCGCCAACAGCGCATTTCCATCCGGCTCCAGGCGCAGCAGGTTTCGGATCTTTCCCTGGGCGTCGGAAAGAGCCAAACTGGGCATTCCGGATGTCTCAAAGGATAACTCCGCGAGGGTTCCGCCTTCGCCTGAAAACAGCAAACCCGGATACCCCTCATAAGAACCATGCAGGATCATGCAGGTGCGGCCTTTGATAGTCGAAAGGGTCAGTGCGACCGACGACTCATTGGATGAGGCGCTCAATGACGCGCGCAGCTTGCCTTCTTTGTCCACCAACTGCAGATTCTCGGTTCTCAGAATGGCGAGCACGTCCTCGTCGGTTACTGCAGGTGCCAGAGCACTCCCCGCTGAAAGGCCGACTTCACTCGCCCGTGCGGGCTGAACGGTGAAGAATCGGCCCCAGAAGCCCCCACCGATCAGACTCAGCACAATAACCGCCAATCGCATCAGATTTCGCTCTTTCTTATTCATGTGAAAACCTCCTGATCTAAGGCCTGCTGCTGTTCTCGGGGGCCTTCCAGACGGGCTTTTGGTTTTCGTCGAGAAGCACCAGGGAATCGATCGGCCTTACCGGCAAGACCTTCCCTGCAAGTTTCTCAGAGATTCCACCCAGCGCGACACGGGTTTTCCCCTGGGCATCCTGGAACGCCAACATCGGATCTCCTCCCGCTTCCAGCCGAAGCACGCAACGGTCGGTGCCCTTCGAGTCAAAAAACGCCAGGGTCGGGCTGCCGTCTGAATCAATACCCAAGCTGGCCATGTTGCCGCCCTTGCCAAGAAGACTCAGGCTCGAATTCCCATCGGGACGGACAATGAGGCTGGCTGAAACACTGCCGACCTTGTCGAACAGCACCAAAGCGGGCAAGCCTTGTTGGTCGAGACCGAATCTGCCCAAGGTTTTGCCGCCCTTGGCCACGATTTCCAGCATTTCAGTCTTGACGACCTTCTGATAGGAAATAGCGCCCAGGCTTTGGCTTTCGGTGCCACTCGTCATAGGCATCTCAGCCGCCATGGCCGCCTCACTGCTGAAAAGCCAATTCGAAAGTGCCGAACCCAACAGACTGAAAAACACAATCAATCCGCCGACTACCAGATATTCTTTCTTGTCCATTCATGCACTCCTTTCACGAGGAAAAGCAGCTTATTTCATGGCCGCAGCGACGGTGCGAACCTGACGAAGCAATTCGCCGATGAGCAACTTCGTCGGCAACTTGGCCACTCGCTCACCGGCGCGATAGACAAAGCCAACATCTTTCCCGGCGATAAGGGCAACATCGGCATCGGAGGCTTCGCCGGGACCGTTAACGACGCAGCCCATCACCGCGACCCGCACCGGCTTGCGGATACCCGCCATCCGGCGCTCGACCTGCTCGGCGATTCTGGCGATATCGACGGTACATCGCCCGCAGGTCGGACAGACGATGACCTCCGGCCGATCACGTGGATCCAACCCCAGACAAAACAGGATTTCCTTGGCAGCGTGAATTTCGCGCACCGGATCGCCGGCCAGCGAAACGCGAATGGTCTCGCCGATCCCCTTGTTCAACAGGACGGCCAAGGCCGACGCCGATCGGATCGACCCCGTCCAGGCGGTTCCCGCGTGAGTAAGGCCCACATGAAGCGGATAATCGTATTCGCGGGCCAAGGCTTCATATAGTTTTATCGTTAGAATGACGTCCGAGCTCTTCGCCGACAGCACCAACTGCTCGAAACCGGCCTTTTCAAAGAACCGGACGTACTCAGCCAGTTCCTGCAACATAAGCGTCACAAGTTGATCGGACGAAAACTTCCGGCCAAGCTGATCAGCCGTGCGGATCGAGCCGGCGTTTACACCGATGCGAATAGCGACCCCCGCCGTCCTGGCGGCGGCGATCACCCGGGCAAGGGCTTGGCGGTCACGCAGATTGCCCGGATTAAGTCTGAGTTTTTGGACACCGGCATCAACCGCCTCAAGGGCCCGACGATACTGAAAATGCACATCCGCCACGATCGGCACATTCACCTGCGACAAGATGGCCGGCAAGGCTGCGGTGTCTTTTGCCGTCGGCACCGCCACCCGCACAATGGCGGCACCGGCATCCGCGAGGGCGTTGATCTGACGAACCGTCGCGTCCACGTCGCAGGTAAGCGTATTGGTCATTCCTTGAACGGCGACAGGCCTGGCGCCTCCGATCGTCACCGATCCGATCGTCACCGCTCGCGTTTTTCTTGCCGTTTGCGTCATTTTTCCACACGCAACGAACCGAATCAGACCCACCCCTCATGGGCGTGGTCATATCCGGCGTATCTGCGGATCCAGGAAAACATCCAGATCGTCTCGCGACTGGGTTGAGAATTCCGAAACAATTGCTCCTTCAGGCCCGGCCTGGAACCAGTGCCAGGTGTCCGAGCCAAGCGTATATTGGTCGCCGGGGCGTAAAACGATCTCGTGCCAGACACTGAAGCAGTCTCGCTTGGCTTGCGGCACGCGAGCGTTCGGCTTGCCGGCCGGTTCGCCGGGTACATAGAGATATACCTCGCCCCACCGGCAGCGAAAGGTTTCTTGCTTGCCCGCCGTGCCGCCAAAAGGGGGATGCCGATGTTGCGGACAGGTTTGCCCGGGAAACATCACCAGCTCCTTGGCACAGCAGCGATCGGTATTCACGTAGACCACAATCTCCAAACCGAAGCGGTCAAGATCACCCAAGGCAAAATCGGCGACTTCCATCACCGCCTTTTCGTCTCGTCGAAGGACAAATCCCGCCTTTTCCAACATCGTCGCCGCCCGGTCTCGTGCCTTTGAGATTTGTGATTCGCTCAGCATACCCTTGTCTCCTGTCACATATCCCATTGAAGCTGATCAGGATGAAATAGTCAAGTCACATGCGAAACGGGTGTGACTAATTTTTCTGGCAGCACGCCCCCAAGGGCAAAAGAGGCCCTCAAGGGCGTCATTCCGAGCCGATACCCCGGAGCCGGTTTCCGGCGGAAGGTGGATCGGCGTGGCAATCTCCTGCCTGACGTGTTAGATTGCCGCGTCGTTCGCCGTGGCGAACTCCTCGCAATGACGAGGTCTGATCGGTCCCTGGAAACGGGAAAGCTGCCTGCCAGACAAATTAGTCACACCCTGCGAAAACCATTCAGCACGCCGGATAGTCTTGAGAAGATAGGACGCGTGCTAAAGTTTATATTTCTCGGCCGGGTAAATCCGGTCGAAGGTTTCTGTCATTTGTCGTTCGGCCGCTTGAAGTATTTTATTCAGTTGATCGGCATTTTCCCCCGCCGTATGGACGATCACTTGGTCATCAGCCAGATTAATGGCGATGTACCGTCGGTCTTTCTGAAGCAGATATATCTGCTGTTCTGCCTGGTCCAGATCGACCTGATAACCTTCCGCAGCGGCGGTATTCAGCAGAACCCTCGCAAACATTCGGGCCAGACCTTGCGGCATCTGCAGAGTGACGGTTTTTTCGGGCTGGATCGGCGTAGTCTCTTCTCTGGCCCGACGACGGCCGCTGCCGCCATATTTGAATGCGGGCACGAGCAAGAGCGGAGCGACGATCGTCGTGACCAGCGTCATCAGGATCGCCACGCCGAATATCGACGAATTGATATATCCGCCGGCCAAGCCCACCCCAGCCATGATCAGGGCCACTTCGCCTCGGGGCAGCATACCCACGCCAACGCGAACAGCGCCTGTCAGGTTGAATCCTGTGCCCAACGCCGGTATGCCGCAGCCGAAGACCTTGCTTACGATCGCCAAAACACACAAGACAATTCCAAATCCGACCGCTTGAGTCATTGTTCCGAAGTTCACAAGCATACCCATTACCGCAAAAAACACGGGCACGATAAAATCATTGATCGGAGTCAGGTCTTCCATCAGTTGATGCGCCATTTTTGTCTTGGACAGGGCCAAACCGATCGAGTAGGCCCCGATGATAAACGCCAAGCCGAAAAGTTCAGCCGCTCCGGAACAGAGCAGGCACAAGGCCAGACCCAACGCCACCCGGGCACCCGCATATTTGATGCTGTTGAAAAGGTGCTCGATTTTGTCCGCCAGCAGAAACCCAATACCGGTCAGCCCCAGCCAGAAGGTAATGGCTTTGATCGCAATCCAGGCGATGTCACCGAAATTCGCATGCCCGGTACGAGCGAGGCCGCTGACAATCGCCAGGACCAGAATACCCAGCACATCGTCTATCACCGCCCCACCGAGGATCGTCACCCCTTCCGGCGTATCGAGTTTCTTGATATCTGAAAGAACGCGGGCGGTGATGCCCACACTTGTCGCCACCATAATCGCCCCGACGAAGAGCGATTGCGGGGAGTACCAATTCAACGTGGTATGGAAAACGCCGGCGCTGAAATAGGCCGTCGCCCACGCCCCCAGGAAAAACGGTGTGATCACCCCGCCGATTGCGATAATGGTCGCTGGTCCGACATAACGAACAAACTGACGCAAATTGGTATGCAACCCGGTCACGAACAACAGAACGATACTCGCGATCTGAGCGAGCAGCCACAATTCATCGGAAATCGGCCACGTCTCGGGGGTCGCAGGTTTGGGAAATAACGGCAGCCAATGGCCATGGATCGGAATCAGAATCAGTGCCCCGAGGGCGAAGGGGCCGATCAGAACACCCGCGCCGAGTTCTCCCAGAACACCGGGAATCTTCACCCGTTCCGCCAGGGCGCCACACAATTTGGCCATGGCGATGACCAAGGCCACCTGCAAGATCAGGAGGGTAATCTTCGGGGTCAGTCCGCCGGGAAGAGCATCAAATTCTGAAAGGTTTGGACTTAACTGCGTTAATCCATCGTCACCATGACCCGCCACGGGTGCCGAGCCATAGACCGAAAGAGCCGTCACCAAAATCAGGACGCCGGCGAGGGTCGCCGACCCACGCCAATTCAAACCGTTTCGCTTCCCGGTCGCCGATTCAGAGGACATTTTGATCACCATTTCATAAGAAATGCTGTGTTACACCCCCCTCGCACGTTGGGGAGATTCTACACACAAGGATATGTCGAAGCCAGTTCTTGTCGTCGCGGGCCGGAAAATCTTTTCGGAAATGTACCCCTCGCGATTCGCAGCGTGTCCTCGCCGATCGAGAAATCAGATAGGCCAGGGTAAGCATGTTCTGGGCTTCCCATCCCAGGGGGCGATCGAAAGTCTTATCGAGCATATACCGTCCCCAAAAACCAAAGGCCTCCATGGTTTCGCTGAGGCCTTCTTCGCTGCGTTCGATGCCGACCCGCCGCCAGAGCATGGCCCGCAGAGCATTGCGAATATCCTGAAGATCGACCTGGCCCAGATCCGTCGCAGCGGCTCCCCGCGATTGAATCTCAAAACTCTGCATCGAAGCTGAGTGCTCGACAAGCTGCCGCCCTGCGGTTTGACCCGCCACATAACCGAACACCAGCCCCTCCAGCAGACTATTCGACGCCAATCGGTTCGCACCATGTAACCCCGAACAGGTCACCTCACCGCACGCCAGCAGCCCGTCGATGTTTGTTCTTGCCTGCACGTCCACCTTGACCCCGCCGATCATGTAGTGTGCGCTGGGCCGGACAGGAATCAGGTCTTTCGAGGCATCGATACCGAATGATTCGCACAGTTCGGTGATGTTTGGAAACCGCTTGGTCAGATAGTCGCATCCCAAGTGCCTTGCATCCAGAAAAACATAGCGAGACGAGGTCTTTTCCATCTGCCGTATGATCGACCTTGAAACGACGTCACGAGGCGCCAGCTCGGCATCTTCGTGATATTCGGGCATGAATCGCTCGCCATTCTTGTCGACGAGATAGGCCCCTTCGCCTCTCAGGGCCTCGGTGATCAAGGCCCTCGACGCGCCGGCTACATACAGCGTCGTCGGATGAAATTGGATCATCTCCATATCCTGAAGCACCGCTCCCGCCCGCCAAGCCATCGCCACACCGTCACCGGTCGCCACTTCGGGATTGGTCGTTTCCTGATAGACCCGTCCACACCCGCCGGTGGCCAGGATCGTCTGTTTCGCCCAGAGAACCTGCAGGCCGGCCTGATCGGAATAGACAAGTGCGCCCAGACATCGATTTTCATCCGTGAGCAGATCGATGACATAATGGTCTTCGATGATCCGAATCTTGTCGAACCGTCCCATCCGTTTGAGCAGAGTACGAACGATTTCCCGGCCAGTCGCATCGCCCTGGGCGTGGATCACCCGCGAGGCCGAGTGACCGGCTTCGCGACCGAGGTCCAGCTCACCTCCCTCGGAATCAAACCGCGCACCCCATTCGATAAGTTCCCGCACGCTTTCCGGACCGTGGTTGATGACCCTGCGAACGACCTCAAGGTCGTTCAGCCCGCAGCCGACCTTGATCGTATCGGCCACGTGAAGTTCAAGATCGTCATGCTCATCGCCCCGCAAAACCACCGCCACCCCGCCCTGAGCGTAGGCAGTGTTCGACTCAAAAACGCCACGCTTGGTCAATACGGTCACCTGCCCAAACTTGCCCGCTTCGATCGCAGCGCGAAGCCCGGCGATTCCCGAACCGATCACCAGGCAATCGGTGAACATCTGCGGCAACGATCGGCTGTCAAATGACGCTAAATATCGGCGAGTATGATAAATCGAATCCAACCAGGGACTTCCTTACTTTTCATAATAGTCGATGGAAATCGTCGAGCCCTTGGCACCTCGGATCTGCTCTTGTCGCCGATCCAGGATAAGCAGGGGGCCTTCCACTCGGCCAACCCGGCCGGTTTCGGCGCTTTCCAGGTAGAAAACCCGAGCGGGTTCGGTCTGGCTGCCGTGAATGAGGATGATATCATCTTCGCGGTCATACCGGACTTCCTTGGCGATGATCGATTGCGGGCCGTCCTTGAGATAGACCGCACCCGTCGCCCGCAGGCTCTCAAGCTCTCCGCCGCCGGGAGTACTTTTCGACGAGCCGATCGCACCGCGCAGGAACTTGACTTCAAGGTTCTGGCAATCGAGATCGACACGGCGATCGGATGACTTCCTGGATGGGTCTTCCGAAGGATTCTTCAAAAGAGCCAACACCGATTCGCCCTCGACGTGACGCATCTGAACCCGCCCGTCGAGGATCGCGATTCGAGTGTTCAGAAAATACGTCAGGCCCGTCTGCCAGGAAAATCCGGTAACCGACGGCCCGCCACTTTTCAATTTCGTTCCGAACGGATTGCGCAGCGGAGCCATCGACGTGTTCGTTCCTTTCTCTTCCTGCGAGGTTGGAACGGAGTAATCCTTGATCAGCAAGACGCCGGAACCGGGAATCTTGAGGCACGAGGCGGCCATATCGCCGACAAGTTCTTGTCCGACTATACGGGTTTCACTGGCAAGCTTCCCGTCCTTTTCGAGACGGTAAACCATCTCAATTTCCTTACCTTCGTCGGGCAGGGCCTGAAAACCGATCAAACGCTTGGCCGGCAGCTCTACTCGTGCTTGGTCCGCCGGCTTGGATTTGAACCATCGACTCAACGAAACAAACCCTTTCAGCCGAGGGGATTGTTCCGTTTTCTGTTCCCCGGCTTCAAAATCAACCAGGAGTCTGCTGCAATCCAAAGTGGTGTTTTTACCCTTCACCTTTACCTGTCCCTTAAACTCGCCGTGATTGGTTTCCCGGCCTTGCAGGGCCATGGAATCCGTCCAACTAATCAAAATCGGTACCGTTTCATTTCTCTGCTGGCCGTCGATGTCCTGATCACTGACAAACTGCAGTTCGCCTGGGCCGGGTACCTTTGCCTGTTCCGTTTTCACGTCAAACGTAATTTTCCGGCCTTTGATAAACCGATCGCCGACTCGAGCCACGGCCCAACCCTCGGCGGGGCCTTCCAGTTCGCACCACTCCATTGCCTGAGAGGTCGATTCCGGATCGAAGGCACATCGAAGTTTGTCGCATTCCGCGTCAAGCTTCTGAACCTGGTCCACGATATGAACATTGCCCTGCGCGTCAACCCGGCTCAACGCTGTCTTGACCTTCGATTCGGCGGGCTTATTGTTGGCCGCAACCTTGACGATTGATTTCTCAGAACCTTCCGACCCCGACAGTTTGCGGTTCGCCGCTGCGGTGACTTTCCGCTCTCTCAGTTCCGCGAGCAGGTGATCTGCTTCGATATGCCGTTGATTTTCCCGAACCTTTACTCGACCCTTGGCCTCGGCCACCCGAGGAACCTGCCCTTCGCTTCCCGGAGCAAAATCCACCGCCAGATCATCGCAGGTGATCTCCTGATCGGCCGAGCTCATCAGCACCTTGTCATTCGCTCTGAGCCTCTGCATCTTCTTGGCGAGCTTCCAATCCTTCTCGCCAGGCTCCGGCGGCAAGACATCCAGGACGATCTGTTCCGCTTCCAGATGCTCACCCTCGCGGCGTTCAGTCCCAAGTCCTTCTGAGGTCGGCGGACGAGTCATTTTCGCCGCGCCCTGAAACTGGGCCCGTCGGATATATCGTTCGTCGCTGCCATGGCCATAACGGCGGTAGGTGCCGAAATCGACCTGAAAGCTTTCTTCCCATCGAACCGTCATTTCGCGCGCTGACGATTGGGTTGTCGGCCTGTTGATCAGACCCGCGACCTTGGAAATCGCTTCCGGCGTTCCCACATGCTCAGGCTCGGACCGCTGTTGCATGTATCCCGGCCCTTCGCCTCGAGCGGTCCCTGACCCATCCTGATGATCGTAGAATAATTTTGTTCCCACAATCGTGATATTCGAACGTTCGTGTATTGTTACAGGCTCGTCGAGACCCACCAGTTCAAGCTGTTTGCTCTCGCCTTTATACGTCATCCGGTTGCATACGACGTCAAACTCGCCGATCTGCGCGAATCGGACGGCCCGGCCTGTGGCAATGACGTGGAATCGGCGGGCTTGAAGCTCCGTCGGCTGGGTACTGGAGGCAGTCTGAGTCGGACGGGTTGTTGGACGGGCCGCCGACTGGGTTGCTCGGGCGGAATCGGTGGATAGTGGCTCTTCGAGCGTTTCCGGAACCATCTTCAGTTGCCCGCCCCAGACGATTTCCACCCGGTCGGCGTCTTCCTTACGCTGCTTGGGTTTGCGATCCTTGCCCGATTTGCGATCGCCGTTCTGCTCGCCCATACTGCGCATATCGAAAAGGACGTTAAGCGTATCCGCCGCAAGCGTACTGGCCAATTTGGATCCGCCGGCTTCGGTCCGTTGATATTGAGAAACATGCACGTCACGTTCAAAGGTCAAGATGAACGGTCGGGGCTTGCCCCGGGCAGGTGCCGTACTGGTCGTCGGTTGACTCTGCGGGGCGGAAACGGCGGGTGGCGTTTCAGTTTCTTTCGATACAGCTTCGATGGGGGCGGCTCCGGGGAGCTTGGCCATCGCACGCCATCGGGTAAGCAATCCCGGTGCCGACGGATCCGCAGGCGCCGATGAACCGGCTTGCGGGAAGAACCCCGCACGCATCGGCAATATCAGTTTTTCCCCCTTGTCGATGGTGAGTTCGTTGAGTTGATTGGTCGTCTGATCCCACGTGATCCGGATATTCTTGCCGAGCAATTCGACGACGTCCGACTCGACTACGATCTCACTGTCGCTGGTGAGTACCCCTTTCTCCAGGTCGAATGCCACCTTGTCCAGCCGGATGTGAACGATATCTTCACTTCTCAATTCAGGATCGGATCGCTCCGGATCGTTGCTCAAATCGATCCAGATATGCACCTCGCCGCTGAGCTTGCCGCGCTGGACCTCGATATCCTTACGCTGAACCTGCTGAACTTCGATCCGACCCGTCTGGGCGGTGACGTGCAGGATCTTTCCATCCTTCAGAAACACTCGCAGGGCGGGATTTTCAAGATCAAGTTCATGTTCGCTGATCCACCACCAGTGGTCCGAGGCGAACTGATAGAGCAACCGCTCCTGTTTGCTGTCGCGCCGATCAAACCAGAGCTTTTCCCCTTCGCGCCGCATCAGGGCCTGCTGCAGACGATCACTGGGTACCGCCGGCATGGTGGCTACCTTCGGTATCGGCGGCAAGGCCTCTGCCGGGTTTTTCGCTTGCTCCGCCACGGGCACGGAAAACAACATCGTATACAGCACATAGAATGCGACGATGATCGAAAGCGAAATCGCCGCAATGATTATCCGCCTGAGCATGATCGGCTCCTGATGGTCGGTTTGTTTGTCACAGCCACTCTCTTTCCTATGTATGCGTTCTTACAGCCGCTGGTTGTAATATCCCTGAAGGATTTTTGACCAGTCGCCCCGGGCTCGCAGAAGCACTTCAATCACCTCGCGGACAGCCCCGGCGCCCCCAGGAGAACACGTCACATAGGCCGCCAACTGCTTGACTTCGGCCACCGCATTGGCCACAGCCACCGGATAGCCGCAACTCTGCATCACAGGAATATCCGGCAGATCGTCGCCCACGCAGCATGTCCGATCCGCCGATACGCCGGTATCCGCCAAACACTGCCGGAAGGCATCGAGCTTCTTCAGTGCCGCCTGGTAAACCCACTCGATATCCAGTTGACCGGCCCGAGCCTGAACCGCCGCCGATGATCGGCCCGTAATGATGGCCGTCTTCCCGCCGCAGCGGTGCCAGTACTTGATCGCCGAGCCATCCTGAACGTTGAAATGGTACGCGGTCGCGCCCGTCTCATCGACGACCACCTCGCCGGCCGTCATCACACCATCCACATCCAGAACGAGAAGCTTGACGTCCGCTGGGTCGCAAAAAGTCATACCAGGCCTCGCAGTCGATTCCAGTCAAAACACACCGGGCCATACTATCCTGCCGGGCCTGACTCGTCAAGGAACCCCGTCGAAGGAGTGCAAGAGCATTCTTGAGACGCAGAAGGCGTCGGATGGGTGGCAAGTGTCAGTTTTTCTGCAATCTGCTCAATATTACGCCAGCCGTTGCCTTATCCATATCCGACCCTGTCCGGGATACATCGGCGACGGCGAACTGCGGGCCGGTTCGCAGATTGGCACAAGAGACGGGTTACGCCGTTCCGGAAGATCGTAGCTGTTTGCCTTATCCTCCGAACGTCCCCCCATCATGGTGTTTCCCCCACGGCTCGTATCTTCTTCCGTCGGCAGAATATGTTATTTCGCCTGCGAGAATCGCGTCGGACGAGTCCGTTTTCCCGGCTTCTTGCCGAGAAACACTTCCATCTGTTTAATCGCCTGTTTCAACCGAAGTTCTTTCTCGACCAGGGCAATCCTGACGTACCCTTCGCCGTTTTCGCCGAAGGCCCGGCCGGGAGACACCGCAACGTTGGCCCCGTCGAGCAGCCGGAGCGAAAAATCGATCGTGCCCTGACCTGCCAGATGTTCGTCCGAAACCTTAGCCCAGATAAACATCGTCGCCCGGGGCTTCTCGACCTCCCAACCCAGTCTTTCAAGCCCGGCACAGAGCACGTCCCGGCGTTGGGTATACACTTTCGACTGCTCTTCGACCGCGTTTTCGCCGTGCCGCATCGCCAGGATCGAAGCCACCTGTACCGGCGTGAAGATGCCATAATCGTAGTAGCCTTTGATCGTGGCCAGTGCTTTGACCATCTTTTCATTGCCCACGCAGAAGCCCACCCGCCAGCCGGCCATGTTGTAGCCTTTGCTCATCGTGATAAACTCAACCCCAACCGACTTGCCGCCCGGCGAGGCGAGCAGGCTCGGCGCCCGATAGCCGTCGAAACACGTCAGCCCGTAAGCGAAATCCTGAATCACCGCGACTTCATACTTGCGGGCCAGACGAACCACCTCATCGAAGAACCCCTGCTCTACCGTCAAGGCGGTCGGGTTATGTGGATAATTCAGAATGATCAGCTTGGGTCGAGGATACAGATGGTGAACAACGTCGGCAATGCGGGCCAGGAACCGTTCATCATTGCCCAGCGGAACGGTGATGACGTTGCCCCCAGCCAAGGCGACGGAATAAATATGAATGGGAAAGGCCGGATCACCCACTACCGCCGTATCGCCCGGACCCATCAAGGCCAGGCACAGGTGGGAAAAACCCTCCTTGCTGCCCAGGCAGGCGATAACCTCCTTTTCCGGGTCCAGCTCGACGCCCCAACGGGCCTGATACAGCTTGGTCACCTCCCGGCGGAGATTATAAATGCCCAGCACCGTGCTGTAGCGATGGTTCCTCGTTTCCTGCACAGACTCACACAGTTTGTCGATCACCTCCTGAGGCGGGCGATCGATCGGATTGCCCATGCCCAGATCGATGACGTCTTTTCCAGCCTGCCGCATCGCGTGTTTCATCGCGTTGATCTTGCCGAAAAGATAAGGCGGAAGACGCAGTATCCGCCCTGCCTGCTCAATCGGAATGCTCTTGTATTCGTCAGCCATTGATGTCATGCCTTTCGAAATCTTCGTATGTCCGCTTTATCGGACGACTGCTGACCATTGGTTCAGTGCAAATAATCCACAGAATCATTATACGGCGAGGCCCACCCGCCGACAACTGCGAGACAGATAGGAACCGGCATGGAGCACAAACATCTTTTTCTCAATTTGGAAACAACACGAAGACGAAAAATGGCTTGCTGCCGAACATTTGTTAGTATATCATTTAATGTCGCGAGGTTTGAAAAATGACAAATCCAAAAAAACTTCCGCCATCGCCGAAGCAGATGATGGTGCTTCGCCAGTTGACACGGTTTCAGCGAGCTCATGGCTATTGTCCCAGTCTGCAGGAATTGGCCGATCAGCTCGGTTTGAGCAAGGTTACGATCCACCAGCATATTGGGGCCTTGGAGCGAAAGGGCTTGCTGACACGTCTGCCTTATCGTGCTCGATCACTTCAGGCAGTAAAGGATGACGACGGAACAGTAAAAGTGCTTGACCCGACAGAGAAGTCGAGGATTTCGCTGCTGGGCCATATCGCCGCCGGCAGTCCGATCGATGTCTACGAGGCCCCCAGTGAGCTGGATCTGCGCGATTTTGTCGCCGGGTCCGACCGCGTTTTTGCCCTCAAGGTCCAAGGCGATTCGATGATTGACGAACAAATCCGTGACGGGGATTACGTTGTCGTCGAACCTGGAAATGCCGCCCAGTCCGGCCAGACCGTGGTGGCCCGATTGTCTTCCGGCGAGGTAACTTTGAAAAAGTTCTATCGCGAAAAAGGGCGGATTCGCCTCCAGCCCGCCAATCCTGCTCTCAAACCACTTTACGTCAAAGAGGTCGAGATCCTCGGCGTCGTCATCGGTTTGTTACGAAAATACTGATCCCGACCCGCAACCCTCCGCGATGATCAGTGCCTGTGCCAATGGCGACAAGCGGGGCACAGGTCGTTCATCTCATATCGACCGGCAAGGTGGGCCTCGCGCAGATCACCCAGCCGTTGACCCTGCCACAAGTCGATGAGCCGATGGTTGTTGATCGATCCAACGACGGTCTTGCCCTGGAAATCCCGATCACAGACCGCAACGTTGCCGTCGGCGAGAATCATCATGTTCGACCAAAGCCGGCGGCAAGGCCGGCGCCGTGGCGGAGCCATCGAACTGACCGCCAGGTCGCCCAACTGGCCCGCGTAGTCGCTGTAGCCTTGGATAACCCCCCAGCCGACCCGCCGCGTCCACGTTTTGGTGAACTCCTCCATCAGTTCGATCGTTGCGTGGGTCTTGACCATCTCAGGGATTACCAACGGCAGCGGCTGACGTCGTTCACCTCTTAGACCAAGCAGCCGATCGATGTTGCCCATGACCTTCTGATAGCCGTCCACCCCCATCACCTGTTGATAAAGAGCCGGTTCGGGAACGTCCAGATGCACGAGCACCACGTCGATCGGCAAGTTAATAATCGTCTCCGCCGTTTTCTCGTCAAATAGCCCGGCAGTCGCCAGACAGATGCCCCAGACCCCTGCCTCCTTCAGCCCGGCAACGATGCGGGCAAACTCCGGATGTTTTGTCGGTTCACCGAACCCGCCCAGCGTCACCAATAGATCGTCGCACTCGCCGGTCAATTCCGCAATTCGGCTCATCAACCGTTCAGCGTCAATCGGCCCGCGACCTCGATCGGGAGTGGGCCGATACGACGACGGCGTCGCCCAGCCGCTGACCAGTTCAATTTCAATTTCATCCGGCCAGTGTGAAAGGTGTCGCAGACCATTCTGCTTGACCCAAGCAACGATCGTTTTCGCACAGAGCGATTCTTCCGGCAACTCTTTCAGCAGTTGGTCCATCAGATTCATACTGCGATTGCTGTCACAGATCAATCTCACCGCTGTCTGGGTTATGGCCGGATCGAGCGACAGATTACACGGCCTGGAGATGAAATCCGGCTTGGGACTGTCCGGCAGATAGGCCAGGGCTGACCCCGCGAGCTGGCCCGTCTGCGCCAACTGGCCGAGCAGGTCCAGAGTGAGAATCGCCCCGCTTAATCCGGGCGGCGTCTGGGTGAAGGCGATTTTATAATCGTCGCGGTAGGAGAGATGCTGTTCGATCTGCCGATCGATGATCTGCGGGTCAACCAACGCCGCCGCAGCGGGCACCACAACCATCGATCGGGCTGAGCATTGCTTGGCCAAACCATATTGCACCGTCGGCAGCAGATCCTCGTCGAAATAGCAGGCCCCCATCAGCCCGCCTCGCCAACCCGTCTTGGCCCATTTCCGGGCCGACTGAATGCCTGCCCAATATCCCGGCAGATTGAAATCCACCCCTTGCACATTCACCGGCAGACCGGCAACGAGCGGTTCTATCTGCTCCCGCTGGTTCGTCGGACAGAAGATGACTTTTGTCCCGGCTTGGCGGACGCGGGCAATTCGCTGGGCGGTTCGACGCAAGACTTCCATGCCGCCGATTCGGCGAAGCAGCTTGCTTTCTTGCCCCAGAGGCGACGTTTTCACATCGGCCCAGACCGCCAGGATCACATCATTCGCACCGTCCAATTGAGACCTCGATCCTCAATGCTTGACCACGGCATCGTGGTTATGTTTGTCACTATACTGTTCGACACGAAGCAGCGCGTCTGTCAAAACGCCTTTCAGTTCGTCACAGCCTCGGACCACCGCTTCAACATATTCGACGTCGCGAGCCAACTGACGCTTTGCCCGTTCGGCACCTTTTACCGGGTCCGCTCCCAGCATCCGGTCATGCCGGTGTCGACGCAGCTCCGCCAGGGCCGAGACGGCGCAGACCATGTTCAACGTTCGGCTGTGGGTATTGACCATCGAGCGAATCTCGTCAATCTTGACGATGAGTCGATTGAATTCTTTCGGACGATCGGTCAGTTCCTGAAGCTGTCTGAGCAATTTGACCGTTTGCTCGGAAAACTCCTTCAGCTTGGCTGCATCGGCCATACGTTGTTTGAGCTGATCGGCGATCTCGCCCAGTCGAGCAGGGTCGAACCAGTTCAACTCGTGCAGATAATCGAACTGGCGAGATTCAATCTTCCGTTGGGCATACGTATCGAGCGCCTCTCGTAATGTCATTAACGTGGTGCCCATTTTTTTCGCACCACCTTCGGTCGCGTCGATAACCGTGGCGGTGCACTCGGCAAAATCCCGCTCGAACTGCTGCAGGTAGGTAAACATCTGTTCGTCGGTATAGATCGGCCGGCCATGAATATCTTCAATCTTGCGCAGGATCGGCTGATGACGCAGGATCCGCTCCCACTCCTTCATCTCGAGGGTGTTAAACCGATTGAGTTCAACCGACCAGATATCGTGAACGGCCGTGCCGGGAGCATAATACATATTATCGCTGAACCCCAGATCCTGGCCGGTCAGAATAATCGGATTGGCTCCGATGTACTCAGCCAGATAAAACGCCAGGTGGGCCACCGTGCTGCCCGCCGTCAAGGAATCACGCCTTCGTGTCGCCGGGCCAAGGCACAGGTCGGCGAATTCGTTTTTCAACAAACTCACCCGCCCTTTGAAGGTATCAAGAACATGCCACGTCACCTTCGGCTCAGCCACCAGATGGATGTTGCCGAAATCGTCGATCCCCTCGAAGAATCGGCGCGAGATTTCGTGATAATCGAGAGACGTGACAAAATCCGGTTCGATCCCCAGACCAAGCAACGGCTTAAGCGTGGTCTGCACGGCGATAATTACCGCTTTGCCCTTCGCCTCACGCAAAAGCTCGATGTTCTTCGCAAGCGACGGGCCGGCAGAGACCACAATGGCGGGATAACCGGCAAATCTACCCTTGAGCGTGTCGATCGGTGGACAGCAATGGTAGGGCGCCAGGTTATTGGCGACATTCTGTTGAGTGATCCTGCAATTACTGATCAAGGTCACGAACGACATTCGGCAATAGGCAACGTAATCGGTGACAAACGAGCGCATCTGCCGATGAAAGTCAGCGTTCCACTGATTGGTGTAGGGGTGGGTCACCAGTTCCGTGCCCAGAGTCATGGTGGCTGAGGGTTCCGTCAGTTTGCGGTGCAGCAGCCCCTTGTCCAACTTGTCAATTAGAATGAGCCGACGGCTCGAAAGCTCCGCCGAAAAGTCGAGATTGCTCAGTGCAGCTCGGATCACGTGTTGGTCCGGCTCGAGCACCACAACGATGGTCTGGTCGCTGGTGCGATCGAACAGCTCACGAACAGGATAGCCCAGCCCAAACCCGGAAATGATAAACACGAAATTTTCATCAAGGTTCAGGCGATCAACAAGTTTCTCCGCCTCGGCGACAGGATCATATCGGCTGTGCAGAAACAGTTCCCTCTCGCCGAGTTTGACTTTCGCCGTAAGTCGGCCGCTTTTCGCCCGTTCAACAACCAGATGTTCGCATGCAGGCAGATCGTCCAATTTCTGGGCCAACGTCATGTCGATGCGATAAAGCGCGCGAAAATTATTCAGCAGTACCTGGCCGTCGAACCCGCTGGCCCGCAACGTCTCCGGAGTGATCATTGGCTCGCCACTTTCGGCAATATGTACGGCCCTCGCGGCAGAACCGCAACGCGTTTGGCGTCGGCGGCTACGCGATCGACCAGCCTGGCAACCAACTCCGGCATGGACGCCGAACCACATACATCCTCAGCCGGTGTCACGCTGCATCGACGCAACTCCTCCCGCGTGATCCCGTCGGTGACCATGATCAGCCCGTCGCGACCGGTCTTGTCCAGCACCCGGCACTGCATCTGAAATTCCCACTGATCCTTCGCTACCTCGCTTCGTGAAAAAATATCGTTGAGGAATCGTTTGTGGTCGTCGGCGTAGTCGAACATGATCTGCTTGTATTCTTGCGAACCGATGCCCTGGGCACATCCGCTGACGATAATCACCCTTCCCCCCGTTTCGAGATAGTCGCCTGCCGCTACCATGCCCTTGACCGTTTGATAAAACGTCGTATCCAGGGGATAGCCTCCGCCCGAGACAAACACCGCCTCAAAAGGGCGATCGACCTTGACGGTCATGTGTCTTCGCACAAACTCAACGCCGACATGATGAGCCTTTTCCAGATCGCCGGCAAAGATACCCGTAATTCGCCCGTCGACACCGACGGTCACATTAAAAACAAAATCCGGTGGAATCATTCTGGCCACATCCAGCGATTCTCGATGACACGGATTGCCGTCGAGAATGCCGGAAGCCGCTGAAGGATTGCCCAGAAATTCCGCCCCGTGAAATTTCTGAACGGTCCGCAGATCGACCAGCCCTGGGCAGATGGACTTTCGTCCGCCGGAAAAACCGGCCATGAAATGCGGCTCGATAAAGCCGGTGAGAATACGAAAGCTCGCGTTATAGTATGTTGCATCGAGGCTGACTGAAGTGCCACTGCTGGTTTTGTGGGGCAATCGGACCAATGTGGCCGGGTCGGCCGCCCGATGGTCGATGATTTGATACGCCTGGGCGATCTCGGCCCCCAGTAATTCGACCCGCTCCGCGTCGGTACTTGGCCGGTGCATGCCGGTGGCGATGAGGATATTGATCTTATCGCGTGCAAACCCCGCCTGATGGAGCGTCTTCAGAATGGCGGGCAGAAACGTCCGATTCGGCACGGCCCGGGTAATATCCGAGATCACAATTACCGCCGTGCCACTCTTATCGGCCTTTCGAGCAAGTTCCGACAACCCTCGCGTACCGATCGGCTCGGCCAGGGCATGTTCAATCGCTGTCCCCACGTCCCCGGTCGGGTCCGGATCACTGGGCTCAAATATTTGCCAGTCCGCAGGCACCTCGAACTCAACCCGGCGACGGTCGTAAAGAAGGTATGTCGATTTTTCCACGGATCTCATACTTCGAGAAAATTGGCCCGATTATGCTATAGTACGGCAACTTGCTTGATTATAACGGATCGCTTGCCTTTATCGACGACTAAAATATGCAACACTTAATGCTTAACTTCGACATTAACATTACTATAATGATATCAATATCGTGAAAGGTCTCTCGTGTTCAGGAGCTTGGAGTAATGCGGTCATCCCCAGCTAGCGCGACGACAAGGAGTTGCCGAGAATATCTCCTGGCGATTGTCCTGGCGGCTGCGCTGTATTACTTGTCCGTAGCCCCCGGCGTGCTGTGGCAGGACAGCGGCATGGCCCAGTTACGGGTGCTCAACCATGACTACGTGGGCCAGTTGGGTCTTGCCTTGGCTCACCCGCTGTTCTACCTTGTCGCACAGGTGTTTCAATTCCTGCCTTTCCACGACAGCGCCTTCAAGACAAATCTGGTGTCTGCCACCGCCGCGGTTTTCACCGTGGCGAATATGTATTTGCTCTTGTACCTCTTGCTGGGCCAAACCCCCTACAGGCGGTTCTCTGCTGCTTTGGGCGCGGTCAGCCTGGCAGTGGCCCACACATTCTGGCAGCACGCTGCCTTGGCAGAGGTCTACACGGTCAGCACCGCCATCTTGACGGTGGAGTTGCTCGTCCTGATCAAATTTGCCCGTGGGGGCTGGGCGGGCTGGTGGTTTCTGGCATGGGGGCTGAACGGATTGGAGTGCTCCAACCATGTTCTGGCTTTGTTGACCCTGGCGACGATCATTATCTGGAGCACGTCGTTGGTAAGAAGGGGGCGGATAAAACTCTGGTGGTTTGCCCCGGCTGTCGGGCTTTGGCTCATCGGAAATCTGCCCTATGAATATCTCGGCTTTCGCGCATGGCAAGCCGGTCAGTCTCCGGTTTCAATCCTCCATTCAATGCTCTTCGGACTGTACCAAAGAGAAGTATTGAACGTCACCCTCAGTTGGCGACTGCTCTTGATGGCGACCTTCACGATCGGGCTTAATTTCCCCACACCGAACTTCCTGTTGGTTCCCCTCGGACTGGTCAAGGGCAGAAAGATTATCGGACGGGGTCTCTGGGGACTGATGCTCGTTGCCACGCTTTTTCATCTCTTGTTTGCGATCAGATATCCGGTGCGTGACCAGTACACTTTCTTCATTGTTCCGGTGCTGTTTCTGGCCATCTGGTTGAGTATTGGCACAAACTATCTTCTGTCTCAGCGGCCCAAACTCGTGCCGTTAATCGCCGGATGCGCACTTGTTCCGCCGCTCGTCTATGCGATATTGCCCAGCCTGATCGGTGACCGGATTTTTCCTGAAAGCGACCGAAGCCCGTCCCGAAACGAATCAGAATATTTCCTCTGGCCCTGGAAAACCGGCTATACCAACGCGGAGAGTTTCGCGAGAGATGTTTTCGCCATGGTGTCGCCGGAGTCTATTATTCTCTCCGACACCACTTGCCAGCGCCCCCTCGAGTACTATCAACATCCACACGTGGCAGGTCTGCGTCCCGATGTAGCCGTAATGAGCGAACTGTTCGCCAGAATCCCGGAACCAAGGCGCCCGGAAATGTTGGAGGCGCTGCTGGCTGAGGCTGAGCACAGCGTCTTCGTGGTTCGTCCGTCTCCGCATTATTGCCCGATGTGGATTTTGAACAACTTCCGCCTTGAGCAGGCTGGACCCATCTATCGCATCGTCGGACGAAAACCTTCGTCCTCGACATCACCGCACACGCTGCGATAAGAGTCGCCCGCCGGTAGATGCGGTTCGGCAATAGGAATATCCGTCCTGTCGGCTCATCAAGAAAAATGAAACTTGACCCGACTTGGTTACATCCCCATCATATTGTGATGCTTCCCGAACAAAAACAAATAAAGACGGCAGAGGAAAGTGAAAAACGCTGGCTCGTGCTCACCGGGCTGGCGACGGGAATTTTTGTCATCTGGTTGATTGTCGGCGGATATCGCTGGGAAGGCTATCCGTGTTTTGCCTGGCAGGTGGGGCTGTGTTGGCGAATACTCTATTTTCTGGCTTTTCTGGCTTTGGTAGTTTGGTTTTGCCATCAGCTCTATCTGGTGATCAAAGAGCCGATACGATTTACAACGCGGGCGATCGTTCTGGCGTTGATCACTTTTACTTTCCTGCGGATTATTCTGGCGACGGGCTTGCCTCTCCTGGCCGATGAAGCCTATCACTGGCTCTGGGCCGACAAGATTGACTGGTGTTATTACGATCATCCCGGTGTGCTCGGATGGGTATCCTTTCCATTTCGCGTTGTAAGCAAATCTGTTCTCGCTGCCCGATTAGGCCCGATCTTGATGGGCACTGTGACCGTGATCCTGGCTTGGCGATTTACCCACTGGTTGACCGGCAGCCAGGAGGCAGCGAACATCTGTCTGGCCGGTATGATGATACTGCCGCTCGGCCTGGTGGGCACAACGATTCTGTTCACCGACACGCCTCTGGCGATCTTCTGGCTGGCGGCCATCTGGGTCACGTTGATCGCACTTCGGAGAAAATCGAACTTCTGGTGGGTGCTGCTGGGTGTGTTCTGGGGCCTCAGTTTGAACTGCAAGTTCCTCGGCGTACCGCTGATCGGATTGCTGGGTGTATACCTGTTGATCGATCCGGCAGGCAGGCGGGCGCTGCGGTCGCTCGGACCCTATCTGGCTGTCTTGGCTGCCCTCGTGGTCTTTCTGCCCACGATCTTCTGGAACATGTTCAATGGCTGGCAGACATTTTATTTTCACTTTGTCGCCCGCGAACCAGTCAGCGGCTTTTGGCCCAGCGGACTTCTGGCCTATCTGGATCGGCAGATCATGCTGGTCGGTCCGGTATGGCTTGTCTGGTGTCTGGCGGGTCCCGCGATTTGGGGCTATCGGAAATATCGTCAAGGAAAAGTTGAAGCGGCGGCGTTGGTGCTGCCTGCGTATGTGCCGTTTATGATGTATGTGATCTTGAGGATATTCCGCCCACCGGAAGCCGGAGGAGGTAATTGGACGGCGCCGCTGTATGCGGTGATGATGATTATTCTGGCGTGGTCGGCGATAGAGAACGGTCATGCACGGCGCTGGCTTCGGCTCTCGATGTGGGCAGGAGCGGTCACAACCTGCCTTATGGTAGGCATTGTGATCGGCCAAGTCTTTATCGGCCCGGATGCGATCAAGGCACTTTCAGGCACGTTCCTGTCGGAAAAGAGGGTTGAACGATTTCTGCGGGCCTATTTCGCATGGTATCCGGTGGGTAAGGAGTTGGACGAACTGTTTCCACGATACAACCATGACCGCACTACCTTTGTAATGGCCCGAAATTATGCGCAGGCGGCCAATCTGACCGAATACAGCCGGAACGTTCCGCTGGTATTGAGTTTCGGCAACGACACGATCTTTGGCCAATGTTTTACCTACTGGAATGCCCCGAAAAGTCACTTGGGTCAGGATTGCCTCTACGTCAGCGACCATGTTCCCTCGAAGCATATTCTCGATATATTAAGACAATGTTTCAGCTCGGTCGAAGAGTTGGGGCCCTCCGACCGCCGCACCGACAACACTGTCGCCGAGGACTTTCGTATCTATTACTGCCGTGACATGAAGCGTTTTCCGCAGGCGAAGATGGAAGCGACCACTCGGCTGCGATGATGATTTCTCCACCGACACTTGACAGCGGTAGGCGGGTTCGCTACAGTGTTACAGCATGATTGCCCGCCCGGGTGGCGGAATAGGCAGACGCGCCAGGTTGAGGGCCTGGTGCCCAATTTGGGCGTGCTGGTTCAACTCCAGTCCCGGGCATTCGTCGGTTCGGCAACTTCACGTCAAAAAGACATCAATAAACCCACCGACTTGACGCTTTTGGCCCAATCCACCACCTGCGGCGCCAGCCAGAGCGAAATGAAGTTGAACGCGGCGTGCACAAGGATGGGGGCAAGAATACTGCCACGAAGAACAAAAAGGCCCGACAGAATTACGGCCAGAGTAAAGACCTGAAACACACCGAGCCAGCCTTCGTAGAGATGGCCCATGGCAAAGATGGTGCTGCCGATGAGCACCGGGCCTATCCAGTTGCCCAGCACGACACGCAGCCGAGTCAGCAGGAATCCCCTGAACATGAGTTCTTCATAAAACCCAACAAAGAGACAGAAGGGTATCAAGAGACTCAACGGAAGCGGGACGAACTTTCCTGCCAGCTCAACCCGACTTCTCATCGTATCTTTCATAAGCTCCGGCCAAAGCAGACTGATTATGAATATCCAAGCAACGATGCAAAGCTGCAAGGCATAGATCGTCGCCAAGCCAAGCCCGCCCGTCAGAACATCGCGTCCGACTGAGTCAAATCGCCACCCCAGGCCTCGCCAGGAATGGCCTCCTTTGTACAGTACAAACGCGATCAACGCCAGCGCCGCCGTCCCCTGAAAAACCGGCAGCCAATAAATGCGCACTCCCAGGTCTCTGCCCTCGGAGGTTGCCGTTTCACCCAGCACGACCTGGTAAAACAACGGCTGAAAGAACATCACCAGAACGAATAAAACCTCGATCAGGGCGGTCCATCTACCCATCGGTTCGAGAATCGACTCGGCACCCGCCAACGGCCGATCGAATGCTGCGATCGGCTTGGCCACCGGCAGGGTCTGCAGACCAGGGATATCCCCGACGCAAGTATCTGTGTCGTTACCGTTCACCAGTCAGCGGCCTTCCTTTAGCCGATCCCCGAGAAAATCATCTATTTCCGGAACGGCTTTGATTTTGGCGATGGTTTTTTCGAGTTCGTATTCGACTCGGATAAATTCGACCGACTCATTGTTGAGAATCGCATAACTGGCTCGGCAATCACGGTCTCTGGGCTGGCCGACGGATCCGATATTGATGATGGCCTGCTCGCCGAGTTCGAACTTGTAGGGCTGGGCCAGCTCATCCGGCGGATCAAAATAAGGATCGTCGAGCAACACGCCCGGCACATGAGTGTGGCCGACAAAACAGGTCATCTCCTCCAGCCGGCGAAAATTGTCAAGAAGTTTGTTCGGATTGCTGAACACATCATCGGGAAAAAGATATTCATTGATCGGCTTGCGAGGAGAGCCATGGACGCATAATATCCCCTCGCCACGGTAACAAATCGGCAAGTTGCCCAGGAATTCCCACCGGCGGTCCCGCAGGGATTTCTTGGGTTCATCCTCCAACTGCTGACGGGTCCAGAACGCAGCTCGTTCGGCACTGAGGTTGAAACTGTAAGGCTCGTAGAAAACCGCCTGATCGTGATTGCCGCAGATGCACGCCTCGGCCCGCTCCATGATCAGGTCGACACATTCGCGAGGATTGGCCCCGTAACCGATGATATCGCCAAGACAAATAATGCGTTTGATCGAGCGCCGATCGATATCGGCAAGCACTGCCTCCATGGCTTCGAGGTTGCTGTGAATGTCGGATATCAACGCAATCATGTTATTCACTCAAACTTACAATACCCGCTGCCGGCTCTCGCTACGTCGATATAATCGATAATCGCGGCCCGTTACGTTTGAGGGCGATTCTGGTGGCCCTGTTCCGATTCAATGGCTTCGCTGATCAACATTATAGGAATGCCGTCGCGAATCGGGTATCGGCGGTGGCACTGGGTGCAGGCGAGGGACTCATCGGCAAGCTCAATTTTCCCCTTGCATGCCGGACAAGCTAATATCTCTAATAATTGCTGGCTAATGCTCATTGTTCGCATCTCTTTCGTATTCTGAGATTTCATCGTATTAACTGGTACGCGTAATGTCAAATCTTTTGTCGAAGCCGCCGCACCCGTCATTTGCAGGAAAACAGTATCAAACCCGCCAGGGCACAATAGCTCCTGCCGAGGTTCATCATGCGATTGATTTGGAAACCGTTCGATTCGCAACGTTTCGCTGGAGGCAATCGATCAGATCGGGGAGCTCGCGAAGGCTTCGAATACAATACGTTTTTCGGCCGGGATCATTGTCCGCGGCACGATCGGATTTCAGCACGGCGAACATCCCGGCACGTCGCGCTCCGCGTACATCGATGTCAAACTTATCCCCCACGTAGACCGCCTGATCCGCCCCGACGGCCAGGGCGTTGAGCGCGTGCCAGAAAATTTCCTTCTTGGGCTTGCGGATTCCCAGTTCGCATGAATACACCCGGACCGGAAAATACGACAGCAGGCCGATCTTGGCCAGATGGCGATCATGCGCGCTGGCAGGCACGAAGGTGTTGGAAATCAACCCGAGTTTCAGGCCGCGACGCTGGATATCGGCCAGTGTTTCAAAGGCTTCGGGGTCAAGTTGCGACTGATCTGCCAGCGGCTTGTACCAACGCCAGACCAGTTCCGCATAGGCTGTCTCGGGAACATTGATTTTGAGTTTGTTCATGCACTTGGACAGAATATCGACCGAATTGAAATCATGCCCGGTGAATTTACTCTTGAAATAAGCCCATCGTATCGCCCAGAGTTGGTGAGCCAGATATCTGTCGAACTCCGGAAGTTTCAAGTTAGCGTCCGAAGCCAGCAGGTCATACGTCTCACGCGCTCCCTTGGCAAACGTCGCCAGAAGATCAACGTGCTCGTAGCTGACGAGCGTCTCACCGAGATCAAAAAGTACCGCCTGTATCATGAATGTTCCATTCAAGCCTGCCTCTTATTCAGGCAGAACCACATTGACACGTTGCGTCCAAGGTCGTCTACGTCAGCTTCAACACCTCGGCGGCGAGTTGCTTCACACCTCGGTACACTTCTTCCGCCGATTTAGCCAACATATAACACGGACATGTGACTACTTTATGTTCGGCATCGACGGCACATTGATCCGCCGGACAGTTGACGTGGCGAGCTCCCATCTGTTCCAGGATCGAGGCCGTCGCCCTGTCGTTACCGATGGTCACCGTCACCTTTATGCCTCTGCTGCCCAACACCTTTGCCACGAGCACCGGGGCAATACACAGGGCGCCGATCGGCTTTCCGGCGGCGTGCATGTCGAGAATAATCCGCTCAACGTGCGCGTTCACCCTGCAGTTTACCCCCTCCGCGGCGAAGGTAGACAGATTCTTGATCACACCGGACCCGCCGGGAAAGATGACGGCCCCGAGGTGGTCGGCGGAGGCTTTCGCCAGATCAGTGATATTGCCTCTGGCGATCCGGGCCGATTCGAGCAGCACGTTTCGACCCTCGCCCGCGAGCACCACGTTTTCCACATGATTGATCACCTCGGCCTGAGGGATGTTCGGGGCGAAAAACACCGGCTCGATCGCATACTTGGCCAGGGCCAACAGAGTGCAAACCGTTTCGTGAATCTCTGATCCGTCGCGCACACCGCAACCCGATAAGATAATGCCCGCCTTGGCCATCGCCTTATCCTCCGCAAATGGTTTCGCATGAATTCTATGTCGCGAGAAACCCGTTTACAAACCAAAGGTTGTCGTGTCTACGGCCAGCCGCATGCGGATCACTTACTCTTCTCGGCGTAAAGACGCAGGGTGTTTTGTTTGGCTCGGGCCACCCGAATCGCACGATTTCGGCGGTCGGATTCATCGGCGGATTTCCCGGGAAGCGCGAGGGCTTCCTGCAATTCGCGTTCGGTCTCGATTTTGTCGAGCTTATCGGCTGGAATGGCTTGGGTGGTCACGACAGTAACCGTATCGTCGGCGACCTCGGAAAATCCTTCCGCAACAAAGTACAAGCCGGACCGCCGACCTTCGTCGATCCGCAGTATGCCCGGAGCAAGTTTGCATAAGAGCGGAGCCCGGCCCGGAAGAATACCATATTGTCCGTCGTGCGCGGTCAGTACAACGAAATCCGCCGGCTGATCGGCAATCTGCCCCTGAGGTGTAACAATGACGCATCGAATACTTAATGTCGTCTGAGCCATAACCCTCTCACTTGCCGGCCAGGCGATTGGCTTTTTCGTCCACTTCTTCAATCGCCCCCACGTACATAAACGCCTGCTCAGGCAGATGATCCCACTTGCCTTCGCAAAGCTCCCTGAAACTGCGGATCGTATCGCTCAACGACGTGTATTTGCCGACAAAACCCGTGAAGGTTTCGGCAACGATGAACGGCTGCGACAAAAACCGCTCGATTTTTCGCGCCCTGGATACCGTGAGCTTGTCATCTTCACTCAGTTCGTCAACGCCCAGAATGGCGATAATATCCTGCAGGTCGCGATATCGCTGGAGAATCTGCTGCACATTGCGGGCAACCCGGTAATGCTCTTCCCCGACATACTGCGGGTCGAGAATCCGCGAGGAACTGCCCAGGGGGTCGATCGCCGGATAGATTCCCTTCTCGGCAATCGAGCGCTCCAGCACGACAAAGGCGTCCAGATGGGTGAATGTTGTCGCCGGGGCAGGGTCGGTCAGGTCGTCGGCCGGAACATAGACCGCCTGAACCGAAGTAATCGCCCCCTGTTTGGTTGATGTGATCCGCTCTTGCAGTTCGCCCATTTCCGTACTCAGCGTCGGCTGATAACCGACCGCCGACGGCATACGACCGAGCAGCGCGGAAACCTCCGACCCGGCCTGAACGAAACGGAATATATTGTCGATGAAGAGCAGCGTCTCCGCACCGGTTTCGTCACGGAAATACTCCGCCATGGTCAGGGCCGAGAGGCCCGCCCGAAGTCGTGCACCCGGCGGCTCGTTCATCTGGCCGAAAACCATCGTCGTATTGTCCATCACCGATTTGCCGGTCTCGCCGATCTTGGTCTCCTGCATTTCAATCCACAGGTCATTGCCCTCGCGCGTCCGCTCACCAACGCCGGCAAACACTGAGTACCCGCCGTGCTTGGTGGCAATCCGTGCGATCAGCTCCTGGATCACGACGGTCTTGCCCAATCCCGCCCCGCCGAACAGGCCGACCTTTCCGCCTCGGACAAACGGCGCCAGCAAATCGATCACCTTGATTCCGGTTTCAAAGATCTCTGTCTTGGGCTCCAGTTGATCAAAGGGCGGCGGCTCACGATGGATTGACCGTCGCTCACCCGCTTCAACCACACCCCGCCTGTCGATCGGATCCCCCACAAGGTTAAGAACCCGACCCAGCGTCGCCGAACCGACCGGTACGGTGACCGGTTCACCGGTATCAACAATTTCCATTCCGCGAACCAGACCGTCCGTTGATCCCAATGCCACTGCCCGCACCCGCCCCGCGCCAAGATGCTGTTGCACCTCACAGACCAAGCGGATCTGCCCTGCCGGCGATTCCGCTTCCACCTTCAGCGCGGTGAGGATCGCGGGCAGATGATCTTCGCGAAACTGCACATCCAATGTCGATCCGATGATCTGTACGATCTTGCCTGTCTCAGCCATAGTTGTCTCCTCGCTATCATCGACAGCGCTATCTTCCTTCCGATCCGGCCATCAATTCCGTCAGTTCTCGTGTGATCTGAGCCTGTCGGGCCCGGTTGGCCTGACGGGTCAGGAGTTTGATCATTTCCTCGGCGTTGTCGGTGGCCGCCTTCATGGCGACCATGCGAGCCACTTGCTCCGAAACGACCGCGTCGATGAAACACTGATAAAGCGCCACGTTCACCGCCTCCGGCAGAAGCTCCGCCAGCAGCTCGCCCGCCGAGGGGGTAAAATCGTACTGCACGTATTCTGTCTTGCTCGCCGGTCGCTTCTCGGTCTCAGCCCGAACGCTCGGCGTTACCGGCAAGAGCTGGAGGACCCTCGCAACCTGCCTTGACGTCGAACAAAACTGCATATGCGCAACGAATACAGCATCCACCTTGCCTTCGGCGAATTCCGATCGATATTGGTTCGATATTTCCTCGACTTCCTGATAGGAAGGCGAGTCAGGCAGCACATAGCGTCTGGCGACCTCGAGCTTCATGAACCGCAGGTAGTTCAGACCCTTCTTGCCCACGGCGGCCAGTTCGATTTGGGACCCTTCGGCACGTTGCCGCTTGAAAAAGTCCACTCCCGTATGCAGCACTCGGCTGTTGTAGCCGCCGCAAAGCCCGCGGTTCGAGGTAACAAACAGCATCGCCAGCCGTTCGGGCCTGTCCACCTTCCTCAGCAGCGGATGATCCACTTCCGCATGCTCGGAAACATTCGAAACCATCTGAGCGATCTTTTCGCTGTAAGACTTAAATGCCATTGCGCGATTGAACGCCCGCTGGAACCGTGCCGTTGAGATCAACTGCATGGTTCGCGTGATCTTGCGGATGTTCTGCACCGCTTTGCGTCGCTTAAGTATCGCCCGTGACTTGGCCATCGATCAGAGTCTCATGCTGAAAACGATTGTTTGAAATCATGGATCATCTTCTTGATCTTCCCTTCCAATTCGGCGGTCAATTCCGCTTTTTCCTTCAACTGCCGATGAACGTCCGGGTGTTTCTTGTGGACAAACTTGAGAAACTCCTCCTCAAACCGGCCGACCTTCTCACGAGCGACCTCGTCGAGATAGCCGTTGACGCCGGCATAGATCACCAAAATCTGATCCGTTACCTCCATGGGCTGATATTGGCGCTGCTTGAGCAGCTCGACCATACGATAGCCGCGATCGAGCTGTGACTGCGTGGCGGCATCCAGCTCCGTGCCCAATTGGGCAAAGGCCTCCAGCTCGCGAAATGACGCCAAATCCAGCCGGAGCGAACCGGCAACTTTCTTCATCGCCTTGTTCTGAGCCTTGCCTCCGACACGCGAGACGCTGATGCCCACGTCCACCGCCGGACGCGTGCCGGCGAAGAACAGGTCGGGCTGCAAGTAAATCTGCCCGTCAGTAATACTGATCACGTTGGTCGGGATGTAGGCGGAAACCTCGCCTTCGAGGGTCTCGATGATCGGCAGTGCGGTAAGGGATCCGCCGCTTCCGAGAACTTTTCGAATTTCAAGCGAATCCTTGTTCGGCATCTTAGAGAGGTCGGATTTGGCTTCCCATGTGCCCGGAACGCCGACATAGACCTTGGCGTTTACACCCTCGCGAATGTCCGCCCCGGCGGATTTATCGACGATGATCCTTCGCTCCGCCAACTTGGCCGCCCGTTCGAGCAGCCGGCTATGCAGGTAAAATACGTCGCCCGGATAGGCCTCACGCCCCGGCGGACGCCGCAGCAGCAAGCTGAGTTGGCGATAGGCATGGGCCTGCTTCGTCAGATCGTCATAGACGCACAAGGTCGAGCGCCCCAGTTGATACATGAAATATTCCGCCATGGTACAGCCGGCATAAGGGGCAACATACAGCAACGGGGCCGGATCGGCTGCCGAAGCGCTGATGACGATCGTATAATCCATCGCCCCTGCTTCCTGAAGCCTCTCGACCACGCCGGCAACCGTTGATGCCTTCTGGCCGATCGCTACGTAGACACAAATCACATCCTGATCTTTTTGATTGATGATCGTGTCGATGGCAATGGCCGTCTTGCCGGTCTTGCGGTCGCCGATAATCAGCTCGCGCTGCCCCCGGCCGATAGGGATCATTGAATCAATCGCCTTGACGCCGGTTTGAAGCGGTTCAGTAACCGGCTGCCGTTCGGCAATGCCGGGCGCAATCATTTCCACCGGGCGGCGCTTCGTTGCCTGGATCGGCGGCCCACCGTCGAGCGGCTGGCCCAGCGGGTTGACTACCCGGCCAATGAGTTCTTCACCCACGGGCACCGAAAGCAACTGACCGGTGCAGCGGACCGTATTGCCCTCTTCGATGGTCAGATAGTCGCCGAAAATAACGATACCGACGCTTCCCTCCTCGAGGTTGAACACCTGGCCGAATACCCCCGATTCAAACTGCACCATCTCACCGGCCATCGCGTTCGAAAGCCCGTAGACGCGGGCGATGCCGTCGCCGACTTCGAGCACCTGGCCGACCTGAGCCAGATCCAGTTGCGACTCGAAGCTTTCGATCTCACGCTTGATTACTGAGGTAATCTCGTCCACTTTGAATTTCATCTTCACCTCGCATCATTAAATGATCTCTGATGGTTGACAGTTGCGTCTTTACTGACGCATCGATCAGCAGATCGCCCGCCAAAGCGATAAAGCCGCCCAGAATCTCCGGCCGGATTCGATGTTCAATCATTGGGGTTCCCCTCAGGATCCCCGCCAGCGCCCGCTCGATTTCGCTGCGGAGCGACGCTTCGATCGGCTCGGCGGTGGTCAGCTTGACCGGCATTCGGCCCTGACGACGATCGTCCTCGGCAAAGAATGCAGTAGTCAACTCCCGCAGCAATCCAAGGCGGTCGCGACGATTCATCACGTAGAAAAGGCTAACCATCACGGGACTGAATTCCGCCGCCAACTGATCGATAAGCTGCCGGCGAGTCGCAGAGGCAATCACCGGAGATTCGAGAAATTGTTCGAGCTTGGGGTTGTCCTCGATCAGCCGACGTAATCCGGAAAGCTCGGCGCGCATTTGCTCGAGCAAGTCCCTTTCCGATGCAACATCGTAAAGGGCCCGGGCATAACTCTCGGCAATCCGCCGCCGCTCATATAGATTTTCACCAGCCATGCTTCAGCTTATCGCCCTTCTGGGCCTCCAATTGTGCCAGGGCCTGGGTGATCAGAATACGATGATCTTCGGGATTAACTTCTCGCTGAAGGATCTTTGCCGCCAGCTCGGTAGCCAGAGTGGCACTGCGACTGTAAATCTCTTTGATCGCATCGGCTGTGGCTGCATCGATCTTGGCCCGCGCCTTTTCGATGGTCTCTTTCGAGTGGGCTTGGGCATCTTCGAGTATTCGGTTTCTGAGCTTCTCCGCCTCAACCGCCGCCGATTTCAACATGCGTTCAGCTTCCGCCTGGGTCGAGTCCAGACGCTGCTGATATTCTCGAAGCAGCTTTTCCGCTTGCTCTCGCTCTTCTCGAGCCGAATCGATATCGTTACGGATCGTCTCTTCGCGTTTTTTGAGCGCTTCAAGCAGAGGCTTCCACGCAAAACGACCCAACACCGCAAGAAGCAAGACAAATACGATCACCGCCAGCAGCGCGGTCATGAACCCGCCGCCGAACAACGAGGGTTCGCCTTCCCCAGCGGCAAAGGCCGGCTGGGTAATCGACAGAGCCACAAGAACCACAGCCCGAATTAACAACCGTCGATCTCGACGCATCGCCGAACTCCTCAACGCGAATGTCGTCTGTTTCTCGTGTGAATTCTTAATTCTCAAAGTGCCAATAAGCAAACCAGCACCCCGAAGAATGTCGCGCCTTCGATCATCGCCGCCGTAATAATCATCGAAGTGAAGATCCTGCCCCCCGCCTCAGGCTGACGCGCAATGCTCTCACATGCCGAAACGCCTATTCGTGAGATGCCCGCCGCCCCGCCAAACAGAACCAGGCCGGCCCCGATCGGCCCGCCAAACTTGCCCGCACCGGCGTTGTGAAAGAGAACGAAACCGGTTCCAGCGTCCCCGTCCGCTTTCACCGCCGTTTTTTCACCGCCCTGGCCCGCTTCTTGCGCTACCACGATCGAAGCGAAACCCGACACGATCATCAACAAAAGCATCCACGACATAACCTTTCGCGACATCAAAATGCCTCCAACAAAACGAGAAACTAAAACACATCAGCCGCACACAATATCTGTCAATGTTCCTGATGGACAGCCATGCCGATAAACAACGTCGCCAGGAACGTAAATATGTACGCCTGAAGAAACGCAACAAACAATTCCAAGCAGGAAATCGCTACCGCACCCACCGCGCTCACACTGCCGACCAAAACCCGACCAAGCATCGAACTGACCATCGTAACAAACAACAGTAACATCGCAAGAACGATATGCCCGGCCACCATATTCGCAAATAACCGAATCGCCAGAGCGACACTCTTGACAAACAAACCGAAGAACTCCAGAAAAAACAGCGGGACAAACAGCACCACCCCCAGAACCCCACCGATGTGCGGAACCATTTTATACCAATAGAGAAAAAACCCGACAATCGCCGCACTCAACAGCGGGCTGCCCGCTGCACGCCGATGTGCGATGTTGTTCAAAATCCCGGAAACGTGGATCATCACAAAAGTAAACGCAGCCAAGGCGCCTGTAACGTAGATGTTGGCCGTGGGAGTACCGTAAAATTCCTTCAGCCCGGCCAGACCCAGCGGCAGCCCGATCGTCAGATACAGCAACGAGCCCAGCGGGATCATTCCCAGCAGATTGGAGAAAAGAATAAAGAAAAACATCGTCCAGATGAACGGCATGAATCGATCGGTGTGTTCGTGAAGGACCGGCCGGGCTACTTCGTCTCTGAAGTAGACACAAATGGCCTCAAAAAAGTTTTGCACACCGGAAGGGACTATCTGGGGCGATCGGAATACGACCAGAAAGACCGCCAGCATCAGCACGCTTGCCACGCCCGCCATGAATAGGTGGTTGTTGATTGTCAACGAGCCAACGCGAAAGAGCGTATGCGGAGCCACGTGCTCCAGAGCGTTGGACGATGCCAGGAGTATCGGACCGATCATCTATTCTTTCTCGCTCTTGGATATAAATTCTGTTCGGTGTTCTTCCGCCTGTCTGGTATCCTTGTTTATCCGTGGGTCGGCAGACGGGTCGGGAAAGCATTGCCGAACAGTTCTTATCGCCAAGATCGTCTCACTTATCAAGCCAATTATGTAAAAACACGCGGTAGCCAGGAAAAATGGCCTGCGAAGAATCTTCAGGGTCATCACTAAAATCATCACAATTGCCAGCGTCGCGATCAACCGGATGGCGACCGCCGCCAGCACACCCTGAGGCAAAAACTCCGGCCAGCGCCGCCAGGTGATCACAATCGCCAGCGACCCAAGAACCGCACTACCCGCCGCCACACTCGCCGCCAGCAGGATCTGGTTCTGCCAGTAATCCGCCTTCAAGCCCGCCGCCGATGAAAGCAAAATCACGAATCCCGCTGCCGCGGCGATCATCAGGAACGGGAACAGGAGCACATAGATCAACTCCGCCACTTCCGGACGGGGCGCCGTCACTGGCGTATTCTCGATTCTGCGATCCTCTGGCCCTGTTGCCATAATCACCCGCTACCGCAAAATGACGTGCGACAGCTATTCCTCAATACTGTCCTGACGCGCCATTCACGGGTTCCATCACTATCAATGGTTCCGGTCTTCCTCTTGGGTTATCGTAATTGCTGCTTTAACAATAAGATACGTCCCTATTACTATTCCTGCCAAACCGCCGATCGCGACGCCATACGGCTTGGTTTCCCAGCGCTGATCAGCTAAGTATCCCAGGAAACTGAACAATGCAACTGCCCCGGCAAACTCAAACCCGAGGCCGGCATAGCGCAGATGGCGACTGTCAAATCTATCTTTCTCGTCTGGCATACGCAATTATAGCGCATATCGACCGTTAGCCACGTATCGCTTTATCGCTCTTGAGCTTCGGACGAGTTGGACTACAGAAGAGCACCGCGCATCTGTCAAACGAAGCGTTTGGTAAAGGCAAGTCGGCTAAAATGATCCAAGCTTACAAAACAGAAACGACTTCCTTGACTTGCGGAATCTTGGCCTTCAATTGCCTTTCAATGCCCATTTTCAGCGTCATCTGGGCCATCGGGCACGATCCGCATGCTCCTCTCAGCCGGACCTGGACAACGCCGTGGGCAGCATCCACACCCACAAGCTCGACGTCCCCCCCATCAGCCTGCAATGCAGGGCGAACCGAACTCAGAACGTCAGCCACTTGTTCTCTTAAACCCTTTGGTTCTGACATCTTGCGGACTCCTTTCGTACGGCTTCGTATATTATATCTGCTCCACATCTGGAGCAACTGTTATTGCAGCCACTTTGATGGGAATCAATCATAGTTTGATGAAATTTTCCAACATCTTATATCCCGCCGCCGTCAAAAAGCTTTCGGGATGAAACTGAACGCCCTCAACCGGAAACTCCTTGTGACGCACGCCCATCAGTTCACCCTGATCCGCGGTACGGGCGGTGATCTCAAGACAGGCGGGCAGTGATTTTTCTTCGACCATCAAACTGTGATATCGGGTAGCGGTAAAGGGATTTTCGACCCCTTGAAAGATCGTCTTTCCGTCGTGCCGGATCTCGCTCGTCTTGCCATGCATGATCCGATCGGCTCGAACGATCTTGCCACCAAAGGCGTATCCGATGCACTGGTGGCCGAGGCAAACGCCAAGAATGGGCACCTTGCCCGCAAAATGCTGGATCACCTTGGTGCTGATGCCAGCCTCCAGGGGCGTGCAAGGCCCCGGCGAGATGATAATACGTTCTGGGGCCATGGCGTCAATCTGGTCTTCCGTGATCTGATCATTACGGAACACGCGCATCTCGGTGTTGGGCGCCAACTCGCCGACCCGCTGAACAAGGTTATAGGTAAACGAATCATAGTTGTCGATCAAAACGATCATGCTCAACTCCTGCACCGCTTACGAAAGCTTTCCACTTCGAATTATAGCAATAACCAGCCAAAGGCCCATGATCCCGGCGAACAGATACCCCGTCAGTCCCAGCAGCGGCAGGTGATACACCATCGGGCCCAATTTGGCGTGAAAAATCAGACTGGAGCCAATGATAATCGCAGCGATAATCATCGCAAAGGACATTCGGTTGCTGGATCGATCCAGCTCCCGGATCAGATGTTCCATGCCCTCCTGCTGGACACGCACTTTTATCTGCCCGCGCAGGGCTTTTCGTGAAAATTCACGCAACTGCCGCGGCAGATCCTTCACCAGCAGCCCGGTGTGCCAGAGGGTTGTGACCATCTCTCGAGTGATGCCCTCCTTGCCGAACACGTCGAAAAAGGCCTGGCGAACCCTGGGCCGAATAACCTCGTTGGGGTTTTGGTCCGGATCAAGCATCATGGCCGCCCCGCCGGCATTGACGAGGCTCTTTCCAACCAGGACAAAATCCTGCGGCAGGTTCACGCCATGTGTTCGGGCCAATGTCGTAATGTCCCGAAAAACGTCCTGAAGCCGCAAGTGTCGCAGGGGCAAGGCGCGGAGCCGGTCCAGAAGCACCGCCAAATCACGCTTCAAGAGTTCCGGATTGGTCGTCTCGGTGAGTGATCCCATTTCGGAAAGAATATCCACCACCAGATCCATCTGTCGGTAGTTGCACGCGGTCAGAAGCATGATCAGTTCGATACTTCGATGACGATCGATCCGACCCGACATCCCGAAATCAACAATGGCGATCCGATCCGGAGGGAGGATCAACAGATTCCCCGGATGCGGATCGGCGTGGAAAATGCCGAGGTCCAGGTATTGCCTTATGAGCGCATCGGTCAGGGTCCGGGCCAGCTTGGGTCGATCAAGATTCAGCGTCGGATCGGCCAGAGCGGCGTGGAAATGCATGCCGGTGACATAGGTCAACGTCAGCACCTTGTTTGACGTCAGATCCCAGCGCACGCCGGGCACGACCACGTTCGGATCGTCGGCAAAAAAACGATGCACCCGCTCGGTCACCGTCGCCTCATTGAGCAGATCCATTTCCCGGTAAAGCGTTGGGGCGATTTCGGCCACCATTTCCGTCGGACGGTGCTCGCTCAACTCGGGAATATATTTTTCAATGCTCTCAGCCAACCGTCGCAAGACATACATGTCGAGCTTGATGATCTGTTCGATTCCGGGACGGCGTACCTTGACAACTACCCGCTGCTTATCCTGAGTCGTCGCCCGGTAGATCTGGGCGATCGAGCCACTGCCCAGCGGTGTGAGGTCAAACTCGGAAAAAAGCTCGCTGACCGGTCGGCCCAGTTCCTGCTCGATGATCTTGCAGGCCTCCGGAGTGGGAAAAGGCGCCACCTTGTCCTGAAGCGTCTGCAAGGCCTCCGCCCAGTCGGAGGGAATAAGGTCCGGGCGGGAACTGAACAACTGCCCCAGCTTCACGAAGGTCGGACCAAGCTCTTCGCAGACGGCGACCAATTGCTGGGCCAATGTCGCCTTTCGCATGGCCGGCTGGGCTTCGGCGCGGCGGCGCCAATGCCTCAGTCTTCCGGAAAGAGGCAGATACCGCCGAAGGCGAACTCGCGACACAAGATGGCCGAAGCCATGGCGGGTCAAGGCCAGAGCGATCTGACCCAGGCGCTGTGTACTGCGAATTGTCATGGGTACGGACAGAATTGACATTGGCTTCCCAGGCTAATCGAATCGGCCTCGTGTCTGTTCCCACGCTATTGATATTTGTTATACTATATTATGTTTTGATGTTTTCCATCAGAATCGCCGCCACCGGCCCAAACACCATGATCGGCAGCCAGGCCGCCAGCGCCGGCGAAGACATCGTCGAGGCGACCGTCTGAGACACAAACGCAAGCATGAAACACATAATCCCCAGAAGCAGACACATTCCCACTGAAACCAGCACATTATGAGGTTCGCGATTTAGAAAAAACGGCAACCCCAGGAACAGCAACAGCATATTCACGAGCGGCTGGGTCAGCCGAACGTGACGGGCAGCGACAAGTTCATTCGGATTCGGCACCAGATTGGGCTTCTTCAACAGGCTGTTCAGCTCATGCAGGCTCAAGAGCCACGTCCAACCCCCGGTCTGGCGAAGCACAAGGTCACTCGGCGTCCAATCGCTCTCGTAATAGGCCAGCGGTGTGCCGGCCACGTTCGCAGAGGTAGCAAATCCTGCCTGAAAGTGGTAAGGCTTATAATATCCCCTCGAAAGTGCCCAGCGGTGGTGCGGGGGATCCCAGACTGCCTCGTCGGCTACGATCACCGCCTGCATCTGACCCTCACTATCGCGTTCGATGATAATCACCTCTTCCATCGTATTTGTGCGCGGATCAAACAGGTTGGCCGAAAGAAGACGTTTCTGATCTTGATCTTTCAACAGCCCGACCTTGAAGGCTTTCTTGCCCGCCACTTCTTGATGGTTCAAAACCAGTTTATCTGCGATCCGCGGGATGATGAGCTCCTGATCGACCACCCACAATCCATTAAAGAACAACCCCATGACCACCAACGGCAAGGCCACCCTGTATAAGGACAGCCCGCCTGCCAAGAACGCCACAAGTTCGTTACCTCGGTGCAGGCGAGTCAGCGTAAAGGCAGCCGCCACCAGGGTAATCATGCCGGCAACTTGTGCAAAATAAAAGAAACTGTGATAGCTGTAATAATTCAATATCTCCCAGACGACCTCACGGTTACTCTTGGCGGCGCCGGTGAATTCGTCGATGTTCGCGAACAAGTCCAGAATGATATACAGGCTGATCATGATCACTACGCAGACCACGTAGCTGTAGGTAAACTCCCGGGCTAGATATCGGTCGATTGTTTTCATGGGCCATCGTGCCGGTCGCATTGTTGAACGTCCTATCGCCTCAAGAACTTGCCCAGAACAACCACGTTTGCCAGCATAACCAATACCACCCCGGCATACATTATCGCCACTCCGAGTTCCGTAATGCCCGCCTGGCTAATCTGTTTGCCGGTGATAATCATCACCACCACGAGGGTCATGGGAATGAAGCTCAGGCCGAAGGCGCTGACCAGATGCCCGCCTCGGAACATGATGCCCAGCCCAGCCCCAAGAGTCAACAAAACCAGCGCACTGACGCTGTAAGCGAATCGGCTGTGAATCTCGACCGCCGCTCGAGCAATG
>Ga0315281_10001111_pt1 | contig 39385 bp, 30 predicted proteins | sample YL17G07_0_MG_FD_204540 | JGI IMG/M metagenome (GOLD analysis project Ga0315281, IMG submission 204540) | Sediment microbial communities from Yellowstone Lake, YNP, Wyoming, USA - YL17G07_0 | ecosystem: Environmental > Aquatic > Freshwater > Lake > Sediment | place: USA: Wyoming | collected...
AATTCCCATGTCGCGACGCGACACGATCGGGTTGTTGACCGGCCACCAGAATCCCAGCGCCGGATCGTCCCACAGCAGCGTGAACTGCGACGCGCGATCGTAGTAGCTCGACTGCTTGTAGTGAAAGACCGCGAATTCACTCAGCACGACGTGGCCGTTGCCGAACCGCGGCGGGATGAGCACCTGCTGGCGATTGGTATCCGAGAGCGTGAAGCCCTGCCACTTCCGGTATTGCGGATGGCCGGGCACGTTGTTGACGACCAGCAGATAGAAACGGCCGACGAGACACGAGACCAGTTTCCAGGTCTTGCCGTCTCCGTGAACGCCGCGCAGAACGTGGCGTGTCGACGTCGAAATGTCGTCCTGAACGAACTCCGCGTCGATGCCGTGCTCCCGGTACAGCTCCCGGTTGTAGAGCTCGACATAGGTGCCGCGGAAGTCTTCAGACGAAGTTGGCGGCGTGATGAGCTTCACGCCATCGAGTGTCGTGTCGCGCACGAGTGTCGACTCGCACAGGAGTGTCGTGTTGTGCACATGCATGATCCGTCGCGGCCCCCGGCAGAGCCCGACGCAATCTACATGCCGCTGGCGCCCGGCCTCCAGGCGATGACGGACGCTTCGTGATACACGCCGCCGAGGCCCGGCCTGCGGGCGTCGACGATCTCGAGACGGCCGGCCTGTCGGCGGGCCGACAGCTCGGTCCAGAATCCGGTCAGGTACCGGCGCCGTTCGGAGTACCACAAGGCGAGGTGGTCGAGCACGTTGGCCCGGTCGTAGAACTCGAGGATCGGCTCGTAGTGGAGCACCAGGGCCGGCTGCGAGGCGGTCAGCCAGTCGAGCAACGGGCCGTGGCGGTCGCCCAACTGTTCCAGCGCGTGGACGGTCACGACGGCTGCGCCTGGCTCCAGCGTGAAGTGCCGATCCGGCCCGAGCATGTCGAACTGGCGACCCTCGATCCGTCGCCCTGTCGCCTGGCCCAGTTCGGTCGCCAGCTGAACGGCCGGCGCCACCCAGTCGAGCCCGATGATCCGGGCGTCCGGAAACAGCTCCGACAGCAGCCAGAGGTTGTTGCCGCTGCCCGAACCGATCTCGTAGATCGTGCGGATCCCTGGCAGGTACGATCCGAACAGCAGCCGACGGGCCAGGACGAAGAGGTCGTGTTCGATCTGCGGGTTGTCGCTGACGACCAGGTCGCCCTGCCAGCGCAGGAACCGGTTCCCGCGAAAGTACTTGGGTTTCAGCGCGTCCGCCGTGAAGCCGCTGGCGCGTGCTTCGTCGAGGTTCTGCTGCCAGCCGCGCTCCCACGCCACGCGGTTCTCGTCCACCGACCGTTCGATCCACGGCGAGCGGATCAGGTCCAAGACCTCGAGGAAGTAATCCTGAAGCTCGTGTTCGGATGCCGGATGACAGCGCAGATCCATCGCCGATACCCAATCGCGTGTGAGATCGGCCGCCTGGGCGGGAAGGCCGAACGCCTCGTGAAGATCCGCGAACGCTCCCCTGTGGCGCAGCGCTTCAGCGCTGCCAACGGATACATCGCTGACGGGTGACACGGCGGTAGCAAGCTGGCGCATGGTTTACGACTCCGTGGGATGCGGACAGAACACGATCTCGCGCTGCAGGAGCTCGGCGAGCACAACGAGCGCTGTGTCGCGATCGATGCGATCGGCGCTCAGTTTCTGGATCAGGTCTTTCCCAGGGAACGCCGCGGTCTGATCTCTGAGCATCAGCAGCACGGACGCCGTGAGACCGGCGAGCGTGACCGCCGGGCGGACGCGCAGCCGGTACGAGATTCGCTCGACCCGCTGCGTGCCCCGCAGGTTGCGCGTCTCCACTTCGAGCGACACATCAGGGTTCATGGCAAAGGAAAGCGACGGCCATTCCGCACGCGGCGGGAGCTCACGCGGACTGTTCTCGCTCGTGCCCGCGATGAGCGACAGCTGAGGGCGCCAGCGGATCTGCTCGACGAGCTGATAGCGTTGCAGATCGGTCAGATGCGCCCCGATCTCCTCGCCGGCCGGTGTTCGCGCCGGCAACGCCCAATCATCAGGCTCCACCCAGCGCAGGCACCGGAGATCATGGCGCTCGATCAGATCCCACAGGGCGGCTACGTCATAGCTCGTCTCGTTGACGTTGAGATAGCGATCGACGAGTTCGTTGTCGTGCAGCGTTGCGGTCAGCTCGATCGGGCCGACGCGCAGCGCGTCGGCGGTCGTGGCCTGCGCCAGCCGCCTGGCGACGGCCAGCCGCTCGGTGATCGGTCGGTCGCGCGGGACGAGCACATCGAGCGCCCGGACCATCCGGTAGAGCGGCTCGCGGCCAGACGCGCCATAGACCATCAGGCTGAGCACGCCGTGCGGTGCCAGCACGCGACGCAGCTGTCGCAGTCCCTCGTCCGGCGAGGTCAGATGGTGCAACACGCCGGACGAGATGACGACGTCGAAACCGCCCTCCGGCGTCTGCAGGCCTTCGAGCGTCATCAGGTCCACCTCCTGGAACCGGATGTTCCGGAGACCGAACTGATCCGCCTTGGCCTTGGCGTCGGCGAGCGTGACGCGGTTGATGTCAACGGCGGTGAATTGCACGTCGGGCTGCGTGATGGCCGCGCCAAGTGTTCCGTTCGCACGGCCACAGCCGGCGTCCAGGCAATGGAGCGGCCGCCGGGCGGCGCGCCGAAGCTGGCCGTAGCTCAAGAGGAGACGAACCTGGGAGCCGAGGCGGATGTCCGGGTCCGCGACGGCCGGGTAGGGAAACTGCTCGTACATCGCTCGAACGGTCTGCGTCGTCGGGTCCAGTGCGAGCATCAAATCGTCTGGGAGCAAGGCGCGGGCCACAATGACCAGATAACCAGATGACTAGACGTCGAGATTCTCCGTACCTGGGCCGGGACGCATGTCGGCGGGTCGACACGTCCGTCCGAACACCTGTGCTCCGTGGCGCAGGGCTTCAGCCCTGCGAGGCCGCGGCATCTGAGTCGGGCCTCAGGACCGCCCGAAGCGGAGCGAAGGTATAACGCAAATCCGATCCGTGCCCCTTTTGAAGCGCCTCGAGATTCTGATGGGGATCCGAGTATCCCGGTCGAAGGGCCGCCGCTTCGAGGAAGCGTTCGCGGGCTTGCTGGCGTCGCCCCTGCGCCGCCGCGATCACACCGAGATTATTGTGAGACGGGGCGAACGCCGGGTCGCTGGCAAGACACCGGTCGTACTCCGCGACGGCCCCCTCGACGTCGTCGCGCTTCACGGCAAAGTTACCGAGCAGGAAGTGGCGGAGTGCTCGGTCTGATTCTCTCGGCCGCACGCGGCGAAGGAGTGTCTCCCCTTCGATGTAGTGTTCCATCCGAAAGAGCACACGCGAAAGCGCGACGTCCGTCCGATCGGGAGTGCCATGAGTCGCAAGCAGCGCAGCGCGGATATCCGAGACTGCGTGCTTGCGCAAGATCTCGCTCTCGCACGTGCGCAGGGCTTCGCGGTTGCCGCTGAGGTTGCTCGCGTGCAGGCGATACAGAACCAGGGACTGGTTGATGTACTCGATCGCGCCAGCGCCCGCGAGGCGAAGCCACAGGTCGTAGTCCTCCGCGTGAGACAGATGTTCGTCGAATCCGCCGGCCGCATCGAACGCCGAGCGGCGCACCATGGCGACGGAGGCGGTGAGGACGCGGTTTCGTTCGAACAACTGGCCCAGGAACGCCTCCCGCCTGTATTCCGGACACGTGAAGAGCGACCCGGTCGGCCGGCCGGAGGCATCGGTGTAGTCCGCGTCGCAGAACACCATCGCCGCGCCGGGGTTGTTGGTCAGGGCGTCCACCTGAAGTCTCAATCGATCGGGATGACAGACATCATCGGCATCGAGAAACGCAATCAGGTCGCTGTTCGAGTGGCGGACGCCGAGATTCCTCGCGGCGCCCGGCCCCTGGCCGTCGCCGTTGACGATGCGTACGCGGTCGCCGAAGGCGGCAGCCGCTGCTGCCGTACCGTCCGTGGAGTTGTCGTCGACGACGACGATCTGGGATGGCGCGAGGCTCTGGTCGAGCACGCTCTGGATAGCCGCGGCGATGTAGGGTGCGGCGTCGTGCGCCGGCATCACCACGTCGCATGCCGCGGCGCGCGGTGTCATGCGGCGACCAGGCTCCGGCGGATGAAGGTGTTCGGACGCTCACCGACCAGGTAGCCGGCGATCTCGCGGTCTGGGTAGACGGCGTGGTTCGGAAACCGGTCGATCGCCGCAGCCACGGCGTCGACGTGATAGTCGAGCACCTTGTGCCCGCCGGCAATGTGGAAGACGCCATCGTCGGCCATGTGGCGTTCCACGAGATCGTAGTAGTACGCCACCTGCGCCGCCGTCATCTCGTTGAACGAGATCGCGTTGTGTACCAAGTCGAAGGCCGGCAGGTGGCGCTCGTAGTGCGGTACCAGGTAATTGGGCACGAACACGAAGGGCCGATCGATTGCCTCGGTGGTGGTTGCCGTGACGAGGCCGATGCGATCGGCGCCGGTGGCGCACGCGAGGTACGCGACGCCGTTGGCCATGACAAACGGCAAATCGATGAGGTGCACGTTGAGCTTGCCGGCGAAACACTCGGCGAGCGCATGGGCGAAGAGGCAATGCCCCGACCCGATCTCCAGGTAGTTGGCCGATCCGTGGGCCGCAATCGCGTCCTCGACCGTCTGCAGCGCGCCGCCGGCATACAGCGCGTTGACCCGTCGCTGGTAGAGGATCACGTCCGGATTGATGATGCGGCCGTGGTGCGACCAGCCGATTTCACCGGCGCACGGCGGCGCGATGATGCGGTAGCGCTCCGGAATGCGGCCGACCAGTTCGTCGTAGAAGTCGGTCATGCGCGGGATGCTCTTGGCGATGTGCGACGACAGGTCGAATTCGACCTCGAGCCGTTCGGCGACGTCCTCGTAGCCCAGCGCGCCTGAAATGAAGCGACCGTAGAAGTCGTTGACTTTGGCGGCGTCCAGCTGGCCAGGGACGTCCCGGCGGCTCCACATCATCAGGTCGAATCCGGTGAACGGCGAGGCGCACCGCACGTAGTTCACCAGATCGTAGGTCCAGTTGGTGAAATGATCCGGGTCGTTGATTTCGGCCCAGACGCTGCCGGGCAGGAAGATCGCGGCGGCGAGGCCGTGGCGCTCGACGTACCGGCGCGACTCGAAGTGGATGGTTCGCAATTGGTCGATGAGCGCGCAGACTTTCGCGAACTCGTCGTCGGAAATGTCCTGGTTGCCGGTGAGCAGATGGAGGCCGTCCCCCGCGCCGTCGCCCGCCGTGGCGCCGGGAAATGCCAGGGCTGGCGCGGGCGGCGCGGTGCCGTTCCCGCCCGATTCCGTCGTTGGCGTGTCGGCGTGCCGACGCAGCGGTTCTTCCACCGGGCCGATTTCGCTGCAGATTGCGTGCCGGGCGTCGAGCCGGCGCCGGGCACGTCGTTTGCCACGTCCTCGCCGGTGACTGCCAGGGCGCCACGTGTGTCGGTCTTCATGTTTTGCCGGAATCGTGCGGACACGATTCGGCGCAGCGTGGAGAGCGTCCTCGCGCAGCGCTACCACGACTTCGAGTACGTGATCCAGGACGGCGCATCCACCGACGGCACGCTCCAAATCCTGCAGGAATACGACGATCCGCGCATTCGCCTGCGGTCGGAGCCCGACGACGGGGCGGCGGCGGCGTTCTGGGCGGCGTTGCGCCGGTGCCGCGGCGACTACGTGTGCGCGTGTCTGTCGGACGAAGAACTGCTGCCCGACGCCATCGCAGAGGCGGTCGCGGCGCTCGATGCCGCGCCCGACGCCGTGGCGCTCACGCGCGATGCCTACCTGACTGACGTGGACGGCCGCGTCCTGCGGATCGTGCACGGCCAGCGGTTCGACCTGCCGGCGTACATGGCGGGGAGGTCTTGTCCCAACTTCGCTGCGGCGATGTTCCGCCGGGAGTCGCTCGACGCCGTCGGCCTGCACACGCGCGACTGGGATCTGGACGGCGGCGAATTCGAACTGTGGTGCCGCCTGGCGCTACTCGGCCCAATCCTCGCCGTGCCACACGTCGCGGCGAAATACGCGCACCACGCCGCGCAGCTGAGCCGGGACCCGGCCAACGTGGTCCGGATTGCCCGGGGACGGGCGCTGGCCATCACGAGCATCGCTTCCGAGGCAGCGCTGTTCGACGGACGTCCCGATCTGCTGCGGGCGTGCCGCGTCGGAACCGCCTTGACCTTCGCGGACCATCTCGCGGCCCTTGGCGCCAGACGCGAAGCGATCGACGTGTACCTGTCCGTGGCGGACGCGCCGGGTTGCCTGCCTGAGCCGCAAGAGGCTGAGACATCGGCGGACGTGTACATACGAGTTGCGCAGGCGCAGCGGCTGGATGGCCATGAGCGACTCGCCCTCGACATCCTCGAAGTGGCGACGCGGCTGATGCCGGTCGAGGTCTCGGTGCTCTTCGAGATCGCGCGGGCCCACGCGGCGGCCAACCGGATCGACGGGGCGCTCGCGATGTACGACACGGCCATCGGCCTGGCGCCGGACTTCCTCGAGGCGCACTGGGAGCGCGGTGTTCTGCTGGAGCGCCGCGGCCAGATTGACGAAGCGCTGGAGGCGTGGCGGCGGAGCGACCTTTCTCGAGACGCGAGTCGGCATTCGCTCTGGCTCCAGACGGCCCTCAAGTCGCCGGGCGCGACGAACCAGAGCTTGCTGGGCCCGCAACTGGAGTGGGCTCGCCACCACACGGGCGGCCGCGCCAATTTAACGGATGATTTTCGAGAACAGCGTCGTCGAGCACAAAGGCGTTGAATCGCTCACCGTCCCGCGCCCCACCATCGCGCCGGTGCTCGAGACCGACCTCCGCCTCTTCGATGCAGGCGTTAACGCCGGCTATCCACTGGTTCCCCAGGAACCCCGTTCGTAGTGGTGTTGCCTCCGTCGAAGATCGGCGCCAGGCGGCGGTTGGCCCACACGTCCTGGCACCAGTTCTTGGTCGTCACGACCTCAGACGAGACGTGAAGGTGGCAGGGAAACATCTTGGCAAAGATCGCCTTGTTGTCGATGTGATGCGGCTTGACGACGCCGTTCTCCTCGAAGAGGACGCCGTCCTCGCCGATGAGTCCGCTGATGACGCTGCCGTAGTAGCGGACTTGTGCCTCCGACATCTCGGGAAAGGACATGGCGTTGATCGCAAGGTCGATCGGCCCGAGCGATGGCAGCGCCTCGTCCAGCAGGTGGTTGGCGACGAACAGGTGGCGGAAACGGGCGGGAGGCCGCTGCCCGGGTACCAGTACGTGACAGTCGCCGCCGCCGTTCAGCACCGAGAGGTAGATGGTCGAGAAGAAGAGCGAGCTCGGTAGATCCACGATGACGTATTCGAGCCGTTCGCCGAAGATCCGCTGGAGCGCGTAGGCGAGGCCACCGTGGCCGGCCCCGATCTCGAGCACGCGGGCACGGCCGCGGCTGTCGATGTCGGCTTGGATCTTGTCGAGCACCCCGCAACACAACATCCCGTTGATCCGCGACTGGCAGAGCACCACGTCCGGATTCACGAGCACACCGTCGACGTCGAGCCCAATCTCACCGAACATCCCTGGCGTGCGTACGATGTAGCGGCTCGGCACATTCCGGATGTGGTCGAAATACTCGGGCACGACATGCTGCAGCCGTGTCTGCGGATCGAAACGGGTCCGCTGCAACTCCGCCACGTCGTCAGGGATGTCGTGCCAGAGCTGCCTGACGAAGGCCTCGGCCTCCTCCCTCGGGAAGAGCCCACCTCCGTCGAGACGATCGAGCACGGCCATGTGATAGCCGGCGAACGGGGCGATCAGGCGAAGAAAATTGATCCGGTTGTACTCGGTCCGGAAACGCAACCCGGTGGTCGGTACGAACGTGATCCACTCGTTGCCTGGCTCGAAAACGTCGCGGTCGAGTCCATGCCGCGTGATATAGCCAGGGGCGTCGTCGTACAGCGCCTGGATCGCCTCGCCGAGCGATGCGCTGTACGCATGCTCATCTCGGGTGAGGGAGCGGTTCTTCGTCAAATCGTGAACCGGATAGGATCTCGCAGATGGCACGGGCTAGAGTGTACATTACGGTTCATGCAGGTGACCGACACGACCCTCGACGGCGTGACACTGATCACGCCCCATACGCATTCCGAGGATTTCCGCGCGACCTACGTCGAGTTCTACAACCGCGACCTGTTTCGGAGCAACGGCATCGACGTGGAGTTCGTCGAGGACGACATCTCGACCTCTATGGCAGGGGGCGTTGGGTCTGAGAAAGAGCGTTATCGGCCGCTGACGGACAGGAACGACACCTAGTTCTAGCCGCCCTGCCTTGTCCGTTAGCTCCGCGAGAGTGCCCATCCAGAACCAGCCGCCTGCCGTTTTCTCTCAATGATTGCGCGAAGCGCGTCGAGCGTGCGGTTTCCCGTGCGCACTATGGGCCTTTGGGCTGGGCCGTGTGCGGCGCGGGGTGTATCGTGTGATTCCACGCCGAACGCGCGAGCGCGTATCACGACTGAACGCGGCGCTGCAGCGGGCACAATCCTTCTCTGATGTCCTCACGAGAAATAATCGGCTGCCCGGCACGCTGCAGTATTTCCACTGACATCGCCTGACGCGCGGTAACGCTAATCGTTTCCATGCGCGCATGAATTGGTCGATCTGCGGACTCGGCGGGCCGGTCGGACGCCAGAACGCGGCGGCAGTCATGCGGATCGGGGCGTCCATGTCGTGCGGGCGCTCCTGAAAGTGGCGCAGGAGTCGGTCTTGGCCTTTGCGATCGGGGCGATTCACCAAGAGATCCACGAGCGGCCGCAGATAGTCGTGGCCACTACGCGCGATCGCGCGTTCGTGCGCGGCGGCGCGGGCCTCTTTCGGCCGGTCGAACGCGCCCGCCTGCCGCTTCAATGTCTGCAGAACACGACGCCCGCCCGTGCGGTCCCGTTGCCGTGCCTCACCTAAGCGTTACGTCGAGAACGTGTTGAGGATGCAACAGACGCGTGCTCCCACGTCTTGTTGAGCACGTCACATGAAATAGCTTCTAGATCTAGAAGTCATCTCATAAATAGCGTGGGCATGATACGGGCGGGCGCGACTCGTAGAATCGCCAGGAAATCTGCAGCGTGAACGCTCTCACAACCTGGCCCGATTATTTGCGAAATAGGTTCTAGATTAGTTGACCTCGAACGTCATGCTGCCGTACAGGTAAGTGTTGTTCGTCGATGCGAGCCAGTTCTGAAGCGGTCCGCCAATGTTCGCGTAGAAGTCCAATTTCGTGCCACTCACGCCGCCAAGCGAGGCTCTCCAGCTGCCGTTGTCGGCGATTGAAATACAGCATTAGCGGCACTAGTCTACTTTCCGGTGAAGAAATGACCGCTCGCGCGCCGTTCTGTTCGCAATCGAGCGGCCGGTTCGCTGACCGATCGTTTCATTGTCATCGTTTCGTGGGTTTGTTCTATCCGGTCGCCCGCGCATTCGCGAAGGTCGCGATGTTCATCAGATTATCGGCGATCACCCCGAAGCCGACCCAGCGGTGCATGCCGTCGAGGCCATGATAACGACAGCGGCGCAGACCATGTCGACGTTTGAGCACGCTGATGCGGCCTTCGCACCCGACCCGCCAGCGTTGCCCGCGACGGAACCAGCGTTGATGTTCGTGGGCGCGCCGCGCCGGCGACTTCGGGCCGCTCCGCGGCAAGACCACGCGCCGCACACCGCGATCAACCGCCGCCTGTTCGTTCCTGGCCGAGCTGAAGCCGCGGTCGCCCGCGGCCAGATCCGGCGCGCGCCCGAAGATCGCCTGATGCCGATCCAACGCCGGGGTCCACAACGTGACGTCGGCCGGCCGCGCCGCATGAATCTCGTAGGCGGTCACGATCTGGTGTTCCGATTCTTGAATGGTCACGAGGTTCCCGAATTCGTTCGGTTTCGCGATCTTGCCTTTGCGGATCGTCACGGTGTGCCGTTCGAAGAGGCTGAGGATTTTGCCGGAGACGTGCGTGTCGCCGCCGAGGACGCGTGCGCGGGTTTGATCGACGACCCGCTGGACCAGCGGCCCCATCGCCGCCAGCCCATCCTGGGCGCGCTGCAATATCGATCGGATCTGCGGACTGGTCGTGCGCTCACGGTGGCGCAGCCGCCGGACCATGGTCGCCGCGTCACGAAGTACGGCACGCGTGGTCGCCATCAGTCTGCGGTAACTCTTGACCATCGCGTCCCGCGTCTTCGGCGATCGGGCTTCGTATCCAATGATCAGCACGCGCCGGGTCACGCTCCGCAGCCGATTGCGAATGCGCCCGGCCGGATCGCCCAACGCCGTGCTCGCCCGTTGCATCGTCCGCGTCAGCACGCGCACCCCGTCTCGCAAGAGCGTGCTGTCGGTCGGATAGTGCACATTGGTTTCTACAACCGTGGTGTCGACGCGAAATCGACGGCCGTGCGTCACCCCCGCCCGCTTCGCGACCTCGATCACCTGCCGATGCAATTGCTCGATGACCTCCGGGCCGAGCGCGCGGGCGATCTTGAGGATCGTTTTGGCATCGGGCACCTCGCCGGCGTCGATCCGCGTGAACATCCGATACACCAAATTGGCGCGCACCTCGCGCTCCAGGTCGTCGTAGCTCCAGTCGAACAGATGCTTCAGAATCAGCATCCGCATCACCACCTCCGCCGATGTCCCCAGCCGACCGCGACGCCGGCTCTGCGGCCAGCGCGCCTCGAGCGCGTGCGCGACGACGTCAAGCACGGCCTCGTCCTCGAGCAGCGTATCGATTTTTCGCAACCAGTCGGGCCACAGTTTGTGCCCATCCGGCAACAACACTTCGAACAGACTCCGCTCGCGCTGTCGGCGTTGAACCATGCCCGCTCCTTTGATGCATCACGCGCGGGCAGTGTAGTACGGTGGGTCGATCGTCGCAATCGCAGAATCGGCAAAATCGACCGTTTGGTCACGGCCGGCCGTCGGCCACCGGTACCAGTCAGCGACTTACGTGGTCATTTCTTCACCGGAAAGTAGTCTAGTCTAGTTGTTGCGGTGAACCCGCCGGGAATAGTGCAGTCCAGGTCGGTGTTCAATGTCCCGCCGACACTGGTTGCCGTGAGGGTAAAGAGCACCTCGAGTGTCTTGCCTGAAAGCCGGTAGCGGAGGAGGCTCACATCGCCTGCATCAACCGTCCACGTCATCGAACCGTTGGCCGTGTAGTCCGCAGCCGAGAACGTAGGCGTGACCCATCCGCCCTGTTCATGGCCGACCAGACGCCATTTTGCTGCCGTTCCATCATAGACATAACGAGCCCATCCACTACCGGCTGCCAGAGGCGTAGCGCCGCTGGTCGCCGTGTTCGTCAGTTGGTTCGTCGCCGTAGAGGTGGTTTGGTGGGAGAAGAACACGTTGCCGGCACCCACGCTCACGATCGTAATCTCCTGTCCGTCGATCGGATTCGCGAACCCGGTAATGGTCAACGCGCTCGCATTGTTTGCGCGGATGACCACGGGCTGGCCGGTGAATGCGACGGGCGCATAGTCGCTCTGAGTGCCCGTCGCCGTGACGGATGCGACGAAGGCATTCGCTGGCGTCACGACTGAGGAACGAATGGTCTGCGCGGATGCCGAGGCAGGTATTGCGATCGCTAGCGTAAATGCAAATAGGCAACGCATCTGTTTTCTCCCACAAGTTACGATTGCCGCTGCGACTTCAGATTAGGCGTCGCTTTGCAAGACATGCAGTACGTATGCCGCGTTCGGCGTCAAGCGCTCGACGAACACGCGCCTCCTAGGTAGGTTCGCTCGACACGCGCGTGCCGTTCTCGACGACAGGTCGACCGCTGCGGTGTGCCTGCACCATGGACACATACGCGGCATCGAGCTTGCGTGCGAAGCGGTCGGCATCGCTCAAGCCGAACTCGCGCGCCATCGATCGGAGATTGGCGCGGTAGCGATCGAGCCGCTCCGGGGATTGGGCGAGTACGGCGGCGACCTCGACGTACTCCTCTGCCGTGTTGCCGATGAGCTCGGGGCATCCTGCGGCGAGCAGCAACGACGCGCCGTACCGGCTGACGAACCGGTCCCCTTTCAACGTCACCACCGGAACACCCTGCCACAGAGACTCCGCGATCGTGTTCCCGCCGCAATAGGGCCAGGTGTCGAGACTGATGTCCACTTCGTCGTACGAGCGCACGAGCGCATCGTGGCTGGTGCCCCCGTCCAGTCGAAGGCGTTCGGCCGGGATGCCGTGGCGCCGGAATCTGTCGCGCATGAACTGCCGGTTGTCCTGGGGCGTCAACTCGTGATTCCGAAGGTAGAGGCGCGAGCCCGGGACGCGCGCGAGGACGCCCGCCCAGAGCGCGATGATGTCGTCGTTGATCTTGCCACCGCTGCCGAAACATCCGAAGGTGACGAAGCCATTGGTTCGTGACGGCGGCGGGGCGACCGCGGGCCGTGCGACCATGTCGTAGTTGTAGCAAAGAAACGACCCAGGCAACCGCCAGACCCGTTCGGTGAAGAAGCGGTCCTCGTCCGGCAGGATCGACACCGCATCCGCAAGAATGAAATCGACGTTGGGCACGCCGCTCGTGCCAAGGTGGTTGAGGTAGGAGATCTGGATCGGCGCACAGCGCAGTGCCATCGCGCCGAACCGATGGTACGGCGAGAACCCCGTCATCTCCACGAAGATGTCGATGCGGTCCGACCGCACGAGCTCGGCGAACTGCTGGTCCGAGAGGTCGGTGGTCACTCTCAGCGTGTCGAACGCGTCCGCGATGTCGTCGGCCACCGGTGTCGATGAATACCCGAAAACGGTGAATTGTTTCCGGTCGTGCCGCTTGATCACGGCGCTCATGATGAAGCGGATCGTGTCGGCGTCCATGAACGAACAGTAATAGCCGATGCGGATCATGCGGTCACTCTGGTCGGGCCGCCACGGAGGGCCCTGGTTGGTGTGAGGAGAATGGACATGCATGGTGGCCCAATGCTGCTGGGTTTCAAGCAACTGTCCGTGGCTGGTCGCCGGAAGCCGAAGCCTGGCCTGGCACGCCAGGGCGGCGCTCGTCGGGTCACCGGCCCGTTCCCACATCTCCAGTGCCTGCCGAACCTGTCCGCGCGCATAGTAGAGATTGGCGAAATCCTGGTAGACCGTGTTCGGGATAAGCGGCGGAGTGAGCGCGTGCAACGCGTCGTTGCGGGGGGCCGCACGCTGTCTCTCCCAGGCCTCCGGGTCGAGGTCCTTCAGCAAGACCATCATGCGGTCGTAGATGGCCTCCATCTGGTCGTAGAGTCTGTACGCCCTCGTGTGACTGTAAAACAGATAGTGCTGGTTGTAGAGACACGCGAGTTTCTTCCGATCGTCGAGGCCGGCAAAGCCGGTCTCGGAGAACATCCGCCCGATCACCAGGGCGCGGTTGTCCATGTGTTCGTTGAAATTCTTGGGCGTGTTGCTGAGCTGATCCTCGTGGACCGCGTACTTGGACATGAGGACGGGGAAGTACTTGACCTGGTGCTGGGTGCCGAGCCGGCACCACACCTCGAACTCGAGGGCTTCGACCGCCCACGTGTGATACTCGAGACCGACGTCGAGGAGTGCCTGGCGGCGAAAAAACGTTCCAGGCCAAAAGGGACAGTAGTGCCCGAAAAGGTAGTCGACGAGGTTGAATTCCCCGGCGATGAACTGTCCCGTGTGCCCGCCGGCCGTATCGGTGAGGTATCCGTTGCACGTTGCCGCCCCGAGTCCCGGGTGTGTCCGGAACAGCTCGACGGCTCGTTCAACGGCGTCCGGCAGGAGTTCTTCGTCCGACAGGCACGTGCCGATGATGTCGCCCTGACACCGGTTGAGGACTTTCCAGAAGGCCTCCGCCGGACCCGAGTCCGGTTCTGACACGATCCGGATGCGATCGTCCCGGTAGCTTGCGAGGATCTCCAGCATGCCGTCGGTCGAGGCGCCGTCCTGCACCACGAACTCGATGTGGCCGTAGGACTGGCCGAGGACGCTGTCGACACTGCGGCGGATGGTCGACGCGCCATTCTTGCAAAACGAGAGAATCGACACCAGCGGCTTCGTTGACGGCATTGGCCGTCTCACCTCCTGCAATTTCTGTGACATCCCTCACCGGCTTCAAGTCCGCTGGAAGTCAACGGCGCTTGGCCGCGTGACGATGGCGGAGTACGGTCCAGATCGTCGTGTGTGGTACGTTGCTTGCACGGTGAGCTCGACGACACATGGCGCCACCGGTATCGGCGGTTTCTCTTTGCCACGATCGTGTGCGCACCATTCAGCGCCGCGAGGGGCGTAGGCGCGCTCGTCGCCGCTCGCGCCCGCCGGCGAACCCCATCGGCACCACGATGCGCGTCGCGCGGCACCTCGCGAGCCTCGGCGCATGGCAGGCGGCCGCGGATCTCTACCTGTCCGTGGCGGACGCGTCGGGACGGCTGCCGATGCCCCGACGCGAGACGCCGCCGATCGACTACCTGCGCATTGCGCAGATGCACGCGGCCGCCGGTCACATCGACCGCGCGCTCGAGATGTACGAGGTCGTCACGCGTCTCGCGCCCGACTGTCACGAGGCCCACTGGGAACGCGGCCTGATCCTGGAACGCCGTGGCGAGGCCGACCTCGCGGTGGAGGCGTGGCGGCGGAGCGAGGTCGCCCGGGACCCGCACCGGCATTCGCTCGCGCTGGTCGCGGCCATCAAGTCCCCGTCGTCCACGAATCAGGACCTGTTCGATGCGCACACGGCGTGGGCTCGCCATCATGCGGAGCCCCTGCTCGACCTGGCCGCGCACCCGCTTCCGGAGTGGCAGCCCGGCGACCGCGTGACGATCGCGTATGCCTGCTCCTTCTGGAACACGGACACGATCAGGTTCCAGTTGCTGCCGCTGTTGCGCCGGCACGATCGCCGGCGTTTCAAGGTGATCGCCTATGCCCAGAGCGAACCCGGTGCGCTGGTCACGGCGGCGGTGGACGAGGTCCATCAGGTGGGCGCGTTGTCGAACGGCGACTACGTCCGCCGTGTGCGCGAGGATGGCGTGCACATCCTCGTGGAGGTCAACGGCCATTCGCCCGGGCACTGGTTCGCGGCAATGGCCGCGCGCTGCGCGCCCGTTCAGGTCTCGTACCTGAACTACACCTGCACGTCCGGCATCGACCAGGTCGACTACGTTCTCGGCGACGCGATTGCGATTCCTGAGGGCACGGACCGCTACTTCACGGAGGCGGTCTACCGGCTGCCCGGATGCTTCTTCTGCTTCAGCTACGAAGACGCGGTGCTGCCGGAGGTCGTCCCGCCGCCGAGCGTGGCGTCCGGCATCGTCACGTTCGGCTGCTTCGGTTCGGGCGGGAAGATCAATCCGCCGCTGCTCGATCTCTGGGCGGAGATCCTTCGTCGCACGCCAGACAGCCGCCTTTTGGTCAGAAACGGCGAATTGACACCGGCCGACAACCGGCAGGCGCTGGTGCGGGCGTTCGAGCGACGCGGAATCGACCGCGCTCGACTCCTGATTCTGCCGGGCGCGACGCGCCAGGGCGTGCTCGACAACTATGCGGACGTCGACATCTCGCTCGACACGTTTCCCTACTGCGGCGGCAACACCATTGCCGAGTCGCTCTGGCAGGGCGTGCCGGTGGTGACGCTGAAGGGCGACCGGTTCTCGTCCGCGTACGGCGCCTCGCTGCTCACCGCGTCCGGACTGGCGGATCTGGTCGCGGACACGCCGGAGGCGTACGTGCGCAAGGCCGTCGCCCTGGCGGGCGATGCGGACCGCCTCGGCTTCTATCGGATGCATCTGCGTGCGTGGGTCAAGGTCTTCGGCTTCGGCGACGCGGACCGGTTCACGGCGGATGTCGAGACGGCCTATGACGACATGCTCGTCAGGAAGTACCAGCCCGCCCTGAGCCACGGCACCCATGGCTGACACCGCTCCAGGACGCCGGCCGCTCGTCTCGTTCGTCCTCATCGGCCGCAACGACGACTACAGGGGCGACTACCTCTATCGTCTCGGCACGTGTCTGTCGTTCCTGGCGCGCAACGCCGAGCGGGTCGGACTCCTGGACGACATCGAGGTCCTCGTCGTCGACTGGGCCAGTGAGCGGCCGCTGGCGCGCGTGCTGCCACTGGTGCCGGCGGCGCGTCGCATCACGGCGTTTCTCGAAGTCACGCCGGACTTGGTCCGATCGCGTGTCGGTGCGGTGCGCTGGATTCCGACGTGCGCCATCAACGTCGGCGTTCGACGGGCGAAAGGGGAGTTCATCCTTTCCACGGATTCTGACTGCCTGTGGTCCGAGGCGGCGATGGCTGCACTCGGCCGTCTTGCGCGCGGCCAGATCGCGCTGCCCGTCCCGGTCGAGGATCTGTTCTGCTACGTGCGGCGCCACCAGGTGCCGTGGGCGACGGTGCATCGCCGGCCGCGCCTCGACGAATGGACGCGTCTCGTGGCATTGCTCGCCGCCGGCGTGCAGCCTGAACGCGCCGGCATCAGCTGCCTCGGTGGATTCTCGGCGGGGCAGCTCATGCACCGCGACCTCTGGTACGACGCGCGCGGGTACGACGAGTCGCTCGATCGGCCGTGGGGCTGGTCGGACAATGATCTCATGCTGCGCGTGTCGCAGCGCCACCCGTGGCTCGACGTGAGCGGCCATGGGCTCATTGGCCTGCACATGGAGCACGGGCCGCAGGCCGACGCGCGAAACGCGCGCGACCAGTCGACCGTCAACCCGATGGTCATTCGCAACGAATCAGCCGTGAACGGACCGCAGTGGGGTCTGGCCGGCCTCGAAATTCCCGCGACGATGGCGACGTCGAACAGCGAGCCGATGTCCGGCTTCGGCTGTGCCGTTCCGCTGTCGGGAACTCTGGCGTCGTCGGTCGCCGAGAACTGGAACCCGGCGCCGGACGCGGTCGACTTCGTACGGCGTATCGGGGCCGAGAGTGAGCTGCCGGCAGCGCCCGTCGACCGACTCGCCGCCGTGGCGCAGATTGCCCGCACCGACTTGCCGCGGAACCTCTACTGGTTCGGCGCCATCAACCCGGCCGTCCTGATGACGATCCTCCGCGCCTGCCCGGCCTGTGAGGTGTTCTTCGCCAACCCGTGGCCGGACGGGGTCAGCGACGCGCTCGCGCTGCACCCGGGCGAGTTCGCGAAGTTCCTCGAGGTGCGCGCCCGCTTCAAGGGCTGGGCGCGCATCGTTCAGGGCGCGCCCGCGACCGTGCTGGATCGGATCGAGCATTCGAGCGTGGGGACGTCGCCGATTGAACTGGCCTGGTTCGAGTCGGGCACATCGCTCGACCTGGTGCGCGCGGTGGCGGACCGTCTGGCGCCAGGCGGCGTGGCGCTGTGTCCCATCGAGGGCGACCGTGCGACGGCGCTCGAGCGCCTGACACGGGCGGCGCCGGGGTGCGTCACGCAGGTCGTCGGGAACAGCGGCCTCGTCGCTGCGACGCGCCCGGATGTCGCGAAGGCCCAACAACGCGCAGACCTGCCCGCCGCGGGCGGCGTCGGTCTGTCACTTGCGAGAGGAAGGACGTCATGATAACGGGACCGCGCCCCCAGAGCGAGGGCGCGCAAGGCTTGCGCGTGGTGCTCGACATGCTGCTGCAGGACCTGCCGCTCAAGCCGGCGGACCCGGCCGCATTGGATTGGGATCGGCCGATCTTCGTCCTGCGGTCGGCCGACATGAGGAAGATGCAAGGGTTTCTCGACCGGCTCGTCTCGCATTGCCCGTCGCCCGTGCTGCACGTGATGAGCCACGCGCGCGACGAGGCGGCGATCCGCGCGATGGCGCCGTGCGACCTCACGTTCCACGCCTACCCGACGCCGGGACGGTACCGGCTCGAGGATGTTCCGGCGGCCACGCTCCACGCGCTGCGGCATGTCGGCTTCGGCACGGCCTTCTTCCTCGACACCGGCACGGCCGCCGACCTGTTCGACGAGGTCGAGCGGCTCCTCCTGGCGATCGTGTCCGATCGCCCGGTGAGCGTCCTGGCCGACGGCACCTTCGCCAAGGCTCCCGAGCGGGGCCTGCGGAAGCGCGCGGAGGCGGCGTTTTTCGGTCTCGTCGAGTGGTACCAGGCCAAGCTGGACCCGGGAATTCCCGACGGTCCCGTGCAGGCCCAGCCGAGCCCATCCGAGTAATCGCCGCCGGCACGTCGGTCGCGCCACCGACAGGGTGGCCGGCCGGCCGACCCCTGGCGTGCCCTCACCCGGGCGGCGCTGGCGCCTTCTGGTCAGGCCGAGGCGCCCGTCATCGACCGCCTTTCCCCGGCACAACAGTTGCTGCCCCGTGCCGGAGGCATCCCGGTACGCCGCCAAGGGGCGCACCGCACTCATGGGAAGGACTCGTCCGTGCAGCCAGTGTGTTTGATGATTCCGCCGTCGGTCTTCCTCCTGGATGAACGTGTCTTCATGACGCTGGGCATCCTGAGGGTGGCGGCCGTGCTCGAAGAGGCTGGCGTCGGCGTGGAGCTGCTGGATCTGTCTGGCGTCAAGAATTTCGAGGAGGCGGTGCGTGACCATGTCGCGGCCAGTGCCGTGCGCTGCTATGGGTTGACCGCCACGACGCCGCAGATGCCGGCGGCGGCGAAGATCTGCGCAGCCATCCGCTCGGAGCGGCCGGGCGCGCGAATCATCCTGGGCGGGCCTCACGTCACGCTCGTGCACGCGGCGTCGCTCTCCGAAGAGAAGCGCGGGGTGTCGGGGCGCGCGACGGCGGCGCTGGGCCAGCTCCAGCAGATGTTCGACGTCCTCGTGGCAGGTGACGGCGAACGGGCCGTGTTCGAGGCGCTCAAGGCGAAGCCGCGCAAGCTGATCGACGGCGACGACCCGCGCACGGTGCTGTTCCTGCGCAACCAGGATCTGACGGCGCTGCCGTTTCCAGCGCGCCACCTGGTGGACGTGGATAGTTATCAGTACAGCGTCGACGGTGTGCGCGCCCTGTCGATCATCGCGCAACTCGGGTGTCCGTTCGGCTGTGGATTCTGCGGCGGCCGGATGAGTCCATCGCTTCGGCGGATCCGCACGCGCACCTCGGAGAACGTTGTGCAGGAGATGGTGCACGTCTACGAAGAGTACGGCGTGACCGGGTTCATGTTCTACGACGACGAGCTCAACGTGAACCCGAAGATCGTCGAGTTGATGGAGCTGATCGGCGGCGCGCAGCAGAGGCTCGGCGTGGAGTTCCGGCTTCGCGGGTTCGTCAAGGCGGAGCTGTTCACCGACGCGCAGGCCGCGGCCATGGCGCGCGCCGGCTTCCGGTGGATTCTCACCGGGTTCGAGTCGGGGCACGAGCGCATCCTGGCCAACATCCAGAAACGGGCGACCCGTGACGACAACACCCGCTGCATGGCGATCGCCAGGCGGCACGGCCTCAAGGTGAAGGCGCTGATGTCGGTGGGGCACCCGGGCGAGTCGCCGGAGACGGTGCGCGCGACGCGCGACTGGCTGCTCGAGGTCAGGCCAGACGACTTCGATGCGACGGTGATCACGACGTATCCGGGGACGCCGTACTTCGACGAGGCGATCGAGACCAGCCCTCGCGTGTGGACGTACACCGCAAAGGGCGGCGATCGGTTGCACAGCCTCGAAGTGGACTACGCACAGGTCGCCGAGTACTACAAAGGCGTGCCTGGGGAGTACACGTCCTACACCTATACGGATCATCTGAGCGCGACTGAACTGACCAGGCAGCGTGATTGGCTCGAGGCCGATGTCCGCGCCGCGCTCGGCATCCCCTATCACTCGGCGGCGCCTTCGGTCCGGTATGACCATTCGATGGGGCAAGGCGCCATACCCGGCAACATCCTGCGACGCACGATTCCGCGCGTGGCGGCCTGAGCCACCTGGAGCAACCCGTGACCACAGCGCAAGAGCTCTACCGCCGCATGTATCTGATCCGCGCCGCCGAAGACGCGATTGTCGAGCGCTACCCCCAGAACGACATGAAGTCGCCCATGCACATGTCGGCGGGCGCCGAGGCCATTGCCGCGGCGGTGTGTCTGGCGATCGGCACCGACAGCCTGTGCTTGTCGAGCTATCGCAGCCACGGCACCTACCTGGCGCGGACGCTGGAAACCGACCGCTTCTTCGCGGAGATGTACGGCAAGCGCGGCGGCACTGCCGACGGCCGGGCCGGCTCGATGCACCTCTCCGCGCCCGAACACGGGTACCTGGGCGCCTCGGCCATCGTCGCGAGCGTGATTCCCGTTGCCGCCGGGGCGGCCTTCTCGCTCAAGCGCCAAGGCAAGTCCGGTGTGGTCGCGGTGTTCTTCGGCGACGGCGCGATCGACGAAGGCAACTTCTGGGAGTCGCTCAATTTCGCGTGCGCGCGCCGGCTCCCCGTCCTCTTCGTCTGTGAAGACAACGGCTTCGCCGTGCACACCCCCGCCCACGTGCGCCACGGCTACACGTCGATTACCGACATCGTGTCGCGCTTCCGCATCTCGGCGGCCGAAACCGAGACGACCAATGCGTCCGAGCTGCACGGCGTGACCGAACGCCTGCTCGAGGACATGCGCGCCCACGACCGGCCCGGGTTCGTCCGGATGCAGTACTGCCGGTATCTCGAACACGTCGGCGTGAACGAGGACTTCTCGGCCGGCTATCGGTCCCGCGACGACGCGCAGCCGTTCCTGGCGGCCGATCCCGTCGCGACGCACCGGCAGCGCCTGCTCGAAGCCGGCGTCTCGGAGGACTGGATCGCTCAGCTGGAGCGCGGGATTCGCGCGCAGGTCGTGCGCAGCATCGAGCTGGCGATGGCCGCGCCGTGTCCCGACGAATCGGATCTGTTCAAGGATGTGATGACCCATGCGAACGCTTACGTATCGTGACGGAATCAACGAGGCGTTGCACGAGGAGATGGCGACCGATCCATCCGTGTTCGTCTATGGCATAGACGTCGGCGACCACAAGCGGATCTTCGGCACGACGAAGAATCTCGTCGAGGACTTCGGCGAGGAGCGGTGCTTCAGCACGCCGCTGGCCGAAGACACGCTCGTCGGATTCGGCCTCGGGGCCGCCCTCACCGGGCAGCGTCCCGTGAACGTGCACATGCGCGTGGACTTCCTGCTCCTGGCGATGAACCAGCTGTTCAACATGGTCACGACGTGGCGGTACGGCTCGGGCGGCTCGCTGAAGGTGCCCTTCGTCATCCGCGCGATCATCGGCCGGGGCTGGGGCCAGTCCTACCAGCACAGCAAGAGTCTCCAGTCGATGTTCGCGCACTTTCCTGGACTCCGCGTGGTGATGCCGGCGACGCCGGCCGACGCGAAGGGAATGCTGAAAGCCGCCATCCGGAGCGACGATCCGGTGCTGATGATCGAGCACCGCTGGCTCTACGACGCCGAAGGCCAGGTCGGCGGCGCCGACCTGGTCGCGCCGCTCGAGGGCGCCGCGGTGCTCCGGCCCGGAACCGACCTCACGATTGCGGCGACGTCGTGGATGAACGTCGAGGCCATGCACGCCGCGACCATCCTCGCGCGATCTGGCGTCAGCTGCGAAGTGGTCGACATCCGGTCGGTCGCGCCGCTCGACGACACGACGGTCGCGATGTCGGTCGCCAAGACGGGCTACTGCATCGTCGCCGACACCGACTGGGTGCCCTACGGTCTGGGCGCGGAGCTGGCCGCCCGCCTCCACAACACCTGCTTCGGCATGCTGAAGGCGCCCGTCAAGCGCGTCGGGTGTGCGTTCACGCACTGTCCGTCCGCGCGCCCGCTCGAGAACAACTTCTATCCCAGCGCCCGGCACATCGTGAGGGAAGCCGAAGCGCTGCTGGAGCTCCCGCCCACCGATCTGGACGGCGAGGACTTCTACAGCTACGAAAAGAAGTTCCGCGGACCATTCTGACCAGGGGCGAGATGTTCAACGACACACGGGCGCTGGTGACCGGCGGCGCCGGCTTCGTCGGCGTCAACCTGATCCAGCGCCTCTTGAAGGAAGACGGGCTCCGCATTCGCGCCACGGTCCACCGGCGCGCGCCCGTGGTCCTCGACGACCGCGTCGAATACGTGACCGCCGACCTGACGCGCGAAGAGGACTGCGCCGACGCCGTCGCCGGCTGCGACTACCTGTTCATGTGCGCCGCCGTCACGTCCGGGGCGCAGGTGATCGAGGATCGGCCGCTCACGCACGTGACGCCGAACGTCGTGATGAACGCCCGGCTTCTCGAAGCGGCGTACGCCGCGCACGTGAAGAAGACGCTCTTCATCAGCAGCAGCGTCGTCTACCCGGACTCGGCCGACGCCATGCGCGAAGACGACGATCTGGCGGGCGAGCCGTACGAGAAGTACTACTTCTCCGGCTGGACGAAGCGCTTCGCGGAACGGCTGTGCGAGATGTATGGACGCCGCGTCAAGGCGCCGATGGCGTGCATCGTCGTCCGGCCGGGGAACATCTACGGCGAGTACGCCGACTTCGACCTGGCGACCGCGCACATGGTGCCCGCGCAGGTGCGCAAGATCGTGGACGGACAGGATCCCATCGACGTGTGGGGCGACGGGTCCGACGAGAAGGATCTGATCTACGTCGGCGATTTCGTCGACGGTGTCCTGGCCGCATTCACAGGTCTTCACGGGTTCGACGTCGTCAATATCGCGACCGGCCGCGCCACCAGCACGCGCAGCGTGGTCGAGGCGCTCGTCGACATCACGGGCCGGCAGGCGGCGCGCGTGGTGTACGACACGAGCAAGCCGACGATGATCCCGCGCCGCGTGCTCGATGTGCGCAAGGCCCGGACGGCACTGGGATTCGTCGCCCGGACGGATCTGCACGCGGGCCTGAGGCGCACGGTGGCGTGGTATGCGGGCAATCGCGCGACCTGGTCGCGGCGATAGGCCTCCTTGGCCCCTTTGTTGCTCCACCACGTCCCGCAAGGCGGCGTCCCCCGCGCGAACGCCTGACTGCGGTCTTGCGGTCAGTCAGTTGCGGTCTTCGCTGCACGACTGGACACGGCGTCGTCCGGAGGCGGTGTCGGTGATCTGACACGTGCAACCGGGGCCTTACGGGGGGCGCCCGCAGCGAGCGAGAAGTCACATGAGCGTGAGCAACCAGTCGTCGGGTGAGGTCAACGGCGCCGGCGCGGGGCGGCCCCTGCGCGTCGGGCTCGTCCAGATCAACAACAGCTTCTCGGGCCAGTGTTACCTGCCGTATTCGGTCGGCCTGCTGCAGTCCCACCTCGAGGCGAACCTCACCGCTCCGGACCGCGTCCGCTTTCTGCTCCCGGTGTTCGTCCGACGGCCAGTCGCCCAGATCGTCGAGCAGCTCCAGGACGCCGACGTCGTGTTCTTCAGCGTCTACGTCTGGAACCAGCAGCTGTCGCTGGCCGTCGCCGAGCGACTGAAAGCCACCAGGCCCGATACGTGGATCGTGTTCGGCGGACCGCAGATCCCGGTGGCGGCCACGAGCTTCCTCGCTGCGCACCCGTTCGTCGACGTGGCGGTCTGCGGTGAAGGCGAACCGGCCGTGCTGCGGTTGATGGAGGGACGGGAGACCGGCGAATGGCGGACCACGTCCGGCATTGCCTATCGCGACGACCACGGGCGCTTCGTCGAGAACGCGAAAGGACCGCGGCTGGCCGATCTCAACATCGTGCCATCGCCGTACCTGTCGGGCGTGTTCGAGCCGCTGATGCGCGCCCATCCCGATCAGAAGTGGATCGCGCTGTGGGAGACCAACCGCGGCTGTCCGTTCTCGTGCACCTTCTGCGACTGGGGCGCCGCGACCGCCAGCAAGGTGTACCAGTACGACATGGACCGGCTGTGCCGCGAGGCGGACTGGTTCGCTGATCACCGCATCGATTTCGTCTTCTGCTGCGACGCGAACTTCGGCATCCTGCCGCGCGATCTCGACCTCGCGCAGTACGTCGCGGCGAAGAAGCGCGCGACCGGATTTCCGCAGGCCTTGTCCGTGCAGGGCACCAAGAACTCGACCGAGCGCGCGTACGAGGTGCAGAAGACGCTTTCGGACGCGGGGCTCAACAAGGGCGTGACCCTGTCGATGCAGTCGCTGGACCGCGACACGCTGAAGGTGGTGAAACGCTCGAACATCAAGCTCGAGTCGTACCGCGAGCTCCAGCGCCGCTTCACGCGCGACCGCGTCGAAACGTACGCGGACCTGATTCTCGGGTTGCCCAACGAAAGCTACGACACCTTCGTGGACGGCGTGTCCGAGCTGATTGGCCACGGACAGCACAACCGCATCCAGTTCAACAACCTCACCGTCCTGCCCAACGCCCCGATGGCGGATCCGGAGGAGCTGCGCAAGTACGAGATGGCGCTGATCGACTCGCCGATCGTCAACATTCACGGCTCGCTCGCCGCCGACGAGGACGTCGTCGAGCGTCAGCCGCTGGTCGTCGCCACGTCGACGATGCCGCGCGAGGCGTGGGTGAGGACGCGGGCCTTCGGGTGGATGACCGCGCTGCTCCACTTCGACAAGGTGTTCCAGATTCCGATTGTCGTCGCGCACGGCCTGACCGGAGTGTCCTACCGGACGATTCTCGAGAGTTTCTCCGAAGGCGATCTGTCGGCGTGGCCCGTGCTCGGCCGCGTGCGGCAGTTCTTTCGCGACTACGCGCGAGCCATTCAGGACGGCGGACCCGAGTACGTCCGTTCCCAGCGCTTCCTGAACATCTACTGGCCCGCCGATGAATTCATCCTCATTCAGCTCGTGGCGGACGGTGAGATCGACGCGTTCTACGAGCAGGCCCACGCGGCGTTGCTGGCCGGACTGGGACGGGACGCGGCGGATACCAGCGGGTTGGCAGGCGTCGTGGCCGACGCGGTGCGCTTGAACCAGGCGCTGCTGAAGCGGCCCTTCACGCGCGACACGCTGTCGCTGCCGCTGCGCTACAACGTGTGGGACTACTACCGCGGCGCGTTGGTCGGCGAGGAGCGGCTGATCGAAGAACAGACGGCGCTGGTGGCCGTCGACCGTGCGAAGCAGTCGTGGTGGAACTGGGACGACTACTGCCGAGAGGTCATCTGGTACGGTAACAAGAAGGGCGCGTACCTCTACGAGCACCAGACCGTCGATCGGCGCCCGAACGCCGAGGCGGCCCATGCGGAGCCAGGTCTGGCGCCGGGCGACTCAGCCTGCGAGAGCGCCGGGATCGCGGGAATCTACTGACGTGAAGACGCGCCCTCTCGGTATCACCGGGATCCAGGTGTCGGAAATCGGTTTTGGCACGTGGGCGATCGGCGGCGACACCAACGGGTCGCTCGGGTACGGGCCGACCGACGACGAGGAGTCGCTCGCGGCGCTCGCCGAAGCGCGGGCGCGTGGCTGCACCGTGTTCGATACGTCGAATCTGTACGGCTGGGGACATGCCGAGGATCTCCTCGCGCAGGCGTTCGCCGGCTGTCGTCGGGACGTCGTGCTGGCGACCAAGGCCGGTTTCGCGAGCCCCGACGGCCGGCAGGACTTTTCTCCAGACGGGATCCGCCGCTCGCTCGAGGGCAGCCTCCGCCGGCTGCGAACCGACCACGTCGACCTGCTGCAGTTGCACAACCCCTCGCCGGCGGTCCTCGACGGCAACGACCGGCTGTTTGCCGCGCTCGAGGCGATGCGGCACGAAGGGACCATTCGCGCCTTCGGAATTTCCGCCGCGTCTCCGGACGAGGCGCTGCTGTTCGCCACGCGGTACCGCCCGCAGTGTCTCCAGGTGAACTTCAACCTGGGCGATCTCCGTGCGTGGCACAACGGTCTGTTCGAGACCTGCCGAGCGCGGGACATCGGCGTGATCGTGCGCTCGCCGCTCGCGGCGGGGTTTCTCACCGGTCAGCTGGGTATCTCCGCCACGTTTGCGGCCTCGGATCATCGCCGCCGGTACGACGCCGACACGCGCGCGCGCTGGGTCGAGGCGGTGCAGCGGCTCCGGCCGGTGTTCGACGACGCTCCGGAGGCGACGCCGGCGCAGAACGCGATCCGCTTCGTGTTGTCGTTCGAGGCCGTCTCCATGGTGATTCCGGGCATGTTCCGCGTGTCCGACGTCGGCGAGGATCTCGGCGCGGCGGGTCTGCCGCGCCTGGATGCGAGCCGGCGGCACGCCGTCGAGGCGATCTACGACGAGCTCTTCTGCCAGGGGGCGGCGTGAACGCGCCCGCCACGTTCGACCGGGCCTGACGAGGGATGATGAGCATCTACGTTCTGGGTGTGTCGTTCGACTACCACGATGCGGCGGCCGCACTGTTGCGCGACGGTGAGGTGATCGCGGCTGCCGAGGAGGAGCGCTTCTCGCGTCAGAAGCACGACCACCGGTTCCCGGCCAAGGCCATTGCGTTCTGTCTGCGTCGGGCTGGCATCGCCGCCCACCAGGTTGACGCGGTCGCTTTCTACGAACAGCCGTTCCTGAAATTCGACCGGATCGTCCATTCGGGATTGAAGGCGCGCGCGCAGGGCCGCAACCGCCCCTATCTGGGCCGCGTTCTCGATACCTGGATGCACGAGGGCAAGTTCGACGCACGGCGCCGGATTTGCGAACACCTCGGGATCGCTCCGGATCATGTCTACGGCATGACCCACCACGCCGCGCATGCGTCGTCGGCGTTCTTCTGCTCGCCATTCGACCGCGCGACCGTCGTCACGATGGACGGCGTCGGGGAGTACGAGACCGTCACCGTGTCGGAGGCGCGCGACCGCACGATCACGCCCCTGTATGGCCGGTCGTTGCCAGAGTCGCTCGGATTGTTCTACAGCGCCTTCACGGCGTTCCTGGGCTTCGAGGTCAATGAAGGCGAGTACAAGGTGATGGGCATGGCGGGGTTTGGCCAGCCGACGCATCTCGAGACGATGCGCTCGTTGATGCGCGCCACGCCTGACGGGCTGTTTGCGATTGACCACGACTACTTCGAGTTCGAGTGTCCTGACGACCTGCCGTACAAGCCAAAGCTTCGCGAGCTCTTCGGCGAACCCCGTGATCCCGAGAGCCTGTTTCAGGTGCCGCCGAAGTCGGAATCGCCCGCGCCGGGCTCGGTCGAGGCGGTCAGTCTGCACTACGCGAACATCGCAGCCAGCCTTCAGGCGCGAACCGAGGAGATCATCCTGCACGTGGTCGAGCACGCCGTTCGCGCGACCGGCATTCGCAACGTGTGCGTGGCCGGCGGCGTGGGTTTGAATTCGCTCGCGAACGCGCGAGTGCAGCGCGAGCTGGGCTGCCAGCTCTACGTTCACCCGGCGGCGGGAGACTCGGGCGGTGCGGTCGGCGCTGCCCTGCACCACTGCCACTCGCGCCTCGCCCTGCCCAGACGTCAGGGCATGGAGAACCTGTACCTCGGTGACGAACATTCGGAGGACGAAGTCATCGCGGAGCTCACGCGCCACGGCGTGGGGGGGTGGAGCCGGTGCGTGGACCACGAGGCGCTGGTACGCGCGGTCGCGCAGCGGCTTGTCGACGGCAAGGTCGTCGGGTGGATGCAGGGCCGCTTCGAATGGGGGCCACGCGCGCTCGGCAACCGGAGCATTCTCGCCAACCCGATGCGCAAGGACATGCAGGAGATCGTGAATGTCCGCATCAAGTTCCGCGAGCCGTTCCGTCCCTTTGCACCCTCGGTACTGGCGGAGCATGCGCACGAGTACTTCGAGATTCCTGACGCCATCGCGCCAACCGGCCCGGAGCATTTCATGCTCGCCGTGGCTCGTGTGCGACCCGACAAGCGCGAGGTGATCCCCGCCGTGACCCACTACGACGGCACGGCGCGCGTGCAGGTCGTGCGCCGCGAGACCAATCCGCTCTATCACCGCCTGATCCAGGCGTTCGGCGAGCGCACGGGCGTGCCGGTCGTGCTCAACACCTCGTTCAACCTGCGTGGAGAAGCGATCGTGGACACGCCCTACGACGCACTCGAGACGTTCTTCTGGAGCGAGATGGATGCGCTCGTGATGGGAAACATCCTGCTCGACAAGGGGGCATCCTGATGCGCACGCTGGTCGTGTTGCCCCACGTGGAGTTGCAGGTGGTGGACGCCGAGCGCGCCATCGTCGTCGCCGAACGCCGATTCGCTCCGCTGGGCACCGTTGCCATCGTGGCGCCGCCCGAATCGCTCCCGTACTACCGGGGCCAGCTCCCCAACTGCACCATCGGCGTGTTCGATGTGTCCTCGTGCTGCGCCGAGCACGACACGTTCATCTTTGTCGAAGGGTACGCCGGCCAGGTCGCGCCGCCCGGTCCCCACAGCTTCCCGCTACCGCGGCCCGAGACCCAGCGGGCGTACTGGTTTCTCCTCGGAGCGCGATTGAAGCTGGTCCAGCCGGCCACGTACGACGAGTTCGAATTCCCGTACGTCGACTCACACGTGTTTCAGCGCCTGTCCGGGCGAAAGCACGAGTTCGTGAACTTCGCCTACGGACCGTTGTACAGCGACGTGGAAGTCGGTCCGGTCAACGAGTGTGGCTTTCGCATTCCGCAGGACTACCGAAAGTACGCCGTCCGTGCGCCGGGACACAAGCTGGCGGTCGTTTTTGGCGGATCGTCGGCGTTCAGCTTCTACTGCCGGCCCGAAGAGATGTTTGCCGCGAGGCTCGAGGCGAAGCTCAATGCGACCCTCGGCGCGAATGGCAGCGAGACGCGCTTCACCGTTCTGAACTTCGGCATGCACGACAACGTCGTGATGCAGGAGATGTTGACCTATATGCTGTTCGTGCACGAGCTGAGACCGGATGTCGTGCTGGCACACGACGGCCACAACGACACCTACTACGGCCTTCAGGACGATCCGTATCTACTGAACAACTTCGATGTCATCTATCAACGCTACTCGGAAGAGTGGTCCAAGATCCTGCACAAGACGAGCGACCACGTCACGCCGGAGCTGTATTCGATCACGCCCGACGGCCAGCAAATGAACTTTCCGCAGAATGTCATTCGCGTCTACATGAAGCGGAAGCGTCAATTCGAGCACATGGTCCGATCCGATGGCGGGACCTTCATCTGGGGCGTCCAACCGCTCCACTGCTCAAAGGGCAAGCTGTCGGCGCGCGAGCTGCTCAAGTACCGCCAGGCCGAACGGGGCGAGGCCCACGGTCCGGCCCAGCAACGGTTCTTGCGACGCCTGTACTACGCCTATGGCTTGCTCTCCGAGGAACTCGCGCGGCAGCCGGACATTCATCTGGTCGATTTCAACCGTGGGTTTCAGGCCTACGATGATCGATCGGAACTGCTGTGGGACCATTGTCACACCAGCCCCGCTGGCGACGAGGTCATCGCCGACGGGTACCACGATGCCATCCTCGGTCTTGTCGGCCAGCGTGAGCGCCATGCCGGGACGGAGATGACGGCCCTGGTAGGAGGCTTCCATGAGTAGCTCCAGGCTGCTGGATGCCGCGCGCGCGATCGGGCTGTCGCACGACGAGTGCGCGGCGGTCGCCGAATTCGAGCAGGTCGCCACGGCTGCGTATCCGGCCGAGTGCGCCCAACTGCTCGAGCTTGCCGACGAGCCGGACGTGGCCCAGCGCTACCGGGAGCTGGCGCTGCAGGCGGAAGACATGTTGCGCGAGGAGACCGCCTGGCTGGCTGGTCTGATTCGCCAAGCGCTCGTCGAGACCGACGGGCAGGCCCCCTGGGCCGTGTTGTATTTCACGATGGCGTACAAGGTCGTGCTCTGTGCAAAGCTCGAGCGTCGGCGGAATCCTCGCGCCACGGTCACCATGCCATCTCCGTTCGTGTACGCCATGCAGTGATGCGTGGGCGCTACGAGAGGTCGGCCCCTTCGCTCTTCATATTCGACGCACGATTGTGGACAAGAGTGGTGGTGACCCTGGCGGCGGGGTCGTTCGGTGTCGACCGGCCCGCCATCACATGTCGTGATGGATGGGACGCGCTCCCAGGGGCGCCGACGCTCGAATAACGCTCAGCCGGCAACGTGGAAGGCGAGGGAGGGATGACGGTGATGCGCTTGTGGAGGTAGGCTCCCTGGCGGCTGCCAAACCACACCACGTCGCGGTACCAGTCGTTCCAGGAGGATAACGTCCCGGACGTGCGATCGATGTGATACCGGTGCGGGCCACTTTCGAGCGGCACTTTCTTGCTGCGGCGAGCGCCTTCGTACACTTCCCAGAGGTTATACGGCAACTCGATATCGAGGTCCTCGGTCTGAAACGGCTGACGAAGTAAGCACTTGTTCAAGAAACCGGCGGCGTGCAGGATGTCGCCACAATCGGCGGATTTCTCATCCGCCGCTTCGCGCAAAAAGCCTTCGGCTTCCTGGTAGAAGGCATCCAGTTTCCCCTCGACGCATATCTTGATGAACATGTATTCATCGGCTTGCCACCAAATGCCGAGCCACTCCGGGGAGTGGCAATATTCATCGCCGCCGCGCTGGATTTGCCGAGCCACGTCCCAGAAGTAGTTCCGGATTTCCAGGAGCAGTGGGTAAGCGCTCAGATCCCGGTCCAGGAACATCCGGAAGAGCTCCTCGTAGCCAAACGCGCCGACTTCACGAAGGACGATCAGCGGGATCTGGAGCAATTTGTCGAAGTGCAGAAGTTGCACCATCCAGCACAGCACCCGCGTCTTGCACCAATCCTCTCGCGGCATCGTGTTGGTGGCAATCACGAGTTGCTGGGTTTCCTGGATGCCGTCTTCCGCTTCCGTGAGGTATCCATGCGAATTGATGATCGCGGATTCCATCAACACCATGCCGTGCTTCTTCTGGTACGCCGGATCGCCGACTTCGGCATTGGGAAGGATGCTGAGATTGTGGCAGGAGATCCGGTTGTGCTGGCCGTGCTCGACAATATCCGAAACACCCGTCAGGAAGGACTGATACGTTTCCCCCGGCAGGCCGATGATGAGCTCGGAATACGTGCCAATGCCGTCATCGGTGAAGCGGCGATGCAATTCCTTGTAGGAGTCGAGCGAGATGTTGTCACGCTTGATGTTCTTGAGCGTGGCGGGATCCATTGATTGCATGGCGAGAGTGGCGCCGCGCAGGAGCCCCGCGTCCGACATGACCTTCTGCACCTGGTAGGAACGCTCCGTGGCGTTCTTGGTCGTGGCCACGTTGATGACTTGCGGATAGCCGAACTTCTTCTTGGTCGCAGCCAGATACGTGGCGATCTCCAAGTCGCGGGCGAGAATGCCAAAATTCGCGTCACAACAGAAGAGAAATTCCACCTTGTGAGTCGCGAACCACTCGAGTTCCTGATAGACCCGGTCCAGATCGTACTTGTAGATCTTCGCCGCAGTGGCTGAACCCCAGTCACAGAACGTGCAGGAGAAGGGGCAGCCCCGATTGGTTTCCCACAAGCCGATCCATTTCTCCGTCGGATTGGCCTCGAGCAACGGTACAAACACGCCTTCGAGATAGGGCGACGGAATGACAGCCAGGTCCTTGATTCGTGATCCCTTGAGGTGATGAACAAATGCCCCGTTCTTGATGATGCTGATGGACGGAATGTGATCCCAGCAACGAGTGTGAAACTGCTCCAAGATGCTCAAGAAGACGGATTCGCCTTCTCCGTGGCAGGCAATGTCGATATAGGGATGTTCTCGGAGAAAGTCTTCGGCCCGGTCGGGTACATGGGGGCCGCCAAAGACGATCACCGCGTCCGGATTCTGGAGTCTGAAGACTCGGGCCAGCTCGAGCGACAGTTTGTAATTCCACGCATAGACGCTGAACCCAACCACGTGAGATCCCAGGAGTCGTTCGGCGGCCGCGTCAACCGGCATTCTTCGGTACAGAGGCGGGATGAATTCGAACTGACTCGGATCGCTGGCGAACCGCTGAGCATACGCCTGCAACAAGCCGACGGAATACGGTAGATAGTTACCGTTCAGGAACCCGGAGTTCATCTGAACCAGTCCGACCTTGACTCGATTGGCCATAGTGCGTCCCTGCCGCAGCGTCAATTCCGATCGTTGTGCCTCTCGCGAGACCGGCTGTCGCGACTCCTTGCAGAACCCAGGCCACAAACGGTCGGCACGGCGGCGGCGCCAGCGCCGGCACCTGGAATGCAGACGCGTCATCCTCGTTCACGCCAAATCGCACGAATCCACCGTCCGCGTGCCGGCCTCGGGAGACCCGCCGTGTCGCCGTGCCGACACTCGACCGGCAGGCCGGCCACCGGCCTCCGGTCTTCCCGCCCGATCGCCGGCACGTCCGGCTCCTTGCGCAAGGGACGGCGCCAGAGGGGCGCAACGAACGCACGAGCCGCCCCGGCACACGAGTTGCTGCGGCTGTCCAACGGCATCAGGAGAGGGGATCACGTGACCGCTGTGGAGCTCACGCGCCTGGGTGACTGGCTGGAGGCCGATGTGCGGGTCGCGCTCGGCGCTCAGTACAACGCCGCGGCACCCGCGCTCCGATACGGCCATTCGATGGTGGGGCAGGGCGGGATCCCACGGAGCGTCCTGAGGCGCGGCGCGGCCGTGGGCGCCGGCGTGGCGGCATGAGCGAGGCCGACGATCGGTTGTCTGCACCCTCCGCGCCGAGCCGCGCGGCGCGGAGCCTGAAATGTGTCCTCGATCGGTTGGTCCAGGACCTGCCGCTCCTCCCGCTGGACCCCGCGACCCTGCCGTGGGATCGGCCGATATTCGTCCTGCGCTCGGCCAACATGACGCGCCTGCGGGCCTTTCTCGACCAGCTTATCGTCCACTGCCCGACGCCGGTGCTCCACGTGATGAGCCACGCAAGCGACGAGGACGCGATCCGTGCGATGGCCCCCTGCGAGTTCACGTTCCACGCCTACCCGGCGCGGGGACAGTACCGGCTCGACGCGATTCCGGCGGCGATGCTCGACGGCCTGCGGGCCGCCGGGTTCGGGACCGTGCTGTACCTCGACGCCGGCACATGGGGCGAACGACTCGGGGAGGCGGAGCGGTTGCTTGCGGCGATCCTGGAATCTGGCATGGTCAGCTTTCATGGCGACGGCACGTACGCGCGGGCCGTCGACTGGCGCCGGCGCCGGCGGGCGGAAGCCGCCCTTCTTCGCCTGCTCGAGTGGTATCAGTTCAAGATGGATCCGGGGTTCCCCGACGGTCCGGTGCTGCCCGCTGGACGCCAGCACGCCGCTTGACGCCGAGCCGCCGCAGCAGTCGCCAGCGTCTGCGCCCGGTCGAGAGCGCGGCCTTCATCCTCTGCTCCTGAATCGACCGCCAGTGCGGATCGATCGTGGACGCCATCAACGCGTTCCACGACACCCCGAGGGCGAGCCCCACGGGAATCTTCACCAGCGCCAGGAGCACATCGGCCGTCCGCCGGACTGCCCGGTAGGCGTACACCGCGGCCTTGGACGCGCGCGGCTTGCCCCATAACGAGCATGGCCAGTTCCGCCTGGCGATGGCGTCGAAATTCCTGAAGCGGAGCGCGACGTGATCGACCGGGTAGGAGACGCGGGCGTGCACGCGCTCGTCCTGGACGAGGTCGATGGTTCGTCGACGCCGGTTCTCGCGCAGTTCGAAGTTCTGCAACCCCTGATCGTGCGCCATGATGAACAACTGCAGCCGGCGCGCGGCTCTCGCCATGCGTTCCTGCATCTCGGCCGACAGCGTGTTGTCCCACGCCAGACACGTGCCCCGCTCCCGCGCGAGCGCGTTCTCCGGCGAGAGGTTGTTGCCCGCCTCGTCGCCGCCAACAACGATGTCCATGAGCGGGATGTTGCGGTGATAGCCGTACTTCGCCAGGTAGATGGAGATGCCCTCCTGGTAGACGTCTCCTCCATGGCAGGGCGCCCAGGTCTCCGTGGCGTCGAGCCACCGCCTGGGCACGATCGGGTAGTCGGCGTAGAGGCACGTCTGCCGAATGTCGAAGAAGTTGTAGAACATCTTCTGCGGGTTCACTTTCAGCCGGAACAGCCGGTCCGGGAAGCTGTCGATGTAGCGCGCCAGAATCGTGTCCCAGTGCGGCGTCTCGATCAGGATCTCGTCGTTGACGTGCCAGCAGAAGTAGTACTCCGGATCGGACGCGCGGAGGCATTCGTCGAGCGCGATGTAGGTGTGAAAGTAGGACGGAAACTTCTCCGACAGGACGACGCGCAGGTTGACGTCGACGTTGCGCTGGATCCCGGCGATGGCCTGCTGCATCGCCTCGTCGCCAATGTCGATCTTCACGACGATTTCGAAGCACGTCGGGTCCGCGGCCGTGCTGACGAGATTGTCGACCAGACGTTGGAAATGCCGGGGTTTGTTGCTGGGCAGATGGATGGACAGGAGTTTCATGGACCCTTCTCGCGGGGCTCAACGAGGGCGCGATGCCGTCGCTGGATCGCGACACGCGTCAGTTCAATGAGTTGTCCCGCGCCGATCGCCGCCGCCAGGGCGTCCACATCACGCCATGCCTCGTCTTCGTTCGGACTCCTGCGCGCTGATCGTCCATGTGGGCTCGGGCACCGAGTCCAGCTCGCCCCGTCCTGTCCGCGTCACTCCGTCCATGCACCACACCACCGTGGCCCCCGTCGCCCGGTTGCGCCACAGAATGTCCGGTGTGCCGTCGCCGTTGAAGTCGCCGGTTCCGACGATTGTCCACGCCAGGTCGGTCTCCGGATCCAGAGCGGCGATCCCCGTTCGCGTCGTGCCGTTCAGGCACCACACGCGATTGGCGCCCGTTGCCGAATTGCGCCACAGGATGTCCGGCCGACCGTCGCCATTGAAGTCGCCGGTGCCCGCGACTGTCCACGTCAGGTCCGTCTCCGTCTCCAGCGCGCCCTCTCCCGTTCGCGTCATCCCGTCCATGTACCAGACCCGCAGGGCTCCGGTCACGGTGTTGCGCCACAGGATGTCGGATCGGCCGTCGCCGTTGAAGTCGCCGATCCCGACGATTGTCCACGCCAGGTCGGGCTCCACGTCCAGGATGCTGTGTCCGGTCCGCGCCAGCCCGAATTGCCCCATGTGCCAGACAACCGTGTCTCCCGTCACCGAGTAGTACCAGACGATGTCTGGCGTCCCGTCGCCGTTGAAGTCTCCCGCACCCACGAGCGTCCATCCCAGGTCGGGCACCGTCTCGAGCACGCCCAGTCCCCCTCGCGTCAGGCCGTCCATGTGCCAGATGACATTGGCGCCCGTGACCACGCTGCGCCAGAGGATGTCTGGCTTGCCATCGCCGGTGAGGTCGTGGACCACACCGCTGGCCGCGAACGTGATGGCGGCGGCCGCGGTCGCGGCCGAGCCGCGCGCGCTGGCAAACACCGCCCGAAACTGCTTGTCGATCTCCGCCGACGTCATGGTGCACTCGTAGGCCGCGTCTGTCGCACCGGCGATGTCGGACCAGCTCGCGCCGCCGTTGGTGCTGATCTGCCACTGGACGGTTGGTGCCGGCGCGCCGGTGGCCGCGGCCTCGAAGCGGGCCGTCCCCCCGGGGATCCAGAACACGTTCGCGGGATGTACGGTGACCTCGGGCGCCGACTTCCACGCGCGCGCGATCGATCCCCACGCGGCCTCCACGCCGCCGGCGATCTGTTCCGACGCCGTCGTGTCGCCCGCGAATGCCAGCCACGCCCCCAGGGGAAGGCCGTCGCCCTGCCGCCGCGACATCGACCCCTCGAGTGCGTCAATGACAGCATCGCGGTCGTGCGTCGCCTGCCGCCAGGCCGCGCCCAGACGCGTCTGAATGGGTTCGGCGCCTTCGGCGAGCGGCGGGAACGTCATGGTCGCGAAGCCGATCTGCGTGATCGCCCCGCCGCGCAGGATGCCGGCTCCCGTCGCGTTCAGGACGCGGCGCGGTTGCACCTCGGCGGATCGGGACACCAGCCAGTCGCGAAACTGCACGAAGTCCGGCGTCGACACGATCGCGGCCCCGTGGATGTCCGTCTCCGTGCACGTCGTCCGCTGATGGTCCCGCTGCCACGCGGCGAATGCGTCGGCGCGGGCGGCGGTCGGGGCCAGGTGATTGGCGGCATCCTCGTGGATCGTCCCCCTGCAGTAGTGCACGCCGTTGGTGTAGGCCAGATCCGCACCCGCGAACACGACGGGATTGCACCCGACATGACACGCCAGATCGAAGGCCGTCGTCAGGACCGATCCCCAGGCGCGCAGCATGCCCCGGTCGAAGCCGTGCGCGCGCAGCCACGGCCACGGATGGTGGTCGCTGACCTTGAAGCTGAAGGCCCGTCCGGCGAATTCCGAGAACACGCGGCCGTCGATGCTCCCTTCGCCGACGAGCCACGAGCCGCCGGTATCGGCGATGCCGATGAGATGCTTCGCGTTGAGCTCGCTCGGATCGACCGCGACGACAAGATGTGGCCGGATCCCCGCCGCCCGGAGTGGCCGTAGTGCCGTGTCGACGGCAACGATCAGCACCCGATCTTCGAGTCCTCGCAGTTGCTGAATGTTGTCATCGAGCGACGGCCCCGCGGCGACGACAATGGCCGGTATGCCGTGGCACAGGTCGCGCAGTGAGGCGACATCGCCTTCGGCGACGAGCGCGGGCAGATTCGTGAGCGTGTTGAGGAGGTACCGCCCCGCGAACTTCTTCCGGGCTTCGTCGTTCCCTCGCGCGCCGAGGACGACGGCGTCGGCGAGCCGGTGGGCGCGGGCGATCTCGCCGGGAAACTCCCGGGCGAGCACGGGGTGCTCGAGGATCGACGGGGCGGCCGCTCGCGCGTCCAGCGCCTTCCAGGCATCGGAGGCGTCGAGGTAGTGCGGTCCGATCACGATCGTCAGCCGGCCGCTCTGCACCCACTCCCGCCAGTCGCGTCGTTCCAGCATGGCTCGGGCAATCGCCGGGAATGGTTCGATGGCAATGACTTTGGTGGTCGCGGATCGCCGCTCGATCGCCTCCAGGACGTACCCGAGGCCGGAGCCAATAACGAACACCGCGGGAGGCAGTCCCTCCGGCAGCGCGGCGGCGAGGAATCGATCAGCTTCCGTGACGGGATCGCGCCCGCTGTGAATGCGGACCCAGCGTCCGTCCGGCGTCCGCACCGAGGCGGACATCAGCGCAGCGGTCGCGTGAATCTGGATGACGCCGTCGGCCCGCGACGACTCGACCGCCCGTCGCGTGACGAGCGGCAGCGCGTCCAGATTGGCCCGCAGCACCACGACACCTCCTTCGTCCGCCTCGCCGACGTGGCGAGTGGGCGAGACCGTCGAACGGGACCTCACCGCCTCGGAGAGTGAGCAAGCGGGTTGCCAGACGCGCGGGCGGAAAAGGCCGGAGATCGGGTCAGCTTCGTCGGGGGCGATGGCGGCGGTCTGTCGTCTCCCCGACGAACGGGTCGGCGGACCGACAGCGCGAGCGGCCCAGCGGCTCCGTCGTCGCTTCAGGCGGCGGGACGTGAGAAAGGATGCGGGCCACCTGCCGGCAAGGGACTATCCGGCTGAGGAAGCGTATGCCGGGACGACGGGCGTCGGCCAGCGCTCGCTCGCTCAGCCGGCGACGCTGAAGGTCCGGGCGAAGCGTCAGACGGCGGCCTTCGCGGCGGCCACGGGCGTCAGCGTGCCGTAGAGATGGAGCGCGACGGCCTCGCGAACGCCGGAGGGCGAGATCGGTTTCTCGATGAACGCCTCGTGCGGTTCGAGCAGAGTCAGGTCGCCGAAGAGGTCGTCGGCGTGCCCCGTCAGGTAGACGACCTTCAGGCCGAGCTGGGTCTTCCTCAGCTCGGTCGACAGCCGGCGTCCGCTCATCTCCGGCATGTGCAGATCCGTGAGGAGCAAATCGATCGGCCGGTTGTGTGCCGCGCCGACCTCGAGCGCTTCGGCACCTGATGTTGCCGTCACGACCAGGTAGCCCTCCGATTCGAGCGTGCGCGCCACGATGGCGACCAGATTCGGCTCGTCATCCACAACGAGAACGGTTGAACGCGAGTCGCTGGTCATCACACTGGATCCTCCACTCTGACAATCAATCGGACCGAGCATCGCCACGGCATCAGCGAGTCTGGGACGGTGCCGTGAGACGGTAGTTGTACGGCACGGACATCGGATGACCTCTCTGGAACCGAATGCAGACTCGGCGAGGTAATCGGCGTGGTCGTGCGCGCCTTGAGTCAGTCGCGCGATGTCGTGGGGGAAGGGGAGACCCGGTCGAACGGTGCCGCGTCAGCCCAGGATTCGGCGCGCGACCGTGTACAGGCCGGCGGCCCGGCTGTCGATCGACTCGATCCACGCGTCGGTCGGCGCCACTCGCCCGCACAGCGCGTCATCGATCAGCGACGTGTCGTCCTTGACGCAGCCGAACGCATAGCGATGGCTCAGCCGATCGGCGAAGTAGATCACCTCCGCCTCGCGCGGGTGGTTGGGGGCGGCCTGCGGCTCGTGATGCCACATCACGCCTTCGATGAGATGGCGAGGAAACTGCAGCGACCGGAGGAGGACGGCCCCGGTCGTTGCGTGTTCCGTGGTCATCACGTCGTCGATCTCCTCGGGGAGGACGGGCGTGCCGTGCCGGCGGTCCCAGTCGTAGGCGAGCTTCAGGAGCAGCAGCTTGCCGACGTCGTGGAGCAGGCCGGCGAGAAACGCCTCGTCCTGGTTCCAGCCGACCTGCTCGGCGACGATGTGAGCCATGTACGCCGTACCGATGGCGTGGTCGATCTGATCGCGTCCGCCCGGGCCGTAGATGCGGGCGTCGCCGCCGCGCGAGGCGAGGCACACGGCGATGACCATGTTGCGCACGGCTGACGTGCCCGTGCGGACGATCGCGTCGGAGAGCGTGGAGACCGTCTGTAGCGGCGCGCAGTGGGCGGCGTTGGCCAGCTGCACGACGCGCGTGGCGAGCACCGGGTCCTTCGACACGACGTGGGAGAGCCGCGCAATCGTGACGTCGGGGTCGGCCGCCACGGCAATCGCTTCGTGGGCGAGCGCGGGCAGCATCGGCATCGACGAGTCGAGCGAGCCGCGCCAGGCCCCGGAACGAATCCATTCCGGCCACGTCTCTCCGGGTGTAGTCACGATCAGTGCTGTGTCAAAATCAGTTCGACGAACACCTCGCCGTCGTCCATCGTGAACGGGCACAGGACACGCCGCACGTCGCTCACGTATTTCGTGTAGAAATCCGAGCCGATGGTGACCGTCGGGATCGAAATCGCCCACGGCTGTCCGAAAGCCGCCATCTTCGTGCGAAACGTGCCGGCGATCATGTTCGTGATCTCGCCGATCGCATCCGGCATCTCGCCGTTGACCTGCGCGGCGGGAATCCCCAGCATCGCGCCCGCGATTTCCTTGGCGGTCTCGGTCGTGCTGTAGAACGCGACGATGCCGCAGCGTTCGCCGGCGAACGCCACCGTGCCGACGACGTTCGACTTCGGGCGCAGCGCCTCACCCTGGATCGGCGTCAGCGAGCCGAGCTCCCTGAACACCATCGTCTTGAACACCTCCTGGGTGGAGGCGATGAGCTGCGCGAGCAAGTCCTCGGGGATCTGACTCATGGTGACCTCTACCTCAAGAACGGGGGCTCAGCGCGCGAGCATCGACTCGATTTTTTCTTTGATCGTTTCGGACGTGAACGGCTTCACGACGTAGCTGTTGACGCCCGCGCGCAGGGTTTCGACGATGTC
>Ga0315281_10001112_pt1 | contig 39373 bp, 52 predicted proteins | sample YL17G07_0_MG_FD_204540 | JGI IMG/M metagenome (GOLD analysis project Ga0315281, IMG submission 204540) | Sediment microbial communities from Yellowstone Lake, YNP, Wyoming, USA - YL17G07_0 | ecosystem: Environmental > Aquatic > Freshwater > Lake > Sediment | place: USA: Wyoming | collected...
AGGGGTTCCGCATCCTTGCGTTTCCGGCCAACAACTTCGGCCAGCAGGAACCCGGCTCGGATACGGAGATCAAGCAATTCTGTCAAACGAAGTACGATGTTACCTTCGACCTCTTCTCAAAGATCAGTGTCAAAAGTCCCGATCAGCATCCGCTCTATCAATACCTCACCAAGGATTCTCCGTTCCCGGGTGACGTGAAGTGGAACTTCCAGAAGTACCTCGTCGACAGGGAAGGGAACGTCGTCGCGATGTTTCCCTCGCGGGTCAATGTACGCGCGCACATTAAACGCGCGAAGGTGGCACATTATACGCGCGAACGTTAATAATTCTGTGACGGCTGTCACAAGCGGGGGTGACAGAATGTCACGCAGGAAAAATATACCGACCCGGGACCGGTTGGCTGGCGCTGTGGGTGCTTCGATCGACTTTCAAAGCCACTTTGATCCCCTCCTCAACTCGGTTTCTGGTCCTCCAGATCGAGCTCCTGCAGTTGCCATTTGTAAGCATCGATCATCTTGAGTGCCTTCTCCAGGTCCTTCATCGCTGCCTTCTCGTACGCCTCATCACCAACTTGCTTGCCAGCCCGAGCACGGATCTCAAACGTGTGTGCCGCGTTCGTCCACGCCATGATCTCATTGATGATGTTCTGCTTCTTGACCGTCCGATCGACCTCGGGGATCTGCGTCTGATTCCTCTCCATCTTTCCTCCATTCATTTGACTTTTGATCTGGATTTTCTCATGCTATATTCAGACACTCAAATGTGAGGTGCACCATGAAACCTATCATCTTCGTCTGCTTCGTTCTCTTCGCCGCGTGTGAAAAACAGAATCCCGTTGTCAACTCTGGGCCCGTCTTCGATGCTAGTGGTAAATGGATCGCATCTAATCCCCGGCTTACGGTATGGTTGTCTATCTCGCACCTAGGTACCATAATCACGGGTTCTGCACGTCTGCTCGATGCTGCCCACACCGATACTCTCCTTTTTGCTGTGGTGGGCGCCTACGATCACCCGAACTTCTCTTTGACATTCACATCGGAACAAGATCCCAGAAAACCGAAGTATGTTGGCAAGGTGTGTTACAATGACCATCTCGTTGCCATCTCCCTTGTTGGTTGGTTAAGAGACTACGAGCAATCAGAGTTAGAATTTCAATTCACCAAGGAAGCCGTTTCCATCAAGTCCAACTAAGATTTCCGTTGCCGTCGTTCGTTAACTTGCCCGCCGCATTGGCTGGCATGTGTTTGCCATCCCAAAGATCAGCATCTAGGCCAGAACCAGACCCTTGATTGCCCGAAGTCCAAAATGTACCCGATGCATCTGGGATATTCAATGTCCTAGCTCCCGTCGCTTGACTAAGAACTTGCACTGCTTCATTAGCACCGCCACCGCCATAAACGTACAACGATCCCTGCTTTGATGCACTTCCAATGACGACAAATCCCTCCGCCACAATAGCACCGACTGTAAAGAGACCGGGATTACTCCCGAAGACATTTGATCCAAGTCTGACCTTGCTTACTGCGCCCTCAAAGAACTGCATCTCGTTGGCGATTTCTGAATTGATGTCGATATATTTCGTTCCAGTGGAGGTCTTAAGTATCGCACTTGTCGCCACCAATACTCCACCCTGCGTCACCCTGAACGGCGCGCTCCCTCTGTTCGCGTACGTGCTCCCCGCCCAGATCCGGATCGCCGAATCACCTGATCCCTCACCCGTCAGGCCCGCCGTGTTCGTGCTGCCGGAGCTCGCAACGATGTTCCCGCCGAGTATCGAGTTGCCCGTGATGTTTGGCGCTCTGACCTCCGTGCTGTCGAGGTAGGTTGATTTGATGTACCCCGGCACATCCCCGAGCGCCACTAGATTCGTCGGCCGACCAGTGACGTTCGACCCCCAGTCCGCCCCTACCGTCGCGTTGTCCGCCGGCTTGCCAGAGCCTGTCAGGTCGCTCCACTGAATGGAGCTCCCAGGTGACAAATACATCTTGCCCTTCAGGTAGACCGTCTCGCCATACAATCCATAGCCGGTGAGTGCACCAAAATACGGGTCGGTGATGCCGTTCAGGTTCCCGATTGCAACCCGCAGAGATTCGATTGATCCGAACTTCGCGTGCGAGTCAACCCCGGACCGCAATTCCATACGTGGCGAGTAGGTTTCATCCGCCGTCATGTAGATCACCGCTGCTCGAGTCGGATCTACTTTATTCCCAATGACAACCCACTCGATATTGCTCGCGAACGAGTCAATGAGATCATAACCCTCACTGATGTAGATGTCGGCATACTCCTCGCCTGTCACTGGATCCTTGCCTATCGCACGCACCTCACCGAGCATCCTGTAAACGGTAAACTTATTGGCAGCCGAATCGAAATCGATTCGCTGAGTCATCACGAGATCGCCGACGATGAATCCCGGCCCGCGATTGACCCAGGTATTGCGCCAGGTGAGCGACGAGACACGCGGGTCTTTTGTTGCAGCGATCGCTGAGGAAGGGGAAGGAGTAATGCTGATGGAGCCGAGCACGATCGATGGATTTGACCTACCTGCAACTGCTGCCGCGGCTGCCGGCGTGATGCTGATCGCGCCGAGTTGTACACCCGGATCGCTCTTGGCTGCAATTGCTGAGGAGGCTGACGGCGTGATGCTGATCGATCCAAACCGAACGGTAGGATCTGCTTTTGAACCGACAGCGGATGCAGCGCCTAGAGTGACGTTAGTGCCAATCTGAATTGACGGATTAGCCTTGGCCGCGATCGCCGCAGATGCCGCAGGTGTCACATTGATCGAACCGAGCTGCACACTAGGAGCATTTTGTCCAGCAACTGCAGCAGCCACGCCTAGAACAACGGAAATGACTATCTGATAGACCACACTCAAGTATGGATCGCTGTCTGTCCCGGTCTGCTCCGACATATAGAGATTGATGAAAGCGTTGTCGGTAGGTGCGACGTTGTCGATGTCCTTTACGGCTTCTCGCAGTCCTATCTTTGTCCAGCCTGTTTTCGAGATCCACGTCAATCCAGACGCGTTCAGCGCTATTTCTTTGTAAGTGTTGACGGAAAAGGCGCTGTCCGCTATCCGTGCCGATCCCTCGGTTGGTGCATTAAGGATCAGAGCGTCGAAATCATCCAGCACTAAACTCGACGTGGAAGCCTGCGATGTCTGGATGATAACATAGGACCGACCTCCTGCCGTCACATTCGAAGGCTTCACAAAAAGGGAAGCGGATTGAATATTGGCATCACTCGTGAGGCCGGAGGTATCGTCAGGCAAGAAGTCCCGTTCGATATAGTAGCCGGCCGGATAACGTGCACCAACTGTTGCTGTCGCAGCTTGATAATTGGCGCTGGCTCCCACCGATGCCCCACGCACGGTTGACCATGTCGATCCAGTGTTCTGCACATATCCGTCGCCAGCACCCGTGTAATAACTTGTCGTCGTATCGCACTCAAGCCACGCGCCGGCTCCAATGAACGTCGCGTCGATGAAGGGCTGCGGGATGATCTTTCGCACCCAGATCTCGGATCCACGCGTGAAGAACTGCAGGGCAACATCCACCCTTTCACCTCTGTGATTCCAAGCGCGGGGAGTGCGGATCCAGGAAAGCCGATCGGAAGGACCTTTGAAATTCAAAGGTTTCTTGGAATGCTGGAAGATTGGACCTCGTTTCTCTCCACGATCGAAGAACTCAAGCCCTTCCGAACCAACAACTTGGAACTCGATCGTGTTGCTTGCCGGCTTGCGCTCGAAGCGGAAGATTTTCCCGAGCGAGCCGTTGCGCGCCTCGACGATCTGATGCCCGCCCGGCTGCAGGATGTCGCGCCAGATCAGCGCCTTCCGCAGCTGGCCGAAAGCGGAGCCATTGTACGGTTGAGCTTGGACCTTATTGGGATTCGGGAGGCGGAACTCGAGGGAATGATCGACGTTGAAGAAACGGACCTCGCCGTAGAGGCCGACCTGGGCCTCGTACGACGCTTTGATCATTTCGAAGGTCTGTGATGCCCGATTGAACTCGAGCGTCGTGTCAATGTCACGGAAGACGCCGTCCTTCAGCGCGCCGTCGCGGAAATGGATGTGCCCCAGGTGCGCTTCAAGAAGGCACCTGCCTGGACTGACCTCGAAATGCTTCGCCGTGAACGTTCGTTTGGCAAGCAGCTCGCGCATCAGACGTGAACCTGGACGTGCAGTTTCCACTTCTCGCCGCCGACGATCCGCAGGCCCATCACTTCACCCTGCTCTTCACGGAGTTTAGCCGTGAAGAACTTGCGGGCGATCTCGAGCGCCTTTGCTCGAGCAAGGACCTGATTATTACTGAGACCGTCGATGCCTTTATCTCGCAAGGCATTGATCCATGCGTCCCCAGGCAGCTTGCTCGCAAGTTGCAGATAGAACCTTTCTGACTCAGTGTTGGACCGCTTTGCCGGAAGCGCCAGCAAATCCTGGATATGTTCGATCATCGCCGGATACATCTCGTCGGCATCGGTTTCAAACCATGCCTCGCCTTGACCCTCAAATTTCCGAGGTTCAGTCGGCTTCACAAATTGCTTCGCGATCATGCTTCCTCCTTAGGATTCGTTAATCTGGATCTCAGCGTCGATCAGAGTCAACGTCTGCGTGTCCGAGATGATCCGGTTCGATCCCAGGCTCCAGTAGTTAATCAGTTGCCGGTTCGCGGGCGTCGCGTTATCATCGAGAAGTCCCGCATAACGCGCGCCGGTCCCGCTGGCTGGCAAGTTCCCGCCGCTGGCGGTCCAGGAAAAGTTTTTGAGCTGGATCAGGCCCCTGTCGTTGACGTCATCCTCGGTGTACACGTCGAAATCAGTCGAGTTCCGGTTCACTTGCTGCCCGCCGGCCGTGTACCCGTTGCCCGCTGGGATCTCCGACACATCGCTCAACAGATTGTGATCCGGACCCGGCGCGATCGTCTCCGCGAGAAGCGCCAGGTAAAACTTCGTGGTCGCCGTCACCGCGCGATAGTAGACGCCCAGCTCAAGATATTTACCTCTGTTTGTCCATCCGCTCATTTGTTTTCCCTTTCTTTTTACTTTTTACATTTTACTTTCGTTCATCCTCCGCCAATCAGTATCTCTTCAACCTTCTTCACCTTTCCTGTTCCCGTCCGCCCGACAATGAGCGATCCGTTGAATACCCGTTTCTGCAGGAACAACAACTCTGCAAACGATGCGCTTCCCCTCACGTCCAGCATATCGATCGTAAGCTTGTATTTGCCATTCACTTTCTCGATCCTCCAGCCACTGCCGAGGAAGCCGTCCGCGTACGTCTTGGAGCCGACAACATTGCCATCACCGTACTTTGTATCTCGCTTCACGACGTTCTCGCCGCTCTCTTCCACGATCGCCTCGACCGTCGTGACCAGGTCATCATCGTCGGCCCGGATCTCAACCCATTCGCCGCCAGAATGACCGGCAAGCAGGTCCCTCTCGAGATAGCTGAAAGCATACCGCTTCGACCCGATCACGAGCACGTTGTGAGCCTCGATCAGTGCCCCGGCGGCCGACCGCGCGATATATGTCGCATTGTGGATCTCAAGGGGCTGCTTCTGAGCTCGCAGCCAGGTCTGAGCGAGCATTTCATCGATCGTCGTGTTTGTGGGCTGTTCAGCTCCATAGGGCCCACGTTTCCAGTTGCCCGTCGGCGTCTCGAATCCGATTGTCAGATGGCTGATTGTCGCTGAGGTCGGTCCGTCTCCGATCCGCAGCGTCGCCTCATCGCGGTTCACACTGTTCGGCAGAACGACAGAATTAGAGACGGTCTTCGTTCCGGTGACCGCTGCCACATCGCCGCTCGCTTTGATCACATCGATCGTAAAAGCATCATATTTGACCGCCATGTGCATCGGCTCGCTTCCGGAATATTCGAACTCGACGGCTTGCCACAATCTCACCGTGAGCAGGCCAACATTCTGCGGCAGCTCCGGAGTGATGAGCTCCCACGTCTGCGTGCCAATCGAAGGACTTTGTAGGCCGACATCATTGAAAACGATCAGATCCTCGTAGGGCAGGCATTCGCTGTTGAGCTTCCAGGAATTCACGCGATCGTGTCGCTTGAGGAAGTAGTCGCCGAAGTAGATGGAGAAGTATGCCTTGCGCGGCGTTGGCGATGGATGGTAGTAGTCGAGCGCGAGCAATGACTCGCTCGGAATAATTGCTGCAGCCAGTTTGATCCATAATGCTCTTCCAGTCGCACTCACGGCGCCGGCTTCGCCATCAATATGATACGGAGGCGGATCGTCTTTGTAACTGCCGGCATAAATGCTGAGCTGGGCAGAATAGACGCCTTCCATTGCCTCGCCGGTGCGTATTACCTCGAGTGCCGGATCCGATTTTGTCCAGCCCGTCGGCATCTGATTCGGATCGGGCCAGTCCTCGAAATCGCCGTTAGGTATCTGCACGCTGACCGCCTTCGGCGTGTAGATGACCGTCGTCGTTTTGAACGCCTTTTTGTACGGCCTTCGACCGTCGCTCAAACGCTTCCCATATTGCGCATCCTCGGCGATCGTCACAGCAGGATTGTAGTTGCTCACCGACGTGACGAAAACTCCATCCTGGTCATACTCGAAATACTTGAACGACGCCGCGCCAAGCAGCTCGCGTTGAATGACCCACCAGACGTTGTCCGATTGATGAAGCTGCAACCCAAACCGGAGGAGATATTCCTCGAAGACTTCCCTAGCGGAAAGGATCTCATCGCTATCACCACGCTCAGCCAGTCTCTCCGTGTAGATTCTAGCGAGAGGATCCTCAGACGCCAGGATGTCCGGCGTAAACCAATTCGAAGCGAAGCGAATGTTGAGCCCCAATCCGATCTTCTTGAGCAGATCTGCAGCGCATTGGACGATCGATACTCTGTCCACATTATCGAACGCATAATTCTCGAGCTGGCCCAGGCCGTCGATAGCGCTGATTTTTGTCGACTCCGGACGGAGGTTCAACGAGTCTTCGAACACGTCAGTGAGGATCTTTCCATTCCAGTAAACATTCGCTCCCTTCAGGATGAGGAGCCGGAAAAGTTCTTCATCCGCGTCTTTGATTTCCGCCTGGAGCACCTTCGCCTTGTCGAACACGAGCAGCTCGGCGCTCGACGGACGGATCGGCGTATAGACGTCGTCGCCCTGTTGTCCCCACTGGACTACGAACGCCGGCGTCGCCGGTACGATCGTTGTCACCCCGTTGGCATGAGCTTTCTTCCAGATCTCAGCAGTGTACGTCGATCCATCCAGCGATTGACCGGATCCAATATATTTGAGGCCGTATATCATACATCTTTTTGGCGGAGGGAGGGGTTACGTCAGCCCCTTTCTTGTATCAAACTCATCCTGGTTTCTCAAAACGGCTTTGAGATCTCGTCCGATAACCTTCAGCTCCCCGGTCAGCTTCAAATTTTCCAGCTTGTCGATCGCTTGCGCAAATCTTTCCACGAGTTCCCTGGACATCCCGCCGCCTCCGGCCGTTTGTATCTTCTCGGCCATTCTTTGCGCAAACTTTAGGTTGAGTTGCCTATCCTGCTCGAGGATCAGCCTCGGGATGATCTCGGCCCGCGCGATCTTGTAGAAGTCTTCCTCAGGAGCGATGATCTCGGGATAAAATCCCTCGATGAAGCCGGCCTGACCTCTCTTTGTTTTTCCTCCCTCTTCGAATCCCACGATCGATGCAGCCCTTACCGTTCCTAGTCCTGCCAACACGGCGCCGGTCCCGATGCCAGCAGCTCCGCCGAAACTGGCAATCGAAACGAGTGTCGCTGCGGTGGACGCTGCAGGAATGATGGCAGCCATCGCGGCATTCGTTGCGGCCACAGATCCCGCCATTAACACCTGATCGATAAGCCAATTCTCAATTGCCTTCACAGCAAGTTCTGAAAGCGCCTGAATGACAGTGTTCTCCATCGAGAGCCAGATCGCGTCCCACTGGTCCTTCGCCTGTCTGTGGACACTCAAGAATTGATCGAACATCGATCGGACGCCGGCTGTCATTCCGTTGATTATTGACATTTCGAACTGATGCGTCTCTCTCCATGCCTGCCGTCGTTGCTCCTGGTCCTGGCGCTCTTTGGCCACGAGCTCGTCGCCGAACAGCGTCATCTTGTCCAGCTTCTGTTGTTCCAATCTGAGCTCCATGTCGATCCGCTGTCGGGCTCCGGCATCCGTCTCCCGGTTGAATGCGTTCTGCAGGTCTTGCACCTTCTGGAGTTGCGCCGCTACGGTTCCGGCCGGAGGAAGCCCGATCGTTGCACTGACCTCGATTCCAAGTTTCTTCCCGCCAAATGCTTCTTCGCTCGCCTTCAAATAGTCCTGGAGTTGTGTCAACCTCTTTTGCTGCGCTTCAGTCAACGGTCCTTCGATGGCATTGACCTGGTCTAACTCGAGCCGGACGAGATACTGGGCGGCATCTTTCTCGATCTGAAGCCGCAGCAGCGCATAGCGCTGGCTAATCTCCGTTTTCCTTTCTTCATTCGTTTCCTTCGCGAGCGCCGATTTCTCTTCGGCGTCGAGCTGGCTTAACAGAGCCTGGCGTTGAAGGTCGCGGATAGCAGCCTGGTTCTGTAGATCCAGTTGCGCCAGCTTCTCATTCGTCGCTGCCCGCACATCCGCACGTTTGTCGCTGTACTCCTGGTCCAACGCGGCCAATATTTGGTTGAGCCGTGTGATCTTTCGCTCGGCCTCCGGTCCGCCGATTGCTTCCAGGCGGGCGATCTCCAGTTTAATACTTCGCTTTGCCGCCTTCTCTTCGATGTCCAGCCGCTGCGTAGCATAACGTTCCTGGATGGCCATTCGCGCGATCTCCGTCTGAGCGGTCGCGAGTTCCAGCTTTTCCTGCACGTCAATGAAGGCCGTCTTCCTCCGGTCTTCGATCTCGGCCAGGCGAAGGACATGCTGATCCCTTTCCTGCCGTTCGTCATCATCGATCTTCTTGACCGCATTGTTGTGCGCGATGCCCGCCGCCTTGATCGCCTCTTCTTTCTGCTTGTTGGCGGCATTCGATGCGATGATCCGCTCGACTTCGTCTCTGTAATCCTTCTCAGCCATCAACCGCCGCTGCTGAAAAACGTTTTGCTCGGTCTGGATCTGCAGCTCGAGAGTTCTCTTCCTTGTCTCGACTGCGTTCATCTGGCTTGCCTCTTGCTGCTCATCCAACTTCTTCAATTCGTCGACAGAGAGTTTGCGTTTCTCTTTAGCTTCATCAAGCGTCTTGTTGATTTTGCCGTACTGCGTGATGCCTGTGCCAAGAAGTTTATCGGTCAACTGATAGTAACCTTGAACGATACTGGTCCACGATTCCCAATTGGCAAGTGCCACATCACGCTGTTTCTCCAGGGTCAGGATCGTCTTGTCAAGTGCACCGATATTGCCCAATAGCGCCTGGCGATAATCCTGCAGGTCTTTTGCCGTCGCTGTGCGCAAGGATTGCGTGAAGGATTCGACTGCACTAGCGGCAATTTTCGCCCTTGTCTCCGCACTGGAGAAAAAATTGAGCAGGGTAACACCCACAGTGACGAGAGCTCCGATGACTGCTGCCGTCCCACCGGTCGCAAGCCCGAGCAGTGACATCATCGACGCCAGGCCGAATCCCGCCGAGACGCCCTGAGCCATCGACTGTCCCATCTTCTGCAGCTTCTGATCGCCTCCCGTCGCGCTGCTCGCCAACTGGATGATGCTCTGGACTAGAAAGGAAACCCCGCCGAAGACCTCGAGCGATTCCCGCTTCATGTGCCGGAGCGACATCGTGTGCGAGTCGACTGCTGTGCCGGCTTTCCGGGTCTTCTTTTCGAGGTCGTCTACCTTGCCGCCGAGGTCTCCCGTCGCTCCCGTTTGTGTCGTGGCCGTCTTGATGGATTCAACCTGTGCGCCGATGTAGTCATCGACGGTCTTTGTAAGCCCCTTCAACTGCTCGTCAAAGACGGTGAAATCCGGCTTCGCCTGCAAGTTGAGGACCGGAAGAATTTGCTTGCCGGCCGCCTGGGTCATGGCAAGCATCGTCTTCAACCCGGCAGCGAACGGGTTCAGATCGATCGTGAATGTGGTCCGGATTTCAGAGATTGGTGGCATAACTCAAAGCTATCTCAGTTTTTGTAAGAGCAACGCCAGCATCAACGCCATCGGCTCTTCGACAGCCTCGAGCTGATTCTTCCACTTATCATTGCGCTTCACCAGATGTAAGCAAAATCGGACCGTTTCGCTGTATCGCCAGTTGGTCCAGATTTCCTTCCACTTCAGTGCATCATACTCGCAGCAAAATAAAACGAGGTCGTGAAGGAAATCGATGAATGACTTTTCCTCCGCGACCTCATCAACGTGGTCTCCGGATGCGTCACGAAGTCTCAGGATAGTTGAATTCGCGACAACAAGGTCTTGCTCCGCTGCTCGAAAAAATCCTGGATCACCTCGTCGCTTAGCCGGAGATCAAGGTTGGCAAAGTCGACGTCCGCGGATCCTTCGACCAGGCAGATGTCCAGAGCCTTTTTTAATTTCTCCGGATCCCGGCCGGTTTCGAGAACGAACATCGCGTAACTGATCTGACCGTCTCCGGTTCGCAGCTCGTTGAAATTCTTCGCTCCAAACAGCTCGAGGAAATCCACAATCCGTTTGAGTGTCGGAGGAGCCAAAGTCTTTGTCACGGTGAGCGGAGTCGAACCCTCCCCTCCGCCGACCTTCGGAAACGTATACGTCTTCTCTGCCATATCATGGCCTCCTTCAAATTATCAAACGTCCCCGTCCTCATAAGAGGGGGTAAGGTTCGCCATTACGGTGTCACTGTCACGATACCGGCTTCTGTGACGCCGAAACCGACCGCCGTGATCTTCCGGGCATGGAATTTGCCTGCAGATTGGGGATCGAATTCGATGCGCGGCACGCACGGACCAACCTTGTAGTTCTGCGCGACGTTAATACCGGTGAACTTGAACCACATCGGCGTCAACGCGCTCTCAGCCGCTACGAGGTCCGTGTACACCGCCGCCGTCAGATCCGAACTCCGGATCGAGACCTTAGCCTTCTTGCCGGCGCTCGCCTCATTCTCATTCCCCAGTGCCTCAACCGGCGTCTCGAATTCAACGCCCGTCCCGTCCTTTAGGACGTTTGGGATTTCGGTCGGCGTGGCCATGCCTGCGTTGTCATCATACTCGACCTTCGACCAACCGCCGCGGATGAATGTACCCATAGGTGTCTCCTCTCAAGTTGGAAATTGATAACTGACAATTCTACGGCGTAAAAACAATCACACTTGATTCCTGATACGAGTACCCCTTCCCGGTCACTTTCACGGCATTGAATTTGCCGACTTGCTGCGGATCCTGGTCCACCTTCGGCACGACGCCTTTCACGACAAAGTTTGCAACTACGGCGCGGACGTCGTCGATGTTCACGATGAACGCTCCCTTGTCGACGGCCATATTCAGGCCGACGGAAATCACCGCCGTCAAATTCGCCGGCGTTGCCAGCGTCAAATTGACCTTGGTCCAGACACCCGCAGACAAAGCCGGAATGTTGAGCGTCTCGACAGGTGTAACGCATGCCGCCGTGTCATCTAGCAGGAGTTGCAGATCGCCGGCGGCCAGTGAGATCGAACTCTTGATCTGGAGTGATACCTGCTTGCGCGCCGTCAGATTCATCGAGACGATCGCTTCGGTAGCAAGCCGTCCAACACTTGCACCTACAGCGACGTCCAGTTTCGCCGAACCCGCGCCGACCTTTTTGTCAGTCGGGTCCAATGTCGAAGTGACATCCGCTCCAACGTATTCGTCCCATGCGTCTTCGCAATCATCAATGATCTGCTCGGTATCAATGCTCACGAAACGAAACGCGAGCTGACTCTGCGCCAGCTCAGCGGCCTTCAGCGCATCGAAAACGGTCTGATCTATGTTCGCGCTCCGGATGTTGATCTTGTATCCTTTCCCTGCCGACCTATCGGTCCCATCCGCAAATTCTTCCGTAGGGGTCTCCGGTTCGATCCCCGTCCCGTCCTTCAAAAGATCGGTGATCTCCTGGACCGTCCCCAGGTTCGGATCCGAGGAAAACTCGACCAACTTGTAACCGCCGCGTCGTTGGATTGTTGGCATAGTCTCAACTCCGATCTACTAAACTTCGTAATAAGAATACTCTGCACCGTAGACGATCAACCCTCCAGCACTGAAAATGAAGATCTCTTCCTCAAGCGCAAGGTTCACGTCTCCCAGATCTGTTGCCAGTGCACCGCCGTCGTAGCGTGCGCGAAGCTCATCCAAGATTGAGTAGCATCCACGCTGTGCATCCGATTTGTCACGTAACGACGTCGAGCCGATCGAGAGAAAAAATCTCGGCTTCTTGATCCCGCTTCCTTCATCTGCCATCCGTTGATCCGGTTCCGGTTTGAGTCCTCCATATCTAAGCAAGACGAATGGCGCCAATGGCGTTAGGGCCATCAACGTTTTCTCATCGAACTCTGCCTCGTGTGTCTTCGCGAACCTAATCCCGCTAATGTGCGCCTTGATGTCGAGCATCCAGGGATCCTCTATTTTCGCGATTGGGATCATTCGCCTATCAGGAACCTCTGCAAGATCTCTCCAAACGTCTCCTGCGTCTCGGGCGGCATATAGGTGTAGTCGCGCTCCGGTATCGTGACTTCTTTCACGCTCACGAACCCGCCGCCGGCGCCACGGAAGCGGAGATAGGGACTGTTCTTTGCCCGGATGATCCCGCCGAACGCCAGGATCCCCATGATCCTCGGATCCGTCAGATGTTCCCGACCGACTGCAGTCGGTCCCGCCGCGACGGAATTCCCTTCGACTGCCGATGTCATCGAATTCATCAGCGTCCCGGAGTCACGGAGAGTCTGTCCTCCTCTCTGGACGGCTTCCTCACGGCTGTACTTGCCCGACTTGTATTTCAAATACGCTCTTCGCCTGCTGACATCCACGCGCCCCGATCGCGGCCAGCGGTTCGGGCGTCCGCCGACGTCGATGTTCGCCTTCATTTCATTCGCCATCAGAACGCCGATCTCAGCCAGCGGCTTCTGAGGATTCAGCGCGCGCTGCAGCATCTCGCCTAACGTTCTCTGCAGTGCTCTATCATCCATGTATCCCACGGTTCGCGACTCACTGTTCACAATCACAGGCTATCCAAGGAATCTTTCCCGAACACCCGATCGTTCGCGCTGAATGTGCCTCCGGTCCTCTTCGTGTTTTCCGTCGGCACGACGGCGCCATCGATCACGGCGTTTCCTTTTGCCACGTCCTTCAAAAATGCGATCGCATCGTCATACATGTCACGGATCGACGTCGAGATCTCCCCGCCCAGGACGCCGATGCGCTTCTCATACAGCTTATAAATGGCGATTGCGACTGAGAGTTGCTTCACCTTTGCCGGGACTGGATTGAATGGCACAACGTATCGCCGGCCAGCATACGAATCGATGTCTGAGTCGGCCTCGGCGATCGCTCCGTCGACGACGCTTTGAACGACGCTCAAACCATCTTCACTCGTGAGCTGCTTGAGCTGCTCGACCGAGATCTTCGGCGGTGCGATGTCGCCGTCCTCTGAGCCAGTTTGTGTGCAATATGCCATATCAATTGCCGATCATTGGTAGGACCGACATTCATGCCGGTCCAATAGTGGCCGTGCAGAGAGAAATCTCTGCACGGCCAGCCCGTCGGGAGAAGGAGAAGAAGCCCGAAGGGGGAATCAGTTCAGGCGTTGTTGATCTTGATCGAGTACGGCCACAACCCGAACGCAGCGTTGAAGCGTCCTTCAGTCGAGTATTGAAACTCTCCTCGCGTGAATACCGTCTCCGATGTCGGCTGATCCAGTGCCACCAGGTGCGGTCTGTCACGCATCTGCATCACAAAGGGTCGAATGGCCGATCCAACATAGTCGAGATACCAATCAATCGTGTCGGTCAAATTCATGTCGACGCTATATGTGAACGCACCCTTTAGCACGTTATCGGTCTGCGCAATCGTCGTCGCGACCGAGAGCAGCTCGAACATCCCTTCAAGATCGGGCGGACAGGTAATATGAAACTTCAGTTTGCCTGCCTGGCGGATGAAGGGTTTGCCCTGATCCGTTTTGAACTTCCGCATGGCCGCGCGAGCGGAACGGAAATCTGCCGTGATTTTGTCAATCGCTACTCCGGTCCCGGCCAGCAAATTGCTTTGCGCGCCGCTCTTGCCAGTCTGGTGATTTGCAGCATAAAAAGACTTGCCGTCGTAGATCACTATTCCGGTACCAGCCTCGCGCAGTTCAGACAACAGACTGTCCTGCTTTACCACGCCCTCTTCTGCAAGTTGTGCGATCTTGGGCCTGTACATGCCGAGGCGGTCGTCGTCGATGTCATCGCGCTTGACGCCGATCGTCACTTCCCATGACTTGTTGGGTACGGTATAATGAAAGCCTCCGACCTCCTTCACAAATTTGTCGCCGAGCCATTCGCGCATCGCCGGAGTGTCACCGAGCCACTGATAATCTTCCGCAGCGCCTGTCGATCCGACTTCCATCGCATAGTTGGGCCAGTTTGGCGGCATCGCGGCCAGGGTCTCATTGTAGATTGCGTTGAATGATTTCTGCAGGCTGGCGAGCGTGCCGAGACTAACGAGCCCCATTCCGACCGCTCCTGCTCCAAGTCCCAGCGACATCCACGCAGATCCGGCACTTGTCCCGGATGTGGTTGAGGCGAACACCGGCAACGTTAGCAAGATTGCCAGCATCGCAATCGAAAAAATCCGTTTCTTCATTGTCACTTCTCCTATGATAGTGGTTGTTCTCTGCGCTCAATCCCTCAATGCCTCCCCCTTTCAATAGGGGGAGGTTCGGAGGGGGTCGAAAACCAGCGTTCGCTCTTACGTCTCGATGTAGACTGTGCCTTTCGCGGTCACGGTCGCATCCGTGTTCGCACCGCCAACCGTCAGTGATATGACATCACCGATTGCCACGACATTGAGGGCCGACGGTGTCGCGACATCTACATCACCAGCCGCAGAGCCGGCTTGCGTGATCGTCACGACTCCACCTGTGATCGCCACCGCGCCAATCTTCCCGGTGAGTGTCGCATCGCCGCCGGCAAGCGCAGCATCAATGACGGAATAGATCTTCTTGATCGTACCGGCGACAGGAGAGACGATCCGGTATACCTTTGCATCGGCTGCCTTCAGATCGAGCGCATGCAGTTCAAGCGTAACCTTGTTCGCCGCGATGTTCGCGCGTGCGGTAGCAGGGTTGGCCAGGTCGGACAGATTGTTTGCTGCGACTACATCGCCGTCTGCAGCCTTTGTATTCTTGAATTCGACCCAAACGCCGTCATCATCTACGGCTCGGATATAGCCGGCTGCCGGACGCGCCCCTGCACCATTGGTTTTTGCCACGGTCTGATCGTCGACGATATAGCATGTCTGGCCGAGTTCGGCAATTGTTATTTCATCCGCTGCGCCTGAATTGTCGCATTTGAATACGCCCTCACGGACCGAAACGGTCAGATCGCCATCCCCTCCATCCGTATTGTCCACGAATTGCTCCGAGATGCCGAGCGGGATCAGAGTGTTGTCCGCGGACCCTTTTACCGCGTAGCCGGTGGCATTCTTACACACTATGGCGCCGTGGAAGATCTTCGCTCCATCAGCCACACCATAGACGTAACTCTTGCTTTCTCGCGCTTCGAGCTGACGGTCCTCAGTGAGTACCGCCATCGCAAGTGGAAAGATCGGCAGTCCGGTGATCTTTTTCACCGCGAGAATGGCCAGCAACATCACCATCATCACGATGAGAGAAATGATTTGAGGATTCATAACGCAACTCCTTTTAAGAAGTGAATGGTAAACCCTACTCCCGAATTTGAATCAATCCCGCATTTCTCGCGGGTCCGCGATCGTCACTCCTGCTTGTTGTGCTTCTCAAGTTGCTCCTTCGTCACACCGAGCTTTGCTGCTATCTTGACATCCTCCGGCGTTATCCCCTTCGCCGCGATCGCCACATCGCCTCCGGTCGGGATCTTCTGCACCGGACCGATGATCGGCTGCTTGCCCCAAAACTCTTCGAATGCTTTGATGTCCTTCGCGAGGACCTTCTGCGCATCGACCCATTTCGGATCGTTCTTTTGCACCGGCAGGATCTTGCCGGCAATGAATGCTCCGTCGATGATCCGGTTGAATTCGCGGTCGAAGTCTTTCATTTCAAGTGCCTGCACTCGCGCGGCCATTTGCGGAAGTTGTCCTGCACCGGCCTTTGCAACCACGATTGCAGCTTTGATCTCTTCGAGGGTTGCTTCAGGCTTCAGCTCGAGCGCCTTCGCGAGCTCCGTGATGTTGCCCTTGGCAGCGACGACGGCCGCCTTCAGCTCCGCATCCGTAGCCTCGGCCTTCAGCCCGAGGGCTCCGATGACTTCGGCACGGCCCCCGATGATTTGCTGCGATGCAGTAAGATGCTGCTCGAGCTTCGCAAGGACCTCGTCCTCGGTCGCAGCCTCTGCGAGTTTGAACGTCGCGATCAGTTTTGCGATGACTTTCTTCATTGTTGACTCCTCCTGAGTTAGAAAGATCGTGGGGCCGACATTCTTGTCGGTCTTCTCTGTGGATTTGGACACAATTGGTTTTAACTCCGAAAAGAATGGTTGGTTTGTCAGCGCGGCATTGAGAAGCATCGCGCCAACCTTCCTGCCGCTCTTCGGATCGATCCCGTCGAGCGTAAAGACGGGAGAAAGAAATCGGTACTCTTTGTTGCGCAGATACTTGAGCGCCTGATCGGTCCATTCGACGGCCGCCCAGAGCCCTTCCTTCCCCTTATTGATGAGGCGTTTGATCCATCCGGCAGCCGGCGCCTGGTCGCCTGTCAGCGTCTGGTGCTCGTAGTCGATCACCAGGTCCCGGCCCAGATGGTTGAAATTGTCGGTCATCGCGGTGATGTCGCCCTCGGCGACCGTGAACTTCAGTTGCCGTAGCTTGCCTGTGTCAGGGTCCTCCTGCTGATAACCCTTCCACTCGCCGATCGGCACGAGCTGCACCTCGCTCATCCGGTCCGGAGATGATGCCATGCCCCCGAGATCGGAGCTCATCACAAGGCGCGGCGAATTCTTCGCCACGGTAGTGTTTGGTTTCCTCTCGAGGTGCGGCGCCACGTTCTTCACGATCTCATCCCAGGAAGCCATGATGACCTTCTCGTCCTCCGATCCATCCGCGGACAACGAAAGCGAGGTCCTGCAGATCGCATACGCGCTGGACTCGTCATGTCCCTGCTCCATAACGTGCGATACGCATCGATGTAGTTTTTCACTCGGCATGGGAAATAACTCTCATTAGTTCATCCTTTGATCCGTTGTGAATCCCCTCGCCTTTTTCCCCACTTTATCAGTTTCTGGATGTCTCTGTCTTTCAGGATCTCCTGGATCGCTGTTGTGACAAGTTTGTTCACGACATACTCACGCAGCCAGGCGATCCTGAAGAGGATGTTGATCAGCGCCGTGACGAGCACGACGACCGAGATCACGTACACCTTCACGAGCTCGGTCCACTCCGGAACGAACATCACGCTCATCCCCACGCATGTGAGGGCCGCGACGTAAACCTTCATTCTCATGTTCAGGTCGCGCATTCACCGACCTCTGCCTCAAGCCGTTTGATCTCGGTGTTCAATTTGTGTAGGATCTTCATCTTCCGTTCGATCGTCTTCACGTACACAGAGAGCCGCTCAGGCATGATGTTCTGCACATACGCGAGATCGGCGTCCATCGGCTCGAAGTGCACCACGATCGCCTTTACCGCTGCGTCAATCTCAACGGAGACCGTCTGCCGTTGCTCCCGCAGCTCAACGAGCCTTCCCAGAATCATTTGCCGGTTTGTCGGTGCCATGTTCTCCTACCGTTTCAAAGTTTGTATCGTCTCATAATCGCGATGAGCTTGAGTCCATAGTCGGGATCCGTTGCATACCCATCGCTAGATAATTGGAGTGCGAACGCCTCTGGTGATTTCTTCAAGCGCGCGCTCGCGTACCTCGGCGACAGACTTAGATATTTGCCGTGCGTGACGAAACACTCTGATATACTTTTGTACGAGGCAAAACGCACAACCTGGCCTGTCGCAAATCCCCGGGCTTCCGTGTCCCGGATCTTCTCCCGTCGAAGCACGAATGACGAGTTCCCCTTGTAAGGCAGCACTGCGCTCAGTGTGTGCCCGAAATAGTTGCTGCAGCCTAAGTTGTTCCGTCCCCAGGACGATTCGATGGCCCATTGAGCGAGCGTCACTCCTTTCGGAATCTTGTATTGACTTTGGATTCGTTGAGCGAGAGCTTTGACGGTGTCGGGAAAGAATCCCGGCCGCGCGTCGGGGAGTTCGATGTGAGCGGAGAGCTGCGCCTTCCGTTCGTCGGCGATGTCCTCGCGCTGTGCGGTCCACTCGTCGATGAGGAAGTCGAGGGTTCGAAGGGCGATTGTATCTTCGTCGGGCGAGATTTGAATGAGCGCGAACCAAACCGCGCTTGCGATCCCAATGCCGAGGAGAAATGCAAGGAGAATTTTGCTCATTCATCGACAGTGCGTCGTGGACAAAAAAAAGCCCCGATTCCTGATCGACTTTCGATCGATCAGGGATCGGGGCTCCTTGTTATCGGATGACCCGTCTTCCTTCCCTCTCCTGCATACGTCCCTCCCCCTCTACGGGGAGGTTAGGAGGGGGTTACATACCGTTGTTAATCTACCTAGTCTTTTTGACTTTGTCAAGTCCCGCCGCCTGGATGCGCGCAATGGCGCCGTCAGGCAGTTTCCGTTTGCCGCGTGCTTCAAGCCGAGCGACATGCACCCGGTCGGAATAATTGAGCAGCTCGGCCAACTCGTCCTGAGTTTTACCCAGGCGGTCGCGGAGTTTGCGGAGATCGTTACCAGTCATGGTCGCTCCTTAATCTTATCAGATATTGTTGCCAAGCTCTCAGTGACATGCGCCGGCATATTAACTATCGATCCAAGGCGGCCGAAAAATCCATCTGCGCCATATACTGTCCCACGGACCTTGTGATAGTCCTTCAGGGATTTGAGACCATTGCGCAATTTGACGGGTTTGTCCGTACGCGTGTCGATGATGCAGTCGGCATAGTATACGCCATCCGACCAGAGGATCCCCACTGCCAAGCCATCAGGCTGCCTGCATATCAACCAGCCATCTTGATAGCCGTAGATCACCATGCTCATCTGATTGTCGCCTTGCACCCAGAGTGCCCTGCCAGCTCTCGGCCGCTCGACCTCGATGGACCAGATCGGCTGACCGTAGCTTGATCGTGGATGATCGGTGGTGTGATGGGCAAGGATCGTCTTGCCTCGTGAGATCGTGATTGGTGTCATGGTCGTCCTCCTCCGTTAGTCGTTGATACCATAATTGGACTCATCGCTCGCCTCGCGGGCCTCTCGCACAACAATGGCTCCCGTCCTCTTGGGTTGATAATTACCGCAATCTCCATAGCACCATGTCTGACAGCTATAGCAGTACCCGGCACCCATATCGCGGTCGTAGTATTCCTCTGCTTCTTTTTTCCGGCGTGGTTCGTCGGCCTTCCGCGCCCGCGCATTATGGATCGCCGTCAAGATCTGCTCATCAGATTGCCTGGGATCGTCGACATCATGGCCTGTGGCCAAGAGATGCCTGCACTCCGCCAAGATCTCCACATCTGGTCTGCGCCCATCGCCGCTCCATTCCACCGGACTGTAATCACCCCAGCCCCGAGATGAGAGATACACGCTGATCGTATTAGTCTCAAGCTCCTTGCATTGTCGCTGCTCTTCGGCTTTGCGCGCCTCGATCTCCGTCTTGCGAGATTGATGATCGTCAATCGCGGCCTCCAAGGCGCTGCGTATCGGTACTGGTATTGCAAGTTGGCGCGCCAGCTTAGCCACCCGACGACCGCCCGACAGATCGACGTTGAGTGCACAGTATTGATTGATCTTGGAGCCCTGTTTGCGGAGATCCTCCAGCGTCTGGTTATCGGTCACCGCATCCTGGATGTCTATGACATTACACCAGGGCAAACGGACACTCGGTCGCCCAGTACGCGCGAAGACTATCTCATCATCATCGACCAGGACCTCACGTTGCGTGTCCTTGTAGATTGTGCGTATCATTGTGAGCCTCCTTACTCTGTCTGCGATTGAGTCTCTCTCAATCGTCTGTATACAACGTAACATAATGATACGTCAAAGTCAAGGGAAATCGGCATACGTATGTCAATTTCTGTCGTTTTGCTAGAAATAACAACCCTCTAGGATGCGATATAGGAGCGTAACATTTTGTTGCGAGGGGATCGATCTAGAGAAATAACCCCCAAAATCCGCTCATTTTCGAGGGTAGCAAAATGATACGGGCGCAATTCGCACGATTTCGCAGGATGGCGAGGGGTGGTGATCATCCCGTCCCCCGAGAACATCCCGTCTAGCGCATCCTGGCGCCATTCAGAGGGGCTCAGAAACTGGGGAAATGCCCGCGACGTCGGGTATTAGTATGAGGGGATGGACTGTCAGCCCCAGAGCGAACTGGGCAGGTCCCGGCCGCACTTCGAACATACCTTGGGCTTGCTACCCAGTGGAATGCGCGATTCACAATGCGGACACTTTTTTTGAAGCAACATCAAAATCGGAGCGATGACGATCGCTATGATTATTCCAACAATGAGTCCTTCAGCCATTTCTCTTCCTCCCTTTCTTTTGTGCGTTGTACTTCGCAGGCTCTTCCGCTGCTTTCAATACGTTCATCACATTGGGCGTCCGTTCCATATCCAAGGCGATCGCCAGGTCCGTCGTGTTCGTGATGCCCAGTCCATGCAGCACCGTAAGCATCGCGCGATCCTCTCTTGTGATCGCTTCTTTCGCCCGACGCTCGATCATCTCCTCAAACTGATGATTGATCTCCTCCTGACGCTCACCGGTCATGAGCCATACGACATCACATCCTAGCTTCCTCAGGCGTTCTTCCATCTTATTGCCTGGCAGCCATCTCCCGCTTAAATAATCATTGAGTTGCTGGGGGCTGATAGTCAAGGCTTTCGCGAACTCGGTTTTCCAGCCTCGTGCCGATCCAAAGAGTTGCTGCCCAAAAAGCGCTAAACGCTCCGAAATTCCTGTTTTGGTTGCCAACATCATTTTACGTGGATTCGCCTAGAAAATTAACTTGATAAACGACGTGGAATCACCTATATTGCGCCATCTAGTTACCGCCTTAATCCATCATCAAATTAACAGGCTGAAGATATGCAAGAAGAGGCCCGGAATCAACTCGACGGAGAATTCATCCGGTACAAGGCCCGCCGCAACGGATGGCGCAAAGTAAAGCAGATCGCCAGGCGCGTCAATCGCAGCAGCGCCGCCGTCTCCCGCGCGTTTAGTGGCGAGCTCCCAAAGCTCCTCGCCAGGATTGACAAGCTCGTGAGCAAACCGAAGAACTCAAAAAAGGCCGCGGCATGAAACGAAAACCTGAGAATTGCTGTCGCTCTTGCCGAACATCGTTGCCGATCTACGAGTTTAAAACGCTCCGCGGCAAGATCATCCACGTCTGCGGGCGCTGCCGGAACGATCTCCTTGAGATGGGAATATTCATCAAGGAAGTCCTTGAAAAGGAGAAGTTCGTCGGGCCGCCTCGCGTCATCGTCATGCCGCCAAGCAGTGCTGTCCGTTTCTTTCGGATTCCCTTCGTGCCCGACACCCCGTTGCCACCGCTCGACCGTAACGCTCTCATCCGCTCCAATCTCGTTGAACCTGAACTCCTGAAGAGATTCCCTGAATCCGCTTTTGGTAAACCAGACATCGCGGCGCTGCACAAATTTGCGATGAGACGCGTGATGAAGAGCGATGGCATCAGCGGATTCTCCATCGCCAAGGAGACGCGCGTGCTTCCACAGTATGCGGTGGACCGCTTTCTCGAGTTGCAAATCACGGATCCAAAGAGCCCTGAGTTTCATGGGTTCATGCGGTGGATTATTGATCATGGTTACACGCTGAATCAGATCGTTCAACGCTCTGATCTCAAAAGACTGTTTACGACGCCCTCCGATGGCAGTCCAACCGCAGAATTAGGGAAATTCCCTACTACTGATTTCATTGAACCAAAGTCACCCGAAAACCCTTACCCGACCAATGACACGGTTTGAGCGACTTCAGGCTTATCGACGGACACTCAAAGAGCGCGGGATCACGCTCTATCACCTCTCACAGATCCTTCGAATCGGCTACGATCGTGTCTATCACTATTTCAATGCCCGTTTCTCGAAAATCTCCAAGCGGGACCGCAAACTGATTTATCATTGGCTCGTCGACCAGGGCATTATCATTGTCAAGCGCCGTCCTCGCTGTTCCTGCCCGCATTGCGGCAGGGTACATGTCGAGGCGATCCCGTTCCGCTGCACCACAAAATCCCCTCTTCTTCTAGGAGAGGGTGAGGGTGAGGTTCGATCCCAATCTACGCAACCGCGCGACGGAGCGCAATCAGAATCGCTCGACAGGAATCCCGCAAGAATTCCGCAATAAGAAAACAGAGAGATCCCAATGGCCACCACCGCTTTCACAACCGAAGAAAAGCAAATCCTCGCCAACAAAATCTTTGAGCTGACCGACAAGCTCAACGTCGCGATCCAGCAGGCGCACGCGGCCGGCCTCACCATCAATCTCATCGCGATCCCAAGCATCGCGTCTATCTCTCCGATCATCAAGGCTCTCGTCAATGAGATCGTCCCGTTCGGCGATCCGAAAGAACAATCGATAGCCCGGAATTCTCAACTCAGAACTCTGGACTCTGAACTTTGAACTCGGAACTTCCATGCTTGATTACCATCTGATCTTATACGCCACGATCAAGGATTTCGAACTGAAAGAGCGGATCCGCCGCGTGGATCTCACCTTCAACGGCTTCGTTCATCTCACCGCGTGCATCGGGCACAAGAACGAAAGCACGCTCAGAAAGATGTGCGAGCCGCGCGCGAGCAGCAACGGCGCAAAACTCGGATTCGAAGACGCGCTCGTGATCATGGCCGAGACCGAAGATTATCGTCTACTGCACTACCTGAAGGAGGAGCTCAAGCGTCGCCAACAATCCAACCAGCAGCAGCTCGGCCTTTTCTGCGAGCCGCTGCGCACACTCGAGGACCTCCCATGACCGAAGAAGTCGCAACCGTCAACCAGGATTCGCAACTGATAACGTCTCACGTCGACGTGCCAACCGTGCCCCACGACCGCATTACCCCGGAGATCCTCCGGAGGGTCGATGCTTTTTGGGGGTCCTTCTCGGCTGTCAACATTTCGGATGCCGAACGACGGATCGATGAGGAATTTTCGATCTCAGCCGGCCAACAGCGCCGATACAAAGCAGAGCTTCGAAAGCTTTTCAACCTTGCTTCAAGATCGCCTCTTTCTCTACTCGCAGGGCATCCTCAGATCAAACAAGCCATCGAATTCGTCCTGGTCCGGGACGAGCGAGCGGACAAGAATACGCTGCGCAGCGCAAAGCGCCTGTCGGTCATCGTGCCGGCAACAGGAGAACAGATCTCCGTCGAGGAGTTCTTGAAGTCCCTCTATCCTCGAGAGGGAGTGAACGCCGCGAGCTGCTATCGGGCACTCAGGGCCTTGTGCCTGAAGAAACGAGTCCTCCTCGAACCTTCCGAAGGTTCTCCGCGCCCGTCTTCGGGCCCTTCGGAAGGTTCCCGCGCGGCAACACTCCAGGACCTTCCCAGCGAGGCGAGCGTGATTCGTTTCCTGCGCAACTGGCGCCAGGAATTCGTCGCCGTCCGGCGGGGAAGAAGCCGGCACCATGACTGGGAAGCGCAACAGGAGCCCTACGTCACGCGGGATGTCAACGAGTATCGCCCCGGCGAGCTCTGGATCGGCGATCACACCGAGCTGGACTTCATGGTCCTCAACGAGCGCGGGCAGCTCGATCGGCGCTGGATCTCTGCATTCATCGACATCCGTACCGGGCTGATGATAGGTTATCACCTATCGTGGCAGCCGAATTCTCAAACCGTCGCGCTTGCGTACCGCAACGGTGTCCTCGGCTCGCAACTCAAGGCATTCACCGGTGAGAAATTCGAGGCGGTCCAACTCACCAACGTGCCGGAGATCGTGATGATCGACAATGGCAAGGATTACCGCTCGAAGTATACGAAGCGTGTCTTCGGCAAGATCGACTTCGACGATGCCGCCCGTCTCAGCGTGCAACGTCTCACCAGATTGCATTACGTGCTTCGTTACCACGGCCAATCGAAAGCCCAGATGGAGCGATGGTTCGGCGTCTACGAAACGATGATCAAATATCTCCCCGGCTATAAGGCGAACGAGTACCGGAACAAACCTGACTCGCTCGCCGAGGACCTCAAGGCCGGTAGGATTCTTTCCGTTGCTCAATTCGACGCGATCACCGCCGTCGCCATCAACAGCTACAACAACCGAGTTCGCAAGTCCCTCAAGGACCAGTCGCCTTTGCAGTGCTATCTCACCAACCAGACTCAGCAGCGCTCGATCGATCTACGCGTGCTGGATTTCCTGCTGATGAAGGTCCAGGGCCGCCGCATCCGCCGCTGCCAGGTCACGCTCTTCGGCAAGGAATATTACAGCGCCGCACTGATGGCAGCCAACGATCGAGTCGCCGATGTCTATTACGATCCCCAGGACCTCGGCTTCGTTTCCATTTACGTTGACGGCAAGTTTGCGGCGGTCGCGTCTAATAAAGACATGATCGGCCAGGACGAGCGCGGCTGGCTGAAGATCCTGCACGAGCGTAAGCACGGAGAAAAGCAGATGCAGACCGAACTCAAAGAGTACAAGAAGGGCATCACGAACATCGAGGCGAGGATGATGCTGCTCGAGGGGGAGCTGCTGAATATGACGCCGGTTTCGAATGACCTGCTGCAGGCCAAGAGGGCCACAATCACATTTTTGACCGGCGTCGAGCAGCAGGCGAAAGAGAATCAACGAGAGCTCGAATCGGAGAAACAAGCCGTGGAGACGCAGAAGAAGGCGAAGGAACGAAGCAGGAAGCAGCCGCTCACACTCGCGCTCGTCAACGACCGAATCCGTTGAGATTGAAATTTTGAACTTGAAACTTTGAATAAGGACTTCCTATGACAACCACAGCAACCCGCCTTGATCTGGTCGAGCGAGCCAAATTTTCAACCGATAAACCGGACCAGATCCGAAATACAATAAAGGGACTTCTGGAGAATGGAGAAATCAAACTGCGTGAGATTGCCAAATTCACTAGTTTCGCGGCCCCGACGATCTCCCAGGTTATCTCCGGCACTTACGAAGGTGACATGGAGAAACTCGACGATGCCCTCGCGCGATTCTATCGCAGCTATATAGCAAAGTATGCAATCGTCGAGACATCCGTCGTTAAAGAGATCCACGCGACGATGCTTTTGTGTTGGAAGCGAAAGGAGATAGGACAAATCGTTGGTCATTTCGGATGCGGCAAGTCCAAGGCGGTTGGACGCTTTGTCGCGCTCAACTCGGAATATGCAGTTTATGTAGAATTAATGAGCACGACCTCGGCAACTTCTTTGCTTCACCGAATTGGCGATGCTTTAAATATAGAAAGCGTAATGGTGGGTTCAAAAGACGATAAGTTGTTCGCTGTAATCCGGAGTCTACAACGGAGACCGCGCCTCTTGGTTGTGGACGAGGCTGATAACTTGTCGGTCAAGACCTTAGCGATTTTGAAAGACATCCATGGTGATGAAGCGGCGGAGCGATGTGCTATTGTTTTGATCGGCACTGAGAAACTCAACCGCGTTCTGCAGGATCCGCTCTTGGGCTATCTTCGCCGGCGGATCCGAATCAAGCGTACCGTCGGTGATATTTCCTTCGAGGAAGCCAAGAAGATTTGCGAGATGTGGCCAAATTCTCTCGACCGCGATGAGATCAAGGATGCTTGGAATTGGAGCTTAAAACATTTTGGAGTGGCAAGCCTCGTAGCGTTGATGGCAAGATCGTACGATGAACAACAGCTTCGCGGAAAGCGAAAGATCGATTCCGAGTGTCTTGAAGGTGGTTTTTCATGGCTTATGGACTGATGCACGACTTGACATTCATATTGCCTTTCATTACATTGCCGCCGTCCAGTAACTCTGAGGGCGGCAATCACCGCCCCGTTAGTGCGGCGGTTTTATTTATAGACTGCCCCGGCGTCATCCCGTCGCAAGACGGGGTGGAGGTCTCCCTTGGAGCCTCTGGACGCGCTGGGGCATTTTGTTTTTTGTCCAACAATTTCCAAGGAGGCTTTATGCCGAAATACCCATCCGTCCGGGCGAAAATCGCTCGGTCAAAGGCGCATCTGCACTTCTTGCGCTCAACTCTGCGGGATCTCTCCTTATCAATCTCAATCGGCTACCGTCCGGATTATCTCTGTTCGGATTCCGAGCTCTGCCGAAACGCATTTGTCTGGCTCGATAGAACATGGAAAGAACTCTTTGAGATCGAGACAATGCTGCGCAGAAAGCGGGGTGCGAGATGACGGCCGACATTCGCGCCCAGCTAATCCGCGACATCCAGATCTTCGCCGAAAGAAATGGACGACCTCCGAAGCAACTTGAATTCCGCAATAAGTTTGGACTCAAAAGCATCGGACTTTATCGTTTACACTTTGGCGGCATAAATCGGGCGATCACCGAGGCAGGATTCGAGCCCAACTATCCGGATAGACAAATGCCTCTCCATAAGAGCGATCTTGAGCTTACTACGGCGCTTCGCGAATTCGCCGCACGGCTCCATCATGTTCCGAGCGAAGCGGATTTCCGGCCTGGGCGTCGGGATTCGACTGGCATTCCAGCACTCGACACATATAAATACCGCTTCGGTTCTTTGGCCGCGGCGCTGAGAGCTTCCGACATCCCTTTCAATCCTGTGAAATACTTCTTGCGACGATCATTGAAGCACCTTTACGGGTTGGCCTATTGGTTCTCAAACGTCCTCAGAGAGGAATATGAACCGAAATAGAATCATAGCCCGCATACATGCGTTGAAACGAAATCTGCGTCTGGACGATGAGATCTACCACGTGATCTTAGGTTCTATCGCGGGTAAAACGAGCTGCAGAGACCTTGGCGATGAGGAACTGAATCTGGCGATGCTTGCTTTTGAGCGTATGGCGTCAAGCGGGGGTGCAATCGGCGCAACCTCGTTGGTCAAAGTAAATCAGAAGCAGCATCGCCGCATCGCCAAGCTCGGTTATATCCTGGGCTGGACTTGGAAAGATCTCGCTGGTTTCTGTAAACGTCAGACTGGCAAAAGGTCGACGCGGGCATGCTCAGCGACCGAGCTTAATAAGATTATCAATGGACTTGTTGCCGTCATCGATGGTGACATCGAAAAGGGGCGTTTGAAGCTCAGTCCGGAGAAGTTCGAAGAGTATCGGCGATACACGAAGACGCAACGCAGAATGACCGATGAGCCGATTTGCAAGCACGAACGCTCAATTGGTGTGCCCGGTAATTTCTGCTGGAAATGCGGACGCGAATATGATACTCCAACAGATCATCACTCAACGGAAGGAGCAACGACATGATCGGAATTCTCGTCGTCATCGCAGTCGCTCTCGTTTTTTTCATCCTGGCCAACGTGCTCAGGCGCGAAGGTCAACCATCGGACGAAGAGCGCACGAAGCAGCTCATCATGCAGGCTGGGATTCTCTATCCGGATCTTAGACTTACGGATGCGCTGGATAAACTTTTTGAATTCACTTACAAAAGCTTAGTCGCGGCGAAAAAGCGGGGCGAGGCGATTGAACGCTTCGTCCGCGATCATCGTCTGATCGTGAACGAGCGGCTTCATATTTGGAAAGAGGAAGTCGAACGGAAGCAGGCCGAGATTGAGCGCGATAGTGGATTCAAAATTATCGAAGAGAAAAGAACATAACCCTCGCGCAGCGACCTCCGACTGTGATGGGCCCGCCCCGGATCTGGGAGAGCCGGGGCGGGTGCGAGGGACCAACAGTTCACAGTTCACGCTTCACCTTTTCCTAACAAGGAGTCACGCATGGCAAAGAAAATTCAAACGACAACGCTCAAAACCTTCGAAGAGGTCGATCAGGCACTTCTGAACCTCGGCAAGCAAGAAGTCTTTCTGCAGAGAGAAGAGGCGAGGCTCAATCAGGAGATCCAAAAGCTCCGGGAGGCCTCGGAGAAGATGACGGAGGAAGCTCGCAAAGAGAAGCTCGCGCTCGAAACGGACATCGAGCTCTTCTGCGATGAGCATAGGGACGAGTTTGAGAAGCCCCGCACGCGCGAGCTCATGCATGGCACAGTCGGCTTCCGGACGACGCCTCCGAAGGTTGCGTTGCTCAACCGGCAGCACAATTGGGCCACTGTCCTCGAGCTGCTCAAGAGGATGAAATGGGGTGCCCGCTACCTGCGGGAGATCTTCGAGGTCGACAAGGAAAGGATCCTGGCTGATGTTGCTATGAAGGAGATCAGCGACGCGAAGCTCGCTGCGGCTGGAATGAAGATCGCGCAGAGCGATGACTTCATCTATGAAATCAAATGGGAAAGTATCCCCTGAGATGGAGTATCGCGTTTAGAGAACCATGGACGGACGCGAGATGATCGAGCTCAATACAAAAGAACTCCGCTCCGACATCATCCGTAGGGCGGGCGCCAAGCCGATCGGCGAGCAAGGGGGAATTGTCTGGTTCGTCGATCCGGTGACGCAATCGACTCTCGTGCTGCCACCAGATGAAGTCACGCCCAGCAACGTTAAATTAAAGATCAAGCAGTCAAGGCGGGCCTTCGGGATACGGCGCTGTTGGCTTCGGCAACTTGCTAGTTGGTGGCATTGGCATTGAGAGATCTGGTAGTCATGACGGCCGCAGAGCTCGAAGCGAAAATCTACTACGCGATCCGGTTTATCGTGAAACGCCAGGCGATCCCAGACACAATCGTGATGACCGCAGCAGATGCCGCCGCACGCGAGATTAGCAAGTACCAGAAGCAAGTTGATTCCCGCACGGAGAAGGAAAATGAAATCATATCGCAAAATGACGGAAGCTGAGCGAAAGGCGAGCTGCGTCGAGGTCGTCAGTTCCTTTTATCGCAGTCACAATCGAGTGCCAACGACCTCGGATGTCAGCGCCACCTTCATCAAGCGAGTCAGGAGCCATTGGGGATCCTGGGAGAACGGAATGAAGGCCGTCCTCCAGGTGAAGCCCGGCCGGCATCAGTGGAGCGATGAAGAGATCCTGCAGGTCCTCCGGGACCTCCGGGCGAAGCTGAACCGATTTCCCAAGGCGACGGATCTGGAGAATGTCAAGAAGTCCCTCCGGCGGCATGTGACCATGCGCTTTGGCGGGCTAAACAACGCTCTCGAAAAAGGTCTCCACGACAGTCCTCGGATCCAGATCCTCAAAGCGCTGCGCGAACTCACGCCGCCGCTGTGCGACTCCGCTTCAACGCGTGAAATCGCTGCGCTCTTACAAGAGAAGAAGACCCCGCTCTCAACACAGGAAATTGGCGTCCATTTGGACGATGCGCGCAGAGCCGGCTACGTCGACTGCAAGCGATACTCTGAGACGAGTGCCTGGTGGTTGACCGGGTTGGGGAAAGGACTTTTGGAACAATGGATGATGAAGGATTCGAAATAGTGCGACATAAGCGTGACAAGGAGTGCGCACCTGGTCTGCACAGCGATGTACCGATCATCGAAGGCGACCAAACGGTAGGATTGGTCTGCACTATTTGCGGCCGGCGAGTGCGCGAGGCCATGGAGTACAGTTATCTGGTAGTATCGCCCGAGGGACTTATCGACACGCGCGAGCGGCCGCCGAGCCGGAAGGACCCGAGATTCTGATGTCCACGATCATCGTCTATGCGAACAACTCCGTCGCGGTCGATGGCAAACCGAGCCGAATGGCAGAGAAGGATCTCAAGCGGCTCAGAATACCTATCATCCGGATAGCGCGCACATGGGAGGAGACTGATGGAGCGGAACGCCGATGGATCGGCCGCGACGATTACATAATCTTCCCGACGTGCACGGAACTTGGGCGCGGCAAAGCAAAGATTGAGCCGCACCGGCGTGTGCGACTCATTGGCAAGGTCCTTGCGGAATGCACGAAATGCCATCGGATGAAACCACGGGGGCAGTTCCCTCGGAATCGAGCGACTGCACTGGGGATCGATTCATGGTGTAAGTCATGCCATGCTACAGCAAATCGTCAGCGCCGCAAACAATCATCCTCTCCTCATAGGAGACGGCAGGGTGAGGTTAATGGCCCGGTATCGAAGAAACCCATATCGCATGGAAGTGATCAATCGATTCGGCCAGACTGTCAATCTGCCGCTCTTTGAACAGACCTCGAGACGACTTCCAGAGCCGACTCGAAGCCGGTTTGAAGGCGCGCCGAAATCAATCGCGGTGGCGACGGACACGCGCAAACTATCGCACCTTATTCTGACGCACGACAAGCGGCAGCTCACGAACAAGCAGCTCGCAGTCCTTGGGGCAATAATCGACATCGGTCCTGCATCGAACGAAGAGATCGCTCACCACCTTGGCTGGGAAATTAACCGTGTTGTAGGGAGGACTTTCGAGTTGAGACAATATGGCATTGTGGTCCTTGCAGGCAAAAGAAAGTGCCGAAGGACGGGCATGATCGTCTCCGTTTGGCAGAAAAAAAATGATCCGCTTAAATAAGGATCTTGTGAAAGCGGCTTTTGGTGCTGGATTCAGCGTCGGGCAACCGTCTGGCAAAATGTCTCTGCGTGAATGGCTCGCGAAGTGGACGAGCAAGAAGCTGAACATCGCCGATCGAAATTGTCAGCATCGTCGCTCGCGTGGAGTGCCCGGGAGGTTCTGCTGGAAATGTGGGCAGGAGTTTTGAATTGCGGAGCTGGCAATGACTCAAACTACACAAATCGAGCTTTTCCCATTGGTGAATATCTCGCGCGGAGTCTTCAGGGGATTCCTCGGAGATCTCCTGCGCGACGTCAACCAGGGTCTCTTCGATGATTCGGAACGAGATTATGAGTTCTATCCGGTCAAAACACGAGTCCTGCGCAAGTATGGAAAGTTCGACGGTTATGACATCCAGAGGATACACGACCTTTGCTGGAGTTGTGACGGGACCGGCCGATGGCACTACTGGTATGACGACGGCGGAGATTGGTGCTGGAAGTGCAACGGGACCGGCACGTATCGCCTTGCCTGGCATCTTCTGGAACGATGGCGCCTGGGAGAGCATGTCTTTCACCATCCGGTATGGGAAGTGGCCCGGCTCGGCCGAGTGGCGCACTTCATCAAAGGCCGCATCGAAAGCAAGCATCCGGACCACATATTCGCGCACAGGAGGCTCCTGGTCCTCCTGGCTCTCTTTGATCTCAAAGGATGCCGGCGTGTCATCAAGAGGCGCATCCAGTTGCGAGCTCATTCACATCTGAATGCACTGATGTGCAGTGACCCGGTTATCAGGTTAGACAACTTACTGATCGATCTCAATGATTGGCTCAAGCGTCTCGGTCTCATAAGCGACATGACCGTGTACAAGGATTGAATTACTATGAGAGGCAAACAACAATGATCACTCTCCTTCTCGTCCTTTTCACCGCCGTCCTGTATGGAATGATCGAGGCGGTGGTGTACGATCACGGGTTTCAACCGCCGGACGACAAGAAACTCTTCGGCTGGTTCTCGCCGTCCTATCATATCCCGGCAGCGACGCTTTGGTTCCTGATTTGTTGCCTGGGCGGCCAACCGGAATTATTCTTCACATATTGCTTCGTCGAGGACCTCAGCTATTTTGTTTTCAGTCCCAAGGACAGTCTCGACGACGAGGATTGGGTGAATTGGAAGCTCGGCGGCTTCTATCTGAGCGATCTGGTGCCGGGGCTGTTTCCAAGTCTGGCCGGCTTTCCGAACACGAAAGCGGGCTATATGCCATGGACGTACGTCATCCTCAATGCGCTCACGATCATTCTTTATCTCATCTGACAAATGCCAGCCGTTGAGACGTTGATCGAACTGCTGAGGAAGATCTCGAAGAGCACGGACCACGTCCGGGTCGAGGTGGACTATGATGGACGAGAGTTCCACTGGAAGCTCCCACAGAAGGATCTCACGGCGAGCGAGTGGACCCCAAAGGATAACAAACTTGAGAAGAAGTTCCCGGCTAGAGGCAGCCCGGAGGGTTGCGGCTAACTCGCGGAATGACGCAACTGGTTGCGTTATCCCAATGGGTAGCACGGTTTGATTCGAGCGGCGGAAATTGTTACATTGTGAGTGAAGTAATAGGGTAATCCGATAATAAGGAGCCCCGGTTTGGTGATGGACAAACAAGAATCTTTGTCCCACCAGATTGGGGCTTTTTCTTTTTTATCCCCTCTCCTCCTAGGAGAAAGTAGGGTGAGGTTCTGATGGCACGAAAGATCGAACGGCTCGACGCAAAACGAATCTATTGCGAGGAGCTGAAGGAGATCCCCGAGATCTCCAGGATGCTCAACGTCCCTGAGAAAACGGTCTACCGCTGGAAAACTGAGGACAAGGAGGGGGGCGTCGATTGGGACAAGGAACGCGAGGCGATTCGCAACACGTCCTACAGCTCTGCGAAGCAAATGACCTTCGCCCTCAATTCCACGCTTGGCAAAATGATCGAGGAGATCAAGGAGACCGGCAAGATCAATGCGACGGATATGTATGCCATCCGGCAGCTAATTCTCAGCATCAAGTCGATGGAAAAGGACGTCGACTCGTTCGGCAACATCATTTTAATGATGAACGAATTCACAAGTTTCATGGCCGATCGCGACCCTGACATCCTTCAGAAACTGCATCCATACATCGTCGAATTCGGCAACGAGATGAGTAAAAAGTATGGCAGGAAATGATGAGCCTCTCACAGAGAGAGTTCGATAAGCAATACAGCGAGCTGATCAGTCGCATCCAGAAACAGGCGACGCCTTTTCCGAACGACACGACTGCAAAGAAGATCGCCCGTATCAAGCGCGCCAGCGAGGACGAGTTCTTTTTTGCCGTCACCTACTTCCCCCACTACATCCAGGTCAAAGAAGAGTACCGAGAGATCTGGAAACGCCCGGATGAGAAGGTCAATTGGGTGGAGGCGGGGTTTGCCGATTGTCATGCGGAGTTTTTCAAGACGGCGAACCTGCTTCAGATTTTCAGCATCCTCGCTGCATTCCGCGAGAGTGGCAAAGACACGCTCCTCGGATTGATCGATCCGATCTTCAAACTCGTCACCGAAGAGCCGACGCGGATGCGTTGGTTCATCACCGTCATGGCGATGACGCAGGCGAAAGCCGAGGGCAAGATCATACCGATCAAACTCGAGCTCGAAAAGAACCTGCGGCTGATCAAGGATTTCGGCGATCTTGTAGCCAAGACAAAATGGGAGAACGATTACTTCATCCTCTCCAACGGCAGGGCGATGAAGTCTTACGGCCGCGAGCAATCGATGCGTGGCGAGGTCAATTTCGGACACCGCCCCGATCACATCATGCTCAACGACATCAACGATCCGACGAAGCCCGATAGTCCCGCCGTGATAAAGAAATTCATCGACTCAGTTAAGCTGGATATTCTCCCATCAGTCAATTCTCCGCGATGGTCCGCACTCTATCTCTGCAACTACACGGTCAAAGGGGACATCGTCGATGAATTGCTCACCGGCAAAAACACGAAGCACTACAACAAACGTATATTCCGCAAGCTGGTCCCAAACGAGCTCGAAAGCAAGGCCGATCTGCGGATCGCACAACAATGCCGTGCCGCCGGCTTCAGTGACACAATGAAAAGCGATTGGGAATACCGGCATCCGACGCTGCAGTGCCTCAAGGATGAGAAGAATGATCCGGAGACGTTCGCGTGCGAATCGCAGATGCATCCACGAAATCCAAAGGATCAGCGATTCAAAGATTCCTATTTTCGTTACCACACAAAACAGGAAATCCGAGGTGGAAAATATACATTCTACACGGCCGTCGATCCCACCTCAACATCAACAGGCGACGGCAAGGCGGTCATTACGATCGGAGTCGGCACTCGGTCAAGCGGCAACCTGCACATGCCGGTCGTGAAGGCGGACATACAGCAGGAATCGATCGATTGGATGCTCGATACTACCTGGCGCCATTTCGAGTTGTTCAAGATGAAGATCCTTGGAGTTGAGGAGAACGCATATAAAGATTTCGTCAGGCGCGAATATCTGCGTCTGATGGGCAAGAAAAGACAACCGTTGCCGTTCAAACCGATACAACAGAGCGGGAGCAAAATCGAGCGCATCGACACACTTGTCTTCATGGTGAAAGAAGGGATCATGACATTCGACCTCGACGATCCCGACCAGGAGATCCTCATTCGACAGCTCAAAGCGCATCCCAATCCCGGTCCTATTTCGAGCGGCGGTCTTGGCGACGATGGTCCAGATGCCCTGGCGACCGCCAAGCAACTGGTCGACCAGTATCCGGTTGGATCGAATGAGGTAGACTATGAGAGTCTGCAGAAACGAGAAGCCGTCTTTGGAAGAGGAGCCTACTGATGTGCGAATGGGGCAATCAGAAACAAGTCAGGCTCTGTCAGCCGAGAGAAGTGAGTGGAAGAACGACGGCGATGGTTGACTCATGCATCGCTGATGCGGTTCAGAGGCTCAATGACGCCGGCATTCACACCCTGGGAAGTTGCTGCGGTCACGCGAAAGTCCCACCCAATGTGATCGTCGAGGAAAATGGCGCCATTAAGGAAGTTAAATTGTAAGGAGACGAAAATGGAAGGAATGATAATCGATGTCGACGGCAGCATCGTTCACTTTGTTCTGCCGAGCGGCGCTCATCGGCCGGCCATCATTGTGAGGGTCTGCCATCAAAAGACCGGGGTCTGCAACCTGCAGGTCTTCACTGACGGCGCCAACGATGGTCCTGCGTACGAGAAAGGCATAGTCTGGGAAACAAGTGTCAAATACTCGGAGGAGAAGACCCCGAACACCTGGCATTGGATCGAGAAAGCATGACACGCTGGCGCAGGTTGAAGGCGTTTGGTGTCGCGATCATCTCGCTCGTCCGGCCAGTGCAGATCAAAAGGAAGAGAGGGCGCGCTTGGATTGAGCGGGTGGGTTACAAGTTCCGCAGATTCCTTTCGTTCTTCTATGACGTGCGATGGAGGCGGAGCGGGAAGACATGGATACAATTGAGACAACACAGATGACGCTCCATGCATAAACTCTTCGGCTATCCTGGCGGGAAATGGCCAGTGAGGAACCTGATCATCTCATCGTTCCCCGAACACAAGACCTATGTCGACGTCTTCGGAGGATCTGCTGCCATTCTGTTAACGAAATCGCCGTCAGATGGAGAGGTGTTCAACGACAAGAACGAAGAGATTGTGAATCTCTTCCGCGTCGTCAAACATCGCACGGCTGAACTTGCGGAGAGAGCTCGAGTCTGGCTGCACAGCCGTCTGCTCTTCAACGAGATGAAAGCATACACGTCCCCCGGCGATGAACTGGAGCGAGCCTTCAGATATTGGGTGCTCCTAGCTGATTCGTTTGGAGGCATCGGCGGAACCTACGGGACCGCCCGTGACGGAATCCGCTCCGTGACGAAGGCCAGAGCTTATCTCGTTGAAGTTGCTGAGCGCCTCCAGAATGTTCACATCGAGGGACTCGACTTCTCTAAATGCATCAGCACGTATGACGCTCCGGAGACATTCTTCTACTGTGATCCTCCGTACCTCGGAACAAAGGGGGGCGATTCACACTATGAGCAACTGAGCGCAGACGATTGGAAGAAACTCAGAGACATGCTCTCTGGAATCAAGGGCAAGTTTCTGCTCTCATCCAATGATGATAAATCGGTTCTCAAGTTGTTCAACCACTTTCACATCCGACCGATCAACGTACGCGTGACATTGCCGAAGAATCAGAAGGCGGCAACTCGGCGAGAAGTGTTGATCAGCAACTACGTCTTGCCCTGGACGCGGTCACGCAGCGGCAAGCCGCACTATGCGATCGATCGGAAATCAAATCGTTCGACACACTCAGCCGGATCGCTGAAACGAGTTCGGTCGATGGAACCGACATGAAGGAGTATGTGAAATATATCGCCTGGATCATTGTCGCTATTGTGGTCCTGGTCCTCATATTCAAGATCTCGAACCTGATTGAGGGCCCCGCACACGTCGACTATACTGTCTCCACGCCGATCGATTCCGGATTTGTTCCTATCATCGAGAAGGACTACAAGCCGCGATCGACCCCCTTTGAACGGCCTTCAAAGCCTCCTGTGAAACTCCCTAAAGGCGTCAAAGAGAGCGACGTAAAACGAGCGATTGTTGTCGTCGACAGCATGGAGACCGGGTCCGGGCGGAAGTTTCTCGATACCACCACGGTCATAGAGCTGAAGTCCGGGGAGATCTTCGTGCCGAAGAAAGATGGCAAAGAACTCAGCGTGGAGGAATACAGTTACAAACCCCCAATTCTCGCCTTCGGCCTCTTTGGATCTCTGGGAGCTTCATTGGGCCAATCCGCCGGCAAGCTCGCCGTGTCGCCGATCGTGGGCGCATCATTGGCCCAAATTTCTGGACTTGTCCAATTCCCGCTCTTCAGCGCGGATTTTGACGGCATTGGAGCCGGCATCGGCCTCCGATACGGGAGCGTGATGGTTGGAGCTCACTCACATTGGCGGTTTGACGGCACACAAAGACAAATCAAGCTGTCTCTTCAATTTTGCATCAACTGAGGGAATCATGGCAAAGACTAAGCCGTCCACGAAAGGTCAGCAAAAGAAAAATGCGCCACTCACCGATCGTGTAGCGCTCGTGAGCTTGCTGGATCGTTACTCAACCTATCCATCCAAGGGACTCACTCCGGAGAGACTTGCATCGCTCCTGCGCGAGGCTGACGGCGGAGACATTTATCGCCAAATGGAATTGTTCGAGGAGATGCTCGAGAAGGACGGGCACATCCAATCATTGTTCCAGGCGAGGCGTCTTGCTGTATCCCGGCGAAATTATACCATCATCCCCGCCTCAGATGACCAGGCTGACGTCGACATCGCCGACGCGGTAGATAAGATGATCAAGAAGATTAAGGGATGGAAGAACGGGGTCAACGACATCCTGGATTGTGTGCCGAAGGGCTTTTCGGTGAATGAAATCTTCTGGACACCTACGGCCGATCAATATAGCATCGAACGACTTAGGTGGATCCATCAGAAGAAATTCCGGTTCGGCAAGGTCACGGACATAGATGCTGATCCGGAGGAACTGCGGCTCCTGGTCGATCCAAGACAGGTAGACTCTTTCCGGGGCCTAGTGCCTGATTCTGTAGTATCAAATGCCGTGTCAGACGGTATCTCTCTTGAGGCCGATCCGCGGCTGCGTCAGCGCTTTGTCGTTGCATACTGCAAAGCCCGCAGCGGCAATGCGTCGCGGACATCACTGCTGAGAACGTTGACCTATCTGTTCCTGTTCAAGAATTACGATGTCAAATGGTGGATCAGTTTCGCAGAGATTCAGCTTGGCTACCGCATCGGGAAGTATGATGCCTCTCAGCCTGAGCAGAAGACTCTCCTGGAGAAGGCGATCGCCGGCCTTGCAACCGACGCGGCCGCCGTCATCACGAAGGAATCCGAGATCGAGTTCAAGGAAATGCTGCAGAAGGCACAGAGCCACCAGGTCTATGGAGATCTGAAAGACTGGGCAAATTCGGAGATGTCTGAGGCCGTACTCGGCCATACAGGAACAACTACTGGCACGCCTGGCAAACTCGGGCAGGAAGACATGGCGAAGGAGGTCAAACAGGAGCTCGTCGAGGCAGATGCCCAAGTTGTCGATGAGGCCATCACTGATGACATTATCCGGCCGTACGTCGACTACACCGCAGGGCTGCAACAAGAATACCCGTACTACCAGACAGATCTTAATCAGGCGCTTGATCTCCTTAAAGAAGCACAAACCGACCGTCAGTTGCAGCAGATGGGATTCCCCATATCCAAGAAATACGTGAAAGAAAAATATGGCCGGCCCCTGCCAAATCCCAAGGACAACGAAGACGAGATTCTCCAGCCTATCAGCTTGCCAAGTCCGTTCGTCCAGGCGAAAACCGTCATAGGTGATAGCAAAAAAAAACTCCTGACCGGACGGTAGATGAGGAATCATACACTAGCCGAGTCGACACCGTCGCCGACAATGCGATCGAAGCGGCGGTCCCAATCTACGAGCCTTTTGTCGACCAACTGAAGTGGCAGATTGCCGAATCCCGGGACGCCCCGAAAGCACTCACTCTCGTTGACAACTACCATCTTGACGAATCTTTCCTGAAAAAGCTCTCTGATCATATTCTGGAGTGTCTCGTTACCGCAGAGTCTCTCGGCCGGAGTTTGGTCCAAAAAAAGAATGAGGCGATCAGTGCGAGAGTTGTCGCGGCAAGTCAGAACTGGTTCATTTGCGACGATAATGTTGTTCGAGTTGCCTTCGATCTCATCCCGCAAGAGGCCCTGAAATTCCTTCGAGAGAAGGCCCTGACAATCGCTGGCATCGAGCATCAGCAGGTGCTCTTGGATGTCCGGAAATTGCTTATTCAGGCTATCCAGGAAGGAAGGACATTTGACGAGTTGAAGACAGAGATCGACAAACTCTTCGAGAACTACGGCATCACGAAGTTGAATCCCTGGCACCTCGAGACTATCTTCCGTACGAATACGTTCACGTCCTACGCGGTCGGTCAGCTCGAGCAAGCAAAGTCGATGACTGACCAGTTTCCTCTATGGCGCTACTCGGCAATTAAAGACTCCCGGACACGTCCTGAACACCTTGCACTAGATGGCAATATTTACAAAGTCGGCGAAGGACCGGTCCCGCCAATCGACTACAATTGCCGCTGCACGGCGATCTATTTGCACATCTCGCAGGTCGAGAGCCAGGGTTTGAAACCGCTGGAGTGGGAGGGAAATCCCGACTTTGTTCGCTTTACAAGCAGCAAGGCGTGGGAGAAATGGAAGGAGTCGAGGCAGGAGGTCCTTACGCCCGACATCAACGCGTGGATTCAAGCCAATCTGTGACGTACTGTCAGAGTGTCCTTGGACTCATGCCTTCGAAATCGGCGCAAAAATGGCCTGCGTACCCCTTGAATGATAATTTGAAGCGCGATTGAAAATCAAAGACTTACGGCAGCGTCGCGCGAATAATGTGATCGGTCGCTCTCACTTTCTCCCAGTTTCTCCCGCTAATTCTCATTTAAAGTGCGCGGTCATTTTTACCTGTCATCCCAACATCCCTCGACATAATAACAAGTTACAGCAGTCCGGTAAAAATAACCGTCGCGCGTTTAATGTGATCCCCTACACGAGCAAGAATGATTTCACGTACAAGATGAATATTGCATTGCGAGAAGCAGCAGTGCGCGCGGGAAGCGCAAGGTGTAGCGAATGTTTTCATTTTTAAC
>Ga0315281_10001113_pt1 | contig 39364 bp, 34 predicted proteins | sample YL17G07_0_MG_FD_204540 | JGI IMG/M metagenome (GOLD analysis project Ga0315281, IMG submission 204540) | Sediment microbial communities from Yellowstone Lake, YNP, Wyoming, USA - YL17G07_0 | ecosystem: Environmental > Aquatic > Freshwater > Lake > Sediment | place: USA: Wyoming | collected...
AAAATAAAGTGACCAAGGACGGCACGAACTGCAGCATGCTCTTCGCGCTCGAGTAAGTCGAAGAACTCAGGCATGCAATCGCGTACGGCCTCGCGAGGGGGCGGAATATGATCAGCGTTACGAATGTAGACAGGACCGTTCCGATAGCCGGCCAAGTCCTCAGGTCTAAGAATGCCAGCTAGGACAGATGGCGTCCACAGTGCAATATTCCATTCGATAAAAGAAGAACGTAGTGCCACCCCAGCGTTTTCACCAGACAATATTCGGCCGATGGTCTTCTTGACTTCATTGTGGGCCAAACTGTAACCCTTAGCAGCTAGCGCGTTGCGCGAACTCTTGTCCTCGCCGGAATCAGGATTCCAGTTACCAGCTCGCACGCGTTCTATCAGGTCCTCCGTGACGGTGTACCCCTCGATTGAAAGCGAATTGTATGCATCGGCAACATACCGCGCTTCAATATCGGCGAGATAGGCCTCGATATCATTTGGCACTCCAGGCGGCGTGTTGAATGTGTCAATTATGGGGCCGCGCATCGCTGCCCACATTTGGTGAATGCGCAATACGTACGGCGATCGCTTGATTGCAGGCGCAATGATGGAAAACAGGGAATTGAAAGGGTTTACTTCCGTCACGCGATAGCCAACAGCTTCAAGGGTTTTGCGCAGGTCGGCGGCGGCACGTTCTTTTCCGATTGCACGAAGCGCGGCCACCAATCTTCCGCCGACTGCCGGTTTACCTGCCGCTATCAATATCCGAGCAAGATCCGAAATGTCAGGGAGTAGTTCCAAGGCGATTTGAGCTGCTGCGCTTTGAAGCTGGAAGAAAGATTCGCTAACTTGCACCAAGGAGTACGGCAGCGACAGGACTCGGAGTCCATTGCGATCTTGGCGATCATCTTCTGGAGCAAGTGAAATTGCCTTCATGTCGAGAATTGACCAGCCGTGTATGAGCGGCGTGACGTTGTTGTGACCGGCTTTGGCGTGAATATGTATTTGTCGCGAGGGCAAGGGCGTCTCGGTATGAATATGCAGCGACTGCTCCGGCGAAAGGTGCCAATCTGCTCCAAATCGTTTTTCACAGTACCGGGCTACGAATTCTTTCCAATTCACTTGCCATGCGGTCGTATCCCCGCCGCGCTCGTCTGGCCGAGATGTTAGATACCAGCCTCGGATTACTGCCTTCAGGTAGCCAGCTTTCAATAGGCGAGTGCGATCAGTTGCCGACAAATCTTCGGACGCAATGACAAAGGCACCTGCTTTGTGGAGGTCCCGCAGTCGTTCCAATGATTTCGCAAGTAATTCTTGAATTGTCGCCATGGTCTGAACGTTAGTTTATAGGCGGTTATAATAATTCGTTTATACGGTAATTGCAAGATTAGTTTGTAACTTGTAGTGGAAATTAGTATTAACGATATAACTAGAAAAAACATTATAATAATCATATGATAAATTAAATTATGCGCCACAGTTTGCGTTAAAAATCAAATAGCACAAACTGTAGGCCTTGAAGTTATATTTTGCTCAGGATATAGGTGGGAGGGCGGGAGCGAGGCGGTGAAAAATGTTGAATTTGGCCTGGATTTGGCCTGGTAATCTGTAAAAACTTCTTATCTTGTTGTTTTTATATTTAGATTTTGGTAGGCACGATTGGACTCGAACCAACGACCCCCACCATGTCAAGGTGGTGCTCTAACCAGCTGAGCTACGTGCCTGAAGAAGATGCTGCAAGGGCGCAATTATAGCGGCTTCGTTCATGGCGCACAAACGGCATTGGGTGCGGGTGATGGGTGATGGGTGATGGGTGATGGGACAATATAATTTGTCATTCCCGTTTCGCGGGAATGACAGCTTCTTGAAATGGCGCTTGCTGTTTCGCCTCTTTCTTTTTACTTTCTGACCACACTGATCACGTCCGGAACCGCAGCGACGGTGCGCTTGACGCGCTCGATAATCTCGGCGGAAGAAATCTGCAGGGTAAAGCGCATGAATGCCTGCGGCCCTCTTGAAACGGTGTTGACGGCGGTGACATTGACTTTCTCGCGCGCGATGGCTTCGGAAATGTCGCGCAGCAATCCCTGGCGATCGGCAGCCACCACCTCGATGTCGGCGGCAAACCAGGCATCGCCAGTCTTTCCCCATTCCGCCGGCATGAGCCGTTCGCGCTGATTCTCGGTAAGAGCGGTGATGTTAAGGCAATCGCGACGATGCACCATCACACCACGCGTGCGCGTGACGAAACCGATGATCGGGTCCGGGGGCACCGGTTTGCAGCATTTGGCGACGAGAGTGGCAATGTTGTTGACGCCGAGCACCAGCACGCCCGATGTGGCGCGCTGCGCTGCAGGCGCGACAATAGGCGCAGCTTCCGCGTGGGCAGGCGCTGCTTTGCCACGCAAGCCATTCTCGAGTTGATGCGCGGTGATTTCGCTGCGTCCCAGCGCGGCCAGAAAATCTTCGAGCTTGTCGTAGCCAAATTTTTCGGCGACGGCCTCGTGCCTGGTGCTGGTCTGGCCGGCGCGCTGCAATTCCTTTTCGAGGATGTCGCGGCCCTGCGCGACATCCTCGGCGAACGATTCCTTGTTGAACCACTGCCGCACCTTGGCCAGGGCGCGCGGGCTGGCGATGTACCCGAGCTCGCGGTTGAGCCAGTCGCGGCTCGGTCCGCCGGTCTTGGTGGAAATGATTTCGACACGCTGCGCGTTGGCAAGCCGGTAAGTGAGCGGCACCATGTGACCGTCAACTTTGGCCCCGCGGCAGCGGTGCCCGAGATCGGTATGGACGTGATAGGCGAAATCCACCGGCGTCGATCCTGCCGGCAGATCGAGCACCCTGCCCTGCGGCGTGAGCACATAGACGGCATCGTCGAACAGCCCTTCGCGCACGCTCGGACTGACACCCCCCGTCTCGGCCAGGTCATTTTTCCATTCGAGCACCTGGCGCAGCCACGCGATCTTGGCGTCGAACTTCCTGTCGCCCGCGGTCTTTCTGCCCGCACCTTCCTTGTAGCGCCAGTGCGCGGCAACGCCGTGTTCCGATTCCCGGTGCATGTCATGGGTGCGGATCTGCACTTCGAGCGTCTTGCCTTCGGGCCCGATCACGGCCGTGTGCAGCGAGCGGTAGTTGTTTTCCTTGGGTTGCGCGATGTAATCATCGAACTCTCCAACGATCGGCTGCCACAGGTCGTGCACCACACCAAGCACGGTATAGCATTCGCGGATCGAATCGACCAGCACGCGCACCGCGCGAATATCGTAGAGCGAATCGAATGCCACGTCCTTGCGCTGCATTTTTTTGTGAATACTGAAAATGTGCTTGGGCCGGCCGCTGATTTCGTCCTGCATGCCGAGCTTGGCGATCTCGCCGTGCAGGGTCGCGATGACGTTCGCGATGTACTGTTCGCGCGCGGCGCGCTTTTCGTCGAGCAGTGCGGCGATTTTTTTGTACAGATCGGGATCGAGGAAGCGGAAGGTCAGATCCTCCAGCTCCCACTTGATGTGGAACACGCCGAGACGATTGGCGAGCGGCGCGAACAGGTCGCGCGTCTGCAGTGCTGCTGCGCGGCGCAGCGCATCGTCGGCGCGGGTGAGAGAGCGCATGTAGTGAGTGCGCTCGGCGAGCTTGATGAGCACCACGCGCACATCGTCCGCGAGTGCGAGCAGCATTTTGCGCAATGCTTCAATGCCGACCTTCTGCTCGTGCCCGGCATGCGCAACGGAAAAAGTTTCGATCTTCCCCGCGCGCGCGATGCCGCGAATCAGCTCGGCCACTTCCGAACCAAAGGCGCTGGCGATGGCTTCGTGATCGATCTCTTTTTCCGGCAGGGTGTAACTGATCAAGGTGGCCGCTATCGAATCCGGGTCCATGTCCAGATCGACGAGTATCTCGGCCACGCCGCAGGCGTAAGCCAGCCTGTCCAAACGTTCGGTCGCCCTGCACGCGCCGCCGGCGAATTCCAGCGCGCGCAGCACAACGACTGAATCCTGTACGCCGAAGTGTGCCGCCAGACGCACCTTGAGCGCTTCTGCGCGGTCATGTGCGCTAGTGATTTCAGTACCGCTTTTCTCGGTAAACATGGCAGAACTATCGTGGCAATATACGATTGTAGCGTTTTACCCGCTTCACTCCAGCGCGCTGTCCCCGCGCGGCGTGTCCATCCAGTAGCGTTTGCGTATCTTTCTTTCGCTGCGCATTGATATTCCCGCGTTTGAAAAATGCAGTGTGATCGCTCCCGCTTCATCGCTGCGCATGAGTTTAATTTGCGCATCCCGGTAGCGCGCCAGCACGTCCGGGTGCGGATGGCGGAAACGGTTGCGGTAGCCGACGGTGAATATCGCCACCTGCGGCGATATGGCAGCGACGAAGCGCGGCGTCGAGGAGGTCTTGCTGCCGTGATGCGGCACCACCAGCACATCCGACTTGAGACCGGCTGCGTTGCGCGCCAGCAGCTCCGCCTCGGAACGCTTTTCGATGTCGGCGGTAAGAAGCGTAGTGAATCCTGCAGCTTCGACTTTGAGCACGCAGCCACGGTCGTTGACCTTGCGCGCGGCCTCGGCATAATTTTCCGCCACGGGGTGCAGCACGGCAAAGCGCACGCCATCCCATTCCCAAGTGTTACCTGCGACACAGCGGCGTTTGTCGGTTGCGTGTTCGAGTATTTCATTGTCGTCAGCGAGCGATGACATCAACCATCCCGTGTCGCGCGCATCGAGAATGGAAATGGCGCCGCCGGAATGGTCGTCGTCCTGGTGCGTCACGATCAGTCCGTTGAGCCTGCGAATACCCTCGCCGCGCAGGAACGGGACGACGATACGACTGCCGCTGTCGGAATCGGGGTTCCATTTGGGACCGGTGTCATACACCAGTGCATGCCGCGCCGTTTGCAATACGACCGCGAGGCCCTGCCCGACATCGAGCACCGTCATGCGCAATTCGCCGGGCTGCGGACGCTGCGGAAGCACCATGAACATCGGCAGCATCCACACCACCCCCAGCCAGCGTGCCGGGATCCCTCGCGGCACAAGCAACCATGCGCAACCGAGCATCGCCAGCGCCACCGTCCACGGCGCGGGCGCATGGTTTTCCCAGACTGCCGCGGGGAGCGCGGCCAGCCACTCGAGCGGTACCATGCACAGCGCCATCAGCCAGTGCGCAAGATGCATGAGCGCATCGATCGGAACCACGGCAGCGATAAGCGTGGCCGGAACCACAACCAGGCTTACCAGCGGTATGGCGAAAGCATTGGCCAGTGGCGATACCAGCGATACTTCCTGAAACAGCGCGAGCAGCATCGGCAGCAATCCCAGGGTCACCGCAAGTTGCGTCGCCAGCGCGCTTCCCATGAAAGTGGGGCGGCCGGTGCGACATGCAGTGACGTAAAAAATCATCGCCACCGCGCCGAATGAAAGCCAGAACCCTGGCGCCAGCACCGCCCAGGGGTCCATCAACAACACCACGAACAGCGCCCAGCACAGCACGCGCGATGCCGAGGCGATTCTGCCCGTCCATAATGCCAGCGCCACCACTGCCAGCATGAAGAAAGTGCGCTGTGTCGGCACCGAGAATCCCGCGATCAGCGAATAGCCGAGGGCCGCCACTGCCCCCGCGATCGCAGCCGCCTTTTGCGCTGGCAGGCGCAGCGCCAGCACGCGAGCGCGCGACCAGAGGAAAAACGTCAGCGCATAAAACAGGCTTGCGACCATGGTGATGTGCAAGCCGGAAATGCTCATGAGGTGCCCGACGCCGGTGCGCCAGAAAATCTTCCACTGCTCGCGCGGGATGGCGTTCTGATCGCCGATGGCCAGCGCGATCAGCACGCCGCGATAAGGGTCATCTCCGAGTACGGCGTTGAAGCGCTCGCGTATCGCCAGGCGCAGTTCGTCGATGCGGTAATCGAAGCCCTGAGCCGTGTCGGCGCGTTTCGCGTTGTTTGCGCCTGCGCGCACGTAACCCGTCGCGCGGATGTTGCGCTCCAGCGCCCACGCCTCGAAATCGAAGCCGTGCGGGTTTGCCGTGCCGTGCGGTCTGCGCAGCCGCACATTAAGCTGCCAGCTTTGCCCTGGACGCAGTTCGGGTGGCGGCACTGCCTGGCCACTGTTGCGTTCCCTTTCGAGATACCACGACAGTGAAATGTGTTGCGGCACAACCGCCTCGGGCGTAAGGAACTTTTTTACATCGAACTCGAAGCGCATGCCACGCTCGGTGGGCGTCGGCAATCCGGACACCACGCCAAGAATCTCGATGTCGCGACCTTCCCATGCAGGCGGCAGCGCTTCGGCAAGACGCGTCGATGCCATCCATCCCGACCATGCCACACCGAGCCCCGCACAGGCGGCGACAATCAGCACCCCTCGCGCGAGGCGCGCCCCCATACGCGCTTGCCTGCGCAGCAGCCACGCCGCGAGAAGTGTGGCAACGCAAAGCGGCGCCCAGAAAAGGTCCGGCAAAGTTTCCTGCCATTGCAGCCAGAAAACGCCGCCGGTAAATGAGAGAATGGCGATTCGCAAGAAGTTGTTGTCCGGTTTGGTTATTGCGGCACGCCGGCTACTATCGGCATGCAACGCCACAATGACCGTGTAATTGTTCCGGCCATGACGCAGGCAAACTACTCTAAGGAAACTCTGAACAAGTGTCATCCCCGCGAAAGCGGGGAACCATTTTTCCTTACAAAACATGGATTCCCGCTTTCGCGGGAATGACAAATCAGGACTTGTTCAGAGGTTCCATAACGTTTTTTAGTGAACATCCGCCGACAGCATGCGCAAAACGCTACGCAAATATCTGCCTCATCCCGACTCGCTGCGCGATCACAGGGCACTGCGCTGGCTCGCCCCGGTACTCTCCCATCCGCGTCTGTGGCATTTGCACCGCCGCTCCGTGGCATTGGGCATCGCCATCGGCATGGTGACGGGGTTGATCCCCGGACCGGTGCAAATGCTGCTTGCCGCCCTCATCGCGATCCCGCTGCGCGCCAACATTCCCGCCGCGATGTTCGCGACGCTCTACACCAACCCGCTCACTTTCGTCCCGCTCTACATCCTCGCCTATCAAGTCGGCAGGGTGGTCACCGGGGACAGCACACCCCTTGCCCTGCCGCCCGGCACGAACTGGTCCTGGCATGCGCTGGCGAACATGATTCCCGATACCCTCGCCTGGATGCAATCCGCGGGCAGTACGCTGCTGATCGGACTTTTCATCCAGGCTACGGTTTTCGCACTCTGCGCTTACATCCTCACGCTCGTCATCTGGCGCATCACGGTCACCCTGGCGTGGCGCCGCCGCTCACGTTCAAGAAAACAATCACCTGCGGACAAGACTGTATAACATGACTCCTGACTACTGGCACGAGGCGATACGCGACCTCTCGAAGCGCGACCCGATCCTGAGAAAGCTCGTCAGAAATTACCCGGAAGCGAATCTGCGCAGCCGCGGCAATGCCTTTTCGACGCTGGCGCGCTCCATCGTCGGCCAGCAGATTTCCGTGAAGGCGGCGCAATCGGTGTGGGAGCGCGTCGTCGCTGCCAGCGGCAAAATCGCACCCGGCCGCATGCTTGCCCTCAGCGACACGCAATTGCGCAACTGCGGTCTTTCGTGGCAAAAGGTGTCGTATGTGAAAGACCTCGCCGCGCACTTCGCGGACGGGCGCATCAAGCCGCGCCGCTGGGCGAAAGAGGACGAGGAAACGATCATCAGTGAGCTGGTTGTGGTGAGGGGCATCGGGCGCTGGAGCGCCGAGATGTTCCTCATTTTCCACATGCTGCGACCCAACGTATTCCCGGTCGATGACCTGGGCCTGCAGCGCGCCATCGAGCGCCTGTACAACAACGGCGAGCTACTCAATAAGCAGGAAATGCGCGAGATCGGCAAGCGCTGGGAACCGTGGTGTACCGTCGCGACCTGGTATCTGTGGCGCAGCCTCGATCCGCTGCCCGTCGAATATTGAAGGCAGCGGGCATGCCCCGCGCCGTCACTTGAGCAATCTGGCCTTGCGCTGCGCCTGCATTTCATGGCCGCCGCACCAGGTATTGTTTTCGACGATCGGCGACGTGCTCTCCGGTGAGGCGATGATTTCACCCAGGCGGCGTACACATTGCGCCGCCTCGACATTGCCAGGATCGGTAAAAATGCCCGCTGCGCCCTGCTCGATAACTTCCATCTCCGCCTGCTCCAGCAAAAAGGTGGTAGGAATGGCATGCAGCTTGTCGCGAATGTTCTGCTTTTGGGGATTTTCCAGAGCGTCGAAGGCGACATGGAAAAAAAACAGCTTGCTGCCCAGTTTCTCTTTGACCTCGGCCAGCCGCACGGTATCGAGAATGCAGGCATGCTCGGGAAGATTGTCTTCGCCGCAACCGTCATTCTCGCTGTAATCCGCGAGGTTGCGCGCAAAGAATTGCTGCAGAATGCGCTCGCGATTGACTTTGAGCAGGGAATCGCTCGAATCGAGGAAATTGGTATCGACGATGTAATCGTAGGCGTTGCGCGGGTCCGGCTTTGAAGACTCGACACCCTGGGGCCGGCGGAAAGCATCCACGGAAATCACGACAATGCGCTCGTACTGACTGACGTACTTTGCGTTGTGGCTCAACAGAACGCGCTTCAGACTGACCAGGCCCAGGTTGTCGGCATTCCCGCCGTCGAACACATGCAGATAGCACCCCTCGCTGCCGCGTGCGCAATCCGCGTCGAGAGCATGAAAATTTCGCAAGGTCATGTAATTGAACACGCCCGGGAAAGTGGCCGTGGCCATTACCGCGCGCGCGATTTCATATGCTGCAATATCGGAATGCAATTTATCCGCAAAATCCTCCTGGGTAAAAGTAAAAGCGGTGCCGAAGAGTTTGGACCTGTTCCTGCTACCTTTGTCTGCATCGCGACTGCCTACGGTTGCGTTTAGCACGATGTTCGGGCGCGCCGGATTCAGGTCATGCATATGCAAGTCGGCGCCGGTGGTTTGCCGGTCGAACAGGTTGTCGGCGAAAGTCTGCGCCATGATATCGGTGCGATCGAAGGGTGAAAACCAGAATCTCAACGCATTGCTCGGCCAGAACCAGTTGCCCAGCCAGCGCTTGATGTAATTTCGTCCCATTACGCCGGCAACCGTTTTTTCGTCCCAACTCCTGCAACTGAGGGCAGGTGCTGCTGAATCGGGATCGCAGGTGCTTGCGTAGTAGGCGGCGGCCAGCGAACCGCCGGACACCGACGAAATCAGATCCACTTCCTCGAGCACGTTGATGCGCTCGTTGCGCGGGCCTGGAATTCGCTCCAATTCGAACATAGTGCGTGCAGCGAAATAGGCGGCTCGCGAACCCCCGCCGGAAAACGCCAGCAGGACCAAAACCTTTGGCTGCTTCTTGGTGCTTCTTGTCTGGATCTCAAATGAGGCTTTGGGCTTTTTTCCGGCTTCGCGCAAACCCGATTGCACGGCCGCGGCCGATTCCTCAAGCCCGCTATTGCTATAGGCCCAGCGATTGGTAATGGCGCACCCCTGTAGAGCCAGAATGCTCGCCATTGCGACCAGTAACAATACAGTCTTCGAGAAGGTGAAAACGGAAACCTGCATCGACGCAATCTCTTTCATAGGCATTGGTTGTGCTCACTCATACGCAATGGCGACGGCGGCCGTATTCCAATCCGCGCCCGGAAAGCACATACAATGCCGCACGGAAGTTGAACAGACAAGTGAATTTGCCGCATTTTCACCGGCGGGAATCCTGGTACAGGGAAAACCCTGGGAATTTCATTCCGGCTTTCAGACGAGAACTGCCACGCCTTCCATCTGCTCTTTCAAGTTGACGCCGATAGCGTCGATCGTCGCCTCATCGAGGTCAAGCAAGCGCGCGGCATCCATGACATCGGCGCGGGTCTTTCCAGACGCGTTTTCACCATACCCCAGGGTATTGACCAGGCGGTTGGCAAGATGGACGGCCAGAAGTTCACCCGATCGGCGTGGCGCATTGTCCAGCGCGCCATGATGCAGCGCAATCTCACAGAAGGCGGCAGGCAGCTTCCACACATGCAGCAACTTCTCGCCAAACCTTTCGTGATACATGCCCAGAAACCCGGTCAGGTCCCCGTCCGCCTTGACCTCTTCGCAGGCGCCCGATGTTTCCAGTTCGGAAATCACCTGCAGCAGAAAGAGCTTGCCGATATCGTGCAGCAGACCCATCGAAAAAACCTCGTCGGGATTGCCCGCTCCGCTGCGCGTCGCGATCATGCGCGAAGCATGCGCGCACGCCTTGGCATGTTCCCAGAGCTTGCCGAGCATGGGCTGGAATTGCGGCTTGCGAATGGTGTAGATCGCCCGGTTGGAAATCATCTCGACATAATTCATCACCATGCCAAAGCCGAGACGCGAAATGGCCTGATCGAGATCCGAGATCGGCGATCCGGTGCGGTAATAGGGGGAATTGACAACGCCGATCAGCTTGGCCGATATCGTTACATCCTCCCCGAGCAGCGATGCGACCTGCGCTACCGAGGGTTGTCCCTTGATGAGCTTGCGCAAGTCATGATTGATTTTGGGGTAGACGGGCAGGTTGACTTCGCCCTTGTTCAGATGCTCCACGATTGCCGTAAGCAGCGTATGACGCTGCCCCTTTACTGCGGGCGCGCCATTTTGCGGCGCTGGGGTAACGCTTTTACTCGGCAGCAGCGACCCGCTGCGCCGCACCAGCGATAGCGTGGTTTCAAGGCTGTCGATACGCTCCTTGAGCGCGCTGTTGGCATCTTTCAGGGCTGCAAGCTGACCGCACTTTTTCAGCGCATCCTGAATGGCGAGATGCAGAATGTCATAGACTTTCGCGGTCTTGACAAGATAATTGAACATCCCGAGCCGCAACGCCTCGACTGCCGCAACGGACTCCTCGGGCTTGAACAGCATGAGAACCGGCACGGCATGTTTCGCATAGACATCCATGAGAAAGTCGAGCCCGCTTTGCGGCGTGAAATTGGAATCGATCAGTACCAGATCGTATCTGCCGAATTCCGGCGGCCCCTCTTCCGCGCTGCCAATCGCTTCGACCGAATACTCGCTTTTGAGCAGCCGGGCGATAAATTGCCGTTCCGCTTTGCTGGCATTCGCAACGAGTATGGTTTTCATGGCGCGTTTCAGGATTTGTTGTCGCGTGAAAAATATGTCCGGGAGGTACAGCGTTTATCCCTCTTCGGCATATTTGTACACGAAATTCAGCGTTTTTTAACACCTGAACCGCAAAATCAGGAATTCCCTGAGATCAAAATAGGGAATTTCCTACATTTCTGGCTATTTGGGCGCCTTGCGCCTCGTTTCGAGCGTCTCGCAATTTCGGGCTACAAGAATCCGATCGCCGCAGCTCAAGTAGATTACCTGGTCGCTGCCATCGCTCAAGCACCCCAAGAGGAACGGTAACGGCGGCGGACCTGCCGGTGCGGACGGCAACACAGATTCGGCGCCGGCCAACGCAACGCCCTGCGGGGCCACGCTCGCGTTTGGCGCTGCTGCAAGATACTGGCTTATGGGCACCTCTAAAAATCCCTTTACTGTCATTCCCGTGAAAACGGGAATCCATTCCAACCAGAATATTGGAGAATATTGGGGAAGAATATTGGGGACGCTACCCTTTATTTCCACCAGTAATAAGGGTAGCGTCCACTTTTCGCTGGCGCACTCCCCTATTATTCCGGCGTCCGCACGAGCCGGTTGTTATGGTGATAGTCTGTTTAACGCGCCAGCTCGCAGACCGTGGACCGGGTTTAGCGGCGTTTTTTGTAATTCTTTCACAGCCTCTCAGCACTGATCATCGTCCCTGCCCAGATACGCACGAACGGCGGAAATCTTGCCTTGCGCATTAAAGGAAATGACATCTACTACCCGCAGTTTGATGCGCTTGTCTACGACGATCTTGAGTTCCCCTGCAACCGCGCCTTCGCTTATGTACAAGGCGAGTGGGTCTATTTCTATCGTATCCGCGGTATTGAAGTTCTTCGCTGTTACATCAATAGCTGCGTCTCTTCCGCGGACCGCAATGTTCCAGTCGCGTAGCTGAATATCTTCGGAGAACATCTCGCGAATGGCGGCCAGGTCTTTTCGTGCGTAGGCCGCCAGGTAGGCCAGGAAGCGTTCAGTATTTGACACTCGTTCCTCTGGAGAGCTAACAATAGGGGACATAACAATAGTGCTTATATTGGGGACGCTACCCTTTATTCCCACCAGTAATAAGGGTAGCGTCCCCTATTCCCTATTCCGTCCAGTAATAAGGGTAGCGTCCCCTATTCCGTCCCCTATTCCGTCCCCTGTAATAAGGGTAGCGTCACCTATTCCGTCCCCTATTCAGTTGCCTCTGCAGCAGCCTGCCTCGCGGTTTCGGCAAGAAATTTCTTGAACTCGGCGGGCTTGTCGCCCAACGGATGACGCAACCAGACTTGGTTTGGCGTACGGCCTTTCAGATAGATCGGTGCATAAACCGTATCGCGCTCAACCAGCAACAGGTCGCAAATTCCCTGCAAACGGAAACCCCAAGTGCCATCTTCCTGATGATAGACCACGAAAATGTACCGGCTACCGGTGGGGTTGTCCGGCTGCCTGATATGTTCCAACTGCTTCTCGTCGAGTGAGGCTTGATGCACGATGCCCAGCCAGTCATTCAAGCCTTCGCCGGGAAGATGTTCCCAGTGCACCGCGTCATCCAGCCGCGGCGCCTGTGCATACCGGCGCAGCGTATCTTCGTTGCTATAGATCTTCATCATGCGGTGAAGCGATTTCATTTCCAGCCTGCCTGATGCAGGCGCGTTACCCGAGATGACCTCAACCACCTTGAATCCCGACCCTGTTTGTTCAACCTCCAGAATGGCGAGAGGAGATTTCTTGCAATCGATCATCTGATGTTCTCCCTCAGCCGTAACCCGGTAAGGGCAGTCAATGGGACGAAAAAGCAGTTTCCAGTTCTGTTCCACGCAATGGGAAAACACGCGCAATGACCCGGCGGCAACGTGACTGCACGCGAGCAGAAGCACAAGCGAAAAAAGCGGAAGCAGTTTGATCATTTTGTCATGGAATAGCAATGTTCTGGAATTTCAGATCGGTCAATACCGCCTCCGCCTATCGTGCTCGATGCGGATCAGGTCAAGAGGACCACTGGAAATTCAGTAAATATTTTGACCACGTTTATTTATCATTTCTGGTGCGTCAAACCATCCTTGAGCACATAGGTGCGCTGCATGCGCGACGCCAGCGACGCATCGTGCGTCACCATCACCAGGCTTGCGCCGCGCGCGGCGTTGAGCGCGAGCATCAAGTCGAAAACCGCATCGGCGGTCTTGCGGTCGAGGTTTCCCGTGGGTTCGTCGGCAAGAACGCACGCCGGACCGGTGACCAGCGCGCGCGCGACGGCAACGCGCTGGCGCTCGCCGCCCGAGAGTTCACCCGGCTTGTGCGCGAGTCGTTTTTCGAGTCCCACTTCCCCGAGCAATGCAGCGGCTTTGGCATGCGCCTGCGCAACCGGCAAGCGGCGGATCAAGAGCGGCATGGCGACGTTTTCCAGCGCGGTGAATTCCGGCAGCAGATGGTGAAACTGGTATATGAAACCCAGTGCGCGATTGCGCAACTCCCCTTGGGCTGCCGCACCGAGTCGCGTCATATCCTGGCCTTGCAACATCACCGTACCCGCGGTCGCGGCATCGAGGCCTCCTAGTATGTGCAACAACGTGCTCTTGCCCGAACCGGAAGCGCCGACAATGGCGATGCTTTCTCCGGCCGCGACCGAGAGATTGATGCCACGCAACACTTCAACATTGAGATCGCCCTGGCGAAAGGTCTTGACCAGCCCTTCACAGGCCAGGACTGCGCTCACCGGGCCATGCCCTGCCATTACGCCCTCACTCATAACGCAACGCTTCCGCGGGATTGACCCTGGAGGCGCGCCAGCTCGGATAGAGCGTGGCGAAGAGGGCCAGCAACAGAGCAATTCCGGATACGCCCCACACATCGCTCAGTTGAAGATCGGAGGGCAACTCGGTAATGAGATACACCTCCTTGGAAAGAATCTGGAAGTGGAAAGTGCGCTCGATAAAGGGCACCACGGTATCGATATTGAGGGCGAGCAGCACGCCTCCTGCCACGCCAAGCAGGGTGCCGATGACGCCCACAACCGCGCCCTGCACCATGAATATTTTCATGATGCTCGCCGGTGAAGCGCCGAGCGTGCGCAGGATCGCGATGTCGGGATGTTTATCCTGCACCACCATGACCAGCGTCGAAACCAGATTGAATGCGGCGACCGCGATGATCAGCGTCAGGATAATGAACATCATGCGCTTCTCGATTTGCACGGCGCGGAAGTAATTGACATTCTGCTGCGACCAGTCGCTCACGTACCGCTCGCCCTTGAGTTCGATGGCGATCTCGCGCGCCACACGCGGCGCGAGAAAAATATCGCTTACTTTCAGGCGCACGCCGGATACGCCATCGTCAAGCTGATAGAGTTTTTGCGCATCGGCCAGGTGCATCAGCGCCAGCGTGGAATCGTACTCGTAATGTCCAGTACTGAAAATTCCCACCACGGTAAATTGCCGGACACGCGGGATCAGTCCAGCGGGCGTAACCTGGCCCTGCGGTGTAATGAGAACAATACGGTCGCCCAGCGAAACGCGCAACAGGCGCGCCAGCTCGAGGCCGAGCACGATGTTGAAATCGCCCGGCCTCAGGTCATTCAACCTCCCCGCCTTGATGTATTTGGCGATATCCGCGACTTTGTCTTCCTGATCCGGCAAAATGCCGCGCACCACCGCCCCCCTGACATACGACCCGGACGACAACAGACCCTGGCCATTCACGTACGGCGCCGCGCCAACGACATCGCGATGTTTTTCAGCCAGTCCGATGACATCCTGCCAGTCGGGAAGAACACGATCCAGTCCTTCAATCTGGATGTGCGAGGTCACGCCTAGAATTCGCGCCCTCACCTCTTTCTGAAAACCGTTCATCACCGACATCACCGTGATCAGCGCGGTGATTCCCAGCGCGATGCCGAGCATGGACACCAGCGAGATGAAGGAAATAAAATGGTTGCGGCGTTTGGCGCGGGTGTAGCGCAGGCCGACAAAAAGTTCGTAGGGACGCAAAAGAAATTCCACTCAGGCTGGTTCAGCGCGAAGTGTGCCAGAAAATCGAACCCGGCGTGATGATAATATTCGCGCAATGACTCTTACGCTGCTGCTTCCCGACGCCATCCCTTATGGAGAGTTGTTTCTCGCAGGCGCGTTGCCGCGTTTGCCGGCGCTGGAATTGCTGCTCGCGCGCGGTGCGCGCTTGCGCAAACCGGGGCTGGCCCTTGAAGAATGGCTGCTCGATACCTGGAATGTGCACGATTGTGCGGTTGCGCCGCTGACGCTGCTTGCGGATGGCGGCGAACCTGCTGCTTCCACCTGGCTGCGCGCCGATCCGGTTCTTCTTCGCTTTGAAGGCAAACACATCCGGCTACTCGACCATCACCACTTCGACCTCGAAACCGCCGAGGCGGACAGTCTGATCGAATCGCTCAACCGGCATTTTGCCCAGGATGGAATCGCGTTCATGTCGCCGCAACCGAAACGCTGGTATGCGCGCATTCCATCTGATGATCTTCCCCTTGCCACGCCGCTGTGGAAGGTCGCCGGCAAAAGCATCCTTGAGCATCTACCGCAATCGCAGGGCAGGCGCGACTGGAAGGCGCTCGCCAATGAAATCCAGATGCTGCTTTTCGATCATCCCGTGAATGCCGCGCGCGAATCCCGTGGCGCGCCTGCCGTCAACGCCGTGTGGCTGTGGGGCGCGGGGGGGTTGCCAGCCGCAACTGTGAAACCATTCAACCTGATCCTTTCCGATCTGCCCCTCGCACGCGGCCTGGCCATGAATTCGCGTGCAGTCATACGACCGCTTGCGCCTGCATTCGCGGCTTTCAGTTCTACAGAAGACTCGGTATTGATCGTTCTGCATCAACTGACAAAAATCCTGCGCACCGGCGATGCGGACTCTCTGTCACCCGCTCTGACCCGGATCGAGGAAGACTGGATCGTACCGGCGCTTGCCGCGCTCAGGAACGGGCAAATCGACACTTTGCGTCTATGCCTGCCATCGCAAACAGTCACGCTCGACTGCCGTATCCGGCGCAGCGATCTTCTGAAATTCTGGCGCCGCCCGCGTGCGCTTGCCGCTTATGCCTGACATCGTCACCCGCCCGGTCGACACAACGGCATTCAGTGCACTGACCGCCGCGGGCATAGATGCGCGCCTTGCGCGGCTGCTCGCGGCGCGCGGTATCGCATCGCCCGAAGCGTTATGCACGGAAACGAGTGCGCTGATTCCCCCCACGCAGCTAACGCGTGTCGAAGCCGCCGCCAAACTGCTCGCCGACGCCATCGCCGCAAAGAAAAAACTTCTCATCGTGGCCGACTACGATGCCGACGGCGCGACCGCGTGTGCCGTGGGCCTGCGCGCGCTGCGTGCCATGGACGCCACCGTCGATTACCTGGTTCCCAATCGTTTCGAGTACGGCTATGGCCTCACGCCGGAAATCGTGCAGCTTGCCGGGGAGCGCCAGGCCGATTTGCTCATCACGGTGGACAACGGTATCGCCAGCGTCGAGGGTGTCGCTGAGGCCAACCGACTCGGCATGCAGGTGCTCGTCACCGACCATCACCTTCCCGGCGCCGTGCTGCCCGATGCCGCGTGCATCGTCAACCCCAACCAGGCCGGCTGCACTTTCCCGAGCAAGCATCTGGCGGGAGTCGGCGTAATTTTCTATGTGATGCTGGCGCTGCGCAGCGAACTGCGCCGGCGCGGCGCATTCGCCGCGAGCGGCGAATCTCTTCCTGCCAGCCGGCCTGAACCCAACCTTGCCGATCTTCTCGATCTGGTGGCGTTGGGCACAGTCGCAGACGTGGTCAAGCTCGATGCCAACAACCGCCTCCTGATCCACCAGGGTCTCGCGCGCATTCGCGCCGGGCGTACGCATGCGGGCATGGATGCGTTGCTGCGCATCGGGGGGCGCGACCCGCGCCGGGCAGGCGCCTACGATCTGGGTTTTGTCATCGGCCCGCGCCTCAACGCCGCGGGGCGCCTGGACGACATGTCGCTCGGCATCGAATGCCTCGCCACCGACGATCCCGATGTGGCGCAACGCATCGCCATGCAGCTCGACCAGTTGAATCGCGAACGGCGCAGCATCGAATCGGGCATGCAGCTTGACGCCCTCACTCAACTCGACAGCATCGACCCCAGGGAAAACTTTTCGCTCTGCCTGTATCAGCCCGACTGGCATCAGGGCGTGGTCGGCATTCTCGCGTCACGCATCAAGGACAAGTTTCATCGCCCGGTGATCGCCTTTGCGCGCGACAGCAGCGGCCAGCTAAAAGGGTCGGGGCGCTCCATACCCGCACTGCATCTGCGCGATGCGCTCGATCTGGTCACCAAGCGGTACCCCGCCCTCGTCACGCGCTTTGGCGGACATGCCATGGCGGCCGGGCTGACTCTCTCCGAAGAAGCATTCCCTGCATTCGCGGACGCTTTCGAGGCAGTGGTGCGCGAATGGCTTACCCCCGGCGACCTGGAGCAGCGCATCGAGACCGACGGCGAACTCGCTGCAGGGGATATCGATTTTGCCTTTGTAAATGAGATCGAAAAGCAGGTCTGGGGTCAAGGCTTCCCGGCGCCCACCTTTCGCGGACGCCTGCAGGTGGAGTCGCAGCGCGTGGTGGGAGAGCGCCACCTCAAGCTGCGCGTGGCGCTGAACGGCACATCCTACGACGCCATGCTGTTTGGCCACAACGACATCCTCCCTGCTGTCATTAATGCCGTGTACCGGCTGCAAAAAAACGAATTTCGCGGCGAAACTTCGCTGCAATTGATCATCGAACGCTGGGTCTGAGCGGGTTTGTCCATGTATAATTTCTGTTTTGAAACGAAACACCATGGAAGCCGATCAACTCAACGCCCTCGAAAACTCCCTCTCAGGTCTAGCGGCACGCGCCGCTGAACTGCGGAGGTATCTTTGACTTCGACACCAAGCAAGCGCGCCTGATCGCAGTCGCCACGGCACTCGAAGACCCCAAGGTCTGGGAAGACAGCAAGCGCTCCCAGGAACTGGGCAGGGAAAGAAAATTCATCGAGGAAATCGTCGCCTCGGTGAACAACCTGACCCGCGGGATCGCCGATTCGCAGGAACTGTTCGACCTTGCCAAGTCCGATGCCGACGACGCCACGCTCAACGCCGTGGCCCACGATGTCAGGGAGATCGAGAAAATCGTCGCCGCGATGGAATTCCGGCGCATGTTTTCCGACCCCATGGACCCCAACAACTGTTTCATCGACATCAATGCCGGATCGGGCGGAACCGAAGCCCAGGATTGGGCGGCGATGCTGCACCGCATGTACACGCGCTATTGCGAGCGCAAGGGATTCAAGGTCGAGTCGTTGGAACTGTCCGACGGCGAAGTCGCGGGCATCAAGAGCGCTACGCTCAAGGTCACCGGCTCGTACGCCTACGGCTACCTGCGCACCGAAACCGGCATTCACCGCCTGGTGCGCAAGTCGCCATTCGATTCCAACGCGCGCCGCCACACCTCGTTTGCCAGCGTGTTCGTGTATCCGGAGGTCGACGAATCGATCGAGATCGAAATCAACCCCGCCGATCTGCGCATCGACACCTACCGCGCCTCGGGCGCGGGCGGCCAGCACGTCAACAAGACCGACTCCGCGGTGCGCATCACCCACCTGCCCACGGGGATTGTGGTGCAGTCGCAGAACGACCGCTCGCAGCACCGCAACCGCGCCGAAGCCTACACCATGCTGCGCGCCAAAATGTACGAAGCGGAACTGCGCAAGCGCAATGCCGCCAAACAGGCGCTGGAAGACACCAAGACCGACATCGGCTGGGGACACCAAATCCGCTCTTATGTCCTCGACCAGTCGCGCATCAAAGACCTGCGTACCAACCATGAAGTGGGCAATACCCAGGCGGTGCTCGACGGCGATCTCGACGACTTTATTACCGCGAGCTTGAAGCAGGGAGTTTGAAAGCACTTGAACCACGAAGTGCACAAAGAACACGAAGAACTGCTTGAGGACTGTAGCAATTGGGAATCTCAGAACAAGTCCTGATTTGTCATTCCCGCGAAAGCGGGAATCCATGTTTTGAAAAGGAAAGTGGTTCCCTGCTAAAGCCTGCCCTCGAATGCTTTAATCGGAAGCTGGAAAGACGCTTGTTCAGAGATCCCTTAAACTTCTAAACAAGGCATAAATAGATTGATTCCCTGATACCTTTGTGTGCTTTGTGTTCTTTGTGGTTAATAATAACGAGATTCAACTATGTCAAACGAAATTCCGCCAGACGAAAACCAGATCATCGCCGAGCGTCGTGCCAAGCTCGCCAAGTTACGCGAAAGCGGCAATGCTTTCCCCAACGACTTTCGCCGCACCCATTTCGCGGACGATCTGCATGTCGAATTCGGAGGCAAGACGAACGAGGAACTCGAACCGGCGGTAATCCAGGTCACGCTTGCCGGTAGGATGATGCTCAAGCGCGTCATGGGCAAGGCGAGCTTCGCCACGCTGCGCGACATGAGCGGCGACATGCAGCTTTACATCACCAACGACGCAACCGGCGAGGAAGCGCATGGCGCGTTCAAGCACTACGATCTGGGCGATATCCTGGGAGCGAGCGGAACACTGTTCAAGACCCGAACCGGCGAATTGTCCGTGCGTGTGACGCAACTGCGCCTGCTCAACAAAACCCTGCGTCCGCTCCCGGAAAAATTTCACGGTCTGACCGACCAGGAACAGCGTTACCGCATGCGTTACGTGGACCTGATCACCAGCCCGGAAGCGCGCAAGACCTTCATGGTGCGTTCAAAGGTGGTACAGGCGATTCGCGAATTCATGGTCGCCCACCGCTACCTCGAAGTGGAAACGCCGATGATGCACCCCATTCCCGGCGGCGCCGCCGCGCGCCCCTTCGTCACGCATCACAATGCTCTCGACATGCAGCTTTTTCTGCGCATCGCGCCGGAGCTCTATCTCAAGCGTCTGGTGGTGGGCGGCCTGGAACGAGTGTTCGAGATCAATCGCAATTTCCGCAACGAGGGCATTTCCACGCGCCACAATCCCGAATTCACCATGATGGAATTCTATGGCGCTTATCAGGATTACATCGACCTCATGAACTTTACCGAGGCGATGTTGCGCGAAGTGCCGCAAAAAATACTGGGTACCACAAGCGTTTCATATCAAGGACAGGTCATCGATTTCGGCAAGCCATTTGCGCGGCTCACCATGGTGCAGGCGATTCGCCAATACCATCCCGAATACACCGAGCAAAATCTGCAAGACAATAACTGGCTGACCAATGCGCTCAGGAATAAGAACATTGAACCGAAAGGCGGCGCCACCCTGGGTCAACTGCAGTTGCTGTTTTTCGAGGAAACCGTGGAAGCAAAACTCTTCCAACCCACCTTCATCGTCGATTATCCGATCGAGGTGTCGCCGCTGGCTAGGCGCAACGACGCCAATCCCGACATCACCGACCGCTTCGAACTTTTCATAGCAGGACGTGAGATCGCCAACGGCTTTTCCGAGTTGAACGACCCGGAAGATCAAGCAGCGCGCTTCCAGGAGCAGGTCAAACAAAAGGAAGCCGGCGACCACGAGGCGATGCACTACGACGCTGACTACATCCGCGCGCTTGAATACGGCCTGCCCCCCACCGGCGGCGAAGGCATCGGCATAGACCGGCTGGTGATGCTGCTCACCGACAGTCCCAGCATTCGCGATGTGATTTTGTTTCCACAACTCAAGAGCGGGGAATGAACTACCACTGATTCGGTGCTTGAATCATAGATCCGTACCGCATTCAAAGCCAGAAAACCCTTAGGTGCTCTCAGGGTTTTGCTTAGACAGAATTTTGGAGGAAGGACTCCAGACTAAAGCCCAAGCTCCACGCCGCCGATCTCACGCGCGTGCCTGAATGCGCTGCTTACCTTGTTGATCTCGTCAACGGAAACACCGTATTCCTCAAAGCGGCCTTTCCACTCGCGCACGACGCGCCAGACTTTGTCGACCGTGGCCAGCGCCTTGTCTCGCGTCAGTCCGAAACGTGCGGCCCAGCCCATGGCATTGGTGAGCGTGGCCAATCGCCCTTGCGCACCGATGCCAAGGTGCAGGAAACGCTCCGACGCATGCGTGGGCCGGGGCACCACGTCATACAACGGGCTGAGTATCCATCCCCGCGCTTCGGGTTCCCAAAGCAATCCATGGTTGCGCAGATGGTCGTCGTCGTTGGTCACCAGAATATTGAACACCATTCGGGCGAATAGCTCTTCCAGGTCCGCCGCAATGCGCGACGCGGCACCGAAACGACGCAGTGCCTCCGCAATGTCAGCATAGTTTTTTTGGGGCGAATCCTGCTCCGGGCAACCGACGAGGGTAAGCGCGCTGATGAAATGGCGCCGGGTCATTGCACTTGCAACGCCCACCCGATCGAAGCGCTCGATCAGCATGACGTGCTGGTCCTTACCAAGCTTGACTATTTCGATCTGCGGAACCGTGAGACCTGCGGCACTCGCAAGTTTAAGCGTAGCCGCTTCTACGATTGGGACGTCGTAGCTATCTGTCCGCGACGGGAATTTTGCAAGCCAGAGCTTGCCTTCGGCGTCGGCGACCGTCGCCTTGGGTCGTGCGCCACCCAGTGCACTGCCCGCGTCGAAGAATGCTTCGAGCCGCGTAGGAACCGGCAGCCCTGCTTCGATGCGATGGGCAGCTTCAAGAAAGTATTCAAGCTTGCGCGTGTCGCCAAGTTCGCCCGGACTCTCACCAGCATCGAGTCCCGTGCGCACGTCCAGCGCACCGACCCGGTTGGACCCTGCCGCGAGCAGATATTCCGATTCGGGCAGACTGTTGAGCGGCACTTTACGCCGCGCTTCGATGACGCGCCGGCCCCAGGCGTCGGGCGCAGCGTCCCTTACGGCGCCGAATAAGTTAAGTCCTGGCACGGGATGAAGCTTGACGCCACGTACGGCGTCCCGATCCTGCACACTGAGACTTACCGGATCGATCTCGATGGCGCTGGGGCGATCAAGGTAACGCAACCCGTAAACGAAGCCCGCACCCTTCGATGTTGCGCCCTCCTCTTCCAGCGTGAGCAGCCCCGCCGGCACGGCCGTCGGCTCGCCCGGAAGATAGGCAAAGACCGCCAGATCTCTAGAAGTCATATTGTTTTAACGCCTTGGGCGAGAGCTTGCGGGCGCGCTGCCGCTTCTCCGAACTTTCCAGCAGCGCGAGCGCAGCGTCGTGCGTCTCGTACACACGGCCCAAGTTTGCGCCGGGGGCGATGACATTGAGGTAACGCACAATCTGGCCGATGGCGACGCCCGCATCCCCGTTCTCAATGCGCGACGCGGTTTCGCGGCTCATGTTCGCGCGTACCGCGACGTCCGCCTGCACCATGTGGCGGGCCTTTCGCATGCGCGCGATGTGCTCGCCCAGGTCTTTGAGACCTTGGGTCAGATGCGGGGGCATGGCAGCGTTTTGTGCTTTTTTCATGAGGCTTTTTTATGTGGCTTATTTCATGCACTATAATGATAGTGACTGTATTATGCCATATCTATGCTAAAGAAACACTCTGTTGGGCTTACGGTTTTTTTCGCGAGTTTGTACTGGCAAAATTAAGCAGCAACACCGGGCACCCGCCCATGCCGGTTTCGACGAGTGCGACTTACGTGTCATCCTGAGTGCAGCACTCGCCTGCGAGTGTGCAGCCGAAGGATCGGGTTGTCATGGGCACGTTGCCCGCCTGTCGAGGGAGCAAATTCTTCGTCGCGCGTTGCGCTCCTCAGAATGACACTGTGTTTTTTCCCGCCCTACTTTTTTTGTCAACACACCTGCGCGAGCAAGTCGTGTTCCAGCGACCCCGTGATACGTACCTCGAGAAAATCGCCCGGCTGCGCACGCTTCACACCGCTAACATTTACCACGCCATCGATCCCTGGGGCATCTGCCTGGCTGCGCGCCACCACTCCCGTGACCTTCCCTTTACTGCCTGTCACCACTTCATCAACCAGCACACTCATGGTTGCCCCGATTTTGGACTTTAGTTTTGCGCGGCTTATTTCCGCCTGCACCGCCATGAAACGCGCGAGACGCTCTTCCCTGATTTCATCCGGGACGGGATCCGGCAGTTCGTTCGCTTTGGCGCCCTCGACCGGTGAATAGGCGAAGCAGCCGACGCGATCGAGCTGTGCTTCACGCAGAAAATCCAGCAGGCGCTCGAACTCGGCTTCGGTCTCGCCGGGAAAACCGGCGATAAAGGTTGAGCGGATAGTGATGTCGGGACAGATTGCGCGCCACGCCTTGATGCGCGCGAGATTGTTCTCGGCATTGGCCGGGCGCTTCATGAGCTTGAGTATGCGCGGACTGGCGTGCTGGAACGGCACATCGAGATAAGGCAGAATTTTGCCTTCCGCCATGAGCGGGATGATCTCGTCGACGTGCGGATAGGGATAGACATAGTGCAAGCGCACCCATGCGCCGAGCGAGCCTAACGCGCCGGCAAGCTCGGTCATGCGCGTTTTCAGCGGGCGGCCCTGCCAGAAACCGGTACGGTACTTCACATCGAAGCCGTAGGCGCTCGTGTCCTGTGAGATCACCAGCAACTCTTTCACGCCGGACTTCACCAGGTTTTCCGCCTCCTGCATCACCTGTGCAACGGGGCGGCTGACGAGGTCGCCGCGCAAACTGGGGATGATGCAGAACGTACAACGATGATTGCATCCTTCGGAAATCTTGAGGTAGGCATAGTGCCTGGGAGTGAGCTTGATGCCTTGAGCAGGCAGCAGATCGAATAAGGGGTCATGCGGCTGCGGCAGGTGCCGGTGCACCACCGCCATCACCTCTTCCTTGGCGTGCGGTCCGGTCACCGCAAGCACGCGCGGGTGCGTCTCGCGGATGACATTGCCCTTGGCGCCAAGGCACCCTGTAACAATCACCTTGCCGTTCTCTGCCAGCGCCTCGCCGATGGCATCGAGCGATTCCTCGACCGCGGCGTCGATGAAACCGCAGGTATTGACCACCACCAGATCGGCGCTGTCGTAACCCGGCGCGATTTCGTAGCCCTCGGCGCGCAACTGCGTGATGATCTGCTCGGAATCGACCAGCGCCTTGGGGCATCCAAGAGATACGAACCCGACTCGTGGCGCGTTGCGCCCGGACTTGCGCGCGCTCATTTCGACGATTTTGCAGTACCGGCCTTGCGCCTGCGGGCTTTTCCGGGAGATTTGCGGGTGCTCTTCGGCCGGGCGGCAGGGGGAGTCTCGGCAGTGCTCTCGGTTGCAGCAGCTTGCCCCTGAGTGCCTAGTGGAAACGCCGAAAAGAGCTGCATCGCCTGCTTGCGCAGTTCTTCCTGCATACCCATGACGCTCGACGCGCTCTTTTCCATATAATCGCCCACCATGTTCTGCAGTACCGGGCCTTGCGCGTTGAGAAATTGCTGCCATACCTGGGGGCCATACTTCGCATATTCGCCGCCCACGACCTTCTGTGACTGGTCCTGGAATTTCTTCTGCGCCTCATGAAAAGCATCGATACTGCGTTCGAGGTAATTGCCCATCAAACCCTGCATGGCGTGCCCGTAATAGCGAATGATATTTGCGAGCATCTCGGCGGAAAACATCGGCATGCCGCCGCTTTCTTCCTCGAGAATGATTTGCAGCAGAATGCTGCGCGTAAGGTCCTCGCCGGTACGCGCATCCAGCACCTGAAAAATGTGGCACTCAAGGACGAACTGCTTGATTTCAGCAAGCGTGATATAGCTGCTTGACTCGGTATCGTATAAGCGGCGGTTCGGATATTTCTTGATGATTCGCGGCACTGGACCTCCTGCTATGTTGCACTACACAAAATCAGACGCGGAAAAACACGGAGACCGACTTCGTAAAAAGCGCATACCTAATCCGTAACGCCATGATAATTATATCATTATCCTTGGCTTAGGATTGTGCCTAAAAATATATTGTGCAATGCAACAAATGCGCTTGACTTTGATGGTTGTCGTCCCTATTATATTAATTGTTGCAGCGCACCATTCTTATGCGTACTGCAAAACAGTTAACCGTTTCATTCAACCCGCTGCGGAGGTCATCATGGCAACAGTCAATCAGGAAATGAGTGATTATCAAAAGTCGGCAGTCGATACGGCTGTCAAGTTTGCGCGTACCTCCGTGGACAACGTCGAGCGCCTGTTTGCATTCAATCTCGAAGCCACCAAACTCTCGCTCGACGAAACCGCCAAAAATATGCAGGCGATGTCGGGTGTCAGTGACGTGCAGGAGTTGCATAACCTGCGCTCCAAACTTGCGGAAAATTCCCTCGAATTCGCGATGGGTTATTCCCGTAACCTTTATGAAATGACCAGCGCCGCGCAGGCCGAACTGAGCACGATGCTTGAAGAGCAGGTAGCTGGATTCCAGAAGCATTTCGCCGACAACATCGACAAAGTCGCCAAGTCGGCGCCCGCTGGCAGCGATGTCGCCGTAGCCGCGCTCAAATCGAGTCTTGCCGCCACGACGGCGCTGATGGACAGCGTCACCAAGGCCACCAAGCAGGCTGCAAGCTATGCCGATGCCGGCATCAAGGCCGCATCGAGCGGCAACGCCAAGGCTGCGACGGGCGCTTCAAGCAAGCGCAAATAAGGATTTGCTGTAGTAACGTCTCCTCCTCCTTTATCTCAAATCCCAAAAAATTTGGATAAAGGTTACAAACCCCGAGAATCAACCCTCGGGGTTTTTTTTGTGTCACGATGACACGTGACAAAACGCATCGTATTGAATCGACTGGAAATCTGGCCGTGAACAAGAGAGTGGCACTCATTACCGGCGGTGTCGGCGGTATCGGCACCGCCATTTGCAGGCGCCTCGCCGATGACGGCTGTTTTGTCATTGCCAATTACGCCATTGCCGGAAGCGAGACGCGCTGGCAAGAAACCATGGCGGCATCGGGGATCAACGGCAGCCACAGTGCGCTGGCGTTCGGCGACGTAACCGACTTCAAGGCGATGGAAACGATGGTGCGCGACATCAATGCAGCCCATGGCGCGATCGATATACTGGTCAATTGCGCGGGTATTACGCGCGACAGCACGTTACGCAAAATGACCCCGGAGCAATGGCATAGCGTCATCAACACCAACCTGAACAGTGTATTCAACGTCACGCGCCACGTGATCGACGGCATGTGCGAGCGCGGTTGGGGGCGCATAGTCAGTATTGCTTCGGTGAATGCAATCAAGGGGCAGTTCGGACAGTCCAACTACGCGGCAGCCAAGGCCGGCATTCTCGGCTTCACCAAATCGCTCGCCCAGGAAGTAATCAAGAAAGGCGTGACCGTAAACGCAGTCTCCCCCGGCTATATCGATACCGACATGACGCGCGCCATGCGCGACGACATCCGTTCGCAGATCGTTGCCGGCATCCCGGCTGGACGCATGGGGCTGCCGGAGGATATCGCCAACGCCGTCTCGTTCCTCGCCTCGGATGATGCCGCCTATATCACCGGCACCAACATGCCGGTGAACGGCGGGATGCATATGTACTGAAACTACCCACCACTTACGGCGCGGTAGTTTGCTTTAGTTCCAATTTCGACATACCCCAAGCAGTTCCCCCAGGGGAAACCTCTTGCCGGCCTCTCCCGGCTTCTGGCTGCAACTCGCTGAGCAATATCGCGAACCAAGCGATCTCCCTTCATTCCAGCACTGCTGCCATCGCATCGGCGTAACGGTCGCATCATGAGGTTTGATTTAAATCAAAACGTAACTTGTGACCTCGCTACATATTAGGACGGTGAGACGGCGCTAATGGCGCCCGCCGTCGACTACCCAGCCTCGGAATATGAATACCCGCGCGCCCGGGTAACAAAATACGCCGGACTACAGCGGCGCGGAGGATGGATGCGATGCCGATGCTCGTTGATCTGCTGTTTGATACGGTTGATGGCGTTTTCGCAGTCGACGCAAAGCAACGCATTGTCTTCTGGAATCCCGCCTGCGAGCAGTTGCTGAAACGCCCGGCGCGTCAGGCGCTCGGTCGTCACTGCTGTGAATTGCTGCATGGCAGCAATGCCGCGGGCGAAGCGCTCTGCCGGGCTGACTGCAACGTGGCTCAACTGGCTCGTGGCGGGTCGTCGCCAGGAAGTTTTTCGCTGTGGATCGAGAATGGGCATGGCGCAAAGCAGGGTCTGAAAGTGAGTATCGTGCTCATGCCTTCACCGTCGAAGGCGCAGTGGACGGTGGTGCATTTGTTGCATCGTAGCAAGGCCGCAACCACGGTCGAAATGCTGGAAGGAGACGCTCAACGTGGCCAGTGGCTGCGTCCTGGAAGCATTGGGAGCGATGCATGCACACCCGCCGTTGCAACCTCGGCCCTGACGATACGCGAGGATGAAATTTTCCGGTTGCTCGCGGAAGGCCTGTCCTTGAAGGCGATTTCAGCGCGACTCCACATCAGTCTGGTCACGGTGCGCAACCATGTCCAGCACATCCAATCGAAGCTTGGGGTACACAGCCAGGTCGAGACCGTAGCCTATGCCTACCGCCACCAGCTCGTTTAGCGGCACTCGCCCCAGGCGAAACCGCTCGCGGCGGCGCGTGGGGGGCAGGCCATGACACTTAGAGGCAGAGCGAGATGACAACGGCAAAAATAATAGCGGTGGTCGTGCGCGATCGACAAAGCGAGGCTCTGCGCATGGCGCTCGGGTTGATACTCGTCGACGACCGGGTGGACGTATTCCTGCTTGGCGTCAAGCTCGGCCAATCGCCGCAGGACGCGCAGAACCTGGAACTGATGCAGGAGATGGGGATCACATTCTATTCAAGCGTCCAGGAGAACCCCGGCGCGGAATACTTCCCAGAGGAAGAAATCGCCCGTCGTTTGCTGGAATACGACCATATCCTTCCTTACTGAAAAACTCCGGACAAGTCCGTCGGCTGTACAGGAAAGGCGTCGATAGCCCCTGACAGCGTCTTTGAATATTAAACGCAAATGATGCATTTGCATCATTTCCGTCGTTAGTACTCCATAAGATACTTTTTGCAACAAAACGAACGAGATCGGCCATCGTGGAATATTGCGCAACATCCTGTCCCAGGAAACACCCGCGATGAAACTCGGCATCCTGGTCAACACCGACAGGCATCTGGCGGAGATCGCCGGCCTGGCGCAAGCCGCACCGGCCAGGGGACATGAAGTGGTGATTTTCGCGATGGATCAAGGGACGCGGCTGCTCGCCGATCCCGTTTACACCGGCTTGTGCCGGCTTGCGGGGGTGAGCATGAGCGTCTGCCGGCACAGCGTCGAGTTGCATGGCGTTAATGTGGAGGGACTGCCTGCCGAGATCCGCTGCGCGAGCCAGTTACAGAATGCGAAGATGCAGCACATGTGCGACAGAGTGTTGGTGCTGTAGTGCCGGGACAGAGCGCAACCCGCAGGAGCAAGGAGAGGGCAATGCGGAGACTCACGTGGCGAAAATGAAGGTATTGCATCTGCTCCGCGACGGGCCGGAGGCGGCTGCGGACCGGATCATCGCCATGAATGCGAAGGAACATATGGTGACAGTAGTCGATCTTCGCGTACGCGAGATCGCTTACACCGAACTGGTGGACCGGATTTTCGAGCACGACAAGGTCATATGCTGGTAAGCGACAGCGTACCGATCCAGCAAACGGTGGACACCGCGGCCGGGCCGTCCGACCGCGAGGATGACGTGCGCACTGCGCTGGTCGTGGCTGCGGCACTGGCCACGTTTTTCACATTGTGGCTTTTCCGCGCGCATGACGACAACCGCCTGGTGAGCTGGATTTGGGCATTTGCCGATAGCGGCGCCTTGACATCGCTGGCGTTGCTGTTGCCGGCATTGGCGCTGGCCGTGATGCTCAGCCGCCGCGAACTTCTCGCGCGCGCCACTTCGCCTGTCCTCTTCATCCTGGCATGGCTCGCGGCGCTGCCGTTCTGGAGCATGCCGGAGCCTATCGTGGATGCGGCGCGCTATTTTACCCAGGCCAAGTATCTCGCGCTGCACGGTCCAGCGGACTTCGCCGCGCAATGGGGCCGCGAGATCGCCGCCTGGACCGACTTGCCGCTCGTCCCCTTCCTTTACGGCACGATTCTGAGCCTGCTTGGCGAGCAGCGTCTGTACCTGCAGGCGTTCACGTCACTGCTGTTCGCCGCGACGGTGGCGCTCGCCTACCTGATCGGTCGCGCGCTGTGGCACGAACGTCTTGGACAGCATGGCGCGCTGTTGCTGCTTGCCATGCCCTACCTGCTGACCCAGGCGCCGCTCACGCTGGTGGACGTGCCAACGATGTTTTTCTTCACAGCCGCGGTCTATGCCATGATCAAGGCGCTGGCGCGAGGAGGGATGTGGATTCCGGCTGCCGCCGCATTCGTGACCGCCGCGGCGCTCACGAAGTACTCCGTCTGGCTTATGCTTGCCGCGGCGCTGCCAGCGGTTCTGGTTTGCCGGCGCCGGGAGTCCGCGGTCTTGACACGCGCCGGCGCGGTTGTGGCTGCCGGTGGCGTCGCGCTCGCCCTGTATATCGTCGCAGCCCAGGACGTCGTCGCAGCGCAGCTAACGCTGCTGCGCGATTACCAGGCCGCGGGGCTGGGCCGCTGGCGCGAGAGCCTCGCGTCCACCTTCCTGTTCCAGATCCATCCTTTTGTCAGCGTCGCGGCGCTGCTGTCTCTTGTCCTGGCATTGAAGCGGCGGGATACGCGCTATGCCATCCTCGGTGCACCGTGGCTGGTGATGGCGCTGTTCGGCGCCGGGCGCATCCGTTACCTCATTCCGCTTTTCCCGCTGCTGGCATTGATGGCCGCCTACGGGCTGGAGCTATTGCACAATGCGCGGCTCGAGCGGCTCATTGTCTGGTGCGCGGTCGCTACTTCTCTGGTCATTGCTTTCACCGGCTACCTGCCTTTCCTGCGGCACACGAGCGCGGCCAATCTGGAAAACGCCGGAATGTTTCTCGACCGGCTGACTGACCAGACCGTGGAGGTATTCACGCTGCCGCAAACGGCTGTGGCGATCAACCCCGCCGTGTCGGTACCCCTGCTCGATCTGTACACGCGCAAACACCTCGTCTATCGCACCGTGGACACGGCGCTGCCGCCCGGTGTCATGACATCGCCATTGCGTTTCACCTGGGAAGCGCCGTTGCCGCACTTCTACGCCGCGCCCGCGGGCGCGCCGCCGGCGACAGCCGTGGTCGTCATCGCGAGCGAGCGCAATCAGCCCCTGCCCCCAGCGCTGGCAGCGCGGCTCAACGGTGCGACCGTGCTCGCGTCCTTTGATCGCGCCGACAGCGCATACAGCTATCAAACCCTGGTCGCGGTCTACCGCGCCGCCGAAAAACATTAATCCGGGAATCGTGCCATGGAAAACATCGAACGCAAAAACGTGATCTGGGCCTTCGTAATCATCGGCTTCCTGAGCCTGTTGTCGATCACGACCTACATGATGAACGAGTACTACATCTATCTCACCGCCTACCTGTGGTTCGGTTTCGTCTACGGTATGTGCCTGCAATACGGCCGCTTCTGCTTCTCATCGGCATTCCGCGATCTGTTCGCCGTGGGCGTACCGCGCATGGCGGTCGGCATTGTGATAGCGATGGTGCTATTCGGCACGGTGTCGGCGTTCGTTACCGCCACCGGCAACAGCACCTTCCACGCCGCGCCCTACGGCATTCATTCGGTGATCGCCGGCTTCATCTTCGGAGTCGGCATGGTGCTCACCGGCGGCTGTGCATCCGGATCGCTGTACAAGGCGGGCGAAGGCAATGTCACGGCGATGCTTGTGATCCTGTCGATCAGCGTGGCGCAGGCGTTTTTCGCGGACGTCGGCGGCTGGACCAACAAGCTGGTGCCGTATGCCTGGCACCAGTCGGCGGTGGCCAAGGGCCTGCCGGCGTCGATCAATGCCGGCGACGGCTGGATGGACCAGTTCCTCGCCGGCTACGTGTGGGACCAGCCGGTGCTGCTTTTCAGCCAGTGGCTGGGACTGCGTCAGCCGTTCGTCGCAGCCTATGTGGGCGACGTCTTAGTCGGCATCGTACTGCCGGCGTCGGCGCTGCTGATCGCGGTTTATTTCATCTGGTACCGCAAAGGTTATCTGCGCAAACAGGCAGTGGCAAATCTGCCCACCTCGGGGCTGCGCGTCGAGCTTTCCGGTTACTGGAGCATGATCATGGCATCGAAGCGCACCGCCATCGCCGGACTGGTGCTCGGCATCGCCGCCGGGTTGCACATGTACGTCATGAAGGGAATGCAACTCAAGTTCGGCGTGAGCAATTTCGGCACGCTGATGCAGGAGATGGGCATCACTTCCGGTCTCTCCGCCAAGGGCACGGTGTTCGATCCCGGCTACTGGTACGTCACTACCCAGGAAGCGCAGTGGGTCGGCTGGGTGTTCAACAAGCTCGGCGCGGACAACATGGACAACATTTACTTCGGCCTCGAGAACGGCCTCCCGAACCCGTTGATCAACCCCGCCGACTGGATGTCGCTGGCATTGATCGGCGGCGCTGCGGTGATGGCGCTCCTGCATAACGAATTCAAGTGGAAAGGCACGACGCGCGAACTGGCGATGTGGGCGATCATCGGCGGCACGCTCATGGGCATCGGTTCGCGGCTCGGGCTCGGCTGCAACGTCGGCGCATTCTTCGTGCGCGTATCCCAGGGTGACATGTCCGGGTGGCTGTTCGGCATAGGCATGATCGGCGGCGCATACATAGGCGTGAAGTTTTTCAATTGGTGGACCGAGCGCAAGATGGCGCGCGAAACGGCCGCCTTCGAAATCTGAGGAGATAACCATGAAGTTCGAGAAAAAAAGCGAAGGCCGGTTCTTGCTGGATGTGTGCGGGTATGTGTGCCCGCATCCGCAGCTTTACACCAAGAAGGCTCTGGAAAAGATGAAGGAAGGCGAGGTCCTCGATATCGTGTTCGACAACCCGTCCTCCGGTGAATCCATCGCCGCCATGCTCGACACCATCGGCGATGAAGTCATGGAACAGATCAAGGACGGCGGCAAGCTCACCTGGACAGTGCGCAAGCGGCGCGCCTGACGGGGAGGACGACCATGCGAACCAGTTTGTGGATAGTGATTGTCGTGGTGGGATTGTGGCTGGGCTTCCTGTTCGGCTATGCGGTGTCGTCCCACACCGGCGGCAAGGGTGTGGCCGCGTCGAGCGCGGAGGTCCCTGCGGCAAGCGCCGGCGGCTACGGGCGGTAATTCCGTCGAAGCGGTGCACGTCAACTCCAGGAGGTCAGGATGAACAAGGTACTACTCGCGGTAGATGATTCCAGGGGTGGCAACGCCTGCGTGAGCACATGCCTGCGCTTGTTCGCTTCGCGGCCGCCGCAGATGGTGTTGCTGCTGCACGTCAATCAGTTGGGCGGCCGCTCCCTGGTGCATGATCGCATCAGCGATGCCGAACTCGCGACCCTGCACGAGGACCTGGAGACGAGCGGGTTGTTGAAAGAGCTTGCCGATAAGTCGCGTGCTGTCCTTGAGCATCACAGGAAGGTTCTGGAGCAAGGCGGACTGACGGCGGTCAAGACGCTCATCGGCTTCGGACACGTGGCCGACGAGATCGTGAAAACGGCCAGGGAGGAAGCCGCCGAGATCATCATTATTGGCGCGTGCCGGACCTTGATGCAGAAGTTCCTGATGGGCAATATCAGCAAGGAAGTGATAGATAAGGCCGATATCCCCATCCTGCTGGCCAAGTAGGCGCCCTGCGCCGGATTGAAGAATTGCCGACATGACCACAGGGAAACCGTGCGAGATTGTTGTCCTGGGCGCCGGTCTGGCCGGCCTCACGGGCGCCTATGCATTGGCGCGTGCGGGTCGCGACGTGAGTGTGCTGGAAGGCAGCCAGCAGGTAGGCGGACTGGCACGCACGGTCAATCACGGCGGTTTCCGATTTGACCTGGGCGGTCATCGCCTTTTCACTCACGACGCACGGATCGAGGCGCTGGTGGGCGAGTTGCTGGGCGAGGAGCTGGTCACGGTGCCACGCGCCAGCCGGATCTGCCTGCGCGGACGTTGGATCGACTATCCGCTGCGCCCGGGAAACGCGCTCACGGGTCTTGGCCTTCGCACCAGTGCGGCGATCCTGCTTGGCTACGCGCGGTCACGTTTGGCACACAGGTTGCGCCCTGCGCCGCTGGTATCGCTCGAAGACTGGGTGGTGACGCACTTCGGCCGGCCGCTGTTCGATCTGTATTTCCGCGATTACAGCGAAAAGGTATGGGGGATCGGCTGCCGCGACATCAGTGCGCAGTGGATGGCCAGCCGCGTGCAGGGTCTCTCGCTGGGGGCAGCCGTGCGCCGCGCCCTGTGGGGGAAGCACGGCCCCACGCTGCCTACGCTCGTGGACCGTTTCCTGTACCCGCGCCTCGGTATCGGCCGCATCGCCGAACGCCTGCGCGAGGAAATCGAGCTTGACGGCAAGGTGCTCACCGGCGCCCATATCGAGCACGTTCACCACGACGGACGCCGCATCGCCGGCATCGCAGCACGTTGCGGGGATAAGACCATCGATCTGCCTGGGTGCGAATTCCTCTCCACTATTCCATTGACACGCCTGGTTCAGGCGCTGCAGCCGCACGCGCCGCCCGAAGTGCGCGCCGCCGCGGCGCAATTGCGCTACCGCGACCTCGTGATCGTGACGGTAATGCTCGATCGCAAGCGCGCGACCGACCAGACCTGGATTTATTTCCCGGAGAAGGACATCCCATTCGGCCGGCTGCACGAGCCGACCAACTGGAGTGCTGCAATGGCGCCGCCGGGGTGCACCATGCTGGTGACCGAGCGCTTCTGTTTTCGCGGCGATTCCACCTGGAACGCCTCCGACGCCGAGCTTGTCGGGGACACGGTACAACATCTTGAAAGGCTCGGTTTCTTCCGGCGCGACGAAGTGCGTGACGGTGTGGTCGTGAGGATTCCCGCGGCCTATCCCCTGTTCGAGGTCGGCTTCGAGGCGCGCAGTCGTGTGCTGTGCGATTACCTCGCGCGTTTCGAGAATCTGCAGCTCGCCGGGCGCGGCGGGCTGTTCCGCTACTACAACATGGACCACGCCATGGCCTCGGGGTTCGCCGCTGCCGAGGCAATCCTGCGTCGCGACACGCAAGCACGCGCCGCACCGCTTGCTGCAAACGAAAACGCTTTATGAAATGCGCCCTCATCATCCCGGCCTGGCAGCCGCATGAGTTGTTCCCGCGCGAGACCGCGGGCTCGCAGATCAACTACTGGCAGCCCCTGGGCATCCTCAGCATCGCCGCGGTGCTCAAGCGCGACGGGCATGAGGTTCGTCTCTACAATGGCGCGTTTCTGGATAATGAGGAGATTCTCGGGCGCGTCGCCGGGTTCAACCCCCGCTTCGCGGGCATTTACTCGACGACATTCGGTTGGCACAAGGCAATGCAGACCGCGGAGTCGCTCAAGCACCTGAACCAGGGGATTTTCACCTGTGCCGGCGGACCCTATCCGATCGCACTGCAGGAGCATTGCCTGCATGACTGTGCGCATTTCGACGCCGTGGTCACCGGCGAGGGCGAACACACCGTACAGGAATTGCTAGCGCGCCTCGATGCGGGAAGCGGGCTCGAAGGCGTGCTCGGTCTGGTGTTCCGGCGCGGCGCTGAAATCCTCAAGAATGCGCCGCGGCCGCTGATCGAAAACCTGGACGCGCTGCCCTTCCCGGCACGCGAACTGCTCGACGAACGCGAATCCTACCTGCCGCCACCAGGCACCTACCGGCGCCAGCCGGTCACGGTGCTAATGACCGCGCGTGGCTGCGACCGTAACTGCCTGTTCTGTTTCCAGATCGACAAGCGCCGGCGCGCCGGCACGCGCGGCGTGCGTTTCCGCACAGTCGAAAACGTGCTCGACGAGATCGAGCATTGTCTGGCGCTCGGCTACCGCGAGATCAAGTTTCTGGATGACACGCTCGCGGCGGACTACGACCGTGCGATGCGGCTGGCGGACGGGATCAAGGCGCGCAAGCTCGACTTCACCTGGTTCGCCTCGGCCTGTGTCAACCAGGTGGACGAGCGGCTGCTGCGCGCGTTCAGGGAGGCAGGCTGCTGGGCGATCCTGCTCGGGGCCGAAAGCGGCGTGCAGAAGAACCTCAATACCCTGCGCAAGGGAGCGACTCTCGATCAGATACGCGCGGCTGTACGCGCGGCCAAGGCGGCGGGCCTGCGCGTCAGCCTGCCGTTCCTGTTCGGCATTCCGGGCGAAACCTACGAGGAGGCGCTTAAGACGATCGAATTCGCGCTCGAGCTCGACCCCGATCTCGCCAACTTTCACGCCCTCACGCCGTTTCCAGGCACCGACCTGTACGAGCAGCAAGCGAAGTACGGCACGGTCTCGCGCGACCTGCGGGACTTTACCTACCAGGGCGCGGCGTTCATACCCTACACCATGACGCGCGAGCAGATCCACGAACTGCGTCAACGCGCATTCCTCCGATTTTATTCGCGGCCCGGGTTTCTCGTACGCGCGCTGCTGCGGTTGCGCAACCTCAACGACCTGCGCGCGGCTTACGCGGGCCTCAGGAGCCTGTTCTGGCTGTGGGTGCGTCGCAGCCTGTTCCGCCGCCAGCGTACTGCGTCAACGGCTCCGGCAGGCGCAGGAACTCGCGCGCCAGCGCCGGGTAACACCCCGGGCTGAACAGAATATTGGTGATGAAGTAGCATTCGTGCGTGCAAAAGCACTCGCCGCTTGCGATCGCACGGAGCGTCGTTTGCGCCGCGCTGGTGCGCAGTACTTCGCGCAGGTCGTAGCCGTGGTCGCGCACGTTGCCAAGGCTCGCAGTGCGCGTCTCGCACGCACAGACCTCGCCCGACTCGCGAAGCACGAGGTTGAGCCGCCCGGCGTGGCACGGGATCAGCCGGCGGCCCTCCTGCGCCGTGCGCAGGATCAACTGTCGTTGCAGTATGTCCTGAGCGGCTTTCAGGCGCGCGCCGCGGAACCGATACATGGGCGCGGCGCCGCTTCGCGCGCGCGCAGCGAGACGCGCTATTGCGCGCTCATAGCGCGCGAGATCCACCTGTTTGTGGCTTGCGTCGGCGAGGTCGCCGCGCACGAGAGATAGGGTATGCGTGCGCACATTTGCGAGGCAGGCGACGAAATCCACGATGTCATCCATCTGTTCCTGGTTCCGGCGGCAGAAGACGGTGTTGATGCCCAGCTCGAAGTTCGGGTAGCGCGCGAGCAGCGGCGCGAGCTGCTCGTAAGTCTGCATGAGTTTGGCGAAGCCGCCGGGCGTGCCGCGCAGCGCGTCGTGCGCCTCGCCCACACCGTCGAGCGAGAGCTTGACCGCGACCACCGACTTTTCGCACGTACGCAGGATGCGCTCGATCTGCGCGGCGATCAACTCCGGGAGCATGCCGTTGGTGGGATACAGCATTACCGCCGGCTGGTTACGTTCGTAGAAAATCCTGCTGATCTCGACGATATCCTTGCGCAGGAAAATCTCCCCGCCCGAGAAGGCTAGCCAAAGCAGGTTTCCGAGCGACGAGGACACACGCTCTATTTCGGAAAAAGACAGTTCCGCGGCATGCCCCGCGAGCGGCTCGGCGCCGGCGAGGTAAAAGCAGAACGGGCAGCGCGCGTTGCACTTGCGGGTCACGAAGAAGGTGAGCTGGATCGGCCGGTGTTTCGACAGAATCGAACCGAGATGGCGCAGCGGCGAGTACATCAGCGGCCCTCGCGCCGTGCGATGAGCCGCGGGTAGCGCAGCACACCGGCAGCGGCGCCGGCCCCCACCGGCAGCGGGTAGACGAGCAGGTAGTACAGCCCGGCTGCGAGCGCGAATGTCAGACCGCGCGCGCGATGAAACTCGGCAAGCAGGCCACGGTTGACATACAGGCTGATGCCGAGCACCGCGATTGTCGCTGCAGCCCAGGTCACTTCGCCGGTGAATAACGCCAGCGCGAACAGCAACAGACCGCAGGCACAGGCAGCCACGTTTACCTTGAGCCCGCGCGACGCTGTGCCGGAGTCGGCGAGGAGATCATGCTGGTTTAGCGAGTACACGGTCCAGTACATGGACTTGCGGAAGGCATTGGAGAGCGAGCGAGCGAACGAATGATTGAACACGTGACGCGCAAGGATGGCCGGGTTCATGATCAGCCTGCGACCCTGGCGGCGCAGACGATGGCTGAACTCCACATCCTCGAGAATCGGCAGAAAATCCTCGCGGAAGCCGCCACTCGCGTGGAAATCCGCGGCGCGGATTGCGAGCGCGTGGGTCGCGAGATAATCCGGGCTCGCACCGCGTGTCTCGTTGTAATGAATGAACAGCGACTGGAAGCGGCTGAAGAAGCGGTGGTCAGCCGGCTCCCTGGTATACGTGCCGCCGACCACGGCTCCAGCGCCGGCGCTCGCGAGCGTAGCGGCGGCACGCGCCAGAGCGTCTGCCTCGATAAGGCAATCGGCGTCGGTGAAAAAAAACACTTCTCCGCGAGCCTGTGCGGCGCCGGCATTGCGCGCCCGCGCCGCGCCGCCGTGGCGCTCGAGCCGTACCAGCAGGCAGGGATGGCGAAGAATGACTTTGGCCGAGCCGTCCGTCGAAGCGTCGTCCACCACGATTACCTCGAAATGCGCATAGCGCGAGGCAAGCGCGGCTTGCAGGCAGCGCTCAAGCGTGTCAGCGCCATTGCGGTTGGGAATGATTAAAGAGATAAACGGTGGCATTCGCACAGGCAGTCTTTCATGTCCAATCAAGAGACTGCCGCAGCCGTGTTTGACGTGAAATGATGCAAATGCATCATTTCCTTCTATATCGAATCACAGTTAACTATTTACTCTATTTGGTACATGGAAATACGGCATCGCCAATATCGTGGTGCCGGAGCCGGAGGCGACATCATATGGAGCCCGGGGACCAGCAAAAGAGCTATTTTACGCGTGCGGAAGTGGCGGAATTGTTCGAGGTGGCGCCCAACACCATAAGCCGATGGGTGCGAACCGGAAGACTTCCGTATGTCCGGACGCCGGGTGGGCGGCGGCGATACCCTACCGCGCCGATCCTGCGGCTGGTGCGACAGTTTCGCGAAGGTTCGGAGCCGGCGATGCCGCTCAGCGTTTCCCCATGACTGCCTGGAGACTAATTCGGCCAGAGAGATGTTCCACATCGGCATAAGACAGGAGGATGAAAATGTATGCTACGCGACTAGGCAAGTTGGGCAATGTGTGGTGGCTGGCGGGTCTGCTGAGTCTGTTTGGAGCAGGCTGGCCCGGAACGGCCTTCGCCGGCAATATCATCGTGGACACGGAATATGTCCTCAAGAACAAGGACAAGCCGGGGGTCATACTACTCGACGCGCGCGCCGAGAGAGACTACAAGAAAGGCGTGATTCACGGGGCGAGCGTGATCGGCGCCAAGGGCGCTGCCGTGGAGCTGCGCGACATGGACGCGCGCATCCTGCCGGCAGCCAAGCTCGAAAAAATCCTTGGCGAGGCGGGTATCGCACAGAGCAATGAAATCATCGTTTACGGCGATAAGGGCGATAACGGTCCCTATGTGGCCTTCTGGGTACTTGACCATCTCGGCGCCGACAAGGCCAAGGTTTATCACGGCGGAATTGACGACTGGACGACAGCCAAAAACCCGATCACCAACGAGGTGAAGAAGCTGCCGGCTGCAACGTTCACGGCCAAGGTACAGGCCGATCGTCTGGCGACCACGGAATATGTACAAAAGAACCTCAAGAACAAGGATGTTCAGTTCATTGATTCACGCACCAGGAAGGAGAATTCGGGGGATGACATTCGCGCGCTGCGAGGTGGCTATATCCCGGCGGTCAACCATGTCAACATCCCGCATGAAGAGGGCTGGAAGGACCCCGATACCCTTAAGAAACTGGCGGACAAGCAGGTGGAAAACCGTCACGGCGCAGCTCTGAAAGACCCTGCGGAACTCAAGGCGCTGTACAAGAACCTCGATCCCAACAAGGAGGTCGTCGCCTACTGCCAGACCGGCACGCGTTCGACCCAGACCTACGCCGTATTGCGCGACATGGGTTTCAAGAAAGTGCGTAACTACGACGACTCGTGGATCGTGTGGGGATCGAATCTGGATTTACCGACCGCAAATACGAGTTATTTCGACTTCGTCAAGGTCAATGCGGCAATGAAGCGGGTCGATGATCTCGAGAAAAAAGTGGAAGCGCTAATCGCCAAGAAATAACTGAAAATTACCCATTCCGGGGCGGCGGTTGCCGCCCTTTTTATTTCGCCGCCTAGGAGTCTGTCGGACTTAGGGAATCGAAGCGAAAAATGAGCTGGGCGAGGGCAGATTTTCACG
>Ga0315281_10001114_pt1 | contig 39326 bp, 24 predicted proteins | sample YL17G07_0_MG_FD_204540 | JGI IMG/M metagenome (GOLD analysis project Ga0315281, IMG submission 204540) | Sediment microbial communities from Yellowstone Lake, YNP, Wyoming, USA - YL17G07_0 | ecosystem: Environmental > Aquatic > Freshwater > Lake > Sediment | place: USA: Wyoming | collected...
CTTGATACTTGCCCGGCTTTGGACGGGAATCAAGCCCCTACAGGAATAAATACTTCTAATTACATTTCACCCATAAGGTGATCGTTTTGACCTGTTATCCGCCATTTCGGATCCCTCAGTTCCCGCAAACCACCATTCCCGTAACTGTTATCATTAAGTCCTGCTTCATGGTGTCATGCAGCGAGTGTAGTGCGTCAGAAATATCTTGTCAGATAAGACTCTATCAACCGACCTGAGTTTGATTTATTGCGAGTCCAGCCTGGCGGGACGAAGCAATCTTGATTTAGATATCATTGAATTGATGCCGAACAGAATAATCCAAAATGAACCACACTCTTACGAGGACATTCCCCATTTTTTCGCCGTCCCCTTTTGTAACATATTGGGTGAGTCAGTGTTAAAATTCTTCACAACTGCATTATCGTATTTTACCACGAAGGACACGAAGGTCGCGAAGATAGAGGAATAGGATGATTAACCTGGTCTTTCTTCGTGCTCTTCGTGGTGAGAACCGCCTTTTAAATAAAACTGGGGAAACTCCAGACTCTTACAGGTTGATTTTATAAATACTCACTCCCCCCTGGCGATATATCTCCCTGATGAAAGGCGCTTTTTCCAAACCGAATCGGCCCCTGATCCGTTCGAAGTTCCCGAAGTAAATATAGTTGATTCCGTTGGTCTTTATAAAATCCAGCTTCTCCTTCTCCTCCCCGGGACCGTAAAGGACCCAATCGGCCATCCGTGCCTTTTCGTTGAACCTCAGCGTCTCAGACCAGTGCCCCACGTACACCCTGTTCCCCGTATAGGCGGGCAGATAGAGACCGCTCTTGTACGTGGACAGGATGGCGGCATCCTCATTGTGGCTCTCCCTCATCCATTTCATCGCTTCGACATCCCCCTCATGCATGTAGAACTCGAGCGGTTTGGTTTTCATATCGGTGATGCAGCTCATGACCTTGACGATATTGGAGGGGGTCGTGGCCAGGAAGATGAGCACAAGGATACACGCCTCCATGCGACGTCTCTTCCCCGCGTCGGGTGGCGCCGTCGAGACAAATAGCCGGGAGAGCGCGGGCAGGACATACCTGAATGTCGCCCGCGCCGCAAGGATGCACAGCGGCACATGGACGGCCGTCGAGAGACGCCTCTGGAAAGAGATCGGCGCGTAGAGAAGCGCCGCTACGGCGATTACCCATACCGTGAGGAGCCAGTCGTCGCGGTTGCCCCTCTTGAGAATCCATACCAGCTCAGGTATGGCGAGGAAGAGCACGATGCCGTAGCCGATGATGTAGCTCAGCGGATGGGGGGACAGAAACTTCTCCTTCGACCATTCGATGAACACCGGCTCCGTCTTAAAGAGGTAGAGCATATAGAGAAAAGCGGGCAGCGCGACGAGAGAAATAATTGCAGCGGATACGACGACGCGCGCGGCGTCTTTCCGAAACCTCAGAGAGGCGACAACGCAATACACCGCGAACACAACCGCGATGGTCACCATATCAACCGTGTGCACGAAGCTGAGCGCGAAGAGCGAGAGGCCCCCGTAGATACCGTTGACCACGAGCCTCCCCCTGAACGCCCTGAGCAAAAAGCCGAATCCGAGGAGCATCAGGGTCGCGGTGAGCGCGAATTGCGGGAATGAGAATATTGTCTCGAATGTGATCGTCTCCGCGATCCAGTAGTCTATCGGGACAAGATTGAAGCTCTTAAGAAGCACCTCCCACTGGCGGTAAGGGATCACCCAGCAGAGGCCCGAGGAGAATGCGCAGAGGGCGAATGCAAAGACGCGCTCCCGCTGCTCCTCAATAAAAAAACCGATGAACCAGTAGGTCGCGTAAAAAAGCAGGAGGGCATAAAAGACCAATGCGCCACAATACACCGCGAGGGGGCTCAACCGGAAAAAACGGGCTACAACGCCAAGCGTCCACGTGAACGGATTGAAGAAGAGCGGCCGCTGCACTTCCAGCGTGAAATCGCGCCGGATAAAAAATTTCCCCTCGGATGCCTGTTGTATTCTGGAGAGGTAGCTGTTCTGGTCATAGGGATGGTCAGGGAACCCCATGTACGCCATGCCGGGAGGCGCATTGAAGTATCCCCAGATATAAGGAATGAACACAATCACAACTACCGCGATCGCAATTGCCCTGACAATAATGTTATTGAGTGCACTCGCCTTTTGCATTACACCTTTCTGTCCGGTTTATTGACAATAGCTTTTCACTTCAGCATACCGTTTTTACTCAGGTAGTCAATTATCGCTTCGGCGACAATCCGGTGTCCGTAGCGGTTCCAGTGTCCCACTCTCCTGTGCGCGATCGGCCGCATCCTCCACCGGAGGGGAGGGTCAAGATCCACATAGCGAATCTTCTCTTCGCGGCAGAAGTCCTGGAGGGGGGGGGAGTAAATAGAAGGAATGTCGGCAATAATCAACCGAGCGCCGTTCTGCGTGCACAGGCGGTCAATCTCCTTGAGCAGCCTCTTTGTCAACCGCATGCCCTTCTCCAACTCCCGCCGGTCGCTCCGTGTCTCGGAAGGCTCCGATCTCGACCAGACGGGATGAGAGAGCCGGAACATGAGCCAGTTATAGAAATGCGATTTGGTGAAGAACTCCTCCCCCGAGTATCTCCACGACCAGCGCGAATCACGGTCTCCACCAGGCACTCCATAGCTCTGGGCGAGCATCGTCTTCCTTATCCAGTACGCCCTGTCGCAAGGGACGGGCGTGTTTTTCAAGACCAGCCGGTCACCCTCCTCGACAAAGAATGGCTTCGGCTGGATCCCGTCTATTATCCTCGCGTTATTCCCCTCAACCACGTCGTTCCGGTCAAAGAGGAGGATCACAAGGTCCGGACGATATGTGAGTCCTTCCGTCTCCAGGACGAGCAGCTCCTGATCCGTGGAGTAACCGGCCTGGGCGAGGTTGATCACCTCCCATCCCTTCAACTGCCGCTCCATGACATCGGAAAACCTGTCCTCAGCCTCAACACCCCATCCCCACGCAGTTGAATCGCCGAGGATAACCATGCGCTTCCTGTCTCCCTTCTCATAATCCCTCTCCCTATCCCTGAAGCCGCGGGAGTTATTCACGATCCTGTGTCGGAAATCCGGCAGGATGAACAACGTGTCAAGGCGAGGGATACCGGTATAGCCGAGGATCGGGTGGTACTGATCGGGGAAAGAGCGTATGCTGCGCGAGGTATAATCAGGAAAGGGCGCAAAAAGGCGAAGGAGTACCTCCCCCGCAACCGCGGTGAACACCACTGCAAGGAGGAGAGCGCACATTTTCTTGGCCAGATAGGTTCGCTTCTCGCCGCTCACGATTGCACCTGATTTTTAAAGCGTATCATCTTTTTAAGCACCTGATCTCTCTGAACTACCTGAATTTTTTTATGATAGGCGCACGACGAACTTGTCCTCAGTACTTCGGCTGCGCTCAGTATAAACTCAGCCGAAGGATCCCTGCCCGACCGGCAGGCGGGGAACCCCTACACAACCCATATACTCTTCAGGATAATCAGAGCACTCAGGTGCCAACATTATCTCAGTGCGAGTTCATAGATATGCAGCCTGCCGCCGTAGTACGGAGCCACCGGCACAAGGACGAAATGCCTCTCCATTGCCGCGCGGTACGACGCCCACCAGATGAACGTGAAACCGTCCATGTAGACCTTCTTCCCGCCTCTCAAGAGCTCCCTGATATAATCCGGGCTCTCCGCGGCGACCTTGAGTGGAAGATCCCTCTGCCTGATATATTCCACCTCTCTGGATATGGGCATATACGTGCGGCGAGTGCCCTGTATGAAATAATGCGTCACATAAACCCCATCGATACCCGATATCAGAAATGCGTCATCCGGGGCAATCTGATTCAGCACCTTGAACCCCTCATACCACCACGTCGGGGCATGATGTGTGGAATCTCCGCTCATAAACGGCTTCGCACAACCCCACGCAGTGACTGCGACAAGAATCGCCACGGGTACGCGCAGGAGAAGACGGCGGATATCGGAGCCACGGCCCGCCTGCGTCACGGAAGCCACTCCGGCGGGCAGGCATGCCCTCACGAGGATGATTATCCCATAGGCTGCCAGCACGCATATGAATGGGACCATGGGAAGGAAAAATTTGGCCATCTGGAAGCTGTAGAAAAAGAGCACGAGCACCGTGGCGATTATCAGCAGAACGCTCATCGTGCTGAACGTGGAAATACCGCGGCCGCCTTCTCCTTCCCGCCCCGGCATATCGTCACGCGGGAGCAGCACAGCGATGGCACCGGCGGCAAGCAGGCAGACGGCATATATCCAGGGCTGCTCCACGGGAGCTGTTCCGGACGCGATGAGGATCCATACTGCAAGCGCGCAGGCGGCGAGCGGGGTGAGCACCGCCCGGAGGAAGACGCGATTGCTCCATCTGACACCCGCACCACAGGATGCTGCGCCAAACAGCGCGAACAGGAGCGCGCCGAAAAAATAGGGAGCAAACATCGTCGGCCAGCTGAGGCCGAGGAAATGCCAGAGGTAGAAGATGACGTTGCCGCGCTGATCGCCCCTCTCGGATACGGCGGTATTCCTGATGGCGTACATGATTGAAAAGTTATGCTGCCCCTCTCCCCACCTCGCCCAGTAATCGTATCCAGTCCTGAATACGCTGCCGCACGCCGCCGCATTGTAAATGAGGACAGGGCTGAACCCCACAACGAAACCGCTCAGCGCATACATGAGGAGGAGGATACTGTCACGAAGTCTGCCGCGAGCCCCACGCACACAGGCCGCACAAAGAGGGATCACCGTGACGCCGCTCAACATGTGGACCGTGGCAGAGAAACCGCAGCACAGTCCCGCAAGAATCCACAGCCATGCATCTCTTCTCTCGCGGATAGCCGCGAGCCATGAGAGCCAGAGTCCGGCGATAATGAACGTGTTGGAGACCATGTCGCTGATGAGCACCTGGCTGTAGCCCACATAGAGGGGGGCCACCGAGAGGAGAAGGGCTGACAGAATTGCGCTTGGGGGACCACACACGCGGCGCGCGAAAAGATATACGAGGAGGATGGAGACAAGGCTGAACGCCAGGACCACGTAGATCGCCTGGTGCAGGGCGGCGCCCGTGAGCAGATAAAAAAGCGCGAGGATCATGGGGAATCCACATGGATAGTTGAGCGGGAGCTTTAAATCGTTTATATAAATCCACAATCCTTTCCCATGGGCCAGGTTGTAACCTGCGATCGCATACTGGCCGCAGTCGGGAACTATCCCGAGATCGGCGAGGTAGTACGGCTCAGTATAGCGGAGCGCGAATGCCAGCACGAGCACCGCGGCGAGTGACAAAACCTCAAATACAAATATTCTCATATATAGGGGTCAAACCCGAAGTTCTAAGTTAGTAGTGACTCCATTATTTTTTCTATGCGCTCTTCTAGCTGCTTGTTTTGCTTCAGCTCTATCTGAACCTTCTTATGAACCTGGTTGATTCGCTCACCGCTAACTCCACCCAATTCTTGGCCCATTTCTTTAAGACTCACCATCTTGAAATTAGTTCGATACGTTATATCGAGTAACACTTGCCGGGCTTCCTTATGTCTCGATCTACTCTTGCTAATTTCTTCAGCTTTGACTCCATATTCCTTTGCTACCGCTTCAGCCAATTCCTTAATTGGAATCGCCTTCTTAATCTCTTTTAAATGCGAGTAATCATAAACCAGCAATTCTCTTTGCTTCAAGATATTCTCAGAAACCCAAGCCATAAAATTATCAGTCCCTAGTATAGCATTCCCTCTTGTCTTTTTTAATGGGTTGTCCATGTCCAATGCCATCCCCTGCAGAACAAAATCCCTATACGCTGCCCTACCCCGTTTATTATCACCCCCCATATAGGCCAACACCATGTCATAACGCACGAAATCATCTGCTTGCCTTGACAAAACGTATCCAGGGAAACTGCTCCAACAATAGCTCCTCAGCATACTAATCTTTCTCTCAAATGGAAGATTACGATACCGATCAACCCTCACAGGATTCAGATGAATATAGCGGCTCAGTTCCAATAAATATTCATCTGCTTCAACTAGAATAGCCTTATATCGACCCTGGTAGAGATGCCCAACGCTCTCATGGCGCAGGTTAAAATAGGTAATATATGCCGTGTTAAAGCGCTGCATAAATCTGCCTAGATTCGCCTCCAAAGTCTTTAGCAAAAAGTGGAAGTGGTTATCCATCAATACATAGCAATGCACTTCCACATTGAATAATGCTACACTTTCCCTTAGAATCTGAAGAAATTTTTTCCGATCTTTATCATCTTTATCATCTCTAAAGATATTGGCCCTTTTGTTTCCTCGAGAGGTTACATGATACCATGCATTTTGATATTCTATTCTCAATGGTCTAGCCATGTTTAAAGAGTATTATCATTGAGCGCCATCGTCAACTTAGAACTTCGGGTTTGACCCTATGCGTATGCGAACCTTGATTTTTTCAGCCGCGCTCGCCCTGACTGCGGTTTTCTACTCCTACACCATCTCCAGCAACTTCTGCATGGACCAGGATACGCTGAACTACGTGACCTCCCTCGAGCCGCTCAAGGGAGAGATGACCTTCCTCAACAGCATCGCGATCAAGGGATGGTTCGCAAAGTTTCACCTCTTCATGTTTTCGCTCGTCTACCTTATCACCAAGGCCTGTTCATCCTGGAGTGGTTGGGATTACCTTCTCGGATTCAAGATATGCACGCTCATCTGCGCCGTCCTCACGGTCCCGCTCATTTACTTTATCTGCAAGAACACGATGAGCCGATTCTCCATAATGATGGTGACCAGCTTCATTCCGCTCTACACACTCGGCTACTCGTGGCTGATCACCACCTGCGATGACAACCCGCTGGCCAACTTTTTCAACCTCCTCTTCCTGACCTGCCTTCTCATTGCGACCGGCGCCGTCGCGCAGACAAAGCGCGAGAAGCACTGCTACCGGTGGGCGTTCCTCACGGGCCTGGCGGCGGGGCTCAGCATGGCGTCGCACCTCAAAAATATTGTGGCGCTGCCCGTCATCCTCGCCCTGGTCGTCGTGAAGCCTCCACCATCGCGCTCTCGGCTCCGTATCGCGGCGGCGGGGCTCCTGGGGCTCATCCTCACGTTCGGCCTCATGTACTGGCTCTACTGGATCCAGAGCACCGGTGAACCCGTCTCCTCAAAGCTTGATTTCTGGGTATTCCACCGCGTCCCGGGCAGGTTCTACCTCACGCCGCCGCGGTGCCCTCTCAAAGACCAAATCACACTCGCATTCGTGGGAATTCGATCGAGTCTCTACACGTTCCAGGAGCTCATTATCAACACCAATCTCTTTGACAAAGATATCCTCGGGCACCTCATCGTCGCTCTCTTTTTCGTGATCTACTTTGCCTCTGTTTTCAAAACGCGGAAGAGCCGCGCGGTTAAAATCCTCTTTGCCCTGTTCCTCTGCGATGCGGGCCACTCCCTCCTCTACGACTCATGGGTCGTCGAACGCTGGGACTCTTTTACGCTGCCCGTCTTCATCACCATCGGCATCTACTGGGATGCCGTCATGAGAGGGGAAGGAGGTGTACGGACGTCGTTTCAGAGGGCGCGGTTCTCCGCACTGCTCCTCCTTTTCTTCGGCACGCTCGTCTGGTCAAATATCAGGAACACCTGCCTCCTCATCGGCATCACCAGCAACCGCATCCCGTATCTCCCCTCCGCGATACGATGGCCTTACGCGGACAAATTTTATTTTTATTTTGACCACAGGGGACTGTATCAACTCGCACGCAACATGGATGGGTTTCTCGACGAGGGGACCTGGCTTCTGTCGCCCAACTTCATGCAGGGGCCGCACTCCCATGTCTATGGCATTCTTGACCAGTACCTCACCCTCTACTCGAAAAACTATCGGAACCGCCTGATAGAAAATCCAAATATAATCGGCGAGCTAGTGAATCAGGGAAGGCTGAAAAGGATACTCTACCTGGACACAGTGAGAGTCCCCTTCTACATCGGTACCGCAAAAGCGCGCATCATCTTCGACCCTGCAACGACAAAGACGGTATACGAGAACAGCCAGATCGTGCTGAAAGAAGTGAGGTTCCAGCCGCCGCCCGGCGGATGATTATCTCCCGTCTCCCCCATCCTCTCTATAGAGAGGATGCGAAGGAGATGCGTGTCGGGGCTACCCCTTCTTCCACACAACACAAGCGACCAGCGTCCCGAGAACCGACAACACACACCCCGGATAGAAAAGGGGCGGTACGTAGCGCAGATTGATCTTTTTATCAGCGGGGCTCACTGACAGAGCGATGAGGCCGCCTCTTGAAAACACAAGCCTCCCGTCACCGGCCTTCCATCCAGGATCGTACCTCTGGTTCACCACGAGAATATCCGCCCCGGTGAGCTCCATGGTGTAGCTCAATCGGTTTGGCCTCCATGCGAGCGCGGCTACTTTCCCTTTTCCCTGCGCAAGCCATACCTCACCCCGGTAGCCGGGTTCACCAAAGGCCATTACGCCCGCGTCAGGGAATTCCAGCGGCTCGTAGTTGTTGACCAGGCCCTCATTCTGCAGAAAAAAGAGAAAGGAGAGCGGCCCCTGTTGCTTTTCTTTCGGCAGCTTCCTCTGGCGGAATTCGCCCCACCTCGTGGGGATGAGCGGCGGCCGGCTGGAGATCCCGGCGTAGATCCTGCCATTCACAAGGCACATGTCTATGAGGACCCATACTGTACCACATACCAGCACTATGTTCAGACGGGGAGATTTCCATCGGGCCTGCTTTTGTTCAAATGAGGAGAGCGCCATCGCAGCTAGAATCGAGAGGCAGAGCACGAGGAGGATGCGGAAGCGGATAGGGTCATGCAGCGAGCAAAATACCGGCAGTGTGTGCACCCAGTGCCATAGCGACAGCGCGCCGGAATCGCCGAACATGATGGCGCCGAAGAAAAGCCCGAGCACGGTCACGGTGCACGACCGCCGCCACAGGAAGAGCGCTCCAAATGCCGCGAGGACGGAAGGGAGAATCCCCACATACATCCCATATTCCCACCATCCGAGCCATGAGCCCCTGAAATCGGACGGGGCCGATTGATCACGCCCCCACACCATCCTCTGGAGGGCGGACCAGGGGAGCACCGGTTCATACCAGTAGGTGGGCCGCGGGTAGCGGAAGTGAAGATCCAGTGAGGGGAGTAGTTTCAAGCCGCTCACCAGGACGGCGAGGGCGAGGATGATGATGAGCGCGCGCAGCGGAGCGAGACGGCGGAGTCTCAGGGTTTCGATGGCCGCGTACAGCGCGATAAAAAGCATCGCATAGGGGACGGGATACGCTCCGCCCTCAAAGATCATCAGCACGATCGTGAAACCTGCCGGCACGCACCATCGAACCCGCTCCACACCGAGGAAGAAGAAGAGGAGGAGCCACGGCATGTACACGAAGGGGATGAATTCATCGTGCCAGTGCGACATGTAGAGTGGATACCAGCTCCCGAGCATAAAGGTGAACGCACAGAGGTACGGCGCGCATCGGCCGGGCGCAATCCTCCGTCCCAGGAAATACCCTCCGCACAATCCAATCCAGAGCGCGAGGAGCACACGCAGTTTGAGTCCGCTGACCACGCCCGCGGCGAGCACGACGAGAAACGTCGGCGAGAGGAAGGAGGAGGCAGGATTGGCGAGAAAGGGCGCTCCACCCGACATGTAGGGGTTCCAGAAGGGAAACTGGCGGTAGAGGAGGATCGTCCTTCGCGCCGCGCCGGCGAGCATGAAGGCCCGATGCCACATGTCATCGCCCCAATTTCCCACACGCACCGCCGCGGGGAGCCAGAAGACGCAGGCGACCGCCGCGAGGATAATGAGGGGCACGGCGCAGCGGGTCCTCTCGCGAGTATCACCGCCGGTATCGTGCATATAATCTCGCTCTCAATCGGGCTGACTATTTCTCACTCTCACAACGTCGGGAGATGCCCGCTCCCTGTCCCCCGCCGCGATATCATGATATCCCATCCGCTCCAGGATTTCAGCCCTCTTGAGATAGAGCTCGGGGATTCCTGGGGACGCCTTGATTTTATCCGCGAGATCACACAGTTCCATGAATGCGGTACAACGGGCCTGGAGATCGCCATCGTTCGGGCGCGCCGCAAAGGCGCGGATGGTAATTTCCAGCGCCTTCCGGCACTCCCCTCCCCGAATATAAATCCCCGCGAGATCGCGCAGCACGTACGGGTGCAACGGATCCATGCGGAGCGATTGCTCGAAATAGCGCACGGCCTCAGTGTCGTCGCCGGCAGCGTCGTAGCTGTGGCCGATCACCGCGTACCTATAGGCGGTCTCCTCCGTCTCATAGAATATGAATAACAGGACCATGGCGCATGCAACCAGAATACAGAGCCACAGGAGAAACATACCTACCCGTGTAAAATGAGACGCTGCTCCCACGCCCGTTTTGCCTTTCCCCGTGGCGAGGAAGAATGCGATACCGCCTCCCACAAGCGCGCCCAATGCCGCCAGGCTTGCCCCACCAGGCCACCCGAGGAGGGTAAACCAGTTCGGCCTCACATCGCCCCTCAGGACGGCCGGCAATAAAAATTCCCTCACCGGATTCCGCAGATACTCGTGGGCGAGCGGCCCTCCTGCCGTACCGACAAAATGGAAGAGCACCGAGTAGGCGACAAGAATGCTGAGCAGCACGCCACACCCTTTCGGTTTCACGGCCATAAGCGCCGCGATGGGCACTATAAAAAATGGGATCACCGGAATTAAAAATCGCGGGCCATAGCCCGAGCCGCCGGACCAGGCGCCGTACGAAGAATTGAAGAGGACATAGCCGACAATAGAGATGAGGCACAGAAAGAAGAGCCTTTTCCTGCTCAGACCAATGGCGTTTTTCACACTATCCTCATCGGGAACCCTTTTTGCGAGTGCGTATAACCCCGGCATCACCAACAGCAAAAACGGCGAGACGAAAAAGATGCCGCGCACGGGGCTCACAAGCAACATCAGAAACGGAACAAGCTTCGGCATCCTCACGCCGAAAAGGCCCTGTGATTGAACCTCCCGCGCGATCGGCATGGCTTCGTGGGCGTAGGGGAAGCTCAGGACATCGCCGAAACAGGCATAGTTGTAGAGAAGGACGAAAAATACACCGGGGATGCACCCGAGGGCAAAAATGACGACATCGCCGAGCCGCCGGAAAGAGAATGCAGTAAAAATGAAAATCACGCACAGAATGAGCATCACCTGGTAGTCAGCCGCGATGGCGAGCCCGCCGAGCACGCCGGCTACAAGAAGCGACGAGCGGGCGAGAGGGGGAGTCGGCGAAGGGGAGAGGCGGCGAGGCGGCGAATCGGCGAACCGGTGAATCGGCGGATCGGCCAGAATCGATTCCCTTCGCCATCTCAGGAGCGTGAGGAAGCAGCAGAAGAGGAGCACGGCAGCGAGCTGGTGCCCCACATACTGAGTGCTGTAGGGGAATGCCATGGTTCCCAGGCTGTATCCGACGACGAGCAGATCGGCATAATATTCATATTGCACGAGACGGCTGAGAAAGCCGTGCAGGAGGAGGGCCAGGAGCACGCTCGGCAGTGCGATCACGCACACCTGCACCAGATAGAGGTAGGCCCAGTCGGGAAGGGTGAAAGATCTTCCGATCGTCTGCGAGGCCGCCCAGTATACGGGAACCCCGAGGAAAGACGCAGCGGGAGCCTTCCCGCTGTAGTAGTGCCCTTTGTAAAACGCGGCGTCTATGCCGCCGAGGTAATACTTTTCTATGGCAAAGCTCTTATCGAGCGCGAGGCTCTTGGCGAGATAAAACCTGACGCTGTTGTTCGTGCCGAAATATTCGGGGGACGGCGGCGGCACGAAAGAGGTGTAGGAAACAAGGATTATACAGGTGAGCGCCACAGAGTGCAGCACGCGATTGGACCGCCTGGCCATAATCCCCCTTATCCTCTCGGGGCACGAGGATGCCACCCGCTACCGTTCCCCTTTTCCCATCTTCAGCCGCCCACCTACTATCGCGAAAAAAACTATTATATATAGCAAGATTATGGTGAAGATATTGATATATGAGCTTCCCTTGAACTGGAAGTTCTTCGGCCTTATGGTGAGCCATTTGCTGTCGAGCCATCCTATGCGCTGGCCGAGTTCGACCCCATAATCGATCCCGTTAATGCGGCACCTGTTCAGTTCGACCTTCCCGTCAAGCATGTGACCGAGCTGGTCCCAATCCCTTCCCTGTCCGATCAGCCGCGCGGTGATGGTATTGATCCCTCGTGCGGAACAAAGATAGTTTATGACGGTCACCCTGAATCCGCTCTCCCTCAGTGCCTCATACGTGAGAGGGTATGAGACCCCCCACCAGAAACTGTATAACTTATTTCCATCGCCCCGATAGGGGCCAAGTGTGCGATTCGCGAGTCGGATTAAAAAGTAGGAATCCCCCGACACACGCACGGCGTCACCCGGCTTCAGGCCGGTAAACTGCAGCTCATACTCCGCCCTGGTTCCATACCAATCCAGGGTAGATGCAGGTTCAAGCACGGTGTTGCAATTCACCGCCTCAGGGAGCCCATTGTCAGGATAGGAGAAGGGATTCCCTGTGAAACGGATGCTGAAGAAAGAGAGTCCCCAGAGTAAAAGGAGTGCGCCGCAGAACAGGCGTCTGAATGTCACGCCAATCTCCCCATTAGAGACTTCGCCATCCTGTCTTTCGTCTTTTGCCGGGGAATATATCAACACAAAGATGAGGGAGGCGAGGAGATAGAGATATCCCCAGAGGTAAATCGAAACAGACTCCCTCAACCTCTCCCACGATGCCAGGGCTTCAGGACTGATCGACATGAAACTGAGCGGTTTAATGAGCCAGTAACTCCCGTTCATCTCTTCATTAAGAAGATAAAAGAAGGCGAGAATAATCGCGTAGGCGGCATTTGCGAAGATGAGTGCCCCTTTTCTTCTGGCCAGCACCGCAAACGGTATTACAAAGATAAAATATTGCGGGGCGTTTTTAACAGAGAGAAGCAAGAGAAGAGCGAAATAGAGCCCCATCGCACGAAATAACGTTGCCCTGCGGAAAAAGACGAGAAGCCCCGCCACCAGCACAAGACCCACAGCAATCCATTGAAAAGCGAGGTTCGCGCAGGCGAACATCCACCTTGCAAACGAGGCGTATAACCATTCCCCCCGCGCTGCCATAGCGATATAGTTCAACCCAAAACGGGAGACGTAGCTGTGGCCAACCGCGCCGGCGTACGTCTTCGCCCACCCTATAGTGCACAGCCACGGGATTTCCGGGAGCATAAAGAAAAAAACGGTGCTCGTGTAGAAAATAGCCCTGTCTACGGCACGGCGTCGCCTGTCGAACAGGAACAGGGGGAGTAGCAGAAGCGGGAAAGCCTTGATGCTCACCGCGACAGCCCAGCTCAGGCCTGCCAGAATTTTCGAGGCTGCCCCTCTTCCATTGTAGAGGGCGAGTCCGGTGATCATCAGAAACAGGACCGTCGCGTCTGATTGTACATGGTAATGGATGGCAAATATGGCAACTGGATTAAAGGCGAGCGATATAAACCACCATGGAGAGGAGGTCCCGCGGTTTTGAAAAATCGTCACAACGATATACGAACAGGCAATCCAGCAGAGTGCATGAATACACTTTGCACATATCGTGAGAGGGATACCAAAGAGATACGACAGCACATGCGGGATCGCGAGGACACTGAATGACGCACTGAAATAGTGGCATCGGCCGCTCGGCATTCCAAACACATACTGGCTGTAATAGCTGAAAAAGTTTGCCCCATCGACACCGGTATAGTTATGGAATGCCAGAACCACGTGCAGTACTATCGCACTCCATACATACGGCTTCAAGGAAGCGCGTGTGCGGGCCACGGCCCGATTACAATTCTCTGATAACCCTTCCATTATCATTCTTTTGACATGCCCTTCTTTTCCGCAAGCGCGATGAGACTGAGGCCGAATGGGAGTACGCACCTCCGTAGCAGAAACCGCTCTGCTCCCATGATTTCCTCAAGTATCCGGTTAAAGGGCGGAGGGGGAAACCAAAAATCGGTCCTATAGCGGGCCCCCTTTCTCAAGGGTAGGATGAGTTTTCTGAGCAGGCGAATAAAAATCGCGGGTAGGTACAGTAGTGAATTGAAGTATGAGATGTAGATGATATCGAAACCGCATTGTGACAGTTCATCCTGCAGATGCCGGCGATTGTAACGCTTCAGATGCCCGAAGGCGAGGTCATGCTCGCTGAAGAGGAATCGACCAGCGGGAACGGTGATGAGCAGGAGCGCATCGGACGGCATGGATGAATGCATCCTGCTGAGGAAGCCAACAGGATTTCCCATGTGTTCCAGGAGGTCGAGGAGGAGCACCCCCTTGATCTCACGCGGCATCCCGACGAGGCCATCAAGACCGTCTCCTAGAAACACGGGACACCCCGTGCGCTCCCTTGCCACGTCCGCCGCGAAGGCGGATATCTCTGTGCCAATCGCTCGGTAATACTTATTAAGCTGGACAAGGTTGCCGCCTGTGCCACAACCGACTTCCACAATGGTGAGCCCCTCATGCGGGGGGAGGAATCGCTTGAGAAGGTCAATGATAATCCTCCTTCTCGCCAGGAACCACCAGTGCGTGTCTTCTATCTCGCGATGCAGTTCATATCGGGGTGGCGGCATCTCGCTCATGAGATGGTCCCTCGACTTCCTCAGCGACAAGGCCATGGGGCCGATGTTTGACCTCGATGTACACATGCCCCAGATAGCAACCAATGATACTGATATAAAGGGAGAGATAACCACCAAGCCCGATGAGGAGAGTGGTATAGGTTGCCCATCCTGGTATTGCCTTATTGGTAAAGGCCCGGATGCACACGATCACCAGGATCGCAAGCAAACTGAGCGCACAACTAAAAAAGCCAATCCCGAGGCCGAATTGGAGCGGAGCGCTCGAAAAAGACGTGATCGCCTCGATGCCCATCTGGAACAGAGCGAATAAGGATTGCCTGGGGGTCACATCGTAGCGCCTGTCCCGGGAATAACGCACCTCTGCCTGGGAAAACCCGACCCACGTGCGCAATCCGGGAATATAGCGCACACGCTCCGTGAGGTGCGTGATCACATCGACGGCCCGTCGGTCGAGCAAGCAGAAAAGCCCTGACTGTGGGATCATCGGAGGAGACGCGAGTTTTGTGAAGAGCGAGTAAAATGCTTTGAAGATGAGGCCCTTGAACACGCCCACCCTCCGCTCTTCCTTGACCGTGTAAACGATCTCCGCCCCGTCCCGCCATTTTTGATAGAGCGTGGGAATGAGCTCGGGCGGATCCTCGAGATCACCGTCAATGATGACCACTGCCCGTCCGCGGGCCCTCGGGAGAGCGGTGGTAACTGCCGCCTGGAGTCCGAAGTTGCGAGAGTGCCGGATCCCGCGGAGGTACGGCTTTTGTCGTGAAAGCCGCGTGATTTTCTCCCACGTGGTATCCGTGCTTCCGTCATCGACGATAATGATTTCAAAGTCACGGGTACAGCTCGAGGCAGCACGCGAGGCACGCTCAACAAACTCCTCGACAACAGATTCCTCACACCACATCGGCACACAGATTGAGAGATCAATCGGGCTGCGTTGGGCGATGAGCGGGGTCTGGCAGAACGGACATACACGCGCCGCCATGGCACCCGCAGCGGCAAATACCTCCCTGCACTTATTGCACGTGTATATTTTCATCATGCACCGCACCACAATGCTATCACGGAGCTATTGTAACGGCAAGCATCTCCCTATTCCCAAAAAGGGAGTGCATGGAGGGGCCTGCTCATGCCCTTCTTTGTTTCCAAGGCCTAGCGGTGAGTCTTGACGTTTTTCTGGACATCCCTTCTCTTAAAGATGAGGAAATTTTCAATCCCCCTCTCGAATGAGTAATTATCTGCGATGAACCTCTCTATCTCCGGATACCTTCTGAGGCTCGCCTGCGAATCATCCCGCGTACCAGTCGCCCACCAGGCAGGGTCGTTCCGCACAATCAGAAAGTAGCTCGGCCTATTACCAGCCAGCGAATTCAACAGCTCTGAACCAAAACGATCTGGAGTCCACTCACAGCGAAGGGGGAAGTTATGAATGAACCGCGACACATTCTTCCTGTTGGCAAGATAATATACGAGCGTCTCGCAGCCCCATATAAAAACAGGCTCGGCCGGTCCTGTGTTATTCCTAATATAATCTGCCACGACACGGTCAGCGGGCAGTGAAAAATCATCGGAGGTGAAGCGGACATTCATGTAATAGTCGCGCAACTCCTTCCCGCCCAAAAGCCTGGCGGCGATCGCGCGCACGCTGTCTCCATACACCTCCATACAATAGAGATTGTATCGCTTGTTCACGGCAAGGAGCGGTATCGCGACGGCGAGCGCCAGCGCCAGAACCGCCACGCGCCTGAGGAGCGGCGGATTATTCCGCCCGAACGGGAACGCGAGCGCGAACGATGCGCCTATGGAGAGGGGGGCTGCGAGCGGGGCGAAATGGTAGATATAGAACTTGTTCTGCACGTACAGATTCACCAGGGCGGCGAGCGCCCAGAGGGCAATCAGGTTGACACGGAGGCCGCATGGGCTCGTTTTTACCGCCCATGCATAGCTGACCAGCGCGAGAACCGCAAGGCTCACAAAGCTGAAATGCGAACTGAAGATATCGCCGAGATGCAGTAACCCGGCCGCAGTCGAGGGTGCGGCTCCGACACGCCCATACTCCCTCGCCCACGTGAACTCCGTATAGAGAAATTCCCCCCACGCTCCGGACAGGTGGAGATACAGCGCATACCCTCCCGCAACGATAATAAATCCACCGGCCATAGACGTGAGTTCCCTGAGCGTTCCCGAGTTTCTCCCCTTCCCCATAAGCAAAACCACCATGCAGACAGGAAGCATCACTCCCATGGGGTATCTGAAATAGAAAGCAATTCCTACAAGGATTCCTTCAATGAACGACAGGCAAAGAATACGCTCCCGATCGAGCGAGCGCATCAGGAGAAGAACGGCGACCGCCATGGGGAGATTGAGAAAATCGTCGGGCTGCGCGGTGTTCCACCATCCCCTGCTTGCGTAGGCAGCCACATAGAGGAGTCCGGCGATCACCGCGACACAATCACTCTTCGAGATGCGCCGGGTGATCCGGAAAAGCACCGCCGCGGTGGCTATCTGCCAGAATATGTCCAGCCATCGTATCGCGTGCATTGAGTACCCGAAGAGGAACTCGCTCAGTGCATACAGGTAATAAATCGCGGGGGGTTTCGTATCCCAGAAGTCTCTGAAGGGGACCGCACCGTTGAGCACGAGATGGCCCGCATAAGCGAACATCCCCTGGTCCCGTCCTGGCGGGTAGAGGAGCATGGGGGCCAGCACAAGGAAGCAAATACAAAGAAGCAACACTAGGTGAGCGCGCGACGTATTCTCGTGCATTGTCTCCTTCACCGGCTCAAATGCTCTAGAGGCAATCCAATAGTGTGGCAGCTCTACCGAGATTTAGATCTCGGCCAATCATATGGAGTGTATTATAATAATACCAGATTAGCCTTCACACGGGACATTGTAAAGCAGGACTTTCCCCGTTTTTTACAAACTACGGTGATTTTTCACCACGGAGACACGGAGAGCACGGAGAACCCGCAGAGAAAGAACTACCGTAACAACTTATTATTTAAGGTATTACGTTATCTCCGTGTCCTCCGTGCCTCCGTGGTGGATTATGCATTGGAATATATCTATGAAATATTATCTGTTTCACTTGTGAAAACATCCCCATCATACCCGCACCGGTCAACATGGACGAGCCAAGACCAGAAAAGGCAGGCCTCGGCCTCATGAGCGAAATTGTGCCCCCCACATTTCTTTTTGGACAGGGGATACTTTATCTTCCGATTCCCGGACGGCAGGATTGCGTTCAAAATCATTGAGAGGGTCAACTGAACGGGCGGCGGTCACGGCATGACGCAATCGCCACGGAGATGAAATAAAGCGCCAGGAGTACTATCGCGCAGAGACTCACGCGCGCGCCACAGGTGAACGATCGTGGCGTATAGCTGAATCGTACCGTGTGCGTCCCTCCTTCCAATGGCACAGCTCTGAACGCACCGTTTGCTCGATAAATCTCGCATGGCTGACCATCGACATGCGCCATCCACCCAGGATAGTGGACATCACTCAGCACAAGCACGCCGGCACTGGCGAGGGCCGCTCTAATGACGACCTCGTGCGGGAGCGAACTCACTATCTCCACATGAGGCGCGGGGCCTTTCACTGCCCGCTCATCCAGAAGTATCCCCGGCTTCTTCTCGAGGATGACCGTCCGTGAAAAATCAAAATCATCTCTCTGTAACGAAGGGAAAATCTTTTCGGGATCAGGGATGACTCGCACCTCGTGGACCGCGTATGCGCGGGGTAATGGTTTTTCTCGTTCATAAATATGTATCCCGTCCCAGGTATATGCACGCCGGTAGCCTGCCCTCGTAACAAGCTGGTCCGCGGGGAGTATGAGATACCGCACGCCGAGCGCCTCCAGCATCGGCGTGACTGTATTGATCGAAAAGCTGAGCTGCGTCTCCGAGGAGACACCCTGAGAACTGTCAACATATTCCTTGTATGCCCCCACATTGATTGTCTCGTATCCATCGATTGCATAGATCCCCTCGCTCATATTCTGATTGGCGCCGGGCACCGCAATCTGGGGGGACAACACGCGGTACGTTGAACGGTCACCGGTGAAGAAACTGGCAATCTCCCGAGGCCAGCGACAGGTTGAGAGCGGGCTTGTCATGATGTACTTTGCCCCGTAGCACCAGAGGTCGCCCACCGTCATAAAAATGATGAGCACGCGAATCACCACAGGTGAAACAGATGCCTGTGCCGCCATGAAGATCACGATTGCGGCAAGTCCCATCCCGCACCCGGCGAACATGACGCCACGGAGGGCAACCTGGTAGGCACGCTGCAGCATCTGGCGATCGGCAGGGTGGAGGGGAGGAGTCCCCTCAAACCCCCTCGCCATTCTGTACTGCACTACTTCCCGCCAGAGAAACGAGTCGGCTCCTCCCCTCATGGCAGCGGCTGCTCCAAGAGAGAGCAACAGTACCGCCAGCAGGAGCGCCACGCCGCCGGCAGCGATGAGCTGCGCACGAGTTACCTCACGGATGCGCGTAAGGCATAACGATCCGTAGCCGGCGAGCACCGAGAGAGAGAACGCAGTGAGGCAGATAAATTTCGCCTGCCCCCTGAACAGGTTGAACCCAGGGACATGCTTGTAGAGGAAGGGAAAGAGCGGTGAATACGCACCGCAGGCAAGCGCCGCCGAGAGCGCTGCGAGAAGCACAAAGAAGCACACAGCGCGATTGCGCACCGCCCATGCCCCTATGAACGCCAGGACGAGCGGGAGGATGCCTATGTAGACGCAGGTCTCCCAGAGGAGCCACCTCCCCCAGTAGCGCACCCCGTGCATGTCGCCGAAGAATCCCGGGACGAGGAGCGTAATGATATTCTCCGGCGGGAAAGAGACATCGCTCACGGCCTTCGGCTCACGAAGCAACGTTCGACTTGAGTGAGTGGCGAATTCCATGCTCGGGAGAAGCTGGACCGCGGAAAGGGCAAAGCCCACGATGAGAATAATCACGAGGCCCGCGCACGTATATCCAAGAGGGGATATACCTCCCGCATCATGGCAGTCAACGAGCGCCCGGAATACCAGGTATAACACGAGCGCCCCCAGGCAATAGATCATATACTGGGGATGCCCCGCGAGAATCTGGATTGCGAGCACGCATCCACCGAGGACGTAATAAATCATCTGCCTGCGACGCAGCGCCATCTCCGCGATGAGCAGAGAGAGAGGAAACCAGGGCAACGGATTGAAGACATGGCCCGGGAAAAGCTGGACGAGGTACGGCCCGGAGAAGATGAAGGTGAGCGCGGAAACGAGGGCGCTGAAGCGGTCTCCCAGGAGATACCTCACGAACGCGTAGGTGAGCGCGCCGGTGAGGAAAAAATGAAAAGCGATTGAATAGTTAATCGCGACCTGGACGGGGAGAAACAGGAAGATATAGTTGATGGGGTAGAACATCGCAGAATGCCAGTTGGCGACAAAGGGAGCACCACAGAAGCTATAGGGATTCCAGAGCGGGACTATCCCCTTTTTGAGGAGCGCGAAGCCAAAGAGCCTCCAGGGGTAGATGCTATGGGTGAGATCAAAAAAGACTGGATGGCTGAGGATGAGATCTCCGCTTACCAGCGCTTTTCTGAATAGAAAAATCGTGAAAAAGAGGATTATGAGAATACAGTGGTGATCCCGCAGGCCGGCAATGCCGCTCGCACGCGAACAATGAGTCATCGCATCCTTTATGTGAAGGTTCATATCTTCACGCCCTGCGCACCTCATAACATGCAACGGGACAATGCTACCACGGAACTACCCCCTCGGCAAGCGGCCCCCTGCGAATTGGAGTATTATAGTAATGGGACAGTTATAGGGGGTAGCCGCAGATTTACGCAGATGAACGCTGATACACCTATATAAAATCTGCGTGTATCTGCGTGTATCCGCGGCAAGAAACCTTGACCACTCAAACAATCCTTTTTATCTGCGGCAATTCATTGCTGGATTCACCCTGTAAGTGACCCATTACGTATTATATGTCTTTATTCTAGGCTTCGGATTGACTATACTTAGCAGATGCTGTGATAATGCAGATGGTAATATACAATGCACTCTCTTAATCATCAGAACTATCCCTATCTCGAAGAAGAATACGCGGGGCTTTTGAAACACATCCCTCTCAATCCGCTCTCCACACCGAAGACGGTGCTCGATGTCGCATGCGGCATGGGCACTATCTCCCTCGCTGTGCAGAACAAGGGATACACGGTGTGGGGGATCGACAAGAACAGAGAGGCGGCAGCCATTGCAGCAGGAAGAATTGCAAAAGTGATCAATGCTGATCTGACCAATCTTCCCGTGATCGAGAAGCACCTGGGAGGACATACATTCGACTTCATTATTTTTTCCCATATCCTTGAACACATCTATGACCCCCTCTCCATTATCAATGGCTACCTCCCCTCCTTAAAAGATACCGGCCGCCTGATAGTCTCGGTACCAAACGTAGCGGTGTGGAGTAATAGGATCAAGTTGCTGCTCGGCAATTTCACCTACACGGACACGGGGATAATGGACAGAACCCATATCAGATTTTTCACACTCCGCTCCGCGACAGCGCTGCTGCGGAAAAGCGGCTGCTCGATTGTCGCGGTGGATTATACCCCTTACTTCGTCAGGGCGTTTCTCCCGCTCATAAAGAGGATGTTTCACCTGCAGGGCACAATCCGCCACACTGACAGAAGGAAGATAGTGGATTCCCGGGCGTACAGGTGGTACACGAGGTATATCTACCCCGTAGAGTATTGCCTGGGGCACCTGCGCAAATCACTGTTCGCCTACGACTTCATCATCGTGGCAGAAAAAGGTCACGCCGAATAGCATCGCACGGCACAGTATCTGCAGCTCCATCCCGCCGCCATCCCGTGTCCATCCGAACGAATAACATCATGGATGTCGACTGTCAGGAAAGGCATCCCGGCACCGGATGCATACACGAGAACGCCCCGTCACACAATCCTTCCGTCAATCATCCTCAATCGCCGGTGGGCGATGTCCGCAAGGGCCTCATTGTGCGTGACGATGACGAAGGTCTGGCCGGAGCGCGCATTGAGCTCCCTGATCAGGTGGTGGAGTTCGGCGCTCGTGCGCGTGTCGAGGTTCCCGGTCGGTTCATCGGCGAGCACCAGGCTCGGCTCGTTCATCAGCGCCCGCGCGATGGCAACCCGCTGCTGCTCGCCTCCGGAGAGCTCGGCCGGCTTGTGCCGGATGCGATCCCGCAGCCCCACGAGCCCCAGGATCTCTTCGGCCCGCCGCTCGCGCTCAGCCCCGCTGGCGAATTTCCCCTCTGCGTATACGAGTGCGGGCATGAGGACATTCTCGAGGGCGGTGAATTCCGGCAGGAGATGGTAGAACTGGAATACAAAACCGATACGGAGATTCCTGAGTCTAGCGAGGGCGTTCTCTGAGAGGAGGAACAGGTCCTGTCCATCGAGCAGCACGCTGCCGCTGTCCGGACGGTCGAGCGCTCCCATCAGGTGGAGGAGGGTGCTCTTCCCGACCCCTGACGGTCCCACGATTGAGAGTATCTCTCCGCGGGAGATAGAAAGGTCAATTCCCTTGAGCACGGGCAACCTCGTCTCACCGCTCATGTAAGACTTGTGGAGCCCCCGCACCGCGAAGAAAGGCTCCCGCGCCGCATGAGGGGAAGGCGAGCCTCCCGCGTGCTCAGGGGTGGCGGCAGCAGCGGCATGACGGTCACTCATAGCGCAGCGCCTCCACCGGGTCGAGCCGGGATGCCTGCCACGCCGGATAGAGCGCGGCAGCCGTGCTCAGGGCAATGGCGATGGCGGCAGTCAGGGTGATCCTCAGCCACGACAATTCCACGGGGATCCTGTCCAGATAGTAGACATCGCTCCTGAACAACTGGAACCCGGTCAGCCAGCCGATGAAATCAGCGATCGGGTTGATGGAGTCCGCAAAGAGATACCCCGCCACCACGCCGATGAGCGCGCCCGTGACGCCGATGAGCGCTCCCTCCATCGTGAAGATGCTCATGATGCTGCGCGGCCTCACGCCGATCGCCTTCAGGATGCCGATATCCTTCGTCTTCTCCATCACCACCATGATCATGGTGCTCGCGATGTTGAGGGCTGCGACGAGCACGATGAGGGCGACGATAAAAAACATGACCTTCTTCTCCATCCTCACCGCGGCGAAGAGGTTGGGGTTCTTCTCCATCCAGCTCTTGATCAGATAGGGGGAGGGGAATGCCTTCTTGAGCTCCCGCTCGACCCCGCGCGTCAGATCCAGATCTTCAATGTGCACGCTCACGCCATGAACCGCCTCATTGAATCTGAAGAGCTTCTGCGCGGTGTCAAGGTCAACGTAGACAAGAGAGGAATCGTACTCGTACATGCCGGAGTCAAAGATGCCCGCGACCACCCGATCGAGGACGACCGGGATAGGCCCTGCGGGGGTCTGCACCTCAACGGGGGAGACGATCTTGATCACGTCGCCCACGTCAAATCCCATATCCTTCGCGAGCTCCTCTCCCACGATGATCCCGGTCCCCGATTCGAGGAGATCTCCATGCGCGATGTACTTCCTGAGCGCGGTCGTTTTCCCCTCGCGCACGGGATCAATTCCCTTCACGACCACCCCGCGCGCCTGCCGCGCCCCCCTGACGATCACCTGGCCGAGGATATACGGCGCTGCGGAAACCACGTGCGGGAGCTGTTCGGCATTCCTGATCACCTCCTGGTATCCTCGCATCACCGGCCTCATCTCGACTGTGAGCTCGGAATACACGCCGATCACCTTATCCTTCATCTCCCGCTCAAACCCGCTCATCACCGCGAGCACCACGATGAGCGCCATCACGCCGAGCGCCACGCCCGCCAGTGATATCACGGTGATAAAGGAGATGAAGCGATGCTTGCGCTTCGCCTTGAGGTACCTGAGCCCCACGAACAGTTCGAAGGGGAGTTGCACAATATATACCCTAATGCTGTTTCACCACGGAGACACGGAGGACACGGAGACAAGGAGAGTTTTACAAAGTGCACAAGAGACAAATGGATAACATACCGGTAAACCCTGCAAGAGAGGGCATGGAACTACTTTCGTAAGCCATACCACTACTCCGTGCTCTCCGTGCCTCCGTGGTAATAATCCGTCTCACTTCTCACGTCTCACTTCTCACGTCTCACTTCTTCCGGCTTGAGCTGCGGGAACAATATCACGTCCCTGATAGACTCCCTGCCGCTGAACAGCATGACGAGCCGGTCAATGCCGATCCCCACCCCGCCCGCCGGCGGCATGCCGTACTCGAGCGCCCTGATAAAATCCTCATCCATCCGGTGGGCCTCATCGTCTCCCCTTTCCCTCGCGGCGCGCTGGGCCTCGAATCGCTCCCGCTGCTCGAGGGGGTCACAGAGTTCCGAGAAGGCGTTGACAACCTCCAGACCGCCGATGAACAGCTGGAATCTCTCCGCGAGCAGCGGCTTCTCAGGAATCTTTTTCGCGAGGGGGGAAAGCGCAACCGGATAATCGATGAGAAAGGTGGGAGCGATCAGCGCAGGGACCACGCGACTCTTCACCGCCTCATCCACGATTTTGGCATACGTTTTCGGCCCCTCGACCTGAAGCTCCAGCCTCTCGGCAGCCGCGACGGCCGCCGCTTCTCCCCCCTCGGGAGAGAGGTCCTCACCCGTGTGCGTCCGTACTGCCTCAAGGAGGGGGACGCGCGCCCAGGGAGGCGCGAGGGAGATCTCGTGCCCGCGGTAGGTGATGCGCTCAGACCCGAGCACCTCCCGCGACAGCGCGCTGATCATCTCCTCGACGAGCTCCATGGCGCTCCTGTAGTCGGCGTACGCCTCGTAGAGTTCGAGCATCGTGAATTCCGGGTTATGCCTGGTAGAGATACCCTCGTTGCGGAAATTCCGGTTGAGCTCGTATATCTTCTCCATCCCCCCGACGAGCAGCCTCTTGAGATAGAGTTCCGGCGCCACGCGCAGGTAGAGATCCGTGTTGAGCGCTCGATGGTGGGTGACGAACGGCCTCGCGGCCGCTCCCCCGGGGAGCGGCTGCATCATCGGAGTTTCAACCTCGATGAAACCGCGCGCATCCAGAAAGGCGCGCAGGCCGCTGACCATACGGCTCCTGAGCATAAACACGCGGCGCGATTCCTCGTTGGCCACGAGATCCAGGTACCGCTGCCGGTAGCGCGTCTCCACATCGGCGAGGGTGTACCAGTGCTTGTCTTCCTTGCTCTTGCCGAGCGGAGGCTCCCTGAGGGCCTTCACGAGGATCGCGATGCTCTTTACCTCGAGCGTCTTTTCGCCCATTCTCGTTTTGAAGAGCCTCCCCTCCACGCCGACAATATCGCCGGTTTCGAGCTCGCTCACCTGGGCGAACGCGTCACTCCCGAGGACGTCCTGCCTCAGATAGAGCTGGATCTTGCCGCTCGCATCCCGCAGGTCGGCGAAGACGGTCTTGCCATGCCCTCGCATCGAGACGAGCCTCCCCGCGAGGCGCGCCTCTCTCCCTTCGGCATAATGCTCCACCGCCTCACTCACCGCCTGGCGGCGCGGGAACGCACTCTGGTACACGCGCGCCCCCGCCTCGCGGAGCCGCTTTAATCTCTCCAGCCGCTGTTCGTATAGATTGTCAGTTTCCATTGTCATACCCGCCATTCCGGTCTCTACAAACATCACCTCTTCGCCGGACTCCTGCTGGAATTTACTCCTGCGAATGCAGGGGCATGAGTGACACCATTATACTATACCATTCCCAGCCCCGCCTTCGCGGAATGACATATCAGCACTGTCACCCCGGAATAACATAAAAGCACTGTCATCCCGGCGAAAGCCGGGATCCAGCCACAAACATCATTGTGTCACGTCTGAATACAGGTCTCCCCATCCAGGATTTGATTTCTCGACCAATTCCAATTTCCATTTCCTCTTCCAATCTTTCAATCTCTTTTCCCTCGTGATCGCTTCACGGACATCTTCATACACCTCATAATACACAAGGTCATACACCCGGTATCTCTTGGTGAAACCACCCACGAGATCGTGCTTATGCTCGTACACTCTCTTAGCCAGATTGCTTGTCATACCGATATATAACGTACCGTTTCTCCTGCTCGCAAGGATGTAGACAAAATATTGATGCGTATATAATTTCATATCTGGACCCCTGCTTCCGCAGGGGTGACAATTGGGGGAGGGGCATTCCGGCGAAACCTGCCCTCGCGAAGATTGTCCCTGCGAAAGATAGGATCGTGGAGCTGGAATCCAATGCTTTCAACCAATGATGAACGCCCGGCCGCCTATACAAAAAACGCACGGGCGCTCCATCTCTCCACGCCCGCGCGCCTCTCATGCAGCATCCCTTCAATAACCTCATTGAGCCTGGGGGGGCTTCTCCTGCGCGGGCGGCGCCTCAGCCGGCTTCTGCTCCAACGGCTTCTCCGGCTCCTCGACCCACGGATTGTATTCCGGCTGCACCATCCCCTCCCAACCTGTGGGGGGGCAGGGAACGGGGAAGGTCGCCAGATCCACCGCTCCGGAGAGCACCCTCAACGGCACCATGATGATTCCCTTCCCCAATCCCACCGGGGCTCCCCGCATAATACCCTTTTCTTTTGACATCGCATACGGCTGGTAGGGAAGCTCCAGCCAGCACCCGAGAATGTTGGAGAATCCCCTGTCCGCTTTGTGGCTGACATTGTCCCAGTAGCCGGCAAACGCAACGGAACCCAACACCATGAGCAGCACCGCCGTGCATAATACACATCTCACACTCATGCCCTCCTCCTTTCCGACCGGGTGAGATTGTACCGCAGATGTGCTCCCCGCGTAAAGCCCCTCGCCTTTTTTCTTTTTGTAATGGGTCAGTCATGGCGGGGCACATTTGATATTTTCGTGGTGTAGGGGCGCGATTTATCGCGCCCGGGTTCGATGAATCGAACCCCTACAGATTTTACCCCCTATAACTGACCCATTACTTCTTTTCACTCTTCACTTTCCACTTTTCACTTTCCACTGCTTCTAAGGTACGCCTCGATAAACGGCTGGATCGCTCCATCCATGACCGCCTGGACATTGCCTGTTTCGTGTTTGGTGCGATGGTCCTTGACCATCTGGTAGGGCTGGAAGACGTAGGAGCGGATCTGGCTCCCCCACGCGATCTCCTCCTTCTCCCCCCGCTCCTTCGCCATCTCATCCTCCTTGATCCGCCGGTAGTGCTCCGCCACGCGCGCGGTGAGCACGCGCATCGCGGTCACGCGGTTCTTGTACTGCGAGCGCTCGTTCTGGCACTGCACGACGATCCCGGTCGGGGCGTGCGTGATGCGGACGGCGGAGTCCGTCTTGTTCACGTGCTGGCCGCCCGCCCCGTGGGCGCGGAAGGTGTCTATCCTCAGATCCTCGTCCTTGATCTCGATCTCCTGCTCTCCCTCCACCTCCGGCACCACGTCCGCCGATGCGAACGAGGTATGCCGCCGCTTGTTGGCGTCGAACGGCGAGATCCTCACGAGGCGGTGGACGCCGCGCTCCGCCTTGAGGTACCCGTAGGCGTAGCCCCCCTTGACCGAGAGCGTGACGCTGCGGAATCCGGCCTCCTCGCCCGGGGTCATGTCGAGGACCTCCACCGCGTACCCGCACTGCTCCGCCCAGCGCCGGTACATCCGAAGCAGCATCGCGACCCAGTCGCAGGACTCGGTGCCGCCGGCCCCCGCATGGATCATCATGATCGCCCCCGCCCGATCGCGCGGGTCACCGAGCATCGACCTGAGCTCGAGCTCGCGGTATTCCCGCTCGACACGCTCCAGGTCCTTCGCCGTCTCGGCGGCGGAGCTTTCGTCCTCCTCCGCCCGGAGGAGCTCGAAGAATACACCGAGATCCTCCGCCTCCTTGCTGATCCTCTCCCAGGCCTCGACAGTCTCCTTGATCCTGCTGAGTGTCTCGGTGACGGTCCGGGCCCCGGCCTGGTCGCTCCAGAAATCGGACCGGCCTATCTTCCCCTCGAGATCGGAGATCTCCTTCCGCTTGCCGGGGACGTCAAAGATAGTCTCCGAGCTTCTGCAGGCCATCCATGAGCCGCATCTGCCGGTCGATCAGTTCGTCGAGCATATAACCCTCCGGGTAAATCCCAAATCCCAAATCCCAAACCCCAGATCCCAAACCCCAATATACCAATTGCATCTCCACGCGGCAATCGTCACATAATCGTAATGCCTCAGTTACGGGTGCTATAGATTTGTAGGGGTTCGATTTATCGAACCCGGGCGCGATAAATCGCGCCCCTACATCACGACAATACTACATCTGCCCCACCATAACTGACCCATTACACATAATCAGGAGTGCCTGAACAGCCTCCCGCAAAAGACTATGAAGGCCGCCGTGATGAGGGCGCAGAAAATCGAGAAAATATTCCCCCATTTCGTATACAGCGTGCGCATTCCTGAAATCCTGATGTCGTCCACCGTCGTTCCCTGGACGTAGAGCTCCCCTCCCGAACCATCCCTCAGGACATTACGCACCCTCCCGCGCTGGTCAATGGAGCAGGAGAGGCCGCTGTTGGTGGCGCGCACCATGGGAACCGCGTTTTCAATGCACCGGAATACCGCGTAGGCGACGTGCTGGTATGGCTGGCTCGACCTGCCGAACCACGCATCGTTGGTGATATTGACGAGGAAGCGAGCCCCCCGCCGGACGGCCTCCCGCGCGAGATCGGGGAAGATATCCTCAAAGCAGATGAGCACGCCAAAATCCCCCTGGGGGATCGAGAAGATGGTGGAGGCATCCCCCGGGCTGAAGTCCTCCTCAAAGGGGACGAGCCTTTTCAAAAATGGGAAAAACCGCTTGCACGGGATGATCTCGCCGAAGAGGACGAGGTGGATTTTGTCATAGCGGGCCACCGGGTCGCCCTGTGAGTCAAGGAGGAAGGCGCTATTGAAATAATCAGTGCCGCGGCCCGTCGCAATCGCGTGCGTGCTGCCGAAGAGGAGCGGCGTCCGCGTCTCCTGCTGGAGCGCGGCGAGCGAGGTCCTGAGAACCGGGTCATACATGTAGTAGCCGGACACCGAGGTCTCCGGCCAGACAATGATGTCCGGCTTCCTGTCCATGACCGAGAGGGTGAGGCCGTAGAAGCGCTGCATGATCTCCCGTTGGAAACCCTCGCCGCATTTTTCTTCCTGGGGCACATTCCCCTGGATGACGGCGACCTTGACCAATTTCGCCTTCGGGGCGCCCATGACAAGGCTCGCGGCGCCATACGCGAAGCACAATGCCATCACCAGGAATGTCGCGGCAACCGGCGCCACACACCGCCGGCCGCGTCTGAGCGTGCACTCGTATATCACCGCGTTCACGAGTACGACGACGAATGAGACGCCGTAGACTCCGGTCACAGAGGCTATCTGTATGAGATGGAGAAACCGGTACTGCGTCGCCCCCAGCACACCCCAGGGGAGTCCCGTGAAGGCGTATGTCCGAAGGTATTCCAGGGCGGTCCAGAAAAATGGGGCGAAGAGCCAGGCGGGCACTCCCCCTTTCCCGCGCACCCAGTTCATGCCGATCCCGAACAGGGGGAAGTAGAGCGAGAGATAGAGGGTGAGGACGAGAAATCCTGCGACCGTCACATTGTTGAGCCAGTAGAAGAGGCTCCCGTAAAAGGTCACGCCTCCCACATACCCGATCTGGAATGTCTGCTTCCATCCTTTGCCCTCAATGGCCATGGAGAATGGAATCAGGCAGATCCAGGCGAGGATACTCCAATCCGTATTCGGGAAGGACACGGTCATGAGCAGACCGGATAAAATCGAAAGCAGGTATGGCTGCATAAATAGTTCAAGTCGTTAAAATCGTTGAAATCGTTAAAATCGTTTAACGTCTCGACTGAAACGACTTAAACGACTTCAACAACTTAAACGATTATTGTCCACAGCACTTCTTGAATTTCCTTCCGCTGCCGCAGGGGCATGGCTCGTTGGGTCCTACCTTCCTCTCCTTCCTCACAAATGGTTTTTTCACGGGCTGCTCTCCCTCACCCCCACCCGCTGAATACGCGAGCTCACCCCTCGCCCCCACTCCCGCCAGCGCCGGTTCTTCCTCCTCTGCCATGCGAAAGGCGCTCACTTCTTTGTGCACGTACTGCTGCTCTGAGGGCTCCTGGATGATCTTCCGCATCGCTGCGGGAGAGAAGGTGATGCGGAAGATGCCGCTCACGATATCTTCCCTCACGCTCGCCATCATCTCGGCGAACATATCAAAACCCTCTTTCTTGTACTCCACAAGGGGGTCCTTCTGGCCATATGCCCTGAGGAAGATACCCTCGCGCAGCGCATCCATGTTATAGAGATGCTCTTTCCAGAGCCGGTCCACCACGCTGAGCATGAGGAGGCGGGCGAGCCGTTGCATCGCTGACTCCGCTCCCTCCCCCGCCTGACTCATCTGCCGGGCCGCCTCATCTTCGAATCGCCCCTTCCGCTCATAGGCTGAAGAGAGCGCGCCCGTTACCGCCGCCCTGACCTCCTCTGGACCGAACCCGTCCTTTACGAGATCCGCCTCCTTGAGGAATACGGGGAACGTGAGATTGAGCCAGCGGAGGAGACCGCTCAAGTCCCACTCATCCCGGTGAGCATCCTCGGGAATATAGAGGGGGAGCTTTTCATCAACGGCCTCCTCGATCAGCTCCCTCACCATGCCCTTGGGATCCTCCGTCGAGAGAATCTCTTTCCGAAACTCGTAGATGACCTCCCGCTGCTTGTTCATCACGTCATCGTACTCAAGCGTGTGCTTCCGGATGGAGAAGTTACGCTGTTCGACCCGCTTCTGCGCAGTCTCGATAGACTTGGTGAGCAGGGGGTGAACGAGCTCCTCGCCTTCCTTCATGCCGATCCTGTCCATAATCCTCGCGATGCGGTCTGAACCGAACAGCCGCATGAGGTCGTCCTCGAGCGAGAGGTAGAAACGCGACGATCCAGGGTCACCCTGGCGCGCGCTGCGCCCGCGAAGCTGACGGTCTATACGCCGCGCCTCATGGCGCTCGGTGCCGATGATGTGCAGGCCGCAGGGCGGGTCGTCCCTGCACTCGAACATCCGCTTCGTCTTCCCGTCGGGGGGCTGGGGCGCGCGCCTGCACTCCCTTTCCCTGGCGCACTTGATGCAGCACCAGCGCCCCCCCTTCACGATGCACTCAGGATTGACGACTCCCTCACCGAGCTTGATATCGGTGCCGCGGCCGGCCATGTTCGTGGCGATGGTGACCGCAGCCTTCTGTCCCGCACCGGCGATGATCTCCGCCTCCTGCTGGTGGTAGCGCGCGTTGAGGACGGAATGTGTGATCCCGCGCCGCTGGAGGAGCCGGCTGAGCACTTCCGACTGCTCGACGCTTATGGTCCCGACCAGCACCGGCCTCCCCTTTTTATTCAGCGCTTCGATCCCGTCAACGACCGCGTTGTATTTCTCACGGCGGGTCTTGTAGATCACATCGTGGTGATCCCTCCGCCGCACCGGCTCGTTCGTCGGGATGACGACCACGTCGAGCTTGTAGATCTGGTGGAACTCATTCGCCTCGGTCTCCGCGGTCCCCGTCATGCCGGCGAGCTTGTCGTAGAGACGGAAGTAGTTCTGGATCGTGATCGTGGCGAAGGTCTGGGTCTCCTGTTCGACCTTCACCCCCTCCTTGGCCTCCACCGCCTGATGGAGCCCGTCGCTCCATCGCCGCCCCGGCATGAGCCGCCCCGTGAACTCGTCCACAATGATCACGCGGTTGTCCTGCACGACGTACTCCACGTCCTTTTCATAGAGGCCGTACGCCTTGATGAGCTGGGTGAGGCAGTGCAGCTTCTCCCCGACTTCAATCTGCCGCTGCTGGAGCTGCTGCTTCCTGCGCTCCTTTTCCTCGGGGCTGAGCGCCTCGATCTCGTCGATCTCCTGGAACCCGGTGATGATATCCGGCATGACAAACGCCTGCTGGGCGCTCGGGTCGAGCACCTTGTGCCCCTTCTCTTTTATGTCGATGTCGTGCCCCTTCTCGTCGATCTCATAGTAGAGCTCCTCGAGGAGCTTGAACTTCTCTTCTTTTTTGAGATCAACCCTGAGGTCAAGGTCCACGCGGTCGACGAGCCTCCTGATCTCCGGCTCCTCCATGAGCTTGAGGAGCTGCCTGTTCTTCGGCGCCCCCTTGCTCACGAGATAGATCTTCCGCCCCGCCTCATAACGCTTGTCCTCATGCTCGAGTTCTTCCCTGGCTTCGGTGATCAACCTGTTGCAGAGGAACGTCTGCACGCGCACCAGCTCATCCGCCCTTGGCTTGAGCTTATCGTACTGCTGCGCGGTGACCATCGCCGGGCCCGAGATGATGAGCGGCGTCCTGGCCTCGTCAATGAGGATGGAATCCACCTCATCCACGATGGCATAGGAGTGCCCCCGCTGCACCTGCTCCTCCAGGCTCATCGCCATGCCGTTGTCCCGCAGGTAGTCAAACCCGAACTCGCTGTTCGTGCCGTAGGTGATATCCCTGCCGTAGGCTGCCGTGTGCTCCTCGTGCGGCATATCGTGCTGGATGCATCCGATGGTGAGGCCGAGAAACTCGTAGACCGGCCCCATCCACTGCGAGTCGCGCCGGGCGAGGTAGTCGTTCACCGTCACGAGGTGAACGTTCGCGCCCGTGAGGGCGTTGAGGTAGAGCGGCATCGTCGCGACGAGCGTCTTCCCCTCCCCTGTGGCCATTTCGGCGATCTTCCCCTGGTGGAGGACGATGCCGCCCATGAGCTGGACGTCAAAGGGGATCATATCCCACGTGATCTCGAGGCCGCAGACCTGCCACTTCCTCCCCATGAGCCGGCGGCATGCGTCCTTCACCGCCGCGAATGCCTCCGGCATGATGCCGTCGAGCGTCTCCCCGTCGGCGAGCCGCTTCTTGAACTCCGCGGTTTTCTCCCGGAGCTGTTCGTCGGTGAGCGACTGATACCCCTTCTGTATCTCGTTGATTGCGTTGACGATGGGGCGGAGCCGCTTGATATCGCGGTCGTTCTTCGTCCCGATCGTGTGCTTCAAGAGCCATGTGAACATAGTGAGACCTCTCTCGACCGGCACTATTGTAGCATCATCGTACGCGCGGGACAACAACGGCACCAGGCCCGAAATGGCGGATTTGTAGGGGTCGGATTTATCCGACCCGCGTTACGGGCCACGCATTTTGCGTGGCAAGCTTGATACTTGCCCGGCTTTGGACGGGAATCAAGCCCCTACAGAAAAAAATACTTCTGATTGCATTTCACCCATCAGGTGAATGTTTCAATCTGTTATCCGCCATTTCGGGCCGGGGGTTGGGCTTAAACTGTGTGCGCCGTGGTCGTGGTTTTCCGGCTCTAAAACATCTCGCGACTTAAACGATTTCAACGACTTGAACGATTTAAACTATTTTATTACTCGTACCCGAACTTCCTGATAAACCATACCTTAACCGCCTGCACGAGGAAGAGATACACGGCCACGATCGCGGCGAGGACAAGGAAGTATGCGGCGGGAGGGATGACGAATCCGAACGGCCCCGCCAGGGGGGAGAGCGGGATCAGGACTCCGGCGGTCACGATCGCGAGCGAGGTGGCCATCAGAAACCTGCTCGGCATGCTCTCGATGAACGGAATCCTCCCCGTGCGTATGATATAGATCACCAGCGTCTGCGTGCACAGGGACTCGATGAACCAGCCCGTGTGGAACAGCTTCGGATTGTTCCAGCACTGGAACAGCCAGAGCATGACCCCGTAGGTGAGGAAATCGAAGATCGAACTGATCGGCCCGATGATGAGCATGAACTTTTTGATGTAGTCAACGTTCCAGGGCCGCGGGGTCCAGAGATACTCCCGGTCCACCTCGTCCGTTGGGATGGCGACCTGGGAGGCGTCGTACAGGAAATTGAGGAGCAGTATCTGTATCGGCAACATCGGGATGAACGGGAGAAACATGCTCGCCCCTGTCATGCTGAGCATATTTCCGAAGTTGGAGCTCGATCCCATCTTGATGTATTTCACGATGTTACCGAAGGTTTTTCTCCCCTCGCGAACCCCATCCCTGAGCACCATCAGGCTCTTCTTCAGGAGAATAATATCCGCAGACTCCTTCGCGATATCCACGGCACTGTCCACCGAGATGCCGACGTCCGACGCCTTGAGCGCCGGCGCGTCGTTGATTCCGTCACCCAGGTACCCCACGATATGACCGTTCGCGTGGAGCGCGTGGATGACCCGCTCCTTCTGGATGGGCGAGAGCCGCGCGAAGACGGTGGTCGTGGTGACCAGCTCCCGGAGCCCCTGATCGTCCAGCTTCTCCACCTGGTCACCTGTGGCCATCCCCTTGACGTCCAGGCCGACCGTCCCGCAGATCTTTCTCGCCACCAGCTCGTTGTCGCCGGTCAACACCTTGCACTCGACACCCAGTCTCCGCAACACGCCGATCGCCCGCCGGGCACTCGGCTTGGGCGGGTCCAGGAATGCGACGTACCCCTTGAGGATCAGGTCCTTCTCGTCATCTTTTGAATAGACCTTTTGCGCCCCGTCCATATCCTTGTAGGCGATCGCGAGGACCCTGAACCCATCCGCGCTCAGGGCGTCATACTCCTCACGCAGGTCGGTGAGGATCATCTCCCCCGCGTCGAGTATCTCCCCGTCCAGCTCACACTTCGTGCATCGCTTGAAAATTGCCTCGGGGGCGCCCTTCGCAATAAGACGGTGCTTCCCGTCCGTCTCCACGATCACGGACATGATCTTCCTCCAGAAATCGAACGGCACCTCGTCCACCTTGCGGTAGTGCTTCACCAGCAGCTTCTGGTGCTTCAGGATGGCGCGGTCCAGCAGGTTTTTGAGCCCCGTCTGGTAGTAGCTGTTGATATAGGCGAAGCGAAGGACGTCGTCGCTCTCTTTCCGCACCACGTCGCAGTGCTTTTCCAGAACGATCTTGTCCATGGTGAGTGTTCCCGTCTTGTCCGTGCAGAGCACGTCCATGGCCCCGAAGTTCTGTATGGAGTTCAGGTGTTTTACGATCACCTGTTTCCTGGACATGGCGATGGCGCCTTTCGAGAGGTTGATCGCGACCAGCATCGGGAGCATCTCGGGCGTCAGGCCGACCGCGACGCCCAGGGAGAAGAGCAGCGATTCGACGAAGGCGCCGCGGCGGAGGGCGTTGATTGCGAAGATGAACACGACCATGACGAGCATCGCGCGTATCATGAGCCAGGTGAACCGGCGGATGCCTGTATCGAAGCTCGTCTCGCTCCGTATGGTGGCGAGCCTGCGGGAGATTTCCCCGAACTGCGTCGCGATCCCCGTCGCGAGGACCACCCCGAGCGCCGTCCCGCTCACCACGCTCGACCCCATGAAGGCGATGTTGGCCATCTCGGCGACGGAATGGTCCTTCGGGTGCACGCGGCCGGCGACCTTTTCGACGGGGAATGACTCGCCGGTCAGCGATGCCTGGTTGATGAACAGGTCCTTGCAGGAGATGATGCGGAGATCCCCGGGGATCATGTCGCCGGCGAAGAGGTCAACGACGTCCCCCGGCACGATCTCCTTGATTTTTATCTCGCGCGGTTTCCCGTTGCGGTACACGGTGGCGGTGGCGCGCACCATCTCGCCGAGCTTCTCGGCCTCCTTCCCTGCGCGGTATTCCTGGATGAACGACAGCAGCACGCTCATGATCGCCATCAGGATGACGAGCAGGGCGCTGATCTTCTCGCCGAAGGACAGTGAAAAGCCCGCGATGATGAGGAGCACGATCACCAGGGGATTGGCGAACTTGGAGGAAATCTGGATCGCGATAGTCCTCTTCTTTTTCCTCGCGGGCTCATTGGGCCCGTATTCCTTCAGGCGCGTTCTGGCCTCTGCGTCTGAGAGGCCCTTTGATGAGGTGTGGAGGTTTCGGAAAATAGTCTCGTCATCGCAGCCCACGTAATCGAAATCCAGCGTCTGTGTCCTCTGCGCATCAGTTGCCATATTCCCTATTCTGCCATCCATGCACTCTGTTGTCACGCATGTGCGAACGTATACCTCTCTGCGCTCTCTCTGTCCCCTCCCCCTTGACGGGGAGCCTGTCCTGAGCTGACCGAAGGAAGGCCGGGTGGGGGTGAAAAAACCATCGGATATCCGTCCGGGGTAAGTGAGAAAATATCCGTGGAGCCACCATCGGGCAGTGCCCGTGGATACAAAAATGGTGCCGGGGGACGGAATCGAACCGCCGACGCACAGATTTTCAGTCTGTCGCTCTACCGACTGAGCTACCCCGGCACCACGCAACCGCATAAACTATATAAAAAGAAACGCGCCTCTGACAATCAAATTCCCGATCATGAATAATTGGTAATTTATGGCAGGTATAAAATCTGTAGGGGTTCGATTCCCGCCTACGGCGGGCAAGTATCGAACTTGCCACGTAACATACGTGGCCCGGGCGCGATAAATCGCGCCCCTACACCGCAATAATATTCATATATGACCCCCCACAACTGAGAAGGTGTGAAAAAATCAGTTTTGTCACTACGGCATATGTAAACCATCGTGTAGGGGCACTCGTGTCCAAATTATGAATAAAAAATCGCCTAAAACTCCTTATAATGGTTAAGGCAAGCCAGCCAGAACCATTATAAACAAAGGAGGATTAGGCGATGTCACACCATCATACCATACTGGGGCAGATAGTGAAACTATTGCCGAGATTTGAATTTGAGAAAGCGGTCCGGGAGACCGGGGCCGAATATCACAGCCGCGGATTTCGTTCATGGAATCACTTTGCCTCGATGCTGTTTGGCCAACTTGCCGGCCAAGATAGCCTGCGCGGTATCGAAGCCGGCCTCGCTAGCCAATCAAACAGCCTCTACCATTTGGGTATCAGCCCCATCCATCGATCGACACTATCGTATGCGAATGAACACCGCCCGCATGAGCTTTTTAAAAAAGTCTTCTTCTGGATGCTGTCCAAATGTCAACCGCTTGCCCCCCCACACAAATTCCGCTTCAAAAACCCCCTCTATAGCATCGATGCCACGATCATCTCACTATGCCTCTCTCTTTTCGATTGGGCAAAGTTCCGAACCGCCAAGGGAGCGATCAAACTGCATGTCAAACTGAATCACAGCGGGTACCTGCCCACCTTTGCCGTGATGACCACGGGCAAAGTGCATGAGAATACCATTGCCCCCACTATTCCCCTGGAAAAGGGAGATGTCGTTGTCTTCGACAAAGGCTTCTTGAACTTCGCATGGTTCAGAACCCTTTGCGAGCGAGGCACATACTTCGTCACCCGCCTGAAAGACAATGCCGATATCCGCGTCGTTGAACGCCGACCAACTCGGCACATGGAAAATATCCTTGCCGATCAGACCATTGAGCTCAGGGGATTTTATACCCGCCAGAAGTATCCCTATCGGCTCAGACGGATTCACAGCAGAGATCCCGAGACGGGGAAACGCATCGTCATCCTGACAAATAACTTCTCCTGGTCCGCGCGCACCATCGCCGCTATCTACAAAGAACGGTGGCAAATCGAACTATTCTTCAAAACCATCAAACAGCAACTCAAGGTCAAGAGCTTTGTCGGTACTTCTCAAAACGCCTTGCTGTCCCAATTATGGATCGCTCTGATCGCGTATCTGATGCTCTCATATCTGAAATTTAAATCGCGCTTCGGATGGTCTCTCTATACGCTGTCTTCGATCCTGCCGACAAACCTCTTTTCGCGAAGAAACTTATGGGATTGGCTTAATGCTCCTTACCATGAGCGGAGCCGTTCCCCTGTACCTATAAATCAATTAACCTTTTCTTTTAGCTAATTTGGACAGCTATGGTGTAGGGGCTTGATTTATCAAGCCCGTAATGCGGGTCGGATAAATCCGACCCCTACAAAAAGCCGATAGGCAATTTTTTCACACCTTCTGACCCATTACGATCACAAGGGAATGCACGGGTACATCATGAACCGGGGGGACGGCGCCGCAGACAAGCGCCATTAGCCCCATCCCTCCCCATAATCCCGTGGCACCGAAGTCCCCCTGAAGTCCCGCCTGCCATAATTCAGATGCACGCCAATATATTACCCAACTCCATGCCGTAGAACATATTACAACATTAATTTGATCGGAAAGGCTGTTTAGCTTGCATGAGATTAATTGACATAGCCAAAGTAGAGTGTCGTGCTATTGACAACTAGTTAAATTTATGCTATAATATATAAAATGCGACGAGCAGCTAAAGAGGTGAATAGCGCGGGGCGGATAAATCCCTGTCCGGTGGCCAGACGGGAATCACGCCCCTACAGCACAATAATACCACATCTACCCTCTATAAATGACCCATTACTACGAGGCGGGGTCTTGATATTGACAATCATTCAAATTGATGCTATAATTTAGGTAATGTAGTGCGGTAGAGCGGATAATCAATCTTTTCTGCTTGGGCGTGTATGTTTTCTGGTGGGTGTTATTGCTATAGCATATATAAAGATATTTATGCATCCAATGAGCAAAATTTTAACTAACTATAGATTATTTTTTGCGGCAAGTTCGCTTCTCATACAAAGCGTTTGCATTTCTCCGCTCTATTCCCAACTTGCCTCATCTCCCTGGCCCATGTTCCATGAGGATCTTCAGCACACGGGCAAGAGCGATTACGCCGGCCCTGCGATTCCCATCTTTAAATGGAGCTATGTTACTGCCGGCACTGTGAATTCCTCCCCTTCGGTAGGAGCCAATGGGCTCGTATATATCGGCTCTTTCGATAACAACCTCTACGCATTCAATTCAAATGGGTCAAGATACTGGTCATATTCACTGAATGGAGATGTAATGTGCTCTCCAGCGATTGATGCAAACGGAAGAGTTTATGCCGCGGAGGGGGCCAATACAGCCCCCAAGGTTCTTTATTGTCTTAATTCCAATGGCACTATTGCATGGACGTACACCGTAACTAACTCCACCGTATATTCCTCGCCGGCCATAGGGCCTGATGGGCGTGTCTATTTTGGAATGGCTAATGATAAGAAGCTACAGGCGTTTAATTCGAATGCTACCCTTGCATGGTCATATTTGACACCGGACCAGGTGGTGTCTTCCCCTGCGTTGGATCCCAGCGGGAAAGTCTATGTGAGCTGTACTGGCGCTACCGCTGGAATGGAATACACATTTAATTCCAATGGGACATTGTCATGGACTTATAACATCGGGGCATCGGCTGCTGCGGTTACGACGGCATCCTCTCCAGCCATAAGTTCTGACGGCGCTATTTACCTGGGCGCGGATGACAACAGGCTCTACGCATTTAACTCGAATGGTAGCAGGTGGTGGAGCTATCTTACAGGAAATGATATACGCTGCGCGCCTGCCACAGACAACGACTATGTATATCTGGGGTCTGTCGATAACAGGTTCTACAGCATTACGTCAGCCGGAGTTCTATCCTGGAGTTATACGACCGGCGGTAATATCTATTCCTCCCCAGCCATAGGTTCTGACGGAATTAGTTATGTGGGGTCGTACGATAACAACATTTATGCTCTTAACTCTAACGGGTCACTCATATGGAGTTACCTGACCGGAGGTGATATTGATCCGTCTCCAAGTATAGGTTCAGATGGGTGCCTCTATATAGGTTCTGATGACAACAAAATATATGCTTTCGCGAAG
>Ga0315281_10001115_pt1 | contig 39304 bp, 36 predicted proteins | sample YL17G07_0_MG_FD_204540 | JGI IMG/M metagenome (GOLD analysis project Ga0315281, IMG submission 204540) | Sediment microbial communities from Yellowstone Lake, YNP, Wyoming, USA - YL17G07_0 | ecosystem: Environmental > Aquatic > Freshwater > Lake > Sediment | place: USA: Wyoming | collected...
TCGAACGCCTGCTCGTGCCGCGGCCGGCGACCTGGAGAACCGCGGCGGTTCTACGCCGCCACGTGCGGCCCTCCGACCGCGTCTACGTGAGTGGCGCCGCCGATGCGCACTACTGGCCCGGCCTGCCGGTCCTCGAGGGCGAGGGACTCGCCTCGCCCCTCTCCGCCTGGGCGGCCGAGAGTCCGGATGCGACCCGGCTTCGCGTCGCCCTGCGCGAGCGCGGCATCGGTTGGCTCGTGGACGAGGAGACCGGCGCCGCCCTGATCCCGGGCCTTCGGCCCGCGTACGAGGCCTGGACCCCGCGCGCGCTCGGGGTCTGGCGTGCGTGCGTGAGCCGGTACGCGCGGCGCGTCGCCTCGGCGGGCGATGTGAACGGCCGGTACGCGCTCTGGACTCTTGACGCGCGCCCGCACCGCCCCGTTGCGTTGCCTCGCCGCCTCCCCGCCACCGGGTATCCCGAGTATCATGAGGAATCACCATGAAAAGGGCGGCGATTGCGATCGCGGCGCTGGCAATGGTCGCAGGCGGGTGTGGGCGCAAGGAGCCCGCGGCCGAGGCCCGGCTCGCGCAGGCCCTCGAGGCCATGCAGCAGGGCCGGCTGGACGAGGCCGCCCGCCAGCTCGCGGCCATCCGGCCCTCGGGCGGCTGGCTCCGGCCGGCGACCTTCACGGCTCCGCTGGCCTTGCGGCTGCGCGCCCAGATCTCCCTGCGGACCGGCGCGCTCGAGGAGACCCTCCGGCTCTTCCGGGAGTACGACCGGCGGTACGGCAGTCTTGCGCCCGGCGCGTACGTGCGCGCGCGGCTCGACTTCGTCCAGAAGTACAGGGACTGGCAGGGCGTGCCCGGGCTCCTCTTCCTGCGGGGACTCGAGTGCGAGGACGACAATCCCGCCCTTGCGCTGCGGACCTGGCGCGGGCTCCTGCGCGACTACCCGCACGCGGGGATCGCGCCCGCGGCCCAGCTCCGGCTCGGGCTGCTCCAGAAGCGGCTCGAGAACCCGACGTGGGCGCTCTCGGACCTGACCGCAATTGCGGAGATGCCGCCGGACGTCACGGACCAGGACGGCAATCCCGTCGCGCCGCAGGCGCTCATCGCGATCGGCCAGATCCACCGCGACTTGCGCCAGGACCCGGGGTCGGCCAGGACGGCCTTCGAGTCCGTGGTCTCGGTTCATCGCAAGTCCCTCCTGCGCTGGCCCGAGGGAGGGATCGAGTGCTCGCCGGCGGCGTTGGCGAAGCTCGAGCTGGCGGAGATGGCGCCCGACGGGGGAGCGGCCATGCTTGAGACGGTCGCGGTATGGCCGGCCCCGTCGGGCTACGTGACTGCCGACCGGGTCGGTGACGTTCGGATGGAGGCGCGGTTCCGGCTCGCGGAGCTGGCGTTGAAGCGGAGGAGCATGGATGCGGCCGGAGCGCGCGTGCTCGGAATCGTGCGCGACGCGCCGGACGTTCCCGCGGGTCCGCCGGCGGGCCCTAGGCCGTGGTACGGGTACCAGGCCCTGGACTGGCTGGAGGGCCGGCTGGGCCCCAGAGCCCCCGAAGCCGCGCTGGCGGCGTTCGAGGAGGCGGCCCGGGACGCGCGGCATCGCGAGATCTGGGCGTACGCGCGGCTCACGGAGGTCCGCCTGCTGGCGAGGCTGGGGCGGCAGAAGGAGGCGCGGGAGATCCTGGCGGAGATGGAGCGCCGGTTCCCGAACCTGGAGTGCGATTCGGACGGCACGGGACTCATGACCGTGCCCGCTCGCGAGGCGAGGAGGATGCTGGGGGGATGAGCGTCACGGCGGCGAAGGGGTTCAGGGCGGCCGGGGTATGGGCGGCCATCAAGGGGAGCGGGAAGCCGGATCTAGCGCTGATCGTCTCGGATCATCCTGCTTCCGCGGCCGGGATCTTCTCGGTTAACCGGTTTCGCGGCACGGACGTCGAGCTCGACGTGGCCCGGCTGAAGGCCACCGGCGGCAGGATGACCGCGATCGTGGCGACGAGCGGGTACGCGAACACGCTCACGGGCGCCGCGGGACGGCGGGACGCCGTCGCGATCGGCCGGGCGGCCGCGCGGCTCCTGAAGATTCCCGAGCGCGAGATCCTGGTCTCGTCCACGGGTGCGATCGGGTTCCGGCTTCCCGTGCCCAGGATCGTTCGGGGACTGCGGAAAGCGGTCCGGGTACTGGCGGCGACGAAGGAGGCGGGGCAGGCGGCCGCGCGCGGGATCATGACGACGGACACGCACCCGAAGCTGGCGGAAACCACGTTCACCTGCGGGGGGGATGTCCTCACGGTCGGTGGGATCGCGAAGGGCGTCGGCATGATCTCGCCGAAGATGGCCACGACCCTCGTGTTCATCACCACGGACGCCCGGATCGCGCCGGGCGCCCTCCGGGGCGCACTGGTCGCCTCGTGCGCCGACACCCTCAATGCGATCACCGTGGACGGGCAGATGAGCACGAACGACTCCGTGATCGTGCTCGCGAACGGGGCCGCGTCCCGGCGGCCGCTCTCGGGGCAGGGATGCGGCAAGTTCCGCGGGGCCCTGCACGAGGTCTGCGGTTCGCTCGCCCGCCAGCTCGTCGCCGACGGCGAAGGGGCTACCCGGATGATCCGGGTGACCGTAGCCGGCGCGCGCACCCCGCGGGAGGCCGAGGTCGCGGCCCGGGCGGTGGCGGATTCCGCCCTGGTCAAGACGATGTTCTACGGCCGCCAGCCGAACTGGGGGAGGATCGCGCAGGCGCTGGGCGCCTGCGGCGTGCGGTTCGACCCCGGGCGGGTGGCCGTCCGGGTCGGAGGGCTTCCCGCCATCCGGAGGGGCCTGCTGATCAAGTCCCCATTCGAGATCTACTCACGGCTGGCCGAATCCGAGGTCCCGGTCGAGATCGAGCTCGGCGCGGGCCGGGCGCGAGCGAGCATTCTCACCTGCGACCTCTCGGAGCGCTACGTCCGCATCAACGCCGGTTACCTTAGCTGAAAGCGGAGCGCATGGAAAGGCTCGACCGGATCGTGACCCGGAGCGGGGATGGCGGGATGACCGCGCTTGGCGACGGGCGGCGGGTGCGCAAGACCCACCTCCGGGTCGAGGCGCTCGGGGACCTCGACGAGCTCAACTGCGTCCTGGGCATCGCCGCGCTCGCCGTGCGCGGCTCCCGCCGCGCCCTCCTCGAGTCGATCCAGCGCGATCTCTTCGACGTGGGGGCCGACCTCGCGGTGGCAGGGACCGGGGGTGCGCTCCGCGTGAACCCGGCGCAGGTGGCGCGCATCGACGGGGAGGCGACGCGGCGCGCGGCGCGTCTCCGTCCCCTCCACGGGTTCGTGCTTCCCGGGGGTAACGCCGCCGCAGCCTGGTTGCATCTCGCGCGGGCCGTGTGCCGCCGGGCCGAGCGGCGGGCGTGGGCCGTGGCGCCGTGCGACCGCATGAACCCGGCGGTGCCGCGCTACCTGAATCGGCTTTCGGATCTGCTCTTCGTCCTGGCTCGCGAGGCCAGCGGACGCGCGCGGGTCCGGGTGCCGCGTTCGCGCCGATGAACCGGCGCGGTGGCGGACGGGCCGCGGGCACTTGGCCGGCAGGCGGCTGGGCCGCGTCGATCCTGATCCTGGCCGCCGCGGTACGGTTCTGGCGGCTCGACCTCTTTTCGCTCGGGTTCGACGAGGCCATGAGCCTGAGACGTGCGATGGAGCCGACCCTGGCCGCCGTGTGGCGCGCGACGTTCGTGGAGGTGCCGGTCTACAACGCGCTCCTGCACGGCTGGCTCGGGCTGGGCCGGAGTCCGGCCGTCGCGCGGGCGCTGTCGTCCGCCCTGAGCGTCGCCGCGCTCGGGGTGGGCTGGTTCATGCTCCGTCGGCTCCTGGCGCCGGCGCCCGCGCTGGCCGCGCTCGCGCTGTTCGCCTTTTCGCCGTTCCAGGTCCAGTATGCCCAGGAGGCGAGGCCGTACATGCTCATGCTTCTTGCCGAGTTTGCGGCGGTTCTCGGGCTCTTCCGGGCTGCCGACCGGGGGCGGACCGCGGACTGGGGAGTCTGGGCGGCGGGGTGCGCGGTGGCGGCGCTGAGCCACCTGGTCGCGCTGGCTTGGATCGCGGCGTCGGCGGTCTTCGTCTGGCTGATTGGCGCAGGGGCATCGCGGCGGCGGGACCTCGCCCGCGTTGCCGGCTGGGGGGCGCTGGCGGCGGCGCCGGCGTTGATCTTCGCCGCCACGGACGCACGATCGATCGCGCGAGTGAACGAGACCGCCCCCCAGGCGTTCGGCGTCCCCGACTTCCTGCTCGGGATCGACAACTTCTTCGGGCCCGGCGCGTGGGTGCCCGCTCCGCTGGTCGTCCCGTCGCTGGCCGTCTTCGGCTTCCTGATGCTGACGGGGCTCTTCCTCTGTGCGACGCCCGCCCGGCCGGATCCCGCGGCGCGGCGGCTGAGGGCCGCGGTGCTGGCCTTCGGGCTGGTTCCGCCGTTGCTGGTCTTGCTCGGGAGCTGGGCCGGGATCGTCTACCGGCCGAAACCCCGGTACGCGATGGGTGCCCAGCTCTTCCTGCTGGCCGCCTGTGCCCGCGTGCTATGGGTGCCGCCGTGGCCGGCGGTTCGCGCGCTGGGGCTGGGCGCGCTCCTCGCGCTGGACGCCGCGTCGCTGGCCAAGTACTTCGGCGGCGGGTTCCCGACGCTGGACCTGCCGCCGTGCAAGAAGCCGTTCCACGCGGTGGCCGCCGACCTTGTCGCCCGCGCCCGGCCGGGGGACGGCGTCCTCAGCGTCGGCTTCCAGACCTATCTGCCGCTCGACTGGTACCTGGCCGGGCGGATGGCGCACGGCTACATCCTTCGGGACCCGATGGTGTCGGATGAGGAATTGCGGACCATCGGCTTCCCGGTGGACCTCCGCGGATTCGTTCGCGCGCACCGGCGGGTCTGGGTCGTGTGCGCGCCCGTTTACTACGCCGCGCCGCTGGATCTGCCCGGGGACGTGCTCAGGGCGTTGCGCAGGTTCGCGGTCCCGCGGGAGGACGAGACGCGGCCCGGGATCCGGATCACGCGCTGGGAGGCCTTGCCGTGAGTGAATACCTGTCGCTGGCGGCGTGGATGCTGTTCCTCGCCCGCCTCTCCGGGCTGGCGGGGGTGGCGGCGGGCCTGGCCGAGGCGTTTGCCCGGATTGGCATGAGCCCCGCGGCCCTCCTGCTCGCCCGCCCGCGCGGCCCGCTGGCTGCGACGGGGCTGGGGTATCTCCTGGGGTTCGCGACGCTGGGCACGGCCTACCTGGGGCTGGGGTTGACCGGGCTGTTCTTCCCCTTCCTGGTGGTGGCGACGCCAGTGGCTCTCATCGCCGCGTCGCGCGCCGGGTGGAAGCCCGGCCTCCTGCTCGTGCGCGCCGCGCGCGAGGCCGGCGGCCTCCCGCTCGTCGGAAAGCTCATGCTCCTCGCGGCCGTCCTCCCGGCGGTGCCGGTCCTCTGCGGCCCCGAGTTCGAGGTGGATTGCGAGGTCTACCACCTGGCGTGGCCGTGGCAGATGCTGCTCGTGCATCGCGCGCCCCTGGACCACACCGTGTTCGCCTTTCATATTCCCCTCCTGTTCGACGGCGTGAACGCGCTTCCGCTCGTGTTCGGCGACGACCGGCCGGCGAAGTGGCTTTCCGCCCTGTCGTTCGTCGCGGCCTCGGCCTTCTGCGCCGGGCGGGCGTTGCGGCGCGGCCGGCCCGCGGCGGCCTGGGTCGGGCCCCTGCTCGCGTACACGGCGGGAACCGTCGCGTGGATGTGCACCTCGGCGAAGGACGACCTGCCCTCGTCCGCGTGCTTCGTGGCCGGGGCCCTCCTGTGGCTCGAGGGCGCGTGGATGCCGGCCGCCGCGTGCATGGGGATCGCGCTGGCGGGCAAGTACGTTTACGGCGTCTACGCGGTGCTGTGGGTGGTCTTCCTCCCGCCCCCCCGCCGGCGGTGGATTCCGGTGGCGGCTGCCCTCGCGATCCCCGTGATTCCATGGGCGGTCAAGGCTTTCCTGGCCACGGGCAACCCGGTCTTTCCGTTCGCGGCGGCGCTCTTCCCGACGTTCGACTGGGGGCCCGAGAACGACCGGACCTTCCTCAACCCGGTCCGGGCGCTGTGGTTCCCGGGCAGCGCCACCTGGGCGGGGATCCCGGCGGCGTGGACCGCCCTGATGCGGAGCGAGTACCTGCCCGTGCTCCTCGGCCTGCCCCTCCTGCTGGCGGCCGCGCGCGACTCCACCCCGGGATCCCGGCAGGCGGTGTCCGTGCGCCGCCGGGCGGCCGCGGCGCTCGCGCTCGGAACCGTGATCGCGCTGGGCGCGGGCCACCTGAGCCGGTACCTGATCCCGGCGGTCTGGCTCCTGTCCTGCCTCATCGCGGAGGAGGCGGCCGGGCTCCCGGGCTGGTGGCGGCGGGCGGCGGTGGCCGTGCTGGCGGCCTACGCGCTGGGCCGGATCGCGGTCCGGCCCCAGTTCTGGATCGTCTTCCGCGACGATGCGTTCCGGCCGCTGGCGAAGGTCTTCAAGGCCAGGCTCTCGACGCGGCTCGAGATCGTCGAGGTCTTGAACCGGCTCACCCCCCCCGGCGGTCCGCCGCTCCGGCTGCTCAGCAACGGCGACACGCGGTCCTACCGGTTCCCCTGCCGGATCGTCTACGGGGGAGCGCTGGGGGAGACGCCCCTGATCTGGCGCATCGTTCGCGCGTCGCGGGACCAGGGGGAGATCGGGAAGCGCTTCCGCCAGCTCGGGACGGACTACCTGCTCCATAACTTCATCAGCGCCGAGTGGCTCAACGACCGGTATTCGTCTTTCCCGTGGGACGCGCGCATGATCCGGCTCTACGTCGGGTTCTGCCTGGGCCGCCTCGTCATCGAATCCCCGCCGGAGCGCAGCGACTACGCCAACGGGGGCTTCTACGTCTTCCGGATCCTCCGGCGCCCCCTGCCGCGGCCACAGCCCTGGCTGTTCTATCTCCCCGGCGCCGAGATGCTCTACGGACCGGTCACCGTGCTGGAGAACATGAACCGGCTGGACGATGCGCTGGCGGAGTCCAAGCGCCTACTCATGCTCATGCCCGAGGTCGGCCACGCGTGGAACACGGTCGGGCACCTCCTGACGGCGAAGGCGGACACCCGGGGCGGCTACGAGGTCCTCCGGCGGTTCGCCGAGCTCGGGATGATCGACGGGATGAACATCGGGGAGTACGGGGCCAACGCCGCGCGGGTCCGCCAGTACGGGACGGCATCGCGCATGCTGGCCCAGTCCATGCGCCGCCAGCCGGATCACCGGAACGTCGTCCTCGTCAACGAAGCCTTCCTCTGGGTGGCTATGGCGGTCGAGGAGCTGACCGCCCGCCGGCTCGACCACGCCGGCCTTCTCGCCGACCAGGCGGCATGGGCGCTCGCCCAGATCTCGCGGGGCGGGACGCTGACGCCGATGCAGGAGCGGGCCAAGCGGGAGACGACGGCCTTCGTCTGGGCGGTGCGGGGCGAGCTGGCGCGGGTCAGGGGCCGCGCCGCCGAGGCGGCCGCGTGTTTCCGGACCGCATGGCAGACGGCTCCGGACGTGTCGCTGGCGCCGCGGTGGAAGGAGCTCGCCGACGCGCTGACGCCCCGGTTCGGGGCCCTCTAAGGCCCGTCCGGGCCCGTCCGCCGGGGCCCAAAGACGGGGTAAGATGGCGGGCGTCCACCCATGATGTCAGCCGTGCCGGAAGCGCTCGCCAGTCACCTGCGTCTGCTCGCGGTTGCCGCCGTCCTGGCCGAGCTCCTCGCACGGTCGGGCGAAGGGGTCCTGCCGTGGTGGCGGGCCGGTCGCATCCACCCTCTTGCCCGCTGGGGTCTGGCGACGCTCGTCGGGTTCGCCGGCTGGGGACTGGCGTTCCTCGGCCTCGCCCTGGCGGGACTCTTCACGGCTCCCGTCCTCGGAAGCTCCGTCGTTGCGATGGCGGTCGCCCTGCCGGAAGGGCGCCGGGGGGGGCCCCGGCTCCTGGATGCTGGCCGCGCTTGGGCCCGTACCGGGCCGGCGCCCGCCCTGGCCCTCGCCGTTGCGGGCATGCTGATCGCGTCGCCCGCCCTGCTCCGGGAATCGACCTTCGACAGCTTCGTCTACCATCTCGGGGTTCCCTGGCAGTTCCTTGCGGCGCACAAGGCGGTCCTGAGCGACATCCAGCTCCAATTCCACTTCTCGCTGCCCATCGAGATGGTCTACGCGCTTCCGGTCGCCCTCGGCGACGACCGCCTCGCGCGGATGCTCTCGGTCACGGCCTTCGTGGCGGCGAACGCGGTCTTCGCGGGCCGGATGCTCGCGCGGGGCCGGCCGGGCGCCGCGTGGGTGGGCCCCCTTCTCACGCTCTCGGCTCCCGCCATCGCGTGGGTAGCGGCCATGGCGAAGAACGACATGGCCGCTTCCGCCTACTTCGTCGCGGGGGCGCTCCTTACGGCTGACGGGGCCTGGGCGCTCGGCGCGTTCCTGCTCGGCTGCGCCGTTGCCGCGAAGTTCGCCTACGCCCCCATGGTCGCGATCTGGTGCCTGACCGTGCGCCCTCCGCACACGCGGCTGCGCGTGGCGGCCCTGGGCCTCATCATGCCCGGGCTGGCTTGGTGGGCGAAGACCTGGCTGGCCACCGGAACCCCCATCTTCCCTTTCACGTCCGTCGTCTTTCCCTCGCCGTTCTGGGGCCGGTTCAACCAGGAGGCGTGGGAGTACTACGTCCGCGCCGACTGGCCGGCGGACACCCTGTCGGCGGCCGGCCTGCCGGCGGCCTGGGCCGCGCACATGTCCTCCGACTATCTCCTGGCCCTGTTGCTGCTGCCGGGGCTCGTGGTGCTGGCCCCCCGCCGTGCCGCGGTCGTGGGCGTCGTCGCGGCGATGCTGGCCACGCTGGCCACCGGGCACCTGGCCCGGTTCCTGGTGCCGCTCGTCTGGTGGACGTGCCTGGCGGCGGCCGAGGCGCTCGAGAGATTGCCGGGCGCGGCCGGCCGGTGGGCGGGCCCGGCGCTGGCCCTGGTCGTGCTCGTCGAGGTCGCGTGGGATCCGTGGGGCCAGCGGCCCGCCTGGCGGCTCCTCGTGCGGTCGCCGAGCGCGCAATGGGGGGACTTCACGACCCTGAAGGAGACCATTGAGAAGCTCGACACGCTCCGCGCGCGGCGCCTGTTCGTGGTCGGGGACCTGCGATCCTATCCCATCCCGGGCCGCATTCTCTTCGACGGAGCCATCGGGGAGACCCCGCTGGTGTGGCGGTTCGCGCACGAGTCGCGGACCACGAGGAGGCGCTCCACCGGTATCCCGGCCACCGGAACGTGGTTCTGGTCAACCTGGCCGCCTGGTGCGGCCGGATGGCCGTGCAGGCGATGACGGCGCGGCGGGCCGAGGAGATGGTCCGGTACCTGGATCGGGGCGACGCGCTCGTGGCGCAACTGCCCCCCGGGGCGGACCCGGCCAACGAGCCCGCCCGGCGGTCGACGGAGGCGTACCTCCTCGGCCTGCGCGGCGAGCTCTTCGCCCTCGTAGGGCGGCGCCCGGAGGCGCTCCAGCTCCTGCGCCGGGCGCTCGAGCTCTCGCCCGACTCCACGCTCGCCGGCCGCTGGAAGGCCTACGTGGACCGGCTCGCGATCGGCCTCGACTGACGGCCGTGCGCACGTTCGCCCCGGCCCGGACGGTTCAGGCCGCGGCGCGGTTCGTCGACCGCGTGGGCTTCGCCCTCCTCATGCCCCACCGGGGGCTGCCCATCCCGACGCTCTGGGAGGCGATCCGGGGAAGGCCCGGGGGGCATCCGTTCCGCACCTGGACCGAGGATTCGGACCGCATGTGGGAGTTCAAAGATGAGTTACCGAAGCGCCGGCTTGCGTTCTACGGGAGCCTCTGGCTGGGCCACCCCGGGTTCGTCTCGCTCGAGCTCCTGCCGTGCCTGATGAAGCTCTGGGGCTGTCCCCCGGGCGAGGACGGGTTTCGCACCGCGTACCGGGAGGGACGGCTCTCCTTCGACGCGAACCGGATCGGGGAAGCCCTCCTGCGGTCAAGGGGCCTGAACACCTACCGGCTGCGGCTCAAGACCGGGCTCCAGCCGAATACGTTCAAGCGCGCGTTGGTCGAGTTGCAGAGGAAGCTCATCGTCGCCAAGTGCGGGACGGACTCAACGGACACGACGTGGGCGGCGGAGGTCGTGGACCTCTCGGCCCGGGTCTTCCTGCGCGCACATTCCGATGTGCGGGGGATCTCGTTCCTCGAGGCGCGCGAGGAGTCGCTGGCGGCGTTTGCCCGGCACGCGCCCGCGCTCCCGCCCCGCCAGGTCGCGCGCCTGCTCCGCGTGGGACCCAACAGGTAGGAAGGCGCGGCCGGGCTGGTAACGGTGTCGGGCTGCCCGTTGCCGGACGTTGCCGCCGGAACGGCGGTAACGGTGTCGGGCTGCCCGTTGCCGGACGTTGCCGCCGGAACGGCGGTAGGATGTGAGCGTGTCCGCGCTCATTGCCGCCGCCCTGCTCGCGTTCAAGCTCGCGGGCGTTTCGGTCCTCCTGTGGGAGATCGTGGCCCGGGCGGGCGCGGGGCCGCTTTCCCTCCTGCCCTGCGTCCCGGCGCGCCCGCCCGAGCGGTTCGGCATCGCCCTGCTCGTGGGCTGGTCCCTGCTGGGGCTCACGCTCCTCGGGCTCGCGGCTACGGGGCTATTCTGGCGGCTGGCGATCCTGGTTGCCCCGGTCGCCCTCTGCCTCCTGTCCCGCCCGGCGCGTTCCCGCCGCATCCTGCTCGTTGATGCGCTGGCGTCGATGGCGCCGTTGGGGAGGGCGGGGGCGGCGGCGGCGGCGCTGGCGGTTCTCCTCGTCCTTCCACGCCTGCTCGTGCCCCCCTTCGGCATCGACGCCTGGTGGTACGAACTCGGCGCCCCGTGGCAGTACCTGGGCGTGCATCGCCTGATCCTGAGCCACGTGCCGAATCCGTTCCATCTGCCGGCCCCCGCGAACCTCGACTTCTCCGTCGCGCTCGCTCTCGGTGACGACCGCCTCGTTCCGTGGATCGCGGCGTCGTGCTTCCTGGCCGCGTGGCTCGTCTTTGCGGGACTCTCGGGCGGGGGGGTCGCGGTGTGGGCGGGGCTCCTGCTGGCTCTTTCCACACAGAGCGTCGCCTTCCTGCTCTACGCCGGCAAGAGCGACCTGCCGGCGGCCGCCATGATCGTGGCCGGAGCCCTCGTGCACCGCTCTGGCTTCCTCGGCACTGGACTGCTTCTGTTCGGGTTCGGGCTTGCGGCCAAACCGGTCGCCGGGCCGCTCGTGGTCGTGTGGCTTCTGTTCCACCCGCCGGCCCGCGGGACCCGCGCCCGCGCGCTGGCCCTGCTCGCGGTGCCGAGCCTCGCCTGGTGGGCGAAGACTTGGGCTGCGACCGGGAACCCCGTCTACCCGCTCCTCTGGCGGATCTTTCCGTCGCTGGGCTGGGATGCGCGCAACGCGATGGCGAACGCCTTCTACCAGGGTCCGCTGGGCCTTGCGGAGACCATGCAGCTCTCTACGTTTCCATTCGGACTGCTTCGGTACCTGACGGGGGAGCAGTTCCTGCTCGCGATCAGCCTGCCGGCCGTGCTGGCGGTGTCGCTGAGCCGGCGCGCCGCCTGGGCGGGCCTCCTCGGCGCGATCGCGATCCTCGCCACCGGCCACATCCCCCGGTTCGCGGCCGCGGCGACGTGGCTCCTGGGGTTCCTGGCCGCGCTCGAGATCGCACGCCTGCCGCACGCGTGGCGGCGCGCGGCGCTGGCCGCGGTCGCTCTGGCGGCCGTTCTGCGCCTGGTCGCCGACCCCCTGATCCCGCGCGTCTCGCTGGGCGAGATCGCGGCTCCGGTGCCCGACCAGCGGGCGGCGAGGATGACGGCCTATGCCGACCTCGTCTCCGATCCGGAACTGGCGCTCTCCCGGCGGCTGATCGTGGTCGGCGAATTGAAGACTTATCTTCTGCCGGGCCGCGTGATCGCCACGGGCGGGATCGGCGAGACCCCCCTGGTCTGGCGAATCGTGCGCGAATCGTGGACCCTGGACGAAGTCCGCCGGCGGTTCCGCCAGCTCGGGGCCGATAGGTTGGTGCACAACTTCGTGACCGGCGATTACTGGACCGACCTGGGAGGGCCGTTCCCGTGGGCCGACTGGCAACTCGCCCTGTACCGGGCTTTCGTCCGCCGGCACCTTCGCGTCGCCTCCGTGCCCCGGAGGGTGGACCACGTGCACGGAGGTTTCTACGTCTACCGGGTCGGGGCGGAGGAGGGACCGGGCCCCAGGATCCTGTACTACCTTCCGGGGGCGGAAGGCATGCTGGCCCGGGCGGGGTTCCTCCAGCGGCGCGGCGAGGGGGATGCCGCGTCCCGCGAGGTGGCGCGGCTGGGGCATCTCCTGCCCGACGTCGGCCACGTCCGCAACGTGATGGCCTACTCGTTCCGGAACGCGGGCCGCTGGCAGGCCGCCTACCGCATGTACGGTCCCGCGATCGAGGCCGGGATGGTGGATGACGAGAACTGGGCGGGGTTCGCTCTCGCCGCCGAGCGGCTGGGGAAGACCGACGAGGCGGCTGTGGCCGCCCGGCGCGCGTGGGAGCTCTACCCGCACCGGCGGCGGGAGGTCGACCAGCTCCTCGCGACGCTCGAACATGGCGCGGGGGAACGCGCGCTCGAGCGTGGAGCGGTCGCGGAGGCCCGGGAAGCGTATCTCGCGTGCCTCGCGAGCCTGGGCCGCCTGCCGGCGTCGAAGGATCTGCGCGGCGCCACCGTCTTCGCCGTCGTTAGGCTCTCGTACGCCTACGCCCTCGAGGGGAAGTACGCCGAGGCCCGGGACCGGATGAACGAGGCGATCCGGCTCGACCCGGCGGTGACCTCGACCCAGGAGGCGCGGCAGGTCCTGCGGCTGATCGGGGGGAAGCCATGACTCTCCGCGTCCCGGCCGTAACTCTGGCGGCGCTGGCGGTTGCGGGATGCGTCCGACCGGATACGGAGGCCTCGGGCTTTCCGGCCCCGTCCGTCCGGGTGGTGCGCGTCCCGTCCGGCGGCGCCGTGCCGGACGCCGTCGTGGACTCCGGCGGCGTCATTCATGCGGTCTGGGCGCGGGCCAACGATGTCTGGTACGCGACCTCGTCGAACGGCGGCGATTCCTGGGGCTTCCCCCTGCGCGTGAATGCGGAGCCCGGGATGGCGGATGAACCCGGGATGTTCCGGGGGCCTTCCATATCGATCGGCCGGTCGGGACGGGTCCACGTCGTCTGGTACCCGCTCCGGCGGGACCGGCCCGCGGCGGAGTGGGGGATCCGGTATGCGCACCTGGACCCGCCGACGACGGCCTTCAGTCTCCCGCTCGTGCTTTCGCGCGAACCCGGGGACGGGTTCTCGGTTGCAGCATCCCCCGAGGGGGCAGTGCTTGTGAGCTGGATCGACGAGCAGGGACTGAGAATCGCCCGGAGCGCGGACGGCGGCGAGACCTTCGGGGCGCCCGAATCCGTGCCCGGCGCGGACCCGGTCCGGACCTGCGTCAGCCGCGGCCGGTTCCTCCCCGGCGGGGAGTTTCTGCTTCTATATCGTGACCGCGGTACGCCCGCCCGCCGTGAGTCAGTCGTTGCCTGGGCGCGTGGGCTTGGGGTCTACGAGAGAAGGACGCTGTCCTCAAAGCCGTGGCCCGAGGATGCCTGCCCGACCACGGGCGGCTGGCTTTCCGTGGCCGGCGACGGGGCCGTCGCGAGTTGGGAGACCGGCGAGGAGATCTCGTGGGCGGCGTTCGACGCCCGGGGCCGCATCTCCCCGGCGGGCGAGGTCCGGACGATGGCCGCGGGCGGCCGGTGGCCCGTCGTGCTGGCGAACGCGCGCGGCGACGTCTGCGTGAGCTGGAAGGAGAGCGCCACCCTCATGTGGCAGGTCTTCGCCTCCGACGGCCGCCCCTCCGGCCCGCCCCGCTCCGCATCCTCCACGAGCCCGCACGGTCACGCGGGGTGCGTCCTCCCGGACGGGACCTTCCTCCTGCTCGACGCCGGGCCTTGACATCGGATATACCGCGGATATACTGGGAGCGGGAGGTTCGCGATGGCCAAGGTCCTGATCTCGGTGCCCGGCGACAAGCTCAAGCGCATCGACGCGCTCGCCCGCGCGAACGGTAAGTCCCGGAGCGCCTATCTCGTGGAGGCGGCTTTGGATCCCGCACGCGCCGCGCCTGCCCGGCCCATCGACGACCCGAAAGTCCGTGCCGCGCTCAAAGTGATGGAGGAAAGCCGCAAAGGCTGGAAGCCGGGCCTTACCGCGGAGAGGCTCGTTCGTGAGATCCGGGACCGTGGCCGCTACTGACACGGCCGTCATCGTCGACGCTTCCGTTGTCATCAAGTGGTATGCCGCCGAAGGGCGGGAGCCACACCAGCGGGAGGCGCTGGAGATCCTTCGCCGGTTCACGCGGGGCGAGCTTGCCGTCCATGCGCCGGACCTGATCCGCTACGAGGTGGGTAACGCTCTGGCCAGGGCGGCACCCGATCCCGAAGCGGGTTACCGCTCGTTCCTGAACCTGCCGATCCGGTTCCACCATCCGGACGCGTCGATGCTCCTGCGCGCCCTCGAATGCCGGCGCCGGCGTGGCGGCTCCGTGTATGACGCGGTCTATGGCGTGCTCGCCGAGACTCTCGGGGTGCCCTTGGTCACGACTGATGCCGGGCAGGCGCGCCGATGCGGCGGTGGCGCGGTAATGCTCGAGGTGTTCGCGGCGGAGTCATCATGAGACCGAGGATGAGGATCGCACCATGGCCGCCTCGCATACCGGATCACTGCTCGCCGGGCTGAGAAGGGATTTCGTGCACGCCAAGGACCTGGCCGCGGCGCTGGAAATGCTCGTCCGCCGCCTCGGGGAGGAGGGCGTGCCCTTCGCCGTGGTGGGCGCGCTCGCGGCCCGCGAGTACGGGCACGTCCGGCACACGGAGGACATCGAAATCCTGACGACTCCGGCGGGCCTCGAGACCATGCACCGCGCGCTCGCCGGCCGCGACCTCGTCCTGCGCGCCCCCGGGCTCAGGAGGAGCTTCCGGAAGCCCAGACTCCTCGTGAACGTCGACGTGCTCGTGGCCGGCGACCCCGCCGGGGCCGAGGGAAGCCCGGTTACCTACCCGGACCCCTCCTCGGAGTCCTGGATCGAGCGTGGCGGCGTGCGCATCCCGACGCTCTCCGCCCTCATCGAGTTCAAGATCGCGAGCGGGATATGGGGGCACCGCGACCTCGACCTCGCGGACGTCCAGAAGCTGATCCAGGCCAACGGCCTCGACGAGTCGTTCGCCGCTTCCCTGCGGCCCGCGCTCCGGAGCGCCTACCTGGACCAGCTCGCGCGCTCCCGCCTGGAGCGCCGCATCGAGTGACCCGGGTGGGAGTGCGCTCCACCTTGCCGTTCAGCCGCCCATCCGCGCTCCCAGCCGCCGCGCCACGCGAACAGCCAGCTTCGTGAATCCCATCGACGCCATGCTATCAGGCTTTCGGTGCGTCCCTCCCGGCCTCGCTCGCCGCAGGCGCCCTTCTCGGCGCCGGGTGTACTCCGAAGACGCAGGCCGGACGGCAGCCGGCCCGGTTCAGGAGCGGATGACCCTGATCGGGACCCCGGGGTGCAGGCGGGACCAGGTGCGGTCCGCCGTCATGGCCGGGATCCGCCGCGCGAGCGCAAGGGCCAGGCAGGCCCGGTCGCCGAGCGAGAGGCCCAGCGCCCGCGTCCGGGGGACGAGCGAGGCGGCCGCCTCCGCCTCGGCCGTCCCGAACGGGACGATCTCGAGCGACGTCAGGGCGATGCGCCGCCGGGCTTCCTCGACGCCGTGGCCGTCGCGGGCGTAGCGGCCCAGCACCTCGGCGAGATTGACGGCGGACATGCAGGCGCGGTCAATGACGCCCGCGACCGGCTCGTGGCCGTCCTCACGGAACAGGAACGCGAGCAGGGCGGAGGCGTCGAGGGCGGTCATTCCCTTCGGGCTTCCCGCCGGCGTTCCCGGATGAGGTCGTCGGCGACGCCGCGTGGCTTGGAGGCTCCGTAAAGCTTGAGGGTCCAGGCCTGGACCTCGCGCAGGCTCGCGCGGGGTTCGTCCCTGGCGCAGGCGTCGGCCAGGATCGCCCGGGCTTCGGCTTCCATGCTCCGGCCCGCGCGAGCCGCGCGCACCCTGAGCCTGGCCTTGAGTTGGTCGGGGAATCCGCGGACATTCAGTACCGCCATGATGACACCATTGTAGCCATTGATGACATTGATGTCAAACAGGAGCCGATCGAACCAGGAGTCCGGGCGGGAAGCCATACCGCAGGGGGCCCGGCGGCGGCTCTGTCTTGCTTCTCGTCGTCTTGACAGTCGTGCATGCCCCGGCGTAGCCTGTTGGCATGGAAGTTGCTCCGTCCGTCCGTCCGTCCGTTTGACCCCCAGAGACGGTTCTCCCCGCTCCGTTTAATCAACCGGCACTTCGGGCTCAGGTTCGCCGGACTGTGCGTCGCACTCGCGGCGTTCCCGGCGGGCGCTTGGGGCGGGACGCTGACGTGGTCGGACCGGGCTCCGATGCCGTATCCCCAGTACTGCATTACTGGTGCCGTCGTTGGCGGAACGCTGTACGCAGTCGGAGGAGAACCGAACTCCTCCACGACGTGGGCATACTACAGCGCGACGAACACGTGGACGGTCAGGATGCCGATGCTGTCGGGAAGGACGTCTCCTGCCGTCGGGGCAGTTGGGGGGACCGTCTACATATTCGGTGGGGGAGACGCGGGGAGCTACTATGGGACCACGGAGGCATATGATCCCGCCACGAACACGTGGACCGCGAAGGCTCCGATGCCAACGGCGCGGTGGGGTGCATCGGCGGCTGTCCTTGGGGGCACGATCTACGTGATCGGCGGCGGGTACGGATCCGGGAGCGACTCGGACAAGGTGGAAGCCTACTTCCCGGCGACGGATACTTGGGTGAGCAAGCCGAGTCTCCCTGAAGTCTGCTGGGGTTTGGCGGTGGCGGTCGTGGGAGGAACGGTCTACGCCATCGGTGGCTACGCCTCCGGCAGTTGGTCCAACAAGTGCTGGGCGTATGACCCCAACACCAACACGTGGAGCACCAAGACTCCCATGCCGACGGCCCGCTCCTACAATCCACGAGCACTGGTGCTGAACGGGAAGATCTATGTCTGTGGTGGGACCAACGGGAGCGGGTTCCTCTCCGTGGTTGAGGCGTATGACCCGGTGGCCGACTCATGGACGACGGAAACGACCATGCAGAGTGCGCATGCCTGGGCCGCTGGCGGCGTCATCGGTGGGACTCTCTACATGGCTGGAGGCACGGAGGTGTCGGGTGTCCGGCAGGCTCGGGTCGAGATCGGCGCGCCGTGCACTGCTTCCTCGTCAACGACCCTCGCATGGTCCACGAAGGCGGCGATGCCGACGGCGAAGGCGTTCGCCATGGGCGGAGTGATCGGAGGAACGCTCTATGTCTGCGGCGGGGGGGCAGGATCGGCCCTCAGCGAGATGCACGCGTACGATCCCGCTACGGATTCGTGGACGGCACGGACGTCGATGCCGCAACCGCTCGAGATCGCCGCCAGCGGAGTCATCGCTGGGCGTTTGTACGTGGCGGGCGGCGAGAATGGCGGAGCAGTGAAATCGGCGGTGTACCAATACGACGCGGCCGCCAATGCGTGGTCGGTCAAGTCCGCAATCCCTCTGCCGGTTGATTCCCCGGCCTCGGGGGTCATGTGCGGCAAGCTCTACATCGCCGGTGGCTGGGGGGGGGACGACCGCCCTGGACGCCGTCGAGGAATACGACCCCATCACGGATGCATGGACCAGCCGCGCTGCCATGCCCACCGCCCGCTCCCGCCTGCTTGGCGCGGTGGTGGGGGGAAAGCTCTACGCGATCGGCGGGTACAACGCGGGCTACCTCACGGTGGTCGAGGCATATGATCCCTTGACCGATTCGTGGTCCACAAGAGCCCCTCTTCCCGCCGCGCGGGTGACGGACGGGACGAACGCGACCGTTGTGAACGATCGCATCTATGTGGTTGGCGGAGAGACGCCCTCATATCAGGCTGAGGTCTTCGAGTACAACCCGGCCAGCAACAGCTGGATACAGTGTACTGATGTGCCAACTCCGGGTGTTCGCGGCTTCACGGCGGCGCTGAACGGACGGATTCACGCAGTGGGTGCGCACCAGGGAACCGGCGCGTACGCCGCCGTGAACGAAGTGGGGACATTGAGCACACTGGTTGGGTCCGTAACGGCAGAGCCGTCGGCGGCGAGTGTGGGCCAGACTGTGACCGTGCGTCTGGGATTCACAAATGGGTCTCCAGATACGGTGAGTTCCATCAACCCCAGCTTGCAGATAGGCACTGGCGGTGGGCTCGTGTCGGGTCTGTCCGGCCCGACTCCGGCCGGGCCGCTGTCGCTGGCCGCCGGCGCCTCGGCGTCGTTCACATGGACCTTCAACGTGAGCGGCGCCGGGTCGATCGTGCTCTCGGCCAGCGCGACTGGCACCGGCGGGTGCGGGCAGGCGCTGGTCGCCTGCGGCACCGCCACGGTTCGAGGGATCGGCGTGGCGCCTCCTGGCACGACGACGGGGACGACACCATCGGAGACTCAAGGTATTGAAGTAGGCGCCGGGAAGGTTCTGGCCGCGCCGAATGTCCTCGAAACATCCGATCCCGCGTCCGTGATAAAGATCGCCGTGCGTGGCGATCCGAACGCCGGGGTGGTTGTGCGGATCTACTCGGAGTCGGGGGAGATCGTCCGGAAGTTGACGGCGGTGACGGGCGGAAGCGGCGGGGCGGTGGTCACGTTCGACGGGCGGGATGAGAAAGGCGTGCGGCTTGGGTCGGGTGTTTACTGGGCGGTGGCCAGCGGCGGCGGGGTGAATGACCGCAAGGCGATATTCATGGTGAAGAGGCGGAAGAAGTGACGGCGGCCCTTCGACTCGGTCGCAGCGCTCCCTCGCTCAGGGCGACCGTCCCGAGCCGCTGGGTTCGATGGGGGCTGGCTACCGTCCTCTCTGCGGTTCTACTGCCGGGGCTGGTGGGTGCGGCCGGGACGGTCGGCGCCCAGTTCCTGAACCTGCCGCTGTCGGTCAGGCAGATGGGGATGGGGAACGTGAGCGTCGGGGGACGGGACGTCCTCCGTGCATGGAGCAACCCGTCCCTGCTCGCGGACCAGGCGAGGCGGGGCGAGGTGGCGTTCAACGGGGCGTCCATGTTCGGAGGAGACCAGACGACTTTCGGGTTCGGGGCCGGGTGGCTCCTGAGCCCGGGCTGGAACGTGGCGGCGCTGGTGTCGTCGTACGCCGTGGGCGTGCCCGAGGTGGGCGCGGACGGGAAGGAGATGGGGGCTGACTTGGACCGGAGCCTGATCGCCGGGGGGCTCGCCGGGGCGGGAAGCCTCGGATTCGCGCATGTGGGGGTGACGGTGAAGATGGTGTCGGACAGCGTGCTCGGAGATGCGGCGTCGGCGGTGGCCGCGGATGTCGGGCTCTCGGCGGTCTGGGAGAGCTTCTCGGCGGGTTTCGCGTACCGGAACCTGGGGCCGTCACTGCGCGCGGGTGAGGACCCAGGGGACGAGGCGGAGGTTCTGCCCGCCGAGCTCCGGGGCGGGGTGGCCTTTCACCTGACCTCGATCAGAGTGTCGGCGGGAGCCGAGTATGCCCAGACCCGGGGTCGCGATGGACGGGTCGGACTCGGGGCGGAGTGGTGGCCGGTCAAGGCGCTCGCCGTCCGGGCGGGTGTCGCGAACGTGGCAGATGCGGCCGGGCAGGTGACGGCGGGGCTTTCGGCCCTGTTCCGCGGCCTCACGCTCGACTACGCGCTCGCGGCGCACCCGGTGGGGGCGACGCACAAGGTAAGCCTTTCCTACGCGTTCGGGCCGACGGCGATGGAGCTGGCGGTGGCGAGGGCGGCGGAGCGCGAAAGCGAAACCGCGGCCGAGGCGGCTGCGCTCGCCACGGCGCCGGCCCTGGTGCCCGTGACCCCGGCGCCTGAGCCGTTGCCGGTGAAGCCGGCGGGGCTCCTGAACTTCGCCGTTGCGGACCTCACGGCGCAGAACGTCTCGGCCGGGGACGCGGCCGTGATCACGGATCTCCTGCGGTCGGAGCTGGTTAAGACGAAGGCGTTCAACATCCTCGACCGGCGGAACATGGAGAAAGTGCTGGCGGAACACGCATTCCAGCAGACGGGATGCACCTCGGATGAGTGCGCGGTGAAGCTGGGCCGCCTGCTCAACATGCAGAGGATGGTGGTCGGGAGCTTCGGGAAGCTCCTGAGCTCCTATCTCATCACGGTCCAGGTCGTGAACGTCGAGACGGGCACGATCATCTTCAGCGAGACGGTCAAGGGCCGGGACGAGGACGAGCTGACGAAGCGGGTCCGGGAGCTGGCCCAGATGATCGCCCGGCAGGTGCGGTAAGAAGCAGGTCCGACGCCTCGGCGGAGATGAGCCGGTCCACGGCGGGCGCTACGAGGTAGCGCGTTCCTTAGCTCCATACGCCTTCGGTGTGTTTGATGGTTGCGGCCGGTGTTTCAGGCCGCCTTATCCTGCTCTCCCTTGCCAAGGTATTTCTCAAGTTTGGGAATCAGATCAGGGAGGTCCGTTTCGAGTATCTTCCAGAGCTGGTCATTGTCAATGTTGTCGTATCCGTGGATAAGCCGGTTCCGCGTCCCCACTATCTCGCGCCAGGGGATATCAGGATATCTGGACTGAACATCTGGGGGCACGCGGGATGCCGCTTCGCCGACAATTTCCACCAGATGCACGACGGCCAAATGGCGCAGGCGGTCCGCCTCGAAATCCTTCCTGGATTTCCCGTGGACATGGGCCAGCGCTTCCCGGCCATGGTCCAGCATATGGCGCAGAGGTATCAGCGGATCATGTTGCGACAAAGATGTTCTCTGCGGAAGCAAGAACCGAATCCCGGAAGTACTTGCTCAGGCAATTCGGGGTGTTCAGGTCCACTTTCCGGCCCAGTACGCCGGCAATCTCATCCTCGACCCGGATGAATCCAAACCCCGGCGTGCAGTCAGGATCGAATTCCACCAGGACATCCACGTCGCTTTCGGGCGTGAAATCATCGCGCAGGACGGACCCGAAGAGGGCCATCCGGCGGATGTGGTTCCGCCGGCATAATTCGGCGATTTGTTCCTTCGGGATGGTGATCCCCATGATCGGGCAATTATAGCGCACCCATATTTCACGGCGGGCGACGGCGGCCTTGGCCGTAAGGCGTTCAACATCCTCGACCGGCGGAACATGGAGAAAGTGCTCGCGGAGCACGCGTTCCAGCAGACCGGTTGCACATCCGACGAGTGCGCGGTCAAGCTGGGCCGCCTGCTCAACATGCAGAGGATGGTGGTCGGGAGCTTCGGCAAGCTCCTCAGCTCCTACCTCGTCACGGTCCAGGTCGTGAACGTCGAGACGGGCGCGATCATCTTCAGCGAAACGGTCAAGGGCCGGGACGAGGACGACCTCACGAAGCGGGTCCGGGAACTCGCCCAGATGATCGCCCGGCAGGTCCCTCGCTAGGCGGCGAGGCGGATGCGCGCACGGTGGCCGGCTGACCGAGCCAGCCGCCCGTCGCAGGTGACGAGGGGAGCGTCGAGGAGCTCGGCCAGGGCCACGTAGACGGCGTCGTAGGCGGTCAGGTTGTGCCGGAGTTCCCAAACCCGGTCCAGCAGGAGCGCGTGGCCCCACCGGACAATCCGGAGGTCCATGAGGTCCCGGAGGGCTTTCTCGCCGCGCCCGGGCTCCAGGTCGCCGGCCCGTTCGAGCTTCCGGAGGGCCTGGACGACCTCGACGTCCATGAGCTCGGGAGCGCAGATCCCGTCTTCCGCGGCGACGACGAGCCGCTCGACGGCGGGAGCCGAGGCTCCGCGACGCAGGAGTTCCAGCGCGGCGGAGGCGTCGAGGACAATCAGCGGGAGTCCCGCTCCTGGCGAATCAGGGCCGCCGACGACTGGCGGGACCTGATCGGGGTCCTCGCCGCCAGCCGGGCGAGCAGATCCTCCGTGGTGGGCCGGGCGGCGAAGCCACGAAGCTCGGCGAGGACATAGTCCGAGAGCGACTTCCCTGCGCTCGCCGCGCGGGACTTCAAGACCCGGTGGATTTCCTCGGGCACGTTGCGTACCTGCAGCATCTTTCCCATGCTTACAGCATACTTGCATGCCCCCCGCATGTCAAGGAAAGCCCGGCGGATTCCCCGGCTGGCCGGGCGGTCGAGGTCAGATCTTCACGCGCTCCACGGTGCCGCGGAGCCGAGCGCGTTCGGCGGCGAAGACCATGAGGTGCGACTCGAGGGTCTCGTTCGGCCCCGACAGGATCGCGGACCGGTCGCGGGTCGCCACCGCGCGGATGAAGGCCTCCATCAGCCCGCCGTCGCCGCCGCCGTGGCCGCCGAGGATGCCGGGGCCCGCCTTCGAGGTGTCGATCGCGCGCTTCTTCCGGCTGAGGAAGTCGTAGATCCACACCATCTGTCCGTTGCCGTACAGCTCGCCCCTCGTTCCGAAGATGCGGGTACGGCGGTCCCGGGTCTCGGTGAACGCGGTCATGGTGAACGACGCGGTGCGGCGGCCGGCGAACTCGAAGTTCACGACCTGGTTGTCCACGACGTCGTTGTCGCAGGCCCAGACGCACCGGCCGTAGGGCCCGAACCGCAGGGCCCGGGTCACCCCCGCGGTCGTGAGATCGGTCGTGAGCACGTCCACGGGCCACCACTTCTGGCCCTTCCGGATCATGCCGAGGTAGAGCCGCTTCGCGGAGTACGGGCACGGCGGTTCGATACGGCAGGCAAGGCACCGCATCCCGGCGCCCCGGGGGCGTTCCGCCTTGCGGAAGTGCTTGAGGAACCCGAACGAGCTGACCCTCGTGCACGGGACGCCGACGACGTGCCGGAGCCAGTCGAGGTCGTGGCAGGACTTGGCCAGGAGCATGAACGAGCTCTCCCGGCTGTTGCGCCAGTTGCCGCGGACGAACGAGTGGGCCTGGTGCCAGAACCCCACGGGCTCCAGGTGCTGGATCGAGACGATGTCGCCGATCGCACCTCCCGCGAGCAGGGCTTTCATGGTGCGCGTGTACCGGGTGTAGCGCATGACGTGGCAGACGGCGAACGTGATGCGCGCGCGCTTGACCTCGGCCACGATCCGGCGGCACTCGGACTCGGTGGGGGCCATGGGCTTCTCGAGCAGGATGTCGTAGCCCTTGCGGGCGAACGCGATCGCGGGAGCGGTGTGCATCCGGTCCTGGGTCGCGATGATCACGGCGTCCGCGAACCGCGGCCGGGCGGCCATCGCCGTCCAGTCCGCGAAGACGTTCCCGGCGGGGATGCGGTGCGTCCGGACGAGCCGGTCGCGGTTGAAGGCCTTGGGTTCCGCGACGCCGGTGACGCGGACGTCCTTCGGCCGGGCGAGGGCGTAGGAGGCGTAGCCGGTGCCGCGGCCGCCGGCGCCGGCGACGATGAGTGTTACTGGTTTCATGTTGAGTCGATTGTACCTCCCGCTGCGGTCCTACTCGTACCGGAGGGCCTCCGCGGGGTGGAGGGCGGCGGCGCGCCAGGCGGGCCAGATCCCGAACCCGATGCCGACGGCGGCCGAGACGCAGAAGGAGAGCGCCACGGACCAGGGGGTGACGGCCACGGTCCAGTGGAGGAACACGGCGATGACAAAGGCGGCGACACACCCGAGAAGGATGCCCAGGACGCCGCCGCCGACGCTGATGGTCACGGCCTCGATCAGGAACTGGTTCAGGATGTCGTTCCGGCGCGCGCCCACGGCCTTCCGCAACCCGATCTCGCGCGTGCGCTCGGTGACCGAGACAAGCATGATGTTCATGATCCCGATCCCGCCGACTATGAGGCTGATGAAGGCGACGATGCCGAGCAGGACCGTGACCGTATTGGTCATGGCCGCGCCGGCCTGCCGCCACGCGACCTCGTTGCGGACCTCGAAGGCGTCCTCCTTGCCGCCCTTGAGCCGGTACCTGACCGCCAGGAACTCCTTGATCTTGTCGATGATGGTGTCGATGTCCACGTCGGGCTCCAGCTCGATATCTATGTTGTCCACGTACCGCTTCCCGCTCATCCGGTACATGGCGGTGCCCAGCGGCACGATGAAATTGTCGTTGGGGTCCCAGTGGCCTCCCCACCCGGGCTTCTCGGGCAGCAGTCCGATCACCGTGAACGGGACGCGGTTGAGCCGGACCGTCTGGCCGACGGGATTGCTCCCCTCGCCGAAGAGTTCCTTGACGACCGTGGTGCCCAGCAGGAGAACCCGGGCGCGGTCGCGGTCCTCTTCGGGGGTGAAGAACCGGCCCGCGATGGGGTGGCACGAGCGCACGTACTCGTAAGCGGCGGTCACCCCGAGGCCCCCGGGCGACCAGTCCTTCCCGTTCCATGTCAGGACGCCGCCGGACCAGACCATCGGGGCGGTGCGCCGGATGGCCGGGTGCGCGCGCAGGAGGGCGGTGGCGTCGGCGATCGTGAGACGGGTAATAACCTCGTTGCTGCTCCGGCCGCGCGGCTGGTACCACTCCGCGTGCACCGAGATCACGTTGGTACCGAACGAAGCCATGCGCTCGGCCATGCTTCGCCGGGCGCCCGTTCCCAGCGCGAGCATGGCGATGACGGCGCCGACGCCGATCGCGATGCCGAGTGTGGAGAGGCCGGCGCGGACCTTGTTGGCCTGGAGCGAGACCATGGCTTCCGTCAGGTGCGCGCGCGCGTGGCCCACGACGGGGCTGAGGAAGGCGCGCCACCGCGCGAGGGTGCCGGCGTCAGGCGTCGCCTCGGCCGCGGCCGTGGTGACAGCTGTTTCCCGAACGCGGCCGCCCGCCAGCCCGCGCTGGCGCCGGTCCCAGAGGACCCGGCCGTCGCGCATCCAGATCACGCGGCGGGCGTACCGGGCCACCTCCTCCTCGTGGGTGACGAGGACGATCGTGAGGCCCGAGCGGTTGAGCTTGGCCAGGAGGGACATGATCTCGTGCTGGGTGTGCGAGTCCAGGTTCCCCGTCGGCTCGTCCGCGAGGATGAGCCGGGGGCGGTTCATGAGCGACCGCGCGATCGCAACCCGCTGCTGCTGGCCGCCCGAGAGCTCGCCCGGCCGGTGGGCGAGCCGGTTGACAAGGCCGAACGTGCGGGCGAGCTGGAGGGTGCGCGCCGAGCCGCGGCGGGCGCCGGTGCCGTACAACAGCGGGAGTTCGATGTTCTCCCGGGCAGTCAGCCGGGACAGGAGGTTGAACTGCTGGAAGACGAACCCGACCGTGCGGCCGCGGAGGGCCGCGAGCGCGTCGTCGTCGAGCCTTGAGGCTTCCTCGCCGAGGAGGCGGTAGGTGCCCTCGTCCGGGACGTCGAGGAGGCCGAGGAGGTGCATGAGCGTGGACTTGCCGGAGCCCGACGGGCCCATTATCGCGACGAACTCGCCTTCGCGGATCGAGAGCGTTACGCCCCGGAGCGCCCGGACGGGAGTGGTGCCGAGCCAGTAGGTCTTGTGGACGCCGCGGAGTTCGAGGAACCCGGGCCGATGCGCCCTCCGCATCGTCAGTGGCGGCCGCGCATCTTGAACGCGAACGGGCTGGTGGCCTGGGCCAGGGACGTCGGGGGCACGCCGTGGACGTTCACAAGCAGGATCTCGCCGGGCTTGAGGCCCTTCGTGACCTCGACCTGGGCGCCGTCCGAGAGCCCGAGCTCGACCCGGCGCTTCTCCGCGGGCGCCCCCTTGCGGGACTTGACGAGGACCGTGAGCCCTCCGCGCTCGCCCTCGGAGAGGGCCTCGGCGGGCACCAGGAGCACGCGCTTGCGCTGGGCCACGGCGACCGAGACCGTGGCCGTCATCCCGGATCGTAGAACTGCCGGCGGGTCGAGCATTTCGACCTCGATGTCGTAGACGGTCACGTTGTTCACGCTCCGGGACTCGTAGGCAACGTGGTCGACGCGGGCCGCAAGCTTGACGTCCGGGTAGGCGTCCAGCGCGACCTCGGCCGGGAGCCCGACTTTCACCTTGCGCAAATCCGTCTCGTCCACCTGCGCCTTCACGATGAGCCGGTCGGCCATGACGAGCGGGGCCTCGCCGCCCGTGGACTGGCCGGGCTCGGCCCGCCGGGCGATGATGAATCCCGGCAGCGGCGCCACGAGGGGCGTGGGCTTGTAGGCGTCCTCCCAGCGGGCCACTTCGTCGGGGCCCTTGGCACGGGCCGCGTCGAGGAGGGAGGCGCGGTCCGTGGACGAGATCCAGGCAAGGACCTGGCCCTTCTTGATCTCGTCGCCCTCGCGCACGAGGATGCTGTCGATCCGGCCCGAGAGGGGGGGCTTGAGCTCGATCCGGTTCTGCGGGCAGACGTCGCCGGCCGCGCTGATCAGGATCTTGAGGTCCCCGAACGTTGCGGGCACGTCGCGGTATTCGGGCCCGGCCTTCGGCTTCCCGGAGAACCGCCAGATTCCGATCCCGAGGACGACGAGGATGGCGGCTCCGCCGGTCAGCCAGAGGGTCCGGCGGCGGCGCCTTGGGGCGATGAAGGTCAGTCGGGCGAGAGCCACAGTTCCTCCATCATGTCACAGCCCCTCGCCGAGCGCGCGGCGCCACTCGGCTTCGGCGTTGAGCCCGTCGCGCCGCGCCGCCACCTCGCTGCGTTCGGCGCCCACGAGCTCGCCCTCGATCAGGTCCCATTCGACGAAGCCGAGGAGGCCGTTCGCATACTGGGCGCGGCCGATCTCGGCGCGAGTACGCGCAGCCTCCAGGAATTGGATGCTGACGGCGAGACCCTCGTGGGCGTCGACGTAGGAGAAGTATCCGTCCTGTACCGATACCCGGGCGTTGCGGCGCGCCGCGGCGAGCTGGGTGTCGGCCTGCTCGGCCTCGTGCCGTGCCGCGCGCCACGCGAACCAGTCCCGGCCGCCGCTGAAGAGGTTCCACGAGACCGAGGCGCCCACGCTCCACGATCGGTCCTCGCCGGGGAAGAAGTGCGGGCCGCTGCGGCCGATCGAGGCGTCGGCGTCCATGGACGGGTAGAAGGAGGCGCGTGCGGACATGACCGAGGCGTGGGCCGCGTCCGCGGCGGCCGCCGCGGACGCGACGCCGGGGGTGCGCTCCGCCAGCGCGGCCACGTCCGGACCGGCGGGGGGCGGGGCGAAGTTCCAGTCGGTCTCGACCCGGAACGGCGAGAACTCGTCCCGGCCGAGCTCGCGGGCAAGCACTTGGCGGGCGAGGATGAGGGCCCGCCGCGAGCGGGCGGCCTCGAAGGCGGACTGCTTGGCGTCCGCCTCGGCGCGCATGGCCGACCCCTTGTCCTCGCGGCCCGCCTCGTACTTGAGCCGGACGAGGTCGGCGTTGGCGCGCCGCCGCTGGGCGATCCCCTCCTGGACCTTCACGTTCTCCTGCCCGTATTCGACGTCCACGTAGGCCCGTCGCAGCCGGGCGCGCAGGTCCGCGGCCGCCTGGGCGAGACTCGCCTCCTCGCGGCGGACCGAGGCGTAATTCCGGATCACATCGGCGATGGAGGAGAACCCGGCGAACAGGGACTGCGAGGCCGAGACCCGGGCGGACCAGGAGCCCGCGTGCATGTCCCGGAACCAAAGCCGGTTGTTCTGGCCGCCGTCCGATGTCGAGAGGGACGCGCTCACGCGGGGCAGGAAGTCACTCCAGCTGGCGTTCCGGCGCAGCCGGGTGGCGGCCAGCGAGAGCTCGGCTTCCCGCAGTGAGGGATTCGCCGTACGGGCTTCGGCGACGCAGGCGTTCCAGCCCAGGACGGGCAGGTTCGCCTCGTCGGCAACGGGGGCCGCCTCGGCCCGGGCGGCTGCCGAAACTCCGGGCACCGTTGCGGCCAGGAGAAGGGCCGCGAGGGTCCGCTTGAAACCGGGGGGGAGACGCATGCTTCTATGAATCCTATCGCGCAGGGTCCGGTTCCGTCAGCCCGCGAGCGCCTTCAGAAACGCCAGATCGTCCTCGAGCTTCTCCCGGATCGGCATATCGACAAAGTCCTCGAACGAGAACTCCGGCAGGATGAGCGAGTAGACCGAGGTCTTCAATCGGAACCGCCGCGTGCCGGGCCTGCTGCTTGCCGGTCCGCGCTCAGTGCGCGGTCGGGAGTTCTCCCGCCGGGGCCGGAGCCGCCGCTGGCGCGGGCTGGACCGGCGTGGGCGAGGCCGTCACCGAGGGCGTAGGTGCCGCGGCGGCCGACGTCGTCGAGGACACGCCCGCCGGGGTCGGCAGGCCGCTGCCCGCCGGCGGTTCCCCGATGTTGGCCTGGATCACGATCTGCTTCTGCGGCGCCTTGGGGTCGTTGGAGTGGATCCAGACCGTGCGCGTCTGGGCGCCATGGCGGCCGCGGGGGTCGAACGTGACCTTGAGGCGGGTTTCCTCGCCCGGCTTCAGGTACTGGTGGTCGAGGACCGCGGCCGTGCATCCGCACGAAGTCTGGACCTTCGTGATGTTGAGCGGCGCCCCTCCCGTGTTCCGGACCTGGAAGACGTGGTCCACCGTCTCCGCGCCGGATACCGTGCCCCAGTCGTGCCGGTCGGAGTCGAGCCAGACGACTGGATCGGGCGACGAGGGCTTGAACCCGCCGCCGCCGAGGCAGGACGAGAACAGGACCGCGGACCCGATCAGGAGGAACAGCCGCTTATTGTTCATGATAAGGGCCATTCTAAGCCGCCCGGGGTGGGGCAGGCAAGGTCCGCCTGCCCGGCAGGTGGCAAAACGCCGAAAAGACCGCTTCCCCGGGGCCCGGAATCGCGCGAAAACGGAATCAGGAAGGAGGACCGCCATGAACATTACCGATGTGCGAGTCCATCTCAGGAACCGGGAAGACCACCTCAAGGCGTTCGCCAGCATCACGCTCGACGACGCCTTCGCGGTCAAGGATCTCAAGGTGATCGAGGGTGCGCGAGGGCTCTTCGTCTCGATGCCGTCCCGGAAACTGCCGGACGGCAAGTACCTGGACGTCGCCCACCCGATCACGAAGGAGATGCGGGACGAACTCCAGACCCGGGTGCTGGAGGCGTACCAGCGGGCGCTCGAAGCAGGGGTGGCGTAGCGGGTCGCTTTAGGACCAGCTACGCTACCGGCCGCGCGCCTTCCGGGGCCGGTCCGGCCTGGCCCTGCCGCCCCGCTCGCCGCCGCGGCCGCGCATCCGGCGCTCGGACTGCCGCTGGAGCTTCTCGCGCGCCTCGGGGTGCTGGTCGAGGTACCTGCGGACCTCGTCCCGGCTTCGGGTCAGATCGCGCTGGTGAGTTGCCAGGAATTCCTTGAGCCGCGCGCGCCGCCCCGGCGGCATCGCGTCGAGGGCGTCGGGGTCGGTCCGCTGAAGCTCCAGGAGGTACGAAGCGCGGGCGAGATTGCGCATCCGGCGCTGGCGGAAGAGCTCGCCCGAGCGCTTGAGCTCGCGGTGCCGCTCCGCCGATGTCCGCACGTCCCGGAGGTTCTCGACCACCCACGCCCGCCGCCCCTCCTTCAGGAACCCGCGGGGTTTCCCAGGCCGCCGGCCTTTCAGGTCCACCGAGGTCTCCTGCCCTTCCGGCACGTCCACGGCCCCGGTTTCGCGTCCGGCCGCGTCCAGTCCCGCCGTCGCCACGGTGCCCTCGAGGACGGAGACCGTGCTGGCGTCGTCCGCGTCCTCGACCGAGAATGTGGTGCCTTTCACCGCCGCGACGGCCGTCCGGGTCTCCACGCGGAATCCGGAAGAGCTTCCCGAAAGCTTCGTGAAGGAGGCGAAGAGCTTGCCCCCGATCAGCTTCACCTGTCCCCAGAGGCTCCCCGTGGCGGCGTTGACCCGGACCGTCTTGAGGACCAGGGAGGAACGCTCCGAGAGCTTTATGAGGTGGTTGTCGAGGAACGTGATCGTGACCTTCGCGCCGGCGGCGGTCTTGATCGCGTCCCCTTCGAAGAGGTCCATGTCCTCCTCGCCGTCTTCCTCGTCGGCGTCCGCGGCGCGGATGACGGTAACGTCCCCGTCCGACTCGGTCAGCGTGGCGACGGGCTTGGGCGCGGCCCGGGCACAGGCCGCGAGAACGCAGACGAGCGGCAGGATAGAGGCGAACAGGATGCGGCAACCGCGATGGGACATGGCACTACCTCCTCATGATGTCTTGTGATGAAGACGGGCGTCCGGGAGCGCCCCGGGACATCATAGCGCATCCTCCGGGCTCTCGAGCGTCGTCTCGCTCGCGGCCGCCAGCGTTATGACGAAGGTGGCTCCGCCTCCCGACGTTTCCTCGACGGCGATCGTGCCCCCCTGGTCCCGGACCAGCTGACGTGCTATCGACAGCCCGAGCCCCGTCCCGTCGGGCCGGTCCGTCGAATACTGCTCGAAGAGCCGCCCGATCCGGCCGGGGGGTATGCCGGTTCCGTTGTCCCGGACGATGAGGGCGACTTCCTCTCCACGGTCCACGGCGCGCATGTGGACACGGAGCTTCCGGTCCGGGGCGGAGTGCCGGATCGCGTTGTCGAGAAGGTTGACCAGGACCTGATGCATGGCGTCGGCGTCGCACCGGACCAGCCGGGAGGTCTGCGTTTCGGCCTCCGCCGGGACGCTGCGGGGGTCCGACGTGAGCTGGACGAACTCGACGGCGCGGTTAAAGAGCACGAGCGGGCGATGCAGTGCCGGCCGCATTCTCCCTCTCTTCTCCCGGGCGTAGGAAAGCAAGCCCTCGAGTATCCGGTTGACCCGGCCCAGCTCCTCCTCCGTGGACTGGAGATGCCGCAGGGCCCGCGTCGCTCCGGGGCCCTCGGGGCTCTTGAGCTGGTCGAGGGCGGCGCGGAGGCTGAAGGTCATCGTCGTGAGCGGGCTCCGGATCTCGTGCGCGATCACGGCGAGGGAGGTCCCCAGGGCCGCCCGGTGCGCCTGCCGCTCGAGCTCGGCTTCCTGCCGGGCGAGGCTGGCGATCAGCGAGTCGGGCAGGTCGATCGCCTGCGCCGCGGTGCCAACGATCGCGAAGAGCTGGAACAGGAGGACCAGGGCCGTGTACCACGGGTAGGCATGGGCGTTCCAGCCAGCGACCTCGGCGTCCCTGAGCCACCAGACCGCGAAGAGGAAGGATAGCCAGGCGACGCTGAGGACGGCCAGCCGGACCACGGCGCGCCGGTCGTGGTCGAGGAAGTAGGCGACGCCGAAGGGGAGCGACAGCAGGATCATGAAGGGGCTCGCTATGAACCCGGTCATGTAGACCATGGCACCGATGGAAATGACGTCAACGTAGGCGAGGAAGTGCACGGAATCCCGCCAGCGGCCGGTCCGCGCGGCGAAGGCATGGAGAAGCGCGGTCGCGGCCAGCGACCCGCCGGCGCACCAGAGGAGCCCCGTCCGGCTGGCGGGGACGGCCGCCCTGGACGCGTAGAGCGCCACCGCCAGCACGTTCAGGTAGCGGCCCAGAAAGGCGGCTCTGAGTTGCCGGGTCAACATGGCCCCATTATGCACGGTATAGAATGGAAGCCGCAGGCAGACCATGGCGGCGGCATTGAGACGACCCATCCACCACTCCCTGCGGCTCCCGGCGATCGCGGGAGCCGCAGGCGTGCTAATGGCGGCGCTCGGCGGCGGCCTCTGGCTGTGGGCCCGGCAGTCGGCGGAGGAGCGGGTGGAGACCCGCCTCACTCCGGCCCCCGTGGACCAGCGGCCGAGCGCGCTCCTGGCGCGGGGCTGGATGGTGGTGCTCAAGCCCGGGCGGCCGGGAGCGGTGTTCGCTTACGTGCGGATCCGCCGCCGGGGTGGCCGGGAGGTGGCCCGGCAGGACGCGGACCTCCGGCTCGCGCGGGAGCCGCTGACCGAGATCCGGATCGTCGGGACGGGGGAGGGCGACAACCCGATAAGCGCGCCGAAGCTCACGAGGGCTGTGCGCGTGCACGAGATGCTCGCGACCGGCTACGACCCCGGGCCGGTGGACAACGGGTTCGAGCACGCGGGGACCACGCGGCTCGGATGGCGGACGCGCCGCGGGATCGTGGCGGTCGATCCCGCGGTCATCCCGCTCCGAAGCCTGCTCTACGTGCCCGGGTACGGGCTGGCGTGGGCCGGCGACGTCGGGGGAAGCATCAAGGGCGACCGCGTGGACCTGTGCTTCAACCGGACGGAGGAAGCGGTCACGTGGGGACGGCGCTGGATCCGGGTCTACATCCTCGAGGGAATCCGCAGGACGGATTAGGCGGCGTCAGGACCAGCGGCGCAGGATGACCAGCCAGAGGAATACGGCGAAGAGAGCGAGGCCGCCGAGCGGATGCAGGACGACGGCGAGGATCGTGACCCAGTAGGGCTGGGCGCCGTGCGGGAACGGGAAGGTCTGGGACCAGACCGCGAACAGCAGCGCGATCCCGGAGGCAACCAGGATTCCCGGAACCCACTTCCGCTCCAGGGGCCCCGCGTCGGGCGAGCCCGGCGCGAGCTTCGAGAGCCACCCGGGCCGCGCCATGCATCCGAATCCGAGGGCCACGCATGCGAGGCCGGTCAGCAACAGGAACCACGGGAATCCGGGCCCGGCCGCCTGATCCATACTGCGGTTATTGTACCTTGACCGCCCGGCGGGGTTGCGGTTAGAATGGGTTCACCCCGCTGGAAGGAAAGACGTCGCGGGATAACTCCCGCGACACGGTCTGGAAGCAAAGATGTTCCGCACAAGGAGGAGCAATGTCTGAGCCACCCCTGCACGCGGAGGCCTCGACCGGACCCCAGGCGCCCAGCCTCGACTTGAGGAAGCTCAAGCCGGCCGAGGCGCGGGCCCGGGCGTTCTCGGGGATGTTCAAGGTGAAGCCGGGCCACAAGGTCCAGGTTCTCGTGAACTCTCCCGACGTGGAACGCGAGATCATGAAGTGGATCGACGAGATCGGCCACCGGTTCCTCCGGCGTCTCAAGTTCGAGGACAACGGCGCCTCGCACGTCGCGCTCGAGGTCATCAAGATGGAGGCCCGGCGCTAGGCTAAACCGGGGAACGGAAACCAGACCATGGATCCGGTCGAGAACGTAGTCATTGTCGGAGCCGCCTGCGCCGGTTACACTGCCGCCGTCTACACCGCCCGCGCGGGGCTCAAGCCCCTGGTAGTCATCGGCGACCTCGACGGCGGACAGCTTTCCCAGACCACGGATGTCGAGAACTTCCCGGGATTCCCGGACGGCATCCAGGGGCCGGAGCTGATGCAGAAGTTCCGCGCCCAGGCGGAGCGGTTCGGGGCCCGGCTCGTGAGCGGATCCGTCACGGCCGCCGACCTGCGTTCCAGGCCGTTCGCGATCACGATCGACGGCGAACGGACCGTGCGGGCCAAGGCCGTCATCGTGGCGACCGGCGCCTGTGCGCGGTGGCTGGATATCCCCAGTGAACAACGCCTGCGCGGCAAGGGTGTATCCGCGTGCGCGACCTGCGACGGCTTCTTCTTCCGCGGGCGCGAACTCGCGGTCGTCGGCGGGGGCGACTCGGCGATGGAGGAGGCGACGTTCCTGACCCGGTTCGCGACGAAGGTCACGATCATCCACCGGCGCGAAGGGTTCCGCGCGAGCCGCGCGATGCTCGACCGGGCGCGCGCGAACCCCAAGATCGCGTTCCTGCTCAACCGGGTCGTGGACGAGGTGCTGGGGGAGAGCAAGGTCGAGGGGCTCAAGCTCCGGAACGTCGCGACCGGCGGGACCGAGACCTTCCCGTGCCAGGGACTCTTCCTCGCGCTCGGGCACACGCCCAACACGGCCGTCTTCAAGGGCCAGCTCGACCTCGACGAGGCCGGGTTCATCGTCTGCCCCAAGTGGTCCCACACCTCCGCGGACGGGGTCTTCGCCGCCGGCGACGTCCGGGACCCGCGGTACAAACAGGCGGTTTCCGCCGCCGGGAGCGGCTGCCAGGCCGCCATCGATTGCGAGCGCTGGCTCGCGGAGCACGGCGAAGGCTGAACCATTGACCGGCGCGGTCCGGCGGCGTAGGCGGAAGGCCCTCGACTGGCGGGCTTTGCGGGCGGCCTTCGATGCGCCCTACTCCGCTCCCAACCTCTTCGCGATCTCGCGGTAGTCGGCCTCGTCCGGCCGCAGGCGGATCGCCTCGCGGATCATGTGCCGCGCGTCTTCGACGCGACCGAGCGCGTTCAAGTTGATCGCGAGGCTGGCCGCGGCGTAGGCGGAGAGCGGAGACTCGCGCCAACCGGCTTCGGAATGCTCGAGCGCCTCGCGGGGCCTTCCCTGACGCTGAAGCGCCTGCGACAGCCCGGTCCGGATCCGGGGATTGTCGGCCCCCAGGGCAAGGGCCTTCCGGAAGGCGGCCTCGGCGCGGCGGAACTCTCCGGCCGTCATCAACGCGTCCCCCTGCCGGACGAAGGTGGAGCCGACGTCGGCGAGCAGGGGCGGCGGGGAGAGGAACGCGGCCAGGGCCTCCCTGGCCCGGCCATCCGACAGGTCCTTGTCGGCGCGGGTCCACCACAGGGCCTCGCGGATCGGGAGCGCGGGCAGCGCCCGGGGAGGGTGCGCCGGCCCCAGCCGGTAGAGGGTGAAGTGTTCGGTCTGCCAGGCGGTCTCGGCCCTGGTCGCCAGCAGACGCTTGAATTCACCCCATGTTGCCTCGGGCAGGCTGAAGTAGTCGGGGAACGCGGAATACTGGATCACTTCCGGGCCGGTGGAGAGAAGCCAGCGAAAGCCCAGTTGGCGGAACCGCTTCGCCATCCCCTGCGCCGAGCGCGCCTCGCGCGCGAGGCGGGTGAACTGCGAGACTCCGAAGTGGAAGTCGGCGACGCACTCGCGCTCGACGTAGTACGTGAACGGGTTCGACAGGTACCAGACCCTCTCCCCGCGCGGCACGGTCTCGTTCACGCGGGCAACCGTGTAGTACATGAACGGGGCCGGCGGCAGTCCGAACTGGAGGCGGTCCCGGACCGAGGCGAGCCCCAGCGGCATCGCCAGCGGGTCGGCGAACACCCAGGTCGTGGAGGCGCCGTAGAGGGCGCCCGCGATCACCCCCGCTTCGATGAGGGTGCGGAAGGCCAGCCGGACCTCCCGGCGGGCCGATTCCACGGCACGCGGCACGGCGTCCGCCGCGAGAACGGCGAAGGCCGGGAGCGCGGGGAGCAGGAACCGGACGTCCGGCGCGAGCACGAGCCATCCGGCTCCGTAGCCCAGCAGGAACCCGGCCAGGGGCCTGGCCCGTTCACCAAGCCGTGCCACCGCGAGCAGGGGCAGCAGTCCGGCGACGAAGGGCGCCAGCGGGCCGTCCACCCGGCCGGAGTCGGCGAAGACGGCCTCGATCCTCTCGGGCAGGGAGCCCAGGAGCGCGCTCCAGGGATGAGCCCTCGAGAACAGGGGCGTAATGTCGCCGGGGATCATCTCGTGCGTGCCGAAGAGGCCGCCCAGGAGCGGGGACACGGGGTTTCCCTTCATGGCCCAGTTCTTCAGCAGCCAGGCGAGCACCGGGACGGATGCGGCCGCGGCCCACAGCGCCGCATTCCTCGGCCACCTCGCCGAGCGCCGCCCGGAGAGCGAGGCCAACAGGAAGCCCGGCAGGGCGAGCGCCCCCACATACTTGCTTGCGAGCCCGAATCCCGCAAGCAGTCCCCCCGTGACCACGGCCCCCAGGCCGACCGTCGGAGTTTTCGGTGGTTCGCCGTCCGGAGAACCACCGGGGGTCGTTGCGACCCAAGCGTCCGCCGAAACTCCGTGCCGCCCGGCCACCAGGATCTCGCGCAGTGCCAGCGAGATGAACAGCGCGAACCCGAGGTCGATGTAGGCGCGGTCCAGGAGGACCAGGAAGACGGGGTTGCCGCAGACCAGGACGACGGCGAGGGAGCCGCGGGCCCCCGCCGCGCGCGCGAGTCCCGGGACGGAAAGGACGAGGAGGACGCCGAAGAGGGCGTTGAGCATGCGGGCGAGGAAGTCGCCGTGAACCATTTGGCAGACCAGGTAGAGCATCTCGATCTGGGACGGGAAGGGCGCGCAGTAGTGGTGCCACACGTCGTAGAACTTGTGCCGGTAGATGTAGAAGGAGGGAAGCCGCAGGTGGTACGTCAGGGCGTCCCAGGCCATCTCGATGTTCAGGACGCCGACCGTCGCGATGGCGAGGGCCGCCGCGAGCACCAGGGTCGAAACGACCCATGGAGTTTCTCCGGACGTCGAACCTCCGGCGAGGATGAGTCGCAGGGCGTTCCGCGCGCGCCGCACCTGCCATCCGGCAAGAAGGGCGAGCACCGCGAGGGACACGGGCTTGGGGGGAGCGAAGAGCAGTCCGGCGAGCCCCAGCCCGAGTGCCGCACTGCCGATCATCCCGAACCCGAGGGCCAGCGCCACCGTGGGCGGGGCCCGGCGGCGCGCCCAGCCCGCCAGCACGGTTCCGCCCAGCCACGCCGCCGCCGCCATACCGGCGAGGGCGACCGCCCCGGAGCCGAACCGCCACCAGTTCCCGGCGAGCGTCCGGGCGCTGAACCTGTCCCACACGAGATACTGGCCTGCCGCGTTCGCCAGCATCGCGGGAGGAACGAAGAAGCGTCCGAGGAAGTAGACGAGGAGCCAGGCGTTCCAGAGCAGAAGGGCGCACAGCGCGGCCGGCGGGAGGCGCCGAACGGCCGGTTCCCCCGTGTTCATGCGCTCACGCCCGGGTCCGCTTCCTCAGAACCTCAGGCCCAGGGAGAGGGTGCCCGCATCCTGCCGCTCCGACCCGAACGGGACCGGCCGGTACGCGATGTCGATCTGGTAGGCGACCCACTGGGTGAAAATGCGGAAGGTGACTCCGAAGCAGAGGCCCTGCGCCGCGGCGTTGGCGGGTGCGCCGGCGCCGTACGGCGCCTGGTAGCCGAGGCGGACGCCCATCTTCTTGAGACGCCAGTATTCGGCGGCGATGGAGATGAGTTCCAGGCTTTCCGACGCATTCCTCACGACCTCGCCGAACTTCTGCTCGGAGGAGACGCCCAGGTATGACGCGTTCTCGACGGTCAGGACCAGGGAGGCGCCCGAGTCCTCGTAGGGCACGAAGGCGATCGCCTCGTGGAGCGTCTGGGGCAGGGCGTCCGATTCCTGCACGATCGTGCCCGGGAAGGAGACGCCGCCACCCATGTTCTTGAGCACCAGCGCGAACCGGAACACGTCGAACGTGACCCGGACTCCCACATCGACCGCGGTTGCGGCCGCGGAGATGTTTCCGATGTGCTGGGTGACCGACTTGATGCCCAGGCCGACGGCCACCGGGGAGGCGAAGCGCACGCTCGGCATGAGGTGACTGAACCGGGCGGCAACGTACGCGCCCCAGACCGAGTCGCTGACGTCGATGGGCCGCGTGATGCCCTCGACGGACTGCCCGTTGTCGATGGTCGGAATCTGGCGCCAGACGAACATCATCCCGACGGATCCCCACCGGCCCAGCGGGTAGGCTCCGAGCAGCGACTCGTAGCTGCTTCCCTCGAGCATGTGCAGGTAGGTGAACCGGACCTCGCGCTCCCCCGAGAGGGCCAGGCCCGCCGGGTTCGAGGACATGGCGCCGCAGTCGTCCGCGATGGCCGAGTAGGCGTTCGCAAGCCCCCAGCCGCGCGCCTCGACGGGCACCTTGAGCACGTCGGCGCCCGCGACGCCCGCGCCGGCGAGGGCCCGCACGGGAAGGGCGAAAGCGAGGGAGAAAGAGGCGATTCGTGCGACCGTCATGCTGTGCTCTTCCTTAATGATATCGGCCCCGGAAGACCCCGACAATGGGCTTAGGTTGGGGGCCCTGCGTGTCCTCGCCTGCTTCAACGCAGTGCGGGAGCCAGCTCCCAGGCGCTCCCGTCCGTCCGGGCGCGTACCGCTCCGTCCCGCCCCGTGACCCAGAGCCGCGCTCCCAGGTCGCGAACCCGTATCACGACAGCGGGGTGGGGGAATCCGAACCGGTTTCCGGCTCCGGCGGAGGCGACCGCCTCGCGGGGACGCGCGGCGGCGAGGAAGTCGGCGCCGTTGGCGTGGTCGCTGCCGTGATGACTGAGGAGGATGAGCTCGCAGGGCGGGTCAAGGCGCAGGCGCGGGAGAAGGAGGCGTTCGGCGCGCGCCTCGATGTCCCCGGGCAGGAGCGCGGCCGCGGTCCGCCACCGGAGTTCGATCACGACCGCGTTCTCGTCCGCCCGCTTCGCCTTCGCCACCGCCAGCGCTCTCCCCGCCGGGGGATGCAGGATCTCGATTGCGACTTCCGGCTCGCCCTCGATCCGGACGCCCGCCCGTGCGCGGCGTACGGGGATCCCGCGGGCGCTGATCAATCGTCTGACTCCCGCGAAGCCGGCGGCGGCCCCCTCGAACCCGGGATCCCCCGCCAGCAGCATATCCGGCCGGTGCCGCCGCAGGACGGTTTCCATCCCGCCGTAGTGATCGTCGTGCGCGTGGGTGAGGACGACCGCCGCCAGCCGGCCGACGCTTCGTCCCGCGAGGTACGGCGAGACGATGGTCGTTCCCGCGAACGGCGGGCCGGCGTCCACGAGCACGGCGCGCCCGGAGGGGAGCCGGATCACGGCGGCGCTCCCCGGCCCGACATCGAGGAAGGTGACGGTCAGGTCTCCGGGCCGGGGTCTGAGGGCGCTGCGCCAGACGAGCAGGACGAGGACGCCGGCTCCCGCGAGGCAGATCGCCCGGGGCCAGCCGCGCGCCGGCGGGGCTTCCTCCGCCCCGGCCGGTGGTTCCGGATCGCCCGGCTCGCGCGGAGGGGGCGCCGGCAGCGCCGCAACCCAGAGCAGTCCGCCCAGCGACCACGCGAGATAGCCCGCAACGGCGGCCGCGTCGAACGGCGGCGCCACGACCGAGGCGAGGGGGACTGCGGCGAATGATTCGACCACGCGGAGCGTGAGTCCGAGCGCGTGCCTGATCAGCCATCCGAGCGCGGGACCCAGGAGGGGGATCCAGCCGAGACCCAGGAGGGCGATCCCGCCCGAGAGGAACACTCCCATGGTCGGCGTCACCGCGAGGTTGGCGAGCGCGCCGAGGCACGGCACCGTCCCGAAGGTCGTGGCGAGGAAGGGCAGGAGGGCGAGCTGGGCCGCGACCGTGCAGGCGGCCACCTCAACGAGCCAGCGAGGACAGAGGGCACGGAGTTTCGACGTCCGGAGAAACTCCGAGGCCCGTTGCGGGCCCATCAGCGCCATGACTCCGGCCGTGGACACGAACGAGAACTGGAACGAGGTGTCCCAGACGGCCTCGGGCGAGGCGAGGAGGATCCAGGCCGCGGCCACGCCCAGCGCGTTGAACGGCGAGGTCGGCCGCCCCAGCACGCCGGCCGCGACGAGGAGCCCGAACATCAGGGTCGAGCGCAGGAGCGGGGGGTCGGCGCCGCAGAGAAGAAGGTACGCGACCAGGACGGGAAGGGTCAGGAGCGAGGCGCGGGCCCGCGGCATCCCGAGCCAGCGGAACAGCGTGAGGCACAGCCAGGCCAGGATCCCGACGTTGAGGCCGGAGGCGACGAGGACGTGCATGAGCCCCGTCGCCCGGAACGCTTCTAGCACCTCGGGGTCGAA